>RCNE010000845.1_pt1 | contig 16484 bp, 8 predicted proteins | sample 2041361 | NCBI WGS metagenome assembly RCNE01 (sample SAMN09708229, study PRJNA481090) | Marine sediment metagenome, whole genome shotgun sequencing project.
TCACCGCCTTGAGTGGCCCAGAAGGCCTCGAGATTCTCGCCAAACAGGAGGTGGCGGTGCTGCTCGTCGATCAGCGAATGCCGGGAATGACGGGTGTCGAGGTCTTCGAGGTTGCACAGGATCGCTACCCGGATTCCGTACGCATTCTGATCACCGCCTTCACCGATCTCACCGAGGCCATCGCCGCCATCAACCGCGGCCACATCCGCCGCTATCTGAGGAAACCCTGGGAGCCCCAGGAGCTCAAGGCGGCGCTCCGCGAGGCGGTGGAGATTTACCAAACCCGAAAGAAGATCGCCGAGCTGGAAACCCGGATGCTCGAGACCGAGCGCACCTACGCCCTTGGTGTGGTCGCGGCCGGGGTCGCCCACGAGCTGCGGAATCCCTTGGCCGCCATGAGTATGAACCTCGAACTCGCGCGGATCCGGCTCGATGCCATGAATCGCAGTCTCGCCGATGGCAGCTCAGTCGATCCCGCAAATCTGGTCTCGCTGTCCAATGCGTTGGTCAAGGTCGAAGGAGCGGTCGGAAACGCCAGGAAAATCGCCGAAGGACTCGAGTTGAGTCATCGGCGACGAGACGACGAGACCACCGCCAATCTTTCCGAAATCCTTGAACTTACCCTCAAATTCATGCGCGCCGCCCTGCTCAAACGGGCGAGGCTCGAAGTCGAGACCGAGGTTGTCCCCGTGGTGCAGGGTTCGCCTCGCGAGCTCGGCCAGGTGTTGGTGAATCTCTTGGTCAACGCGATGCAGGCCATGCCGAACCAGCCACCGAGCGAGAGCCTCGTCGGTGTCCGCCTTGCGCCGGCCGACGAGACGGGGTGGGTCAAGCTCGAGGTCTATGACAATGGTGAGGGAATCCAGGAGGATCTCGTCGATCGTGTCTTCGATCCCTTTTTCACCACCAAGACCCAGGGAGGGACCGGGCTCGGTCTCGCCATTTCGAAGAAGATCGTCGAGGAGGCCGGTGGGACGATCTCGGCCAGGAGCGTTCTCGGCGAAGGCACCACCTTCACCGTGCTGTTGCCCGTCGCCATGAGCTGAAGCATCGCTTGGGTCTTTCCCAGTCAGCCGTCAGCCGTTAGGTCTTCGCCCCGAAATCGCTGAGTCGCACCGGTCTCCGTTTGGCGCCCCAGTCGCCGGGCGGGCCGTCGAAGCGTCCGGGGCAGGTGGTTCCGCACGTGGTGCAACAGCCATCGTCGGTGAGCTTCCACCGGGTGAGCCGGTACCAGTCGCGGCTGATGAGTACCTGAGAGCAGCCGGGGCAGATCGTGCTACCGCCCGATTCGTCGTGGACATTGCCGGTGTATGCGAAGCGGACGCCGTTTCCCATCGCGATCTTCCGCGCGCGAGTGAGGGTTGAAGCCGGCGTTGGTGGCAGGTCGAGCATTTTGTAGTCGGGGTGGAAGGCGGTGAAGTGCATGGGCACGTCGGGGCCCAGACGCTCGACCACCCAGCCGGTCATCTCGTGGAGCTCGTGGTCGGAGTCGTTGAGCCCCGGGATGAGCAGGGTGGTGAGTTCGACCCAGACATCGGTTTCGCGGGCGAGGTATTCGAGAGTCTCCTTGACCGGTTGGAGCTCGCCTCCGCACTGGCGGCGATAGAACTCTTCGGTAAAGGCCTTGAGATCGATGTTGGCGGCATCCATCTCAGTGAAGAACTCGGAGCGGGGCTTGGCGAGGATCTCAGCGGCGGTGACCGCGACATTGGCCACTCCAGCCTCATGACAGGCCGCGGCGACATCCACCGCGTACTCGAGAAAGATCACCGGATCGTTGTAGGTGTAGGCGACCGACCGGCAGCCGAGCTCGGTGGCGGCGCGGGCGATGGTCTCGGGCGACGCGTCGTCGGCGAGGGTGTCCATCTGCCGCGACTTGGAGATGTCCCAGTTCTGGCAGAACCGGCAGGCCAGATTGCAGCCGGCGGTGCCGAAAGATAGCACTGCGGATCCCGGGTGGAAGTGGTTGAGCGGTTTCTTCTCGATGGGATCGACACAGAAGCCGGACGATCGGCCATAGGTTGTCAGCACCAGTTTGTCGTTGAGATGCTGCCGAACAAAGCAGAGCCCGCGCTGGCCCTCCTTGAGCTTGCACAGCCTCGGACAGAGCTCACACAGGACTCGGCCATCCTCGAGCCGGCGCCAATAGCGAGCCGGGTGAGCTTCTGTTTCGTGTGACATGCCGGTTTCTCCAAGTCCATGACACGCCGGATGGCGAACCGTGTCAACTCTCGTGGTCAGCTCAGGGCCATCACAGAGAGAAAGCGACCTCTTGCTCTCAGCTTCATCGCATTCGTCGCACGATTGAAACACAAAGGACACAAAGATCCACGAAGGTTCCATAAAACACCGCAGCTGAGAGTGGAATCTCTGTTCTGGGACGGTACACGACTTCGTAGAGCGGCGAGTCATGCTTAAGCGGTCATTTTTGAAACGCAAAGAGCGCCAAGATCGCAAAGACCATCGCAAAGAGTCTGTCTTTTGATTCATCTCAAAGGATACATGAAGGTGCTGAGTGGCTGGAACGACCTCCCGTCGGGTCACCTTCGTTGCGGCGGAACTTGGTGATTTTAGCGGTCTTTAGGTTCAACCCTCGGAATAGCCCTGCGATGGTGCCATGGGTCAATACTGCGATGTCCATTGAGATGACCATGGCGGTCTTTGCGATCTTTGCGGTGAAACAGTGATGTGATCTTCGTGTTTCGAACTCGTGCGTCAAAAACCCGCAGCCGCTGCCGTTGACAAGAGGTCACGGATAACGGATCAACGATCATTGATCGCCGGCAACAAAGTTCCCTTCACCTCACCGAACCCGATCTTGACGCCGTCCTGCTCACATGACCCGGTCATGATCACCGTGTCGCCATCAGCGAGGAATTTCCGTTCCTCACCGTTGCTCATTTGGATGGGTTCGGCACCGCGCCAACTGAGCTCCATCATGGAGCCTCGCTCGTGCTTCTCCGGCCCCGAGATCGTGCCCGAACCATAGAGATCACCGGGCTGTGCGTTGCATCCGTTGATCGTGTGGTGGGCGAGTTGCTGGCAGACATTCCAGTACATGTAGCGCAGATTCGACGTGGCGATGCTATCGGGCTTTGCCATGCTTTCGCTCTGGAGCTGGACCTCGAGATGGATGTCGTAAGCGCGATCGTCAGGGCTTTTGAGGTAGGGGAAGACCTCCGGGTCAGTCTGTGCCGGGCCGGCGCACCGGAAGGGTTCGAGAGCGTCCATGGTGACGACCCACGGTGAGATCGAGGTGGCGAAGTTCTTGCCCAGGAAAGGTCCCAGTGGGACATACTCCCAGGCTTGGATATCCCGTGCAGACCAGTCGTTGACCAGTACCATGCCGAAGATGTGCTCGGGTGCCTCGTTGATCGGGATGTTCTCGCCAAGTGAGTTGCCGGGGCCGACGAAGAAGCCCATCTCGAGTTCGAAATCCATGAGACGGCTTGGGCCGAAGATCGGCTGATCGGTGTTCGGGGGCATGGTCTGACCGGTGGGTCGGCGAAAATCGGTGCCGCTGATGACCACGGAGCTCGCCCGGCCGTGGTAACCCACCGGGATGTGGAGCCAGTTGGGTTGGAGGGCGTTGTCCTTGCCGCGGAGCATGATCCCGATGTTGGTTGCATGCTCGCGTGATGAGTAGAAGTCGGTGTAGTCGCCGATGGCTGCGGGGAGAACCATCTCGACCGCGGTCTGATTGTGCAGAGCGGCACCGCGAAGCGCCGCGTCATCGCGAAGGATCGCCTCGTCATGGCGGAGGAGCTTGATCAGAGTCGATCGCGCTGCTATCCATGCCGGACGTCCGAGGCCCATGAAGGCGTTGAGGGTCGACTCCCGGAACACCGATCCGTCGCCAAGATCGCCGCCGCTGAGCAGGCCCGCATCAGCGAGGACCGCCAAATCGAGGATCTGGTCGCCGATGGCGACACCGATCCTGGCCGGTGAACCCGCCGCCGTTTTGAAGACACCGTACGGGAGGTTGTGAATGGGGAAGTGCGAGTCGGGCGAAACATCGATGAACGAGCGAAGCGAAGGGTCGATAGTGGTCATGAAATGCTCCCCTGAAGATTGAAACCCATTGTACTCAAACGATATTCTCTGCGATGTTCTTGGCGTTCTTTGCGTCTATGCGGTGATACCGGGATGCGGGTTCACAACCAACCGAGGTCGGTGAGATCGTCCCGGGGCTCGGTGAAGCTGCAGCTGCCGAAGCTGGTCATGGCGTGGAGTCGACCGTCGACCACGCCTTCGAACCCGGTCTCGAGATCCCGCCAACCGAGGGAGGATTCGGTGATCCGGAACGCTTTCGGGTCTTCCTCGGCAATGATCTCGTGGATCATCTCATCATCGAGAAGATGGGCCTTGGCGAGCACCGTCGCCGCGAAGAGGTTGATAAAACCATGGGCCGTTGTGCCGAGGTTCGATTCGTGGTGACGAATAGGGTGGTGCAGGCCCTGGGTAGCCTTCATCGGGAGGCCGGCCGCGAGACTCCCCGCGATAGCGGCGGTCACCGCATCGACCGTGGGAACCGCGGATGCGTCGAGCCCGCCGCAACGGATTTTGATTCCCGCATGGCGATTTTCATCGATCAGATAGCCGGCCTCAGCTACTGCGGTCGTTGGGAAGAGGGCGTCGGGCCGGTCGCCGAGAAGGGGGATTTCGAAATACGCCACCGGTGGTTTGGCGGCGACATCGGCGAGATGATGAAAGGTGAGGTCGACGACCTCGGAGGGATGGCCTTCGGCGGGAAGCTTGACCTCGAAGACATCGATGAGGGCGTTGTCCTGATGAAGGACGCTGAAAGCCCTCATGGCCTCGGCGTCGCGCTCGATGGAGTCGGCGAAGCCCGGCGGATCGTCACCACCGGCTCCGAGGGCGGCGATCCGGATTGGTGTCTGTCCGAGATCAGAGTCCGCCAGGAGCGGCGTCAGTTCTTCGAGCCGCGCCGCGGGACAGACGAAGCGGGCCAGTAGCCAGCCGTCTGCGCTCGCGCGGTGGGCGAGGAAGCGGGTGAATGCCTCGGTCATGGGCAGTTTCGCCGGAGGAAAGAGTCCGGCGTAGTCGATGATCTCGGCCAGCAGCGCGCGTGATGTTGTCGGCATGGGTGGTTCTCCGTTCTCGGTTTTCTGCGACAGTGTCGCGAGCATCGTAGCACCGACCCGTCGCCTCGGCACCGGCCGCTGCCGCTGACGGCTACGGGTACAATCACTTCCTTGGAGGAGCCCTCATGCGTTCGACCCTGATTGCCGCCGTTCTCGGATTTGCTCTGTTCCCGATTGGATTGGCCGTTGCCGATGAGGAGATCACCCTTGCCAACTCGGGATTCGAGCGGCTGGCCCCCGATGGCGGAGTGATCGACTGGGGTGCGGTTGCGGACCGATCGTCGGAGGGTGCCGGCATCGAGGCGAGCACCAACGCGGCGCACGGTGGGGTGGGAAGTCTCAGGCTCGGTGTGCGCGGACACGGAACCGTTACCGCCGAATCGGCGCCGGTGGCGCTCGAGGTCGGCAAGCTCTACCGCCTCAGCGCGTGGATCCGCACCGAGGGCGCGATCTCCGATCCGACGACCAAGTACCCGACGGCGGTCCCGGCCTGTCTGACGATGGCGTCGTTCCCGTTCACCAACCACTCCGAGGCCGTGGGCGGTGATTCGGACTGGACCCGGGTTGAGAGTCTCTTCTTCGCCACCCAGCGGGAAGACAGGGTTCGGCTTCATCTCGGTCTCAACGGCAGCGCACGCGGCAGTGCGTTGTTTGACGATGTCCGCCTCGAGAGGGTGGACGACATCACCGAGTACATCCCGATGGAAACCGTCCGATGGTCGGGCAAGGGTTTCCGCTATGACGATCGCGGCTGGATCGTGGTCCATATCGAGGGCGAGCCGTTTGAGCGTGGCTATCAGTATGGATCGCTGGTCTCCGACGAGATTGTCGCCTACATCAACAAGCTCGGGGTTCTGGCCAGCGAGGCCGACCCCGAAGCCGGTTGGCGGCGGCTGCGCTTCGAGTGCGACACCATCTTCCTTCGCACCTACGATGAGGAGTACCTTCGGGAAATGAAGGGCATCGCTGCCGGTGCGGCGGCCGCCGGCGCCGAAGCGTGGGGGCGGCCGCTGGATCTCGTCGATATCGTCACCATCAACTCGGTGGTCGATCTCGGACAACTCGAGGACGCCATCGAGGTCACCCCGCACGCGCTCACCGGTGAGGCCTTTGTCGCCCCCGACGAGGAGATCGGGATCGCGCCGGAGAAGCACAGCTGTTCGGCCTTTGCGGCCACCGGGCCGGCGACTGCAACCGGTGACATCGTCTTTGGTCAGATCTTCATGTGGGGCGGCTACACCGGAGTGCACTGGAACGTCATTACCGATGTCGTTCCCACCACCGGCAACCGGCTCGTGTACCACACGTTTCCGGGAGGCATTCACTCGGGCGCCGACTTCTATCTCAACTCGGCGGGGATCATCATCGGCGAGACGACGGTCTCCCAAACACCATGGGAGCCCGATTCCACCCCGCAGTCGAACCGGATCCGCAAGGCGGCGCAGTACGCGAACTCCATCGATGATGTCGAGCGCATCCTGTGGGACGGCAACAACGGGATGTACACCAACGACTGGCCCATCGCCGATGTCAAGACCGGTGAGGTGGCCATCCTCCTGCTCGGCACCCACACCAAGAAGCTGTGGCGGACCGGTGAGGACATGGCGCCCTTCGGCACTCCGGGCTTTCTCTGGGCCAACAACAACAACCGTGATCCCGAGGTGCGCAAGGAGTACCTGGCCCAACCGCACGACCGGCCCTTTGACCTGATGTTCTCGCCGTGGAACCGGGACATCGCCTTCAACGAGTTTTATCAAGCAAATGCGGGTACCATCGACGCACTGGCCGGGGTCGATCTGTGGGCGACATCGCCGATCAACCGGGCCCACGCCTGCGACGGCAAGATCACCACCACCGAGATGGCCGAGGAGATGGTCTTTCTTGCCCACCACGGCAAGGTGACCCTGCGGGAGAAATTCCCCACCAAGGGCTGGCGCTATCTGCCCGATCTTCCGAACGCTGATCCCCACCTGAGCCTCGGCTACGCCACCATCAGCCCGATCTTCGTCAACGAGCAGCTCCAGGCGCTTCGCGGCCGTGCCGGAGGCGACCACGTTCCTGAGTTGACTGAGCTCGTCCTCGGATCGCTCGAGGGCGAATTCGAGATCGACCGCGCCGATCTCTGGACTCGAACGGTGTTTCCGGCGTCACCGGCGGAGAGCTGGTTCATCAGCGGATCGGCGGCCTACTGGCGGATCCTCGATGGTCTCGACGATGATCCGGTGATCGCCGCCGAGGAACTCGGCGATGCACTCGCCGAACTCTCGGTTCGATACCTCTACACCGTTTCCCGCGAGGGCGATATGGCCGCCCTGGATGCCCACCGCGCCTATGACCGGTACGGTCCCTATCTGCTGCCGAGGATCAAGGGCACCTTTGCCCTCCACCAGCTCCGGTTGCTGCTCGGCAACGAGTCCTTCCTCGATCTGATGCGGACGGTCCACGATCGATTCGCCGAGCGCGAAATGGCTACCGCCGATTTCATTGCCGTCGCCGATGAGGTGTCGGGCAGATCGCTCGGCGCCTTCATCGGCCAGTGGCTCGAGCGCGAGGGTCTGCCCGGGATGACACCGAGGTTTGACGTCAAGGAGAGGAAAGGCGGTTGGGAGGTCCGGCTCGAGATCGAGCAGGCCGGTGACCCCTATCGGCTGGTGACTCATATGGAGGTGACGGCCGGCCGGGAGCGCCACCTCGAACGAATCGAGATTGACGGCGGGACTGAAATGAAATTTCACTACGATGAGCGTCCGACGCGCATCGTTTTCAACGCCCTCGATGATGTCCCAGTGCCGCGCCGGGACTTCTATGTCTGGCGCAACTTCATCGATGACTTCCATTCCACCCTCATCGTGTACGCGACTGCGAGTCAGATCGAAGCCAATCACACCCTGGCCCGCCGCTGGCAGCAGCTCGTCGCCGACACCTATGTGGAGATCCTGCCGCCCCTGGTCAAGGACGCCGAGATCAATCACACCGAGGCCGAGACCCACGATCTGATGGTCCTCGGTACGGGCAATGACAACTATTTTTTTGATGCATTGGCCGGCATCGGGATCGAGGTCGGGCGTGGGTTCTTCAACTTCCGGGGCCGGCAATACTCCGATCCAGCGGATGGTCTCTTCGCAGTTGTTCCCAACCCATTCAATCCGGAGAAGATCCTCTATCTGATCTTAGGAAATTCGGCCAAGGAACTCTACGAGATGACCACCGCGTATCACCGGGAAATCCCATCTTGGGCCGTGTTCAAAAGTGGCGAAATCGTCGATCAGGGTTACTTCGAACCGGAGGGCTTTGTCATCGACCTGACGGACGCAAACTGAATTATGAATTATGAGTTATGAATTATGAATGACCATCGCACCCGCTACTCGGCGATGAGAGTGGATCCGATGCGATGCAATTCATAATTCATAATTGAGAATTCATAATTCCGCGTGGTGGACGTCAGACCGCCATCGAGTATCCTCCCTATATGGATACGAGATTCACTGTTTGTTTCGTGTGTATGGTCACACTGGTTGCCGGGATCACGATGGCTGCGACCGAGTCGAGTCCGCGGACCGATGATCTCGGTCAGCTTGCCGAATCCGCGATTCCCGAGCCGCTCGAATTCCTCGATGACCCACCTGCGGTGAATGTGGCGGGCGCCCCGGACGTCAAGACCACCGGGCCGTCGGTCGTCGAACACCAGGGATTTGTGAGTCACCAGGTCAATGTCGGGGCCGATGGATTCAACATCGTCGGCGACGCTGCCAACGAGCCGTCCATCGCCGTGAGCCCCCTCGAACCGAACAAGATGTCCATCGGCTGGCGTCAGTTTGATACGGTGACATCCAATTTCCGTCAGGCGGGGTGGGGCTGGAGCGATGATCGGGGCCGAACATGGACCTTCCCGGGTGTTTTCACTCCCGGGGTGTTCCGGTCGGATCCGGTCCTCGATGTCGATGGAAACGGCCGGTTTTACTACTACAGCCTCAAAGGTAATTTCCTATGTGATTTCTTCCTCTCCGACAATGGCGGGAGGTCGTGGTCCGGGCCGAGAGCGGCCTTCGGTGGCGACAAACAGTGGTTCACCATCGATCGGACCGATGGCGCGGGTCGTGGAAATATCTACGTAAGTTGGAGCACCGCCGGTAACCCTTGGGGCTTGCGGGTCTTTACCCGGTCCACAGATGGCGCAAACACCTTCTCCGAACCCGTTGTACTCAACCCGGCGCCGATCTGGGGGACGCTCGCCACTGATCCGGAGGGCGGCCTCTATCTCGCCGGGAACGCGAACTTCAACTACAACATCTTTGTAGTTTATCGTTCCCTTGATGCCTGGGACTCAGGTGTCAACCCGACTTTCGACGCGTTTACGCTCAATCTTGGCGGTCGTCAGAGCGTGGGGACTGGCCCCAATCCTGCTGGGCTTCTCGGTCAGGTCTGGATTGCGGCCAACCACAGCGACGGCCCCGACCGGGGAGATCTCTATATTGTGGCGTCGGTCGATCCTCCGGGCGGCGACCCGCAAGACGTCCACTTTGTTCGCTCGAAGGACCGCGGAGAGTCATGGAGCCTGCCCATCCGGGTCAACACTGACGACCGTTTCGCCTGGCAGTGGTTCGGCACCATGTCGGTGGCGCCCAACGGCCGGATCGATGTGGTCTGGATCGAATCGGTGACCGAAGAGCAGCCCAACATCGGCCAGCTCATGTATGCGTTCTCCCAAGACGGCGGCGACAGCTGGTCAGTCCCGGTCTCAGCCAGCCCCCTGTTCAATAGTTTTCGGGGATTTCCGCGACAGACCAAGATGGGTGACTATTTCGACATGGTCTCGGACGATGCCGGCGCCGATCTGGCCTTTGCGGCGACCTTCAACGACGAGCAGGACGTCTACTATCTGAGGTTGTGGAGCGACTGCAACGGCAACGGGATCAGCGATTCCCACGATGTGTGGTCGGGTCAGGCGCGCGACTGCAACATCAACACCGCGCCCGACAGTTGCGAGATCATCGAGGATCCCACTCTCGACACCGATGACGACGGAATCATCGACAGCTGTCAGACCCCACCACGCACCGGCGGAGGGCGAGTGACGCCGTAGACGAGGAGCCGCGGGGCAGGCAGGTCGTAAGTCGTGATCGGGCGAGGGTCGCGAATCGTGATCCGTTGTCAGCGATGGCGACAGGGTCAGCCGTGACGGTCGGATTTTGAAACACAAAGGACACAAAGAACCACGAAGGGTCCACGGAGCATCGCATTTCTTGACCCAGGCCCCATCCGACCTTTGAAGGCACACAGGGCCTTGCGATGAGTCTAGAACCGACCTTTGTGGCGTCTTTGTGAATCTTCGTGTTCTTCGTGTTTCAATTCTGCGATGGAGCTGAGAGCTAAAAGCTTACAGCTCCGACCGCATATTCGACTTCGGCCCCGACTGCGCGAGGATCCTCGCGATGGGTCTGAGTGCGAGCCACCACTGCTCGAGTGGGCGCTGATGTTCCTCATCGATCAATCTCGGGAGATCTCTCAGATCAAGGGTCTGAATGTTCCCGCCCTGGAGACCGATGGCGGTCACCGAACTGCGGCCGTGCTCGACCTCGTCGATGAGGTGGTTGATGCATCGTTTGGCGAACCGGGTTGCCAGGATCCGGTCAAACGGGGTTGGGCTCCCGCCCTGCTGGAGGTGACCGAGGATGGCCTGGCGAACCTCAAAGAGGTCGCCGCCCTCTTCCTCGAAGAGCGCAGACATGAACGGCGTCGTGTAGGTCGCGTTGGCCCTCTCGTTGCGGATGATCAACCCGAGGCGTTTGCCCCGTTGGAAGCCTTGGACCAGGTGATCGAGGTCGTCCTTGAGATCGGCGAGGGTGACGCCTTCCTCGTTCAGATAGACCCGTTCGGCGCCGGTGGAGAGGCCGCCCATCAGAGTGAGATAACCGCAGTACCGACCCATGACTTCGACGACGAAACAGCGGTTCGAGGCGACGGCCGACTGTTTGATTTTGTCGACCGCCTCGACGATGGAGTTGAGCGCCGTGTCGGCGCCGACGCTGAGCTCGGAGCCGGGGAGATTGTTGTTGATGGTTGCCGGCAGGCAGATGATGGGAATATCGAAGGCAGGAAACGCCTCGCGTTTGCTCAAGAAACGATAGGCGGTCTGATAGGCCGACCAGCCGCCGACGACGAGCATGGCGTCGATTCCCCGGTCTTCGATGGTCCGGGCGATGGTGTAGTAGTCGTGGCCTGAGGGCACTTTGCGGTTGATTCCGAGTTCGCAACCGCCGCTCGATGACCAGCCGCGCACACTCATCCATCCGAGTTCCTCGATCCGGCCCTCGATAAAGCCGGCGAAACCGTTGCGGACACCCAGCATGACGTGGCCGGCGTCGAGACCGATCCGGACCGCGGTTCGGACGGCTGCGTTCATCCCCGGGGACGGCGCACCCGAGTGGACCACGGCGATCCTCAGCCGACGCTGATCCGGTCGCGGCGGACTCGGCAACGAACGAAGCATGGTGTGGAGGGTGTCGAAACTGTCGGAGAAACTTCCGCCGCGGATCCGGAGGGCCTCATCGTGATGACCATCGGCAATGGCCTGGGCGGCCACCACGGTCTGCCGGACGCAAGTCGCGAGGGATTGGTGTTGAATACGGTTGTTTCGGACGCCCATGAGTTGGGGCTCCGCGCCAGCATCCTGGCCCAGGACGAATTGAACCGCTGCGTGCCCGAGGAGGGTGCTCATGGTGCGATCGAAGGCGCTCGGTGCGCCGCCGCGCTGAACGTGACCGAGAATGGTGAGTCTCACGTCTTCGGCCATGCCGCGTTCGAGGATTTCGCGGACCTCGGCGGATGTGATGGCTTGGCCGTGCCGGTCGTGGGCGCCCTCGGCCACGATGACGATGCTGTCGCGGCGTCCCGCCTTGCGACCCGCCCGAAGACGATCGCACAGACGCCGCGCCCAGTCGTCGTCCTCCGGTGGTTTCTCGGGGATGAACACCGCATCGGCGCCGGTTGCGACGGCGCTCATGAGGGCGAGATAGCCGCAGTTGCGTCCCATGACCTCGACGACGAAGGTGCGTTGATGGCTCGCGGCGGTGCTCGTCAGGGCGTCGATGGCCTGGGTGATGCGGTGCAGTGCGGTGTCGGCTCCGATGGTCATATCGGTGCCGTGGAAGTCGTTGTCGATGGATCCCGCGAGACCGACGAGGACGATGCCGGACCGCTTTTCAGCAGCCTCGGTGGGCAGCTCTCCGGCAGCGACCAGATCATCGACGTGTTCGGGCCATTCCTTGTGGAGGAGATCAGCCGCAGTCAAACTGCCGTCGCCGCCGATGACGATGAGGCGGGATACGTCGTGTTGAACGAGGTTGCGGACGGCCTTACGACGACCCTCGGGTTTCCGGAACTCGGGGCTGCGGGCGCTCCCGATGGCGGTGCCGCCGAGGTGGAGGATGCCTCCAACCGAGTCCCAATCCATGGTTCGGAAGTGGTCGCTGCCCGCGACGAGTCCTCGAAAGCCCTCGGTGATGGCGACGACTTCGATCCCCTGATTGAGGGCGGTCCGCACGGCGGCGCGCAGTGCCGGGTTCATTCCGGGGGCATCACCTCCGGAGGTGAGAATGGCCAGGCGGCCGTCAAGGGAGCGTGCTACGGGCATCGAAGATCCTCCGAACGAAGCTGGCATTTTACAGGGTTCTTGTGAGAACGAGAATCGAATTCCCGCCGTCACGAATCTCGTGCCGGTAACTGAATTGCTTGACCCGGCGTACGAGAGTGTGGAGACTTTGGGGAATGAACGAACTCATTTTGATCGTCGATGATGAAGAGGGGATCCTCACCACCATGTCGCAGGTCCTCGGGGACGAGGGTTTCCGCACCCTGACGACGGCCAGCGGCGCCGAAGCCCTGGACCTCTACCGCGAACATCAGCCGGATGTGGTTTTCCTCGATATCTGGCTGCCCGACAAGGATGGACTCGAGGTGCTCCAAGCGATCCTGGAGATGGATCCCGGAGCTCTCGTGGTGATGATGTCGGGTCACGGAACCTCGTCGACTGCGGTCAAGTCGATCAAGATGGGTGCCCAGGACTATCTCGAAAAACCGCTGTCCTACGACCAGACGGTGGCGGCGGTCCATGATGCGTTGGGAGCCCGCAGCAAACGCGAATCCGCCGGTGAAAACGGTGTTCTCGAGGCCAGCAAACACAAACCGGTGGGCAGCCTCGAACCCCCTCCGGAACTCGGCCTGTTGGTGACGACCGACCGGCCGCAGCGCACCATCAAGAAGCCGAGTGTCATCTACGGCCTCGGGTTGCACTCGGGAGGCCGCACGGGGATGGTGATCCAACCGCTGCCCCCGGACACCGGGATCCATTTCCTCACGCTGCCCGCCGGTAACGTGATTCCCGCCCAGATCAGCGCGGTGGCCGAGACCGATTACGCCACATCCATCACCCGCCAGGGCGAGCTCATCAAGACCGTCGAGCACCTCCTTTCCGCGCTTCATGCGTGCGGCATCACCAACCTTCTGGTCAAGGTCCACGGCGAGATCCCGGTCCTCGACGGATCGGCATTGGGATTCCTCGAGAGGATCGAGGAGATCGGTGTGGAGAATCAGGATCGCCCGGTCAAGGAGGTTGTCATCGATCGAGTGTGGAAGGTTGGCGAGGGGGAGGAAAAGAGCCTGACCATCGAACCGGCGGATGTGTTCTCGGTGTCGTACCTTCTGCGCTACCCGAAGCCCATCGGCGAACAGTTCTACGAGTTCACCATGACCGACTGCGAAGCCTATCGTTCGGAGATCGCACCCGCCCGGACCTTTGGTTTTGTCCGCGACATCAAGATGCTAAACGAGCTTGGACTCGGTGGCGGCGGCCGACTCGACAATTTCATCATGGTGGGGGACGACGAGGTGATCAACACCGAGCTTCGTTTCCCCGATGAGTTTGTGCGCCACAAGATCCTCGATGTCATCGGCGATCTCTATCTCCTCGGCTATCCGGTGAGGGGCAAGGTGACTGCGCGATTCACCGGCCACCGGGATAACATTGCACTCCAACGGAAGATTCTGGCCGACCTCGGGGTGTAGCCCGCGACCCGATCATCTGAAACAACCAAGAATTGGGATAGTATTTTCCTCCATGCCGACCAAGGACCCACAATCTGCTGTGACCGAGGACGAGGCCCGCCGACGAGCGGGCCTGTCCGCCTTTCCCAAACCCGCCGGCGCCGCCGACCAGATGGGGGTCGGGCTCGAGCCCGAACTCTTCCCCATCGTTGTCGGCCCGTCGGGTGAACCTCGTGAACGGTTGCTGCTGACGAGGTCCGACGGAATCGGGGTCGTCCAGATCGTTGATGGACTCGCCTTTGATGCCGGCGAGATCCGGCCGCGGATCGGTCGGCCGCCGCATGCGTTCTATTACCCCTTGAGCAATGGCGGACGCCTGACCTTCGAACCGGGGGCCCAGGTCGAGCACTCGACAGCCGTCCAACCGAGTGCGGCCGCCGCGCTGGCTGATGTTGACCACATCATCTCCATGCTGCGTCGCGGATTCAGCGCCGACAACGTGAGTCTCGCCGCGGTCGGGCTGGATGTCTGGCACGATGTCCGAGAAGTTCCGCAGCAGCTTCGCGCCGGTCGCTATACAGCTCAAGCTGCTTACTACCGCCAACGCGGACACTGGGGTGCGGTGATGATGCGCCACACCGCGAGCCTGCAGATCAACCTCGATCTCGGACCCGAGGGCGTGTGGCAGGAGCGCTGGCTCGCGGCCAACCTCATCAGTCCCATGTTGACGGCGATCTTCGCCTGCAGCCCCGGTCCGGATGCGGTGTCCTCCCGGGCGCGAACCTGGCAGCAACTCGACCCCACCCGGAGCGGGTTCCCGAAGCTGTTCACGAGCGGTCCCGGGGATGACCCGCGGGCGGAATGGGCCGATGCCGCCCTCAATGCGGATGTCATGCTCATTCGCGTGGGTGATGATCACTTCGCACCGGGCAGTCCGGGTCTGCGTTTCATCGACTGGATCGAGAACGGCGACATCCGCCACGGTTGGCCCACCGTCGACGATCTGAACTACCACCTGACCACGCTTTTCTTCGAGGTGCGCGCGCGTGGATTCGTCGAACTGCGGGCGGGGGAGGGGGTTCCTGACGAACTCCGCCCGGCGCAGGTGGTTCTCGCATCGGCGCTGCTCTACGACGATCGCGCCCGTTCGGAAGCTATCGCGTTGCTTGCGGATCATCGAGCCGATCTCAACAGGCTGTGGTGCCGCGCCGCAAGCCAAGGGGTGCACGACGACGAGCTCAACTCGCTGGCCTGCCGGTTGTGGGAGATTGCCCTCGCCGGGGCCGAGCGTCTTCCCGATGACTGGATCGGGGCAGGGAATCTGGCCGCGACGAGGGCCTTCATCGATGCCTACACGGCTCGGGGACGAGTGCCCGCAGATCGTCTCTCCGAGCTGATGGAAGAGGACCCGGCGCGAGCGTTGGCGTGGGCCTGCTCCGAGCTCTGATGCTCGGCCGGGGCCCGTGGCCCGACGCGATCGAGGAAGGAGTGGCGCATGCTGTTTGACTCGGTCAACGATGGATTGATTCGTGAGGGTGGATCCCTTGAGTCGTCGCCGACGTGGGTAGCGCTCGCCGAGCACCAGCGCGAGATCGCCGATCTCGAGATGCGGGAACTCTTCAGAGCCGACTCTCAGCGGTATGAGAATTTCTCCCTCGAACTCGGTCCCATGCTTTTCGATTTCTCGAAGAATCGAATCACCCGAGAGACCGTCAAGCTGCTCTGCGATCTCGCTTCGGCGGCAGGGGTTGATGACGCCGCCCGAGCGATGTTTTTCGGTCGCGCCATCAACTGGACCGAGGATCGCGCGGTACTCCATGTGGCCCTGCGCAACCGCTCGAACACCCCCATCGAGGTCGATGGGGCCGATGTCATGCCGTCGGTCAATACGGTTCTCGAGAAGATGCGGGTCTTTTCCGATGGACTGCGCTCGGGCCGCTGGCTCGGCGCCACCGGCAAACCCATCCGAACTGTCGTCAACATCGGCATCGGTGGTTCGGATCTCGGTCCGGTGATGATCACCGAAGCACTCGGGGCCTTTCACGACGGCCCGGATGTACGGTTTGTCTCCAACGTCGATGCCAGCGATTTTGTCGAGAAGACCCGGGGACTCGATCCTGCTGAGACCCTCTTTGTCGTGGCCTCCAAGACATTCACGACCCAGGAGACCATGACCAACGCCCACACCGCCCGGCGCTGGTTGGTCGGAGCCCTGGGCGAAGATGCGGTGGCCCGACATTTCGTTGCCCTCTCGACCAACCGCGACGCCGTGGCCGCCTTTGGTATCGACCCCGAGAACATCTTCGAATTCTGGGACTGGGTCGGTGGTCGGTA
>RCNE010000846.1_pt1 | contig 16481 bp, 17 predicted proteins | sample 2041361 | NCBI WGS metagenome assembly RCNE01 (sample SAMN09708229, study PRJNA481090) | Marine sediment metagenome, whole genome shotgun sequencing project.
AGCGCCAACTCCCTCATCACGTCGAGGACCTCTTTGATCATCTTGGGGTCGAGCGCAGAGGTCGGCTCGTCGAAGAGCATGATCTTCGGCTTCATCGCCAGGGACCGAGCAATCGCCACTCTTTGCTGCTGACCACCGGAGAGTTGGCCCGGGTATTTGTCAACCTGCTCAGGGATACCAACTCGCTCGAGAAGCTCCATCCCGACCTCCTCTGCCTCGTCTTTCGAGAGCTTCCGCACCCACTGTGGAGCCAGTGTGATGTTGTCGAGCGCCGTGAGGTTCGGGAACAGATTGAATTGCTGGAACACCATCCCGACCTCCGACCGGATCTTCTCGACGTTCTTGATGTCGTTCGTCAGTTCGGTGCCGTCGACGACGATCGAACCTTCCTGGTGCGCCTCGAGACGGTTGATGCACCGGATGAACGTCGACTTCCCGGAACCTGACGGCCCGATGATGACGACCACTTCTCGTTCCTTAACGGTCGTGGTGATGCCCTTCAGAGCTTGGAAGTCACCGAACCACAACTTGACGCCGTTGGTCACGATGATGTCGTCCCCGAGGATCCGTCCCTGTGGCGCCGTTCCGTCATTCCCCATGTCGCCTCCTCGAGATCCTCAGACTACCGATAACCAACACCAAGCCCTTCTTCCAGTCGAGGCGGGATGCGACGAAACATGAAGGTGAACGTCGAGTAGACCACCGCAGCGAAGAGGAATAGCTCTTTGATCGTACCCGGGAACACGACCGGCTGAGTCTGGCTCGGGACGACACGACGTGCGGAATGCGAGAAGTCGAATCGGCCGAGGACATCAGGCGAAGCCGAATCAGACGCCTTGAGCGTGCAAGAAGACTCGCCTCTCGCGGGATTGGTCGAGCTCTGCGGATAGCGATGCGATCGTGCATCAACTTCCTCGTGGAACGCGGGCGGCGCCCCAACGACCGCAACAGGTCACCGGCGGCCCACTCAGCCTGTTGGCGCACATCGAGACGCGCTCGCAGAGCGTCGCGTGAGGACCGTTACAATCTCCTCTCACGAGTGAGGAGTCCACATGTCGGCCACGGTGATCCTTGGTGCCCAGTGGGGTGACGAAGGCAAGGGGAAGATCACTGATCGGTACTCCCGCGATGCCGACGTCGTTGTTCGCTATCAGGGTGGCAACAACGCAGGTCACACGATCGTTGTCGACGGCGAACGCTTCGCTCTGAGCCTCATCCCGTCCGGGGTGCTCTACCCCCAGGTCACGCCTGTCATCGGCAACGGGACCGTGATCGACCCTGCCGTGCTGATCCGAGAGATGGAAGAACTCACCGCCCGCGGTATCGACCCTTCCCGACTTCGGATCTCCGGAAACGCTCACGTCATTATGCCCTACCACCGCAAGCTCGATGCAGTGCTCGAGCGCTACCTCGGCGAGGAGCAGATCGGGACGACGAAGCGAGGCATCGGTCCTGCCTACATGGACAAGTACTCCCGGTTCGGAATCCGTATCCAGGATCTCTTCGACCCAAAGATCTTCCGCAAGAAGCTCGACGTGGTCGGCAAGGACAAGAACCGGCAACTCCAGAAGGTCTACAACCAGCTGCCACTCGACATCGACGAGATCTACGAGGAGTACCTGGGCTATGCCGACGTGATCCAGGACCACGTCGCCGACACGTCGTTGCTCGTGTGGGAAGCGATCCACGCAGGCAAGAACGTTCTCTTCGAAGGTGCGCAAGGAACGTTGCTCGATATCGATCACGGCACGTATCCGTTCGTGACGTCATCGAACCCGACGGCGGGTGGGGCCGTGACCGGTTCAGGAGTCGGGCCAAGGGACATCGACAATGTGATCGGCGTCGCCAAGGCCTACATCACGCGAGTCGGGACGGGACCGTTCCCGACTGAGTTGCTCGACGACACCGGCGAGAGAATGATCGAGATAGGCGGCGAGTACGGCGTCGTCACCGGCCGCCGCCGGCGCACGGGATGGCTCGACTCTGTGGCCCTGCGCTACTCCGCTCGCGTCAACGGCCTCACCGAGATCGCTCTCACGAAGCTCGACATCCTTTCTCACTTCGGCCCGCTCAAGATCGCCGTCGCCTACGACTCACTCGGCGAGCGGTACGACGAGTTCCCCCGGCAGCAGCGTGTGTTGTACAACTGCCACCCGGTGTACGAGGAGCTCGAAGGTTGGGGCGAGGACATCAGTGGCGTCGAGTCGTACGACGATCTCCCCGAAGCAGCGAAGCGATACGTCGAACGTGTCGAAGAGCTGAGCGGTGTCCGGGTTTCATCCGTAGGAGTCGGCCCCGGCCGAGAAGCAACCCTGATGCGCCCAACGTCATGAAGGCTCTCCTCTTTGGGGGGGCCAAGTACCCAGTACTCCGTGGGGACCTGGAAGGGCTCACGGCATGATCGACCGCTACTCCCTTCCCGAGATGGCGGCCGTCTGGAGTGAAGAACGCAAGCTCGCCACGTGGAAGGAGGTCGAGACCCTTGTCGTCGAGGCATGGGCCGGACTCGGCGTGGTCCCATCCGAGCTAGCCGAAGCGCTTCGCTTCGCGCCAGAAGTCGACCCGGTCGAGTGGAAGGAACGCGAGAAGGTCACGAACCACGACGTTGCAGCATTCGTCGATCTCCTCGCTGGCTCGCTCGAAACGGGGGGCGAGTGGGTCCACTTCGGACTCACCTCTTCCGATGTTCTTGACACGGCGAACGGCGTTCTCCTCCGGGATGCTGCCGACCTACTGCTCGGCCGTATCGAAACCCTCTTCACCAGCGTTCGAAGCAAAGCCGTGAAGCACCGTGACACACCGATGATCGGCCGCACCCATGGCATCTGGGCCGAGCCGACGTCGTTCGGCCTCAAGCTGGCGAATTGGGCGTTCGAGATCGAACGGGATCATCGTCGGATGACGAGCGCCAGGGACGCTGTGGCCGTGGGCAAGATCTCGGGAGCTGTGGGCACGTACGCTCACACACCACCATCGGTAGAGGCATTCGTGTGCGACCGTCTAGGGATCGAGATCGAACCGGCGTCGTCCCAGATCACGCACCGGGACCGCCAGGCTGAACTCCTCAATGCGATCGCTCTGACCGGTTCCTCACTCGAACGTTTCGCAACGGAGATTCGCCACCTCCAACGGAGCGAGGTCGGGGAAGCGAGGGAGTCGTTCGGATCGGGGCAGAAGGGTTCGTCGGCGATGCCGCACAAGCGCAATCCGATCGCTTCGGAGAACATCACAGGGATCTCCCGCCTGCTGCGCGGCTACGCCTCGGTCGGGATGGAGAACGTGGCGCTGTGGCACGAGCGTGACATCAGCCACTCGGCGGCCGAAAGGGTGGCGATCCCGGACGCGACCGGTCTACTCGACTTCGCACTTGCCAGGATGGCCAGGCTCGTCGATGGCCTCGTTGTCGACACCGATCGCATGTCTGAGAACCTCGAGTCGACCCGCGGCTTGGTGTACTCGCAAGCGGTACTGCTCTCTCTCGCAGAACGGGGCCACAGCCGTGACGCCGCCTACCGGATCGTGCAGAACAACGCCATGGCCACATGGGACGAGGGCGGCACACTCCGGGACCGCTTGTCGGCCGACCCCGAGTGCGACCTCACCGACGACGAACTGGCCGCCTGCTTCTCAACAGACCGCTTCCTCCGAAACACCGACGTCGTATTCGACCGCCTGGAAGCGCTGAACCTCTGATCAGAACGGTCGCGGTGGGCGCCTCCAACGCCGACTCAGTACCCAGTAGTGGGGAACCCTCGCAGAATCGTTGACAGGTTGTAGGCGGTTTGGGACCTTCATCTCGGGACGGACCTGATCGATGAGTGTCGGACCGAAGTAGAAGCCATCCCCATCGAGCTTGAGAGCGCGTCCGTCGACGACCACACGTGCACCCGCCTCGGCGCTGGCTGCGACGTAGCCGGCGACCCGTTCACAATGCTCCCTGGTGATGCGCGGTCCCATATCGGTGGACGAATCGTCTCCCCGGCCAACCACCAGTGCCTCCGATCCCGATCGGGCCGATCGAGCCGCAACCGTCGTGTGACATCATGTGGCCGTGGCGTCCCCCTCTCACAACTCATGACCGACACCGAATCCGTCGGTGCCGTTGACAGCTCATTGGACGAGTTCCAAACAGGACGGGTCGCGACCATCGCCGGCGGTCACGCCGTTCATGACACCTACACGGCGTTCCTCCCTCCGCTCCTGCCCCACTTCGTAGAGACGATGTCACTGTCCAACGCGGCCGCCGGTTCTCTGGCAGCATTCCTCCAGATCCCGTCTCTGTTCCAACCGGTGGTCGGGCACCTCGCCGACCGAACCACGCTGCGCTGGATTGTCATCCTCGGCCCGGGAGTCACCGGAACGGTGATGAGTTTCCTGGGGTGGGCACCCGGCTATTTCGCCTTGGCCCTGATGCTCCTCGTCGCCGGCGTGAGCGTGGCGGCATTCCACGCGACGGCGCCGGTCGCCGTTGGATACCTGTCGGGGAAGCGGCTGGGCAAAGGCATGGGCTTCTGGATGGTCGGGGGCGAACTCGGGAGAACCCTGGGGCCCCTGATCGTGGTGAGCGCCCTTGCCGTGATGTCGATGAAGTCGATGGCGCTCCTCTCACTCCCCGCCATCGCCACCTCGGTGTTCCTCTACTTTCGATTGCGCGACGTCCCCCTGCGAACCCGCGGCGACGGTGAGCAGGTGCCATGGCGCACGGCGGTTCGGGCGATGCGTGGAGTCATGCTGCCGCTGGGCGCCCTTGTCTCTCTGCGGAGCATGATGGTTATGGCCGTGACCATCTTCCTCCCCCTCTATCTCACCGAAGAGGGTGCGAGTCTCTGGCTCGCGGGTGCGGCACTCTCGATCGTTGAGGCGGCAGGAATCGCAGGAGCGTTCGGCGGGGGTTGGATCAGCGACCACGTTGGACGACGAGCAGTGATGGCCCTCGGACAGGTCGCAGCACCCATTGCACTGTTGGCGTTCCTCGCAACCGATGGATGGGTACAGGTCGCCATTCTCCCGGTCATCGGCTTCTCGCTGCTGGCCGTTCCACCGGTGATGATGGCGCTCGTGCAGGAACAGTTCCCGGAGAGCAGAGCACTCGCAAACGGCGTCTACCTGTCGATGAATTTCGCCATCCGATCGGTCGCCGCCATCGCCTACGGACTCTTCGGCGATGCGTTCGGCCTGTCGACGTCCATGTACATCGCGGCGGCAGCAATGTTCGTCGGGCTGCCTTTGATTTGGATGGTGACGCCTTCGGCGAAACCGAAGGCAGTAGTCGCTAATCGGTAGTCAGTCGTCGTCGAGGCGGGTAATCATCTGCCGCATGGCAACCATGCTATCGGTCATACCCAAAGTGATATCGCGTTCGTGCGACGATTGGAAGCCTCGCGTTGAGCGGTGACCCAGGTTGCGGGATTACGTCGGACCGGTCGGTAGGTTGCAATCGACATGGAACCCGCCGAAACAACCGTACCCGTCTGCTATCGGCATCCGGACCGCATCACCGGTTTGTCGTGCAGTCGCTGTGGCAAACCGATCTGCGTCGAGTGCAGCCACGACAACGCGGTCGGCCAGCTCTGCCCCGAGTGCGCTGCACCGAGTGGGCGTCATCAGGTCGTGCAGGGTCGACAGATCTACGGCCGTTCCAGCTTCCAGACGGCTCCGGTCACCTTCTCGATCATGGCCGTCACGGTGGCGATCTATGTCTTCGGGATGCTCTCGTCCAGCCTCGACGAGCTGCTGTTCCAGAACCTCGCTCAGGCGAACTGGCTTGTCGCCGCCGGTGATTGGTGGCGGATCTTCACCGCCGCGCTCCTTCACGGGTCACTGATGCACATCGGGTTCAACATGTATGCGCTCTATCTCTTCGGTCCCCGGATGGAGCAGCAGGTCGGATCCCCCTCGTTTGCTGCGTTGTACGTCGCCGCCGCCGGTGCCGGCGGGTTGACGTCGTACCTACTCGGTTCGATCGAGCAGGTCAGCATCGGGGCATCCGGAGCGATCTTCGGTCTCTTCGGAGCGTGGATCTTCGTCGCATGGAAGATGCGCCACACGCCGGGCGGCCGCTCGATGTTCACTCAATTGTTCGTGCTGCTTGCCATCAACGTCGTCATCAGCTTCGCCCCCGGGATCGACGGTTTCGCCCATCTCGGAGGTTTCGTCGCCGGTATCGCCATCGCCGCCCTCTGGTCGGTCTTCGCCGTCGGCAGACCGAACGCGGTAGGGATCAGGACGGCGATCGCAGTCGGAGCGATCGCGGTAGAACTGGTCGCAGTCCTGCTTGTGTGACGAGTCGATCTTGTTGATGACCACGACATCCGCCATGCACAAGCTCACCTCGCCGGGGTAGTAGGTCAGTTCATGGCCGGGTCGGTGCGGATCGACGACCGTGAAGACGAGATCGGAATCAGGCTGCCGACGGGACTGAACGAACTACGGGATGAAGGCCTGCTGGCCGATGTGCGCGGTGAAGGCGCCGTGTGGGGATTGGCGTGCCCGAAGGAGTCGGCGTGGTCGCCACCCGCGACGCATTGCTGGCCACGGGCGTCATCATCCGCCCCATTCCTCCGCACCACCTCACGCTCTGTCCGCCCCTCGTCACTGCCGATGATCAGTTGACCAGATTGTCGAGGCGATTGGGGCGGTCTTGCGGTCTTGAAATACACCAACGAAACTGCCGGAAGAACCGAATCAACTGATAGCTGACCCGCTTCCAGGAGGATGACGATGATCGTCGGAGCACCGAAGGAGACCAAGAACGCGGAGCGACGGGTTGGCCTCACACCCGAGAGTGTGCGGGAACTCGTGGCCCACGGCCATGAGGTCGTCGTCGAGACCTCCGCCGGCATAGGGATCGGCGCTGTGGATGATGACTACGTCACCGCCGGGGCCCGCATCGGATCCGTCAACGACGTATGGAACCAGGCGGAACTGATCGTCAAGGTCAAGGAACCCCAGGCCGTGGAGCGCGCCCGTCTCCGTCCCGATCAGACGCTGTTCACCTACCTGCACCTGGCCCCGGACCCCGACCAGACCCGTGAACTCATCGACTCGGGTGCCACCTGCATTGCCTACGAGACAGTCACGGATGAAGCAGGCGGTCTACCCCTGCTCGCACCGATGTCGCAGGTTGCCGGTCGGATGTCGGTGCAGGCCGGCGCCCATTGCCTGGAGGCACCCAATGGTGGAGCGGGCCTCCTGCTTGGCGGTGTCCCCGGTGTTCACTCGGCAAAGGTCGTGGTGATCGGTGGAGGGGTGGTTGGCGAGCATGCCATCGAGATGGCCGTCGGACTGGGTGCGTCCGTCACGGTGCTCGATCGGAATATCAACGTGCTCGATCGTCTCGCCCGCCATTTCGGCACGCTGCTCGAAACGGTGTACTCAACGAAGACGTCCCTCGAGGAATGCGTGCTCGACGCCGACCTTGTAATCGGCGCAGTGCTGATCAAGGGCGATCGTGCCCCCAGGCTCATCACCGCCGACATGGTCAAGAGGATGCGGCCAGGGTCAGTGCTGGTCGATGTCGCCATCGACCAGGGGGGTTGCTTCGAAACTTCACGACCGACCACCCACGAGAACCCCACGTATGTCGTCGACGATGTCGTCCACTATTGCGTGGCCAACATGCCCGGCGCGGTCCCTAAGACATCCACGTATGCACTGAACAACGCGACGCTGCCGTTCACCCTGGCCCTAGCCGACAAGGGTGTGAAGAAGGCACTCCTCGATGATCCGCACTTCCTCGGCGGTCTCAATGTGTGTTGCGGATCCGTTACGGAGGAACACGTCGCTACCGAACTTGGCTACAACTACATCGACCCGGCCACGGCTCTCAGGATGCCGTAGGCCAGCCATTCCGCGGGACGTCTACTCAACGTCCCGATAGGTGGGAAGCCCTTCGATGGCGGAGGCTTCGACAGCGATTCCCTTGATCCGCCTCGGGTCGATCAGAAGGGCTCGCAGCATGAAGTCTGCTGTTCGCTTCGGCCGCTGCATCGGCAGTTCCTCGCCCAGCAACCGCGCCCGAATCGTCTCCAGCATCAGGCCGGAGATCATCTGGCGGGCGAAGCTGACTTCGATCTCGATGAACTCGCCGACCTCGATGCCCTGCCTGATGATGTCTGCAACTGCAACGTGCAATCTGAGGGCAGTCTGGCCCCACGGCTCGAACTCCTCGTCGAGCAGCATGTCGCTGCTGAATATGCTGCGCAGGTCGTGCGGGGAGTTCATGAGATACCGGAAGCCCTCGACGAGGAACTGGTAGAGCCGCGCCGCAGGACTCCCCGTTGAGGCGACCTTGAACTCGGCCACGGCGGCGGAGTCGTCGAGGGAGTAGCTGAGAGCGCCGGTCTCGTCGACTCTGATGGAAGCACGGCCGGTGGTAGGTTGCCCGCGTGACTGTTGCCATCACCCGTCCAACGGGCAGAGAACTTCGCGATTGCGAGCTGACACACATCGACCGAACACCGATTGACGTCGAACGCGCCATTGCGCAGCACAGCGACTACCTCGACGTACTGCAATCCCTCGGCGTCAAGATTGTGGAGCTCCCTCGATTGTCGGATCATCCCGATGCGGTCTTCGTGGAGGACACGGCGCTGGTCCTGCCACAGGTAGCTGTGCTGTTGCGGCCGGGAGCAATGGCCCGGCAAGGCGAAGTGCCATCCATGGCGGCGGCACTCGCCACCTATCGCTCCTGTCTCTCAATGGAGGAGCCAGCAACACTCGACGGTGGCGATGTCGTCGTCTTCGGCAGGAGGGTGCTCGTGGGGCAGACGACCCGGTCGAATCTCTCGGGGATCGCGACGCTCACCGAGCTGTTGTCACCGTTTGGCTACGCCGTCGAGGCAGTACCCGTTCGCGGTGTGCTGCACCTGAAGTCTGCTGCCACCGTCGTCAACGATGAGACACTGATCGTCCTCTCACCATGCGTCGATCTCACTGGTCTCGGTGCCAAGCTGCTGGAGGCTCATCCCGACGAACCGCAGGGAGCAAACGTCGTTCGCGTTGGAGGCACGCTGTTGGCAGATGCTTCAGCACCGCGAACCGTTGCCATGCTTCGTCGTCATGTGGACAACGTCGTGGAAGTGCATGTTGACGAATTTGCCAAGGCCGAAGGCGCAATTAGCTGCAAGTCCGTGATCTTCGAGGTGTGAGCACCGGCCCGACAGCCTGTCGGTCAACTGGTATGGGCCCGACTGTCGTCGGCTGACCTCATCGTCATGATCCCACTCCCAGAGCCCCCCTGCTCGTCGCAAGCTCCTCGCGTCCCCCCGGCAACCCGGGGGGACGGCCGGCGCCGCGGGGCAGACGATCGCGAATGGACCTGCTCGACCCCCTCCGCCTCCTTCGTCGGCACCTCCCCCTGAGGGGGAGGAAGTGAAGGGAGAACCGGCTCCGTCACAGGTCAGCCATACAACGGCACGTCCCCCCGCTCGAAGGCGAGGGGACGTGCTCGGGTGCCGAGAACTCAGTTCTGGGTCGTGTAGGCGTGCTCGGCGATCTTCCACTCGTCTCCCACCTTGACGATTCGGAAGACATCCACGAAGTCCGCGTCGCCATCCGGGTACACAACAACCTTGGGAGAGGTCATGAAACCAACCTCCATGGTGACCAACATGCTGAAGTCGCTGCCGACCGCGTAGAACGGCCCGTCATAATTGTTGTGCCATTCCCAGCCTTCGAGATTCGGGAGAAATGTCGAACGCACGTACTCCATGTCGTGGTCGAATCCTGTGTCGCCCTCCATGATCCCGTGCAAACTGTACGCCCCGGTCACCAAACCCTCGATCGCGTCAGCGTCGTAGGCGTTCCACGCCGCGGTGTAGTCCTCCATCAGTTGCTGGACCTCGGCCGGGGCGGCTGTTGAGCTGTTGGGCCGCATTGCGAGGGTCATCCAGGCGATGAGACCGATCAAAGCGATCGCCATGACGACGATCACGACGATCGGCCACGTGCTCCGTTGCTCGGTCTTCTGCGTTGTTTCGGTCCTCTCGATGGTTTCCATGACCGTCACCCTTCCTTGATCAGGCTCGATTTGTTCTTCATTCTCCGCTCGCTTCGATGACCGGTGGACCAGCCACACGGTCAGCCCTGCCACAACGGCAGCAACGATCGCTGCGATCAGCCAGGTGGTGGCCGCGCTCCCGCCGACCTCCACGATCTCCGCGCCTACTTCTCCTGCTCCTGCATCCCCGGCGATGCGGGGCGCAAGCTTCAGAACCGATGCCAAAGCTCCGAGGCCAACGAGCGTCGCTGCGAACGCTCCGACCGCTGCCCACGCAGGCTTGAAGTTCCGCTTGATGTGGAGCGGCCGGACGCCGCCCTCTCTGACTGCGGCCTGGGCAATGACGTCGTCGACAGAGATCCTCTCGACGCCGGCATCGAAGTACTCGCGCAGTTGGGTCTCAGGACGTGACATCTGCGCTCACCCCCAATGCGTGCCGTATTCGCCTCATCCCCCGCTCGGCGTGCGTCCTCACCGACCAGCGAGAGATGCCGAGCAGATCGGCCACCTCCCGTTCGGTGTGTCGCATCCCGTGGATCAGCACGACGGCCACCCTCTGGTTCTTCGACATCCCGGCGAGCGCAGCGGTGAGACCCGGCTCGACCGTGGGGACCTCCGCTGCAGGCAGTGACGGGAACAGCACCTGGGGCCGGCAGTACCGCCGGGCTTTCGATTGGCCGACCCGAAACAGATAGCCAGCGGGATTGCGCTTGTCCTCGAGGGTCTCCCAATGTTCCCAGGCCCATGCCAACGCATCCGCTGTTGCCTCCGCCCCGACTTCTAACCCGTACGCTGCGGCGAGTGCGTACGAGAGTCGCGGCTCCGTCTCCTTGACGAATCGGGTGAACGCTTGTCGCTCATCGGGTTCCACAGTCCCTCCGTGACTCTCATCCAATTAGACCACCGAATACACCGAGTTGGGCGACAAGAATCCTCGATAAACGAACCGGGCACCGATGCCGGGTACGCTCTGAATCAAATCCCATGAGTAACCCCCGAGACACAGGCGCCGAACTCGGCGCAGACAGCGAACTCGTAGACCGGATCGGCTGGAGAGTCACGTCGACGTGGACCGACGACGTGATCGGCGGTTTCGGCGGTTTCGCCGCCGGAATTCGCGTTCCACCCGGCTATCAGAGACCGGTTCTGATGATGTCGACGGATAGTGTCGGCACGAAGGCCGAGATCGCCCGGGCCACCGGCCTCGTCGAAGGACTCGGCTACGACCTCTTGGCGATGGTAGGTGACGACCTCGCCGCGGCGGGGGCGATCCCCATCGCCATGCAGGACTACATCGCCGTCGGATATCTGGATTTGGACAGAGTCGAGTTTCTCGTCGAGTCGATCGCCGACGCATGCGCCGACAACGACGTGGCACTTCTCGGTGGCGAGACGGTCGAGCATCCCGGGACCATCGAAGGAGAGCGCTTCGACCTGGCGGCCACAGCCCTCGGGATCGTCGAACTCGGAGACGAAGTCGACAACGCCAGAATCGAAGTCGATGATGTGATCATCGGCGTACACAGTCCGAATCTCCGATCGAACGGGTTCTCTCTCGTCCGAGCGCTGATCGTCGACCAACTCGACCTCGACGCCCGGTTCCCCGGCTCAGATCAAACCGTCGCCGAGACTCTCCTCGACCCCTCGATCGTCTATGCACCGGCCGTCATGAATGCCCTTGCACGGTCTGAGGCTCACGGGTTGGCTCACATCACCGGGGGCGGACTTCCCTACAACATTGCCAAGGTCCTCCCGGAGGGAACTGCCGCCGACATCGAGCGTTTCCGATGGATGGTTCCCGACGTCTTCGGCGTCATCCAGGATCTCGGATCCGTCTCCGATGAAGAGATGTTCCAAACCTTCAACATGGGTATCGGCTTCGTCGCCATCGCCCCCGAGGGCGACGCCGATCTGCTCATCAAGGGCTTCGGCTCCTACACCCTCGAAGCCAGGGTGATCGGTCGGATCGTGGACGGCGATCGCGAGGTTCGCATCGACTGATCCACCGGTCGTCGTTTGGCAAGAAGAGCGGTTGCGAGTGCAGCAGTCCTCACTTGCTGCTCTACTGGTCTACTTCCTCACTCCCCACACGTCACTCCACCCAGAATGCTCGTGATGACGTCAGCGTCCCCCTGACCCGTCGTGTAGCCGAACAGCTGGGAGTCGTGAGATGGATCGTCGTCGACCCACCAAACCCCAGCGATCGGATCCCATGGGCTCTCGTCAATCTCGATGGTCGGGTACATCGACCGGGCCGCTGCCAGATTCGTCCCGACCGTCATCCCAGGCTCTGTTGCGAGAATGAGGTCGCCGCCGTAGTAGTCGTACCCGAACAGGTGCTCCCCGCCAGCAGGCTTGTGACTCGTCGTGGCCTTGGTGAATAGCAGGGTGAAGGCGTGACCGAACCCGGTCGGGCTCACACCCCATTGGACACCGCGCACCTCCGGCGGTGGACAGGTCCCGAACTCACTGAACGAGTCCACCCACCCCGTGTCACGGTCGGAAGGACCGAGAACTTCTATTGCATAGGCGATGGCCTCGTCCGGCGTCGCCCCGAATGCGACCCCACCGATGCCGTCGGGTTCCAGGATGAGCGGCGGAATCGTCGTTGTCGTCGACGTGGTGGTTGTCGTCGACGTGGTGGTTGTCGTCGATGCCGTTGTCGTGGTCGACGGCTCCGTTGTCGTTGACGCTTCGCTCGTGGTCGTCTCCTCCAGCGAGCTCGTGGTCGTCGCTGTGGTGCTGGTTTGGAGTGTCGTCGTCTCCAACGCCTCATCGTTCCCACCGAGGGAACGCAGCAGCAGGAGCACGATGACCGCCAGCAACAAGCCACCGATGACACCAAGGACAACTGCCAGGGCCCGAGATCTCTGTGCCGCCATGGATACAGCCTAAGGGACGAGTCGCCGATTTCCGGCTACCGGTGGTCGGTAGCCGGCCGATGAGTTGCTGCGCTACCGCGAAACACACTGGGGCTGACGGAAGGTCACGGACCGGGTACCGTTCCACCAATGAGCGGAACCCCCACATACCCAATCGTCGTTGAAGCCCCAGTCGATGACGAAGAGAGGAATCGCTGGCTCGCAGCTTCCGGCATCGTTCTCCTGAAAGCAGTTCTGCTGTTGCCGCACATCGTGCTGCTGTTCCTGTTCGGCTTGATGATCCAGATCGTCGCCTGGGTCGGCTATTGGGGTATCGCATTCAACGGCACCATGCCCGACCTCGTCCGCCGCCTCGAACTCGTCTTCCTTCGCTGGACAACACGGGTCGTTGCCTGGTTCGCCGGCACAACCGACGTCTACCCGACGTACGGAGTCGACCGGGACTACCCGGTGACGGTCTCCGTCGAGCCTGCGCCTGAGCCGCAGAGCCGCCTCCTCGCCATTCTCGGCATCGTGCTTCTCCGTTCAATCGCCGCACTCCCGCACTTCCTCATCCTGTTCCTGATGAGCTTCGGGGTCCTCCTCGTCGCTTGGGTTGGCTACGTCGTGGTCGTCTTCACCGGTCGCCTACCGCTCGGGATCCACGAGTTCGTTCTCAACTACCAGCGCTGGTGGGCTCGAGCATGGGGATGGACGGCCGCCCTCACCGACGAGTACCCACCGTTCACGTTGGGATAGAACAGACAAGAGACAAGAGACGGGAAGTCTGCTCCTCGTGTCTCCTGTCTCCTGTCTCACGGTTCTGCTACTCAGTCGTCTTCTGGTTCCGTCTCCGCCGGCTTGCGGCGTCGGATGGACCTCACTGCCATCCAGAGTCCGAGGCCGACCAACGCCAGAAGGATGAACGGGAGAGCGAACGCGGCCCCCACGATGAGTCCGCCGATGGTGGCAAGTAGCACGGTACCCGCCTGATCGATCGCCTCTTCGAGCACTCCCGGGTCGTCCGGTTCCTCGATCGGTGTACTCCCCGGCACCTCGGTCAGGCCAACGGTGAGCGTCGAGAAACTGGTGCGGCTGTCGAGGTAGCGAAGGCGTCCCTCGATCTGCTCGATGTTCAACAGAACGTCCTGCATCCGGGTCTGGATCGTCACGAGATCTTCGATCTCAGTGGCCTCGGCCATGAGGCGTGTATAGAACTCCTCCTGGGTCTGCCAGTACCGCAGACGTCCCTCGAGGTCGATGTACTCCTCGGTCACGTCCTGGCTTGACACGTTGAGACTGAGCCTCTCCCCCAGACCATCCACCCTGTCGAGGGCATCATCGAAGCGATCCTCGGGAATCCGTAGGGTCAGCCATCCGACCGTGTAGGCGACATCGTCGATCTCCTGGAGATAGGTCTCTCCCGCTGTGATGTAGCCGCCGAGATCCTGGGCGATGCTCCTGAGTTGCGACGAGATCTGTCCGAACGTGCCCGGCTCGACCCTGAGTTCCACCCGACCGTCGCGGATGACCTTGAGACCATCCGGTACGTCCGTACCGATGGGAGCCGACACGGCAATCGTCTGGACCTCGCTCACTCCGACGCCAGCCTCCGCCTTGTCCTCGCTTGCCATCACCACCGTCGTCTCGGTGAACTCCATCTCGTCGTATCCGACGGAATCAGATGCCTCCTCAAAGACGCTGCTACACGCCCCCAATATCAACGTGGCGGCCAGAAAGGCCGCCACTGCCACTCGAGTCTTCCCCGTCAGGTCGGAAATCTTCATCAGAGTCTCTCCTTGTTGGGTGCGATCCGGCGTCGGCGCCGGTCCTCGTCCGATAGGACGGTCGAACGCCCGTCGCGGGTTCCCGGTGCGAGAGGCCGGGCGAAGCGATGTCACGAGCACGGGTGACTCATATTGCTCAGCGCATGCCTACCGTCGCCGCATGGAACGACCCATCGTCGCCGTCCTGGTCGGTGGAGATAGCACCCGGATGGGATCCGACAAGGCGACGACCCCGTTCGCCTCATCGACGATGCTCGAAACCGTCCTGTCCTCCGTATCCGGCGTCGGTGATCCGATCGTCGTTGGAAGGACCAAGGCACCACACGGCATTCCTGCGATCCCAGACCGGAGAACAGACTCCAGGGGACCGCTCACCGGACTGGAGACCGTCCTGCAGTATGAACCCGGGCGAACGGTCGTGTTGGTTGCCGTCGATCACCCCTTCCTTCAACCCGGGACTATCCGCGAGATGTTGGCCCTCGATGGGGACGCCGTTGTTCCTCTCGACGCGAGTTGGCAGCAGGTGACCTGTGCCGTCTATCGGCCACCGTTCCTGCAGGCAGCTTCAGACACGCTCGACAACGGATGCCGATCGATCATCACCGCTCTTGGCCTGGTCACCGTGAATCTGGTGCAAGAAGAGACATGGCGATCGTGGGGAGAGGACGGCCGCTCGTGGTTCAGCGTCGACACCCCTGAACGCCTCAACGAGGGGCTCCGCAGGTTCACTTGAACCCGTTCGCTACGCTCTCGGCATGGATTCAACCTCACCCATCACCGTCGAGCGCCGCGGCCGCGTCGCAATCATCTGGCTCGACCGCCCCGACAAGCTCAACGCATTCGCGCCCGAATTCTGGACCTCGTTCCCGGCCGTTGTCGATGACTTAGGCGACGATCCCGAAGTCCGTGCTGTCGTCGTAGCAGCGAAGGGATCAGCGTTCACCGTTGGGATCGATCTGAAGGCATTCGGTCCTGCTCTCGTCACCGGAAACATAGACCCAAGTGCGCCGGCGCCGGCCTCTCCAGTCGCGCAACGCACTCAGACGCGACGTCTCGTCAAGACGATGCAACGGACCTTCTCCTCTCTGGCCGAATGCCCGAAGCCGGTGATCGCGGCAGTTCATGGATACTGCATCGGAGCGGGGGTCGACCTGATAACCGCGTGTGACATCCGCTATTCGGCGGCCGACGCGACCTTCTCAATCCGGGAGACACGACTCGCAATGGTGGCCGACGTCGGAACGCTCCAACGTCTCCCGAGAATCATCGACCCGGGCAGCGTCGCCGAACTTGCCTATACCGGACGGGACTTCGACGCCGGGGAGGCTGCGTCGCTTGGCCTCGTCACCCGTCTTCTGCCGGATGCCGACGCCGTCCTTGCCGCGGCGATCGAGACGGCGGAGGCGATCGCAGCCAATTCACCGCTGGCCGTTGAGGGAACGAAGGCCGTCCTCCGGGCGGGCGATGGCCGCACGGTCGATGAGGCCCTCGACTACGTGGCCCTCTGGAACGCCGCATTCCTCCACTCGAGCGACCTCGGAGAGGCAATGGCAAGCTTCGTACAGAAGAAAGACCCCGAATTCCGAGGCGAGTAGATTTGACTCGTTCGGCGTACCCAGTACTACTCCGACGGCTCTGCCGTCGGAGTAGGGCATAATGGGGTCATGTTCGGAACACCTCTGACCGACCGTGGACACCTCTTCGCAGCTCCTTAGCGACGGTTGCCTCCCGTACGTCCCCCAATCCCAAACAAGGAGGAACACTGTGACCAACCTCTCCGACCGACTCAACAACATCATCGCCCCTGTCATCGCATACGACTCACAAATCAAC
>RCNE010000847.1_pt1 | contig 16479 bp, 11 predicted proteins | sample 2041361 | NCBI WGS metagenome assembly RCNE01 (sample SAMN09708229, study PRJNA481090) | Marine sediment metagenome, whole genome shotgun sequencing project.
CCCAGGATGCGCCAATTGCTGTTGGTGTCACGCGACAGCTGGCCGCCTTCCCAGACGCCGGAGTCGATTACCGCGACAGTGACTCCCTGACCCGTGATGTCTTCATCGTGCAAACGATCGGCTTCTACCATGGATGGGTAAAATGTATCCGGCTGCGGTGTGCCAGCCACTTCTAGAGATCCGTCGACACTGATGTTCAAGATGGCGCTATTGACGAGCAGAGCGTCGCGCTGGGGTATCGTCAGCGTCGCCGCAACCGAATCGATAATGGCAAGCTCATGCGTGATCAAACCGCCGACCGACCGCACCGCGGCTAAAACCTCATCCGTCGAGTTACCCTGCAGGATGTAGGAAGACGGCTGGTCAACCACCGTGGTGGTGTTGATCTCGTCATTGCTGCCGAAAAAGAGCGTTACAGCAAGAGCGAAGCTGTAAACGGTGATAAAAGTAAAAAGTGTTTTGCGTTCCATGATGATGTCCTCGTAGCGTGGACGTATTTCATCAGGAACAGGCTGGTTTTGGAGGTGCGGGGCCGAACGGGGTCGCCATGGTTAGTGTGACGTGGAACACATAATGGCGGCGTTAAATTGGGGCGACTATCGGCGGTATTCTGTTTTTTCGAGCGAAATGCAGAACGCCTGGCATAATTAACCTGCTGTTTTTAAAGATATTTTCTGGCGGATCGTGTGCAGGTCGACGACCGCGGTCTCCTCAAGCACCTGCTCACAGGCTTCGAGGAACTGAGCAACCCTGTCAACCGGTAACGGCTCCGTGTAGAGGAATCCCTGCACGGCGTCGCAGCCGCGATCTCTCAGGAACTCGACCTGCAGTTCATTCTCTACACCCTCCGCTATCACCAGGATCCCCAGCTCACGGGCCATTGCGATCATCGCCGAGCAGATTGACTGCTTCTCCCCCGGCTCCATGACGCCGTCGATAAAGGTACGGTCGATCTTGATCGCCTTGATGGGAAGACTGGTCAGGTTGGCAATCGAGGAGTGGCCCTGGCCGAAATCGTCGAGCACGATTCCCACGCCGATCTTGCTCAAAGCCCTCAACATTGCGTGGGACTGGCGATTCCGCATCAGCATGCCCTCTGTCAACTCCACTTCGAGTTGACTCGGCGGCAAGCCCGTGACTTTGACTGACTGATCGATCAGGTCAACCAGATCGTTCCGCGTAAACTCCTGCTGCGACAAGTTGATCGATACGGCCGGCGCATCGCTGTCTTCGCGATACCAGGCCGCCGCCTGCTCGCAAGCGGTGCGAACCACCCACTCGCCAATCGGAAATATCAGGCCCGTGGCCTCGGCCAGCGGCAAAACCTCGCTGAGTGGGACACTACCGCGCAGCGGATGCATCCAGCGCAACAGCGCTTCCAGCCCCGCAACACGACCTGTTTTCAAATCTATGCGCGGTAAGTAGTGCAATTCCAATTGCTGCTTTTCGATCGCCCAGCGCAACTCGTTTTTTACGTCAAGGCGTTTGACCGACCGATACTTCATGGTGCTCGAGAAGAACTCTCGCCCATCCACACTCATGACTTTGGCTTCATCGAGCGCAACGCGAGCGTTCTTTATCAGGTCTTCGATGTCGCTACCGTCCAGCGGATAAATCGCTATGCCGACGCTTGGCGTGACCTTGAGCTGATGCCCCTCGATAGTAACTGGCTCCGAGAACGCTTCTTGCACGCGGTTTGCCACGGTGCGTATATCCTCCCTGGATTCGATGTCTGCAAGAACCAGCACAAACTCGTCACCACCCAACCGCGTCAGGGTCGATTTTTCGTCGTCATTTAACCGCGCCAGCTTGTCGGAGCTTCTCAAACAACGCTCTATGCGTTGCGCCGTGACTTTCAGAACTGCGTCGCCCACCGCTCGACCGAGGGTGTCGTTAATACGTCCGAAACGATCGATGTCGATACAGAATACGGCGACACCCCGTTCACGCAGCTTCGCGTCGGCAATAATTGCGTCAAACTGGCTTTCAAATGTGGCACGCGTCGTCAGGCCGGTCACGGTATCAGCCAGGTCTCGATCGGCGGATCCGCTCGCTTTCGAGCCGGCGTTTTGCATGTTCCGTATGACGGCCAGCACCTTGTCACGACCCTGCACGAGCAGCCGCATTTCGTAGAGGTGGCTGGCATCATCGTCATGCAGCTCAAATTCGAAGGCGTCTCCGTCTCGAGACCTGAGAACGCGCTTGATACTCTGCTGAACTCGCTCTGCAACGTCCGCGGGCCAGACATCGGAAATATTCTTTCCCTCGATTTCCTCCGGGCGCAGGACCGGATCGTCGTTGGCACCGCCAAGGTACTGGCGCAACAAACCATCGCCACCAGCGATGAAAAACGCATCGGGCATTGTTCGCAGTATCTGTGTTGCGGGCGTTCTCAGCGCTCGAATACCGCTGAGCGTGCGTCCGGTATCACCCAGCGAGTGGATGTTCTTTCGAAACGCTTCTTCGTTGACCGGCCTGGTCACGACCGACGTGACATTTTGCGCGTACGCACGCTCAGTCGTCGAAGAGTCGCAGTTATCTGACACCAGTATAAGGGGGATGTAGTCGCAGCCCGGCAAGCGTCGCACCGTATCGCACAATTCGAGCGGCCCATCCGGCGCCAGTCCGGCATCCACGATCACGACCGCGGGCGCGGTCTCGGAGACGCTGGATTCGAGGCTCGTTGCTACTGTGCAGAGTTCCGTGTCATAGCCTTCCGACTGGAGCAACCGGGCGAGTTGCCGCGACAGTGTCTTGTCGTCAGAAACGATGAGGGCCTGGCCCGCCGAATGGCTGGAGCTGGATTGCGACATGAGCGCTGTTCACAGGTAAAGGTAATCGAACGGGTTATCGGCCGATTACTGCCATTCTTTATAGCAGAAGGTCTACCTCAGGCAGGCAGCGGGGCTGGCAGTACGTGCCAGACAACGCTCAGGAAATGGCAGACGCCACCGCCAAGTACGAATACATGCCACACGGTGTGATTGAACGGCATTCTGTCCAGGGCATAAAAAATCGCGCCGACGGAGTAACAAAGCCCCCCAGCGAGCAGCCACGCCATGCCATTGGCACCGATAGCCTCCGCCATCTGGGGTGCAGCAATGACGATCAGCCAGCCCATAGCCAGGTAGCTCGCCAGGGCAATTTTCGGAAAACGATGGCGAAACCAGAGTTTCTTCACGATGCCGGCCGTTGCCAGTGCCCAGATTGTGCCAAACAGCCACCAGCCGGTATTGGTGCGCATGGAGACCAGCAGGAACGGCGTGTAGGAACCTGCGATAAGCAGGTAGATAGCACAGTGGTCCAGCAGCTTGAAGATCTCGCGATGACGAGAGGCATACATGCCGTGGTATATCGTGGACGCAAGAAACAGCGAAATCAGCGTCGCACCGTAAATAGAGCTTGCGGCGATCCGCCAGGGGTCCCCTACAGCAATAGACAGGTACAGCATCCAGGACAGGCCGCCGATGCTCAGCAATACGCCGAGCGCGTGCGTGCCCGAGTGGAGGATCTCCTCCAGTACGGTGTATTGGCCCGATTTGGGTACGCTGCTCATTAAAACCATCATACCGGGCATAGCTGCCAGTAGATTCAGATTTCGCGCCAATCTCGCTACGCGTTAGAATTGCGGCCCTAGGGATGCCAGGGGAAAAAATTGATATCAGCGCAGCGTAAAACCCGCTCACTCCGTCAAAGCATGGGCGTAGTGGCCCTGGCCGTCCCACTGATCCTGGCGGGCTGCGCAAGCCAGCCCAGCGCTCCCGGAGACGAGCTCACGATCTCCTTCCTTGGAACCAACGATGTGCACGGCCAGCTATTGCCTGCCGGCGACCGAGGTGGGCTCGTAGCAATTTCGGCCTATGTCAGCGCGCTGCGAGCCGCGCGTAACGAAGACGGCGGTGCCGTGCTCGTAATCGATGCCGGCGATATGTGGCAAGGCACGCTGGAATCCAACCTGGTGGAAGGCGCGGCCGTAGTGGATGCCTACAACGCAATTGGCTTTGATGCCGCGGCAATAGGTAACCACGAATTCGATTTCGGCCCTGAAGGCCGCAAGGCAATCCCCGAAACCGATGCAGACGATCCGCGCGGCGCGCTCAAGCAACAGGCTTCCCGGGCGAATTTTCCGCTACTTGCCGCAAACCTCATCGACGAGTCGACCGGCGAGCCCGTGGCATGGGATAACGTTCGCCCCTCCATCATGCTGGATGCGAAAGGTCTGAAGATCGGTATCATCGGCATCACTACGGCCGGGGCATTGCGGACCACAATCGCTGCAAACGTCACGGGTTTGCGCGTCGCGCCACTGGCGGAGACCGTCATAAAGGAGGCGACCGTACTGCGGAACAAAGGCGCTGCAATAGTCATTGTCACAGCTCACGCCGGAAGCTCGTGCACGCAGTTCAACGACCCACTCGACCTGTCATCCTGCAATACAAACGGTGAGATCATGCGACTCGCCGACGCGATACCGAGAGGCCTGGTAGACCACATCTTTGCCGGCCATGTGCACAAGGGCATTGCGCACGTCGTGAATGGAATCTCAATTACGTCCAGCTACGCGAATACGCGCGCCTTCAGTCGCGTCGATCTGCGCGTCGACAGGAACAGCGGTCGTATTGTTTCTCGCAAGGTCCACCCGCCATATTGGGCGTGCCTGCGGGTCTTGCCGTCGACCGGTGAATGCGTCGCCCCGGACAGCACTGCGGCGGAGGCTGTCCGCGCCAGCTACGAAGGCCGGGAAATCGCCCCGGACCCGGCGGTCCTGGCCATTGCCGATCGCGCCGCGGCTCTCGCCGCCGAAACCAAGAACGAGAAACTCGGTGTCAGTCTCGTTGCTCCGTTCCTGCATCCGCCGGCCACTGAGTCGGCGCTGGCCAATCTGATGACGGATGCGATACGGCAACAGATCGGCGGCGACGTTGCAATACACAACGTCGTGGGCGGTATCCGCAATATCCTGCCTGCTGGCGACCTGACTTTCGGCGGCGTCTACGAGATGTTCCCGTTCGACAATCGCGTGGTGGAGATCGAGCTCAGCGGCCGCGAGCTTCGAAGAGTGATCGCAACGCAGGCCCACCGAAAAGGGCACCGCGCAGGCTTTTCCGGGATGCGGGTATATGTCAGCTGTACCAACGACTCGATGGACGTCGTATTAGAGCTGAGCGATGGCTCGACGGTGCACGATGACGATCGCGTTATGCTTATTGCCAACGATTTCCTCGTCCTGGGCGGCGACGACATCCTGACCCCGGTTATCCCGGATGCTGGATTCGAGATGGACTACAGCGGGCCGCTGGTTCGGGACACATTGGTCGATTGGTTCCGAAGCCAGGGCGGGACTCTGGACCCGGCCAACTTCCTGACCACTGACAGCCCCCGGTGGAATGCTCCCGACCCGCTGCCCGCGGGTTGCGTACTTTAAGATCGGACCGCGTCTGCCGGGGCTTGTTTCGTAGCCAACGATGGAGCGTGCGATTGGAGTTCTGTTCGTCTACCTGGCTGTTGCGACGATGACAGTCGCCCTGAGAAAATTCGGCATTCTGTAACACCCAAAGCCTGGCTTGCCGCTCGTCTCGTCTAGACCAGGTGCTGGTCGATGTCGCGCTCAATCACAGACCGAATGGGTCCTTCCATTAACATCAGAGCAAAGCCGAGTTTGATCTCGATTTCGATGCTGTCCTCCGCCACATGCAGATGGCCGTTAACCCCGCTGCCCGAGATCAGCAGGTAGTCGCCCTGCCAGGTCGCGGTTACTGAGTACTGCGCTGCCAGGTCGGCCGCAATCTGGTCGGCCCGGTGTTTAGCCTCCTCGAGGCCCAGCTTGTGGCTGCGTCTGAATCTCATGCAAATAAGTCTCTTGGGGGCCCGGGATTAGTGTGAACACCCTAATTCTAGCAGCTAGGATTCACTCATGGCAGATAACCCATTCACAGGAGAATGATCATGGCTGGCAAGAAAGGTACCAAAAAACGGAAAGTTAGCGACAAGAACGTCGCTGAACAACTTGAGCACGCATTCCTCGCCGGACTCGGCGCATTATCGAATGCCCAGAAAGCGGGCGAGAAGACGTTTGATTCACTGGTTAAGCAAGGCGAGCAGTTTCGCAAGAAAACCACGAAGCAGACTGAATCACTGATCGACAACGTACAGGACGCGATTCGCGACATGACAGGCGATGCTCAGTCGAAGGCTACGGGCCTGCTCGACCAGGTACGTGACAGGTCGAAACTCAGCAAGTTGCAGAGTGCTTTCGATACGCGCGTCGCTGATGCTATGGACCGCTTGAACGTTCCGAGCAAAAACGATATCGACAAGATCAACGGGAAACTGAACAAGATCCTGAGAGCGCTTGACGATAAGCCGAAGGCTGTAGCCAAGAAGCCGGTTGCAAAGAAAGCGGCACCGGCCAAGAAAGTAGCCAAGAAAGCACCGGCTAAGAAAGCAACGGCTAAGAAAGCAACGGTCAAGAGAGTGAGCACAAAGAAGGTCAGCACGACGGTACGGAAAGCCGCCTAACACCTGACCGCTTGGGAGTATTGAAATGACGGAGAAGAAAGTGACAACGAGAAAGAGAGTCGCCAAGAAGGCGCAGCCAAAGTCGGTATTTGACCGCCTGGAAAGCACTGTCGTCGGCAAGCCGATTGAGATCGTCAACCGGACGTTCCTGGCAAGCCTCGGAGTGGTGTCCACGATGCAGACGGAATTCACGAAGTTCCAGTCAGATTTCGAGAAGACCTTTGAAAAGCTGGTAAAAGACGGCGAGAAAGCCCGCGCACGGTATCGCGCAGGCGTCAAAGACTTCCGCGAAGACGTTAAGGACTTCGGCGAAGACGTCAAAGACTTCGGCGGCGACATCGTAGAAGAGGTTGTCGAGGCTAAAGACCGTGTCGTTGAAAAAGTAGAATCTGTAGTCGCCAAATAGCGGCACGAAACTTTTTCGACCTGAGGGGGGCCGCAACTGCGGCCCCTTTTTTGTTGCCTGGTGTCCTGTTTGCTGAGTTCGCTAACTCTCAGCGCTATTGGCAGCGAGTCCTGCGAGGTGCAGGATTAGCGGGCTACTTCAAACGACTGCAGCGCGGCAGGACGGGTTGCCGGGAGCGCTCGGAGGGAAGGCCTGCAAAGCGCTACTGCGGCGTTGCAGGCCTGGGCAAGGGCCAGCCATTACCGGCGGGCTACGCCTTGCACTAACGCTTTGCAGGCTTTGCTGACAGTCAGCGAACTCAGCAAACAGGACACTAGACCTTGTAGTACGCAGCCAGTTCGGAAAGGTGACTTGCGAACGTTTCGGCAATGAAGGGCTTCAGGACATTCAGCACCGACCCCGCAATCCGAAGTGCCGAGTCGTCCGAGCTGGGTGCAGACCGGGTCAACGTGTCGAACTTCGCAGAGAACAGCGCTATAACCGCCAGGTTCCGGCTGACGAGGCGAATGTCGCTGCTGCCCAGATGAATGACGCCGCTTTCGCTCATAGCGCGAAGATTGAGTTCGAACGATGCTGCTAGCGCCCGCGCAAAGTGCTTCAGCGCCGTTCCGACTTTGGGGTACTCGACAAGCAGTGTCTCCATATCGCGGAGCAGAAACCGGTAAGCCCCCGTCAGCTCCAGTAAATGGTGCAGGAATACCCAGAAGTCGTCGAGCGTGCCCTCCGCCGTATCGGGCGGCTGCAGGACGCGTCGCGCATCCGCCTGGAACTCGAGCAAGAGCGCGTTCACCAGGTCCGACTTCTTGTGGAAATGGTAGTACAGATTTCCGGGACTGATATCGACCGCATCCGCGATCTCGTTCGTCGTCGTTCGGGGCTCGCCTTGTTCATTGAACAACAGCAGGCTTGCAACGAGTATTCGCGTACGGGTATCGGTTTTCATGGCCCAACGATGGGGGATATCGGCCCGAGTTTCAATGCGGCGGCCGACAGTAGGTAAATCTCCCTATCCATCTTCCGCATTACCGTATTGAGGTTTTGCGGCCAATGTAGAGAATGCTCTATCAGAAGATTAGAATTTCCTAATGTTGGAACTTCTTTAAAACACACTGACCGTCTTTTTGCGCAGGAAAATGAACCGCTCAGTAGCAATCCGCGGGCACTCTAGACAAGTATCAGCACCGGTTACCCCCGGGGAGGTCCTCTTCCTGGATCTTCCCGACTCCCTTTTTAACCACTCTCGTTGGGAGACAACGACATGAAACTCTTTTGGCAAGGCTATTCCCCCCCAGCCGTAATCATGCTCGCTTTGATAGCGAGTTTCGGACTATCGGGCTGCGATGGTGACGACGGAGCGGCAGGCGCTAATGGTGCCGCCGGTGCCACCGGTGTTGACGGCACAAATGGTGCCGATGGCATCAGTTGCTGGGACCTGAACCAAAATGGTATTGGCGACCTTCCCGACGAGGATCTCAACGGTGACGGCACCGTCGACGCATTGGACTGCAACGCTTTAGCCAGCGGTGCCTACGAGCCGGCACAGCTGCACAAAGGCTACTTCACCGAAAACGCCTACGAAGGCACCAAATCCTGCATGAATTGCCACGGCGATATTGGCGATGACGTCATGACGACCGGCCACTTCAAGTGGGAAGGTGTTGCTGAAAACATCGAGGGCTTCGAGGGTGGCATCCACGGCAAGAATGACATTCTCAACAACTTCTGCATCGCAATTCCAACCAACGAAGGCCGTTGCACGCAATGTCATATTGGCTATGACTACAAAGATGCCACATACGATTTCTCAGACCGTGACAACGTGGACTGCCTCGTATGCCATGACCAGACCGGCACCTATGCCAAAGCGCCCACCACGGCCGGCTTGCCGGTTCCGACGGTCGACCTCACCCTGGTTGCACAGAGCGTAGCTCAAAACGGCGGCAGTCCAACGATCGACAACTGCATCGACTGCCATGCGAAAGCCGGCGGCGGTGACAACGTTAAACATGGCGATTTGAGCATGTCACTCGCCGATACGACGCGTGATTTCGACGTACACATGGGCACCGATGGCGGCGACCTTGAGTGTGTCGCATGCCACCAGGTCAAACGTGATACCGATGGCAACCTGCTATCGCATGGAATCGGCGGCATGCCGTATCACTCTGTCGACGAAGGCGCGATGAAACAGTGTGACGACTGTCACGGCGATCGCTTCAATATTCACGTCGGTACTACGGTCGAGACAACTGTCGCTTTCCATGAGACGCTCGCATGCCAGGTCTGCCACATTCCGACGTTTGCTCGAAACACATCGACGAAAGTCGAGTGGTACTGGGAAACTGCCGGTCAGAATATCGACCCGATACCGGTTGATCCAGCTACAGGCCGTCCGACCTACGACAAGAAGAAAGGCACGTTTGTCTGGGCGAACGACGTCCGGCCAACGCTGCGCTTCTTTAACGGTAAATACACCAAGTTCCTGATCGGCGAAAACGATCAATACACCAGCTTACCAGCGGTGCTTGCAGAGCCGGTGGGCGACTACACGGATCCGAATGCCATGATCTATCCGTTCAAGAAGATGATCGGCAATCAGCCAGCGGATGCCGGCAACCAGACGATTATGGTGCCGCACCTGTTCGGAATGGGCGGTGGTCCGAATCCGTATTGGGGTGTGTACGACTGGAACCTCGCGCTGATCGATGGCGCGGCCGCAACCGGGCAAATTTACACCGGTGCGTTTGAATTTGTCGATACCGAGATGTACCTCTCAGTCAACCACGAGGTTGCACCAAAAGAGCAGGCCTATGGCATGGACGGTGCCTGCGGCGACTGCCATCTCGCCACCCAGATCGACTGGGCAGCACTCGGCTGGTCAGGCGATCCTGCTGCTGGAGGAACAAGACCCTAGATTCATTCCCCCTGTCGCTATCGACACACTGGGCGCCCACTCGGGCGCCCTTTTTTATGGGAACGAAGTTGCGCCATGACCCGCTACTCAAGCGGCAAATAAATGACCGTATTCGTAATCAGGATCATGACGAAGATCATGCAGGTGATCATCGGGCCGAGATAGATTGTGCCGCTCATGCGGAAGAAGTAACGATTGAAGAACGGCAGGACAAACATCATTGGCACAACCGCAAACAACAGGTTTACGTAAAGCCATCCATCGGTCCAGTAAACCGTGCCGGTGACAGCAAAGGTCGTGTACTGCACCACGACGATCAGCAACAGACCGAGCGAATTCGCCACTCCTCCCAGTAACATGCTGCGCCATTCCGGCTGCCCCTCGAAACGCATCGCGCCATTGATGCGCAAAGAATTGGACAGGAAGAAGATAAAAAAGAAAGGCAAATACATGAAAAGCAGGATCAGCAAAGCAGGCTGAAAAACGCGAACCCCCATGAACAGAAAACGGTAGTCAACGTGGAAAAAATAATACACGGTGAATAGAAAAAGGAAGTAAGCGACGAACAGTGTGCAGGCCAGCAAAAAGGTCCGGAACAGCAGCGTGGGCGTTGTCCTGACACCCCACAGCTGCGGCGTCACACCGTTCTTACGGCCGAAATACCGATAGCTCAGCCAGAACATGAAATAACCGACTGTGCCATTGAGAACCGCCCACAGCATGACGGCATTGTTCATGCGTTGCGGAAAGAACCAGGTCAACTCGCGACTTGACGCCGCGACGAACAGTTTCTGCGATAACTCGGCCATGGGTATGTAGGTGAAACAGGCGATCAGTGCACCGACGACGAAGGTCGACCAGAACAACGCGCGCCCTCTGCCCCGGGGTTTCGCCAAAGCCGGTGGCAGTGGCTGAACGAGTGGCTTAAACCACGGTGTGTCGAGCAACAGGCGGCCGAAGGGAATGATAGCGATGAGCGCCGCGGCCAGCGAAATCATGCTCAGCAGTTCTTTCCACGGCCAGATTTGCTGATCGCTCTGAAGCTCTGATTTGAAATCGAATACGTGCTCGAAGTACTCGATCTGGTTGGCCGTGGCTTCCTTGTTGTAGGGCTGAAACGGGTGTAGCACACGCTCGTTGTGCATGACACGCAGCGTGCGCCGCTCCTTGTCGCCGTAGTACTTGCCAATTTCGACCTCGTCGACGGCCGCCCTGCCCGGCTCCCGCCCGATATTGATGAGCCGTAGCGCCTCGGGCGCGATGCGCATGTCACCGTTCTTCAGTTCGTTTCGGTAGGCGCCTTCATCGAACAGCGCGTAGCTCGCGCCAACATTTGAACGCACGTCCTGCAAGACTTCATCGCGCAGCGTCAATACGTAGCCCGAGACAAAAACCGAATGCAGTTTGCTCGGCAGACCCGTTCGCTGCGCTTCCCGGCCGAAGTAATTGGCCCCGCGAATGGCCGCATTGCCGCCCGCCGAGTGCCCGGTGGCCCCGATTCGCTTTTTGTCGATGTAGTTGAGGTTCTCTGAGCTCGCGGCGTAGTCAACAACCGCAAACATGCCGTAGCCCTCGGTCGTCGCGGCGATGCGACTTAGCGAAGCGCTGGAACCACCCTGCGCATAGGGATCGATACTAAGCGCCACAAACCCTCGACGTGCGAGTTCGATAGCAATATTTGACAGAGACTCTTTGGAGCGTTGAAAACCGGGCACCACGACGATAAACGGCGCTGGGTTCTCGGCCGTAGCCGAGTTCGGTTTGAACAGATCGCCTGCGACCCACTGGCCATTCTGCGTCGGGATCTTTACATCGCGAACCTGGACGTCGCCAAAAGAGCGCTGGATTTGCGAGACGAAGAAGCTCGAAACCAGGACAACGAGCACGCAAAGGAGCAGAAGCCTGTTACTGGACCACTTGTGGAGTGTCTCATTCGTCATCCCCCGAGTTTGCACACAAAACGTGGATATCGCGAATACCGTAAGACCCAGCTAAGTCAGTACTGCTGCCAAGCTAGCCGTCGTTTGCTGTCCCCACTCGGTGCGATAGACGATGGCCTGGTTGCGACCCTGATTCTTGGCTTCGTACAAGGCGTCGTCGGCCTGTCGTATCAGGTGATCCGGGTTGACGTGACCCGCCGCCTCCGTGATCGCTGCGCCTATACTCAGCGACACGGCTGGCGTTGTCTCGGACGCCTTGTGCTCGATATTCAGGTCGATTACTTTTTGGCAAATTCCGCGCGTGAAGGTCTCGAGGAAACCTGCCGTTGGATCGTACAATACGATCACAAACTCCTCGCCGCCGTAGCGCGCGACCATGTCGAGTGGTCGATTGGGGCTGTCAGCTACAACATCCGCCACAGCGCGTATGCAGCCATCGCCCATGCGATGACCGTAGCAGTCGTTGTAGAGCTTGAAGTGATCAATGTCCGCGACCACGATGGCGACACGTTTTTCGTCGCGCCGCGCCTGTTTCCAGATTTGCCTGACGTGCTGATCGAAAGCACGGCGACTAAATAGACCCGTCAGACCATCTGTTCGCTGGAGCCGCAGGATCTCCAGCTTGTTATCGTAGGTTTCCCGTGCGTTGCGTTCCAGGCGGTAGCTGGTGAACGTGCCGATGAGATTCAGCACGCCGAGAAAGACGGCGCCGTAAATACTCGTCTCGGCCGGCACGCCGGGCACACTGCTAATCGCCAGGTAGCCAATAAACAATGGCCACGCAGCGCTTATGCTCTGCCGCAATGTCAGCCCCAGAACCAGGTAGATGCTGAATGTCGCGAATAGAAAGGACCAGTAAGTGTCCGTTGCGCCGGTCTGCATCGCGCTCGCAGAAACGGCCAACGCCGCAACACCGGCAAGAAACGCGGCAGAAGCCGTCACGTAGGGCAGCAAGAGTCGTTGTTTAACAAGGAACGTCGCGCCCAGCGCTACTGACACAGGCATCAACATGGCTAGAATGCGCAACCAGGCCGTCTGTTCGACGAACCTGGACGGCATCAGGAACGCGTCCAGTACGGAGACCGAGATCACCAGCGCTATCCACAGACCGAGCGCGGCCCGAGTGACGGATAGCGTTCGCTCGATATAGAACCGCCGGAAGTTCCTGTCCAGCTCCCGCGACTCATCTGTAACTATTTCGGCGCCCGGTAGTAGCCGTGGCGCCAGAGAGAGGTGTGTGGCTTGATTCAGCATGGATCGTCGCTCAACTGTAGTCATCAGTGCGTATCGGCCGACGACTACCAAACCTTAGGGTGTCCCTGGTCCGAGATTCCCCCACACATTACTGCAAAAGCCGATAGCATTGGGGCTGCTGTAGGCTGGAAACTGGAAATGCGTTCTTTCGCTCTTGCGCTCACCACACTGCTGACGTCTGCCACCATTGCAGATGAGCTGCCAACAGGCGCTGCCCTGGAACAAGAGAACGCAGTTGTCGGCGAGATACGGCTGGAAAACTCCAATGTATTCGACCTGTCGAATCCCGAAGAGAATAACTGGCTGTATCGCCTTGCCAATCGTCTACATATCGTTTCCCAGGATAAGGTCTTACAGAAACAGCTGCTGTTCAGAAGCGGCGACACCTATTCGATCCGACAGGTCGACGAGTCCGAAAGAATTTTGCGCGGGAATCGGTACTTGTTTGACGCGAGTATCAGGCCAACCCGTTACCAAAACGGGGTCGTCGACCTCACGGTGAGCACTCGGGATGTCTGGACGCTAAATCCGGATATCTCGTTGTCGCGCAGTGGTGGCGAGAACCGCACCAAGTACGGCCTGGAGGAAACCAACCTGCTTGGGCGTGGACAGCTAGTGCGCATCGCGCGGATCGAAGACGTCGATCGCACCTCCGACAGCTTCGAGTTTTCCGACAAGCACCTTGGTCGCAGCTGGGTCTCGGCGCTGCTCAAGCTATCCGATAACTCGGACGGCAAGTTCAACCTGCTGTCGGCCATCAGGCCCTTTTATGCGCTCGACACGCGTTGGTCGGCCGGGGGCTGGCTGCTCGAGGACGAGCGCCGCGAAGCACTTTACGCGCTGGGCGAGGAAGCCGCGGAGTACCGGCACGAGAGAGACTACCAGTCCGCTTTCGGCGGCTGGTCCCGGGGTCTGCAGGACGGCTGGGTGCGGCGCTGGACGGCCGGCGTCGTAAGAGACGACAACCGATTCACGGCAGCACTCAATCCGACGTTGCCGGCATTGATACCGCAGGACCGTGACCTGGTTTACGCCTTTATCGGCCTGGAGCTTCTCGAAGACGACTACCAGAAGACCGAGAATCGCGATCAGATCGGCAAGACCGAGGACTTCTACCTGGGCACCCGGCTTTCGGGGTCCCTCGGCTGGTCGGATACGTCGATCGGCGCCGACCGCGACGCTTTAATCTTTTGGGGACAGGCAAGTCGCGGTTTCGGTTCGCTTGAACGTCATGCAGTCTTGCTGTCGAGCAGCGCTTCAGGCCGCGTTGAGTCCGGACATGCGGTCAACAGTCTGCTCAATGTCACCGCACGCTATTACCAGACGCAGTCCAGGAAGCGCCTGTTTTTCGCAACGCTGAGCGCCACGGCCGGTCATTCACTGGATCTCGATAATACGATCGAGATCGGCGGCAACAGCGGACTTCGTGGCTATCCTCTGCGCTACCAAAGTGGCGACAGTAAGCTGTTGCTGACACTGGAGCAGCGCTACTTTACCGACTGGTACCCGTTTCGCCTCGTGCGTATTGGCGGCGCCGTGTTTGCAGACGCTGGCCGCGTCTGGGGCGAAGACCCGGTCAGCGGTCGGCGTTTCAAGTGGCTCAGCGATGTTGGCTTCGGCCTGCGCTTCGCGCCGACCCGTAGCAGCGCCGGCAAGATGATCCACCTCGACGTCGCTTTCCCACTCGGCGGCGAGGCTTCTATCGACACCGTGCAGTTTTTGCTGGAATCGAAACGCAGCTTCTAGTCCGTTATGATCCCGAAATCAGGGAGTCTGCACGAGGATGTCCCATAGGTAGTCCTGATGCGTCGCGCAGATCTTGTCCAGGACATCTCCCCTTATCCTGAAGCTTCGAACGATGAAGCCGCCTGAGTACATGCCCCTGTTGACAGCCAATTCGGCGCGCCTCAGGCTCTGGCCATGAAAACGCTGGCCTTCGGGCCCTGACTTCCTACATGGCAATACGAGAACGCCATCCAGCGTGCGCAGCTTGGTGAGGCATGGCAATGAAAAGATTTGAGTCACAGTGCTTCCAGATCGCCTGTGGCGATGACGGCGAGCCGTTGTTACTTCGGTATGGGTTTGCGGCGGATCGACGCGAAAACTGGCGGTTGACCGGCTGCTTGCCGGGCTTCCCGGGATTCCGTTGAGCTACCGGCTCGTATTTGGCGCGAGCGGCTACATTGGTAGCAACCTCGCACCGTACCTCGCCGCACAGGGCTTTTCAGTGCGTGCAACATCGCGCAATATCGAGGTCCTGGAAAGCCGCCAGTGGCAGGGCGTCGTTCTTGCCGAGGCTGACGCTTTGCGGCCCGAAACGCTGGACCGCGTGCTCGAAGACGTCGACATCGCCTATTACCTCGTGCATTCGATGGCAGCGGGCAAGAACTTTCCGGAACTGGACGCGACAGCTGCACGCAACTTCGCCGACGCGGCGGCACGCCAGGGCGTGCAGCGCATCGTCTACCTGGGCGGGCTGGTGCCCAATGCACCGGAGTCGATACACCTTCGCTCAAGGCAGGAAACCGGCGACATTCTCCGCGCTGGCAGCGTTGCGGTTACTGAAATCCGTGCGGGCATGATCATCGGGCCTGGCTCGGCCGCCTGGGAGGTGATTCGCGACCTGGTCAATCACCTGCCGGTCATGATCACGCCGCGCTGGGTAGTCTCGCGCTCGACGCCGATTGCTCTCAGTAACCTGTTGCGCTATCTCGCAGACGCGCCGGCGCTCGAGGAGACCGCCGGTGAAATCTTCGACGTTGGCGGTGCTGATGACCTGACCTACGAGGAGATCATGCGGCAGTACGCCGAGCTCGTCGGCAAGAAGCCGCGCATCATCCCCGTTGGCGTGCTGACGCCACGCTTGTCCTCTTACTGGCTACGGCTCGTTACGTCGGTACCAACGAATATTGCACGCGCTCTGATCGACGGACTGTCGCAGGATGTCATTGCCAACGACGATAGGCTGGCCAAGCTCGTTCCTCAGGAACTCCTGGGGTTTCGCGATGCGGCGATCGAGGCGCTCGAAGCGGATCGCAAGCATGCGGTACCCGCACGCTGGGTTGAAGGCTCCGTCGCGTGTCGCGAATTTCACCCGGAATATGGCTTCTACTCGAAACAGGCCGGCGACAGTGCCGACAGCAGTGCGTCCGCGGACGCCTTGTGGCGCGTCATCTGCCGTGTCGGTCATCAGGGCGACTTCTTCTATGCCGGCATGTTGTGGTGGCTGCGAAGAGCCCTGGACTGGATCGTCGGCGGCCCGAGCTTCCGCCGCAAGCGCCGCCATCCAGACGAGCTTCGCGTAGGCGACGCGGTTGATGCGTGGCGAGTCATCGCCGTGCAGCCCGGCAAACAACTTACGCTAGTGATGGAAATGAAGGCCCCGGGCGCGGGAGTCCTGGAATTTGATATTGCAGAAACGGGAGAAGATCGGCGCACAATTACCG
>RCNE010001203.1_pt1 | contig 16474 bp, 14 predicted proteins | sample 2041361 | NCBI WGS metagenome assembly RCNE01 (sample SAMN09708229, study PRJNA481090) | Marine sediment metagenome, whole genome shotgun sequencing project.
ATGAATGAAGCCAGAAACTGATTCCCCACCAGGATCCAGAGCATTTTAAACTGCTCTGGCGAATAGCCCACAAGTTTCCCTGCAATTAAAACGATACCCGCATAGATAAGGGAAAGAAACAGTTTAAGTGGAATGATTGCAGCCAGGTGATCCTGGAGCAGATGGTGATCCCTGGCGATGGCCCTGTTGTTAAAATTATTGATGCCCAGATCCAGTAGGATGTTTAGAATAAAGGCGAAATTGAAAAGCGAAAAATAGAATCCGTACATCTCTTCACCCACCTGGTTCTGAACTGCTACCTCAATCCCAAAAAACCAGAAGGGTTTAATCAGAAGGTTGAGAAAGACCAGAAGTGCCAGGTTGGTAATAAATCGCTTTTTCAATAGAAGGCGGTTAATTTATTTTTTAATTCAGTACAAATGTAATAAGTTCGCTCCAGAAAAGTCAACGTCCCTTTTGGACCAGGAAAGAAAAATGAAAACGGTTGCGGTGAATACCCGTCTATTGATGCCGGGAAAGCTTGATGGCATAGGCTGGTTTACTTATGAGACGCTCAAAAGGATTACCCTTTTGCATCCCGAAATACACTTTATATTTTTATTCGACAGGAAGTACAGCAAAGAAGTTGTGTTTGGAGAAAATGTGACACCTGTTATCCTCAGCCCTCCCACAAGGCATCCGTTTCTATGGGTTTATTGGTTTGAGTGTAGGGTGAGATGGTATTTAAAAAGGGCTAAACCTGATCTATTCCTCAGTACAGACGGATTTTTGTCCCTTGGGGCAAAAACACCTTCTGTGGCTGTGATCCATGACATTAATTTTGAGCACCGACCCGGGGATGTTCCCTTTTTGGTCAGAAAATACTACAGGTACTTCTTTCCCAGGTTTGCCCGTAAGGCCACCCGGATCGTAACTGTTTCGGAATATTCCCGCAGAGATATTATCAACCAATATGATGTTGCTGAGGATAAAGTGGATCTGGCCTATAACGGGGCCAATGATCGATTTGCTCCTTTAAACCAGGCCCGGATAGAGGAGGTTAGAAAAGAGTACACTGCCGGGGCACCCTATTTTGTGTTTGTGGGCAGTCTGCACCCCAGGAAAAACATCACCAACCTGCTAAAAGCATTCCAGCTTTTTAAGGATGAGTTCAGGGGCGATTTTAAGCTTGTTCTTGTGGGGGAGAAATTTTTCCTCACAAAACCCATGGAAGAGCAGCTGGAGAAGATGAAAAACAGGGACGACGTTATCTTTACCGGGCGGCTCCCTCCGGAACAGCTTAACAATGTGCTGGGTGCTGCGTGGGCCATGACTTTTGTTCCCTATTTTGAGGGATTTGGGATTCCCATTGTGGAAGCCATGAAATGTGACATCCCTGTGGTTGCTTCCAAAGTGACCAGTCTGCCCGAAATTGCAGGAGATGCTGCCATATTCACCTCTCCTGAAAGTCCGGGAAGTATCAGGGATGGACTGATCAGGATCGTTCGTGAAACCGGACTCAGAGAGGAATTGATAGAGAAAGGCCGAAAGCGGAGGGAGCTTTTCAGTTGGGATCATACGGCAGAGAAGCTCTGGGACTCTATTGAGAAGGTACTGGCTGAAAATGCTTAAATCATACCACACCGAAGGAACAATTGAAGCGGGTTGTGATGAGGCCGGAAGGGGCTGTATCGCGGGACCTGTATTTGCAGCCGCGGTGATTCTTCCAGCTGATTTTCGGAATCCGGGGGTAAACGACAGCAAGAAGCTTACAGCAAAAACCAGGGAACTGTTGAGGAAGGTGATCGAAACCGAAGCCATTGCATACGGAGTGGGCCTGGTGGATGAAAAGGAAATAGATCAGATTAATATCCTGAATGCCTCCTTTTTGGCCATGCACAGGGCAGTGGAAAAATTAATGCCTGTTCCACAACATCTTATTATTGATGGCAACCGGTTCAGGCCCTACGAAACTATCCCATATCATTGCATAGTTAAAGGAGATGCAATATATGCATCCATAGCAGCAGCATCGATTCTGGCAAAAACCTATCGAGACGAATTTATGGAAACGCTTCACAATCAGCACCCTGAATATATGTGGCTTAACAACAAGGGTTATCCAACCCGGGTCCATCGGGAGGCGGTTTATAAATTTGGTCCTTCTCCTTACCACAGACGCTCATTCAGATTGCTGAATGACCAGATAAAACTCGACTTTTCTTAAACAAAAGAAAATTGCAATATTTGCAAGAATTACTTTCAAATATCTATTAATCATTCCAATAATAATTAGAGCATGAAGAAAACATTTCTGTTAATACTGGGCCTAGCATTCGCACTCCAGGCCAGGGTGCAGGCAGATGAAGGGATGTGGTTGCTGAGTCTGATCGGACAGGTCAATATGGATGAAATGACCGAGCTGGGCTTGCAGTTAACTTCCGAACAAATATATAGTGTGAACCAGGCAAGCCTGAAAGATGCAATAGGTGCACTGGACCAGGGATCGTGTACAGCAGAGCTGGTTTCGCCCGATGGTCTCCTTCTTACAAACCACCATTGTGGATATGGTGAGATTCAAAATCACAGTTCCCTGGAGCATGACTACCTGAAGAATGGATTCTGGGCCAAAACCAGGGATGAAGAACTTCCCAACGAGGGAAAAACCATCACCTTTCTGGTGAGAATGGATGAAGTGACCGACCAAATTGAACTCACAGAGGAGATGAGCGTGGAAGAGCGTAACTCCAAAATTCGCTCTCTCTCAGAGACTATTACTTCTGAAGCAACAGAAGGAACTCACTATGAGGCCAGGGTAAGGAGCATGTTCAATGGGAATAGGTTTTTCCTTTTTGTAATGGAAACATACCTGGATGTTCGTCTGGTAGGCGCCCCTCCCGAATCCATTGGGAAATATGGTCATGATACCGATAACTGGATGTGGCCCCGTCATACCGGCGATTTCTCCATGTTCAGGGTTTATACGGGTCCCGATGGCAAACCTGCCGAATTCAGTGCCGATAACATTCCGCTGAAATCAAAGCACTATCTTCCCATCTCTCTCAAAGGATATGAAAAAGGCGATTTCACCATGGTCATGGGTTTTCCCGGAAGTACAGATCGTTATATGACTTCATGGGGAATTCAGGAATTGCTGGATATTGAACATCCCAACCGGATTAAGATCAGGGGCATCAAGCAAGACATTCAGATGGAAGATATGATGGCCGACGAAAAGGTAAGGATTCAGTACTCCTCCAAATATTCGCGTTCTTCTAACTACTGGAAGTATTCCATTGGACAGAGCAAAGGCCTGAAAAATTTGAATGTATTGGCTAAAAAGCAACAGGAGGAAGATGCCTTTACAAATTGGGTGAATCAGGATGCCCAGCGCAAAGCTCTGTATGGAGAAGCCCTGAAGGATATACAGGAAGCCGTTGAGGGGAGAAAAGAGTTGCAGAACGCAGCGCAGTATCTGATGGAGTGCGTATTCTATGGCATGGAAACAGTCATGTTTGGACGCAACCTCAGAGAGTTGGAGATGGTCCTTGCCGATCCAGAACCGGAGCCCGATCAAATTAAACAGGTGACAGACGGACTGAAAGCATATTCAGCTGAATTTTACAAGGACTACAATCCACCCACCGATCAGAAGGTGATGACTGCCATGGTCAATTTACTGATTCAGGATGTGGGTGATGAATACCTTCCTTCAAATATCCTGGAGGTGAAGAGTAAATACAAAGGGGATGCCGCAAAATATGTGGACAAGTACTTTAAGAAATCATTTATGACCGATCCCGACAGGTTTATGGCATTTATGGACAAGCCCTCCTTGAAGGCCTTGAGGAAGGATCCAGCTTATTTGGCTGTAATGGCTTCTCAGAAGTATTTTGAAGTGGTGGGCAGACTGGCAGAATTTGATTCGGGCGTAAGCAAGGGAAGCAGACTTTATCTGAAGGGACTGATAGAAATGTATCCGGAAAGAGATTTCTATTCGGATGCCAACTCAACCATGCGGATGAACTATGGAGTGGTTGGAGACTACTATCCAAAAGATGCAGTGCTCTATGCACACTATACCACACTCAAGGGAGTTATGGAGAAGGAAGATCCGGACAACTATGAATTTGTGGTGTCGGAAAAACTCAAAGAGCTCTACAAGGCAAAGGATTATGGTGTCTACGGAAAGGATGGGGAATTGAATGTATGTTTTACTTCCAACAACGACATTACCGGTGGTAACTCAGGAAGTCCCATTATCAATGCGAATGGAGAATTGATCGGGATTGCCTTTGATGGCAACTGGGAAGCCATGAGTGGAGATATTGCTTTTGAGACCGACCTGCAGAAATGTATTAACGTGGATATCAGGTATGTAATGTTTGTAATCGACAAATACGCAGGGGCTGGCCATTTAATTGAGGAGATGACTCTTGTCCAGTGATGCAACCAAAACCCCGGCTGATATAGTCATTTATACCGACGGATCTGCCCGGGGAAATCCTGGTCCGGGAGGACTGGGTGTGGTGATGAAGTTTGGCAAGCACAGGAAGGAGATTTCGGAAGGGTTCACTTTAACCACCAACAACCGGATGGAGTTGCTTGCGGTGATCAGGGGCCTGGAGGCATTGAAGCGGGACGATCTGAAAGTGACGATTTATACCGATTCACGTTATGTTTCCGATTCTGTAAACAAAGGATGGGTTTTCAGCTGGGAGGCAAAACGATTTAAGAAAAAGAAAAATGTAGACCTCTGGATCAAGTTTCTGGAGGTATACAGAAAGTACTCTGTCAAGTTTATCTGGGTGAAGGGGCATGCAAATATTCCTGAGAATGAACGCTGTGACCAGCTGGCAGTTGAAGCCAGTCATGCAGCCGATCTAAAGATAGATTCGGGGTATGTGAATAACAACGATGAAACGTTAGATAGTTTTTCTTAAATTTCGGTAACTAAGCTGATGAGCAATGTTAAGCAAGTCTGTCCTGACCTATCAGGGTCCGCTTTCTTTTAGTACCATAGACTCCTTGCTGTCCGATTTTAAACTGGCGGCTTTGGATCATGAGATCCCCTTCAAGACCTATAAAAAGATGATTTACATCATGATAGAGGCTTTGGAGAACATAACTAAGTATAGCGAACAGTTTGTTTGCGACACGGATATTTCCTCGGGATTTTGCCCCTCATGTCAAATCAGCAAGAATGCCACCAACATCGAGCTGATTACAAGCAATCCAGTGAAAATAGGGGATGTGGATCCCCTCAGAGCCAGGATCGATGATGTGAATAGCAGGAATTCAGCAGAGTTAAAGGAGCATTACAGAGACATTATAGCAAATGGTAAATTCTCTGCCAGTGGCGGAGCAGGACTTGGTTTTATTGAAATGGCCAAAACAGCCGGAACTAAACTGGAATACACATTTGAAAATCTCACCAAAGACTATTCACTCTTCACCATCCGGATCATCTTTTCGATATGATATTCCCATGTCCTATTCCGTGCAGACCCGGTTCGTTTTCGAACACTTTTAGCATTTATTGATAGTTTGGAAAGCATATCAATATATTTATTCATAGTATATTAAACTTTGTGGCACGGTTACTGTTTTTATAACAGTTAACGGCAATCCTATGTGGAGAAATTTCTTTACTGTAGCGCTCAGAAATATCAGTAAGAATAAGGTTTTTACTTTGATCAATGTGTCAGGTCTGGCTATTGGTCTGGCCAGCTCCATTCTTATTATGCTCTTTATAAACAAGGAATTGAGCTATGACCGTTACCATAAAGAGAGTCATAGAATTCACCGCTTGTATATCGATGGGGTGATGAGCGAACAATCCTTCAGAGGAGCCTGGACATCCATGATCATGGCTCCCACATTCGCTGAAGAAATTCCGGAGATTGAGAAGTTTGTGAGGTTCGATGTCTATAACCAGCGCTTGATCTGGTATGACGGCGAGAAGCATATGGAAGACCATTTCATGTTTGCCGACTCCTCCCTATTTGACATTTTCAGCATCAGGTTTATCAGGGGAGAGCCCTCCACCGCCCTCACCCGCCCCAATACGGTGGTTATCACCGAGGAAAAAGCAAAGCTTTATTTTGGGGACAGAGATCCTCTGGGATTACCCATCAGTGTAAACCGCGATAGCAATTACTACTATGTAACAGGTGTGATTGAAGCGTTTCCCGATAATTCTCATTTTTTTGCGGATTTTATCGCATCCATGGAGACCATCGACTGGGAGGATAAAACCACCTGGTTCCAGAACTCTATCTTCAGTTATGTGCTGCTGCAACCCGGAGCAGATCCGGAAGAGGTGGAGGCGAAGATGCTTGAAGTGATGTCCAGCTATGTGAGTACCGAGATAGAAGCCATTCTGGGAGTCGGACCTGAAGAGTGGGCAGAAGGAGGGAACAGGTACGGCGTCTATCTTCAGCCTCTGGTGGATATTCACCTTCAGCCAGACATTGAGGTGGGCATGGAGATCTGTTTTCGTCCTGTGAACGATCGGCTCTATATTCACATTTTTGCCCTGGTTGCATTCTTTATCCTGGTGATTGCATCCATCAATTTTATGAACCTGTCCACTGCCAGATCTGCCTCCAGGGCCAGAGAGATAGGCTTGAGAAAAGTGGTTGGTTCCAATAAATCCCTGCTGGTGCGGCAGTTTCTCACCGAATCGGTTGTTCTCAGCCTCATTGCCTTGGGAATCGCTTTGATATTGGTGGAGTTATCTTTGCCTCTGTTCAATCAAACCATGGACCTGAATTTAAGGATGGAGGCCTCTCAGCATCGATACATACTGCCATTGGTGATTCTACTGGCCATTCTGGTTGGATTGGTCAGCGGAGCCTATCCTGCCCTTTTTCTGGCCAGGTTCAAACCGGTGGATGGAATTAAAGGCGATTTTCAAGGCAGGCGCAGGGCTGGTTTTTTCAGAAGTAGCATGGTGATTGTACAATTTACCATATCAGTAGCCATCATTGTGGGAACCTTGATCGTATCCAATCAATTGCGATACATGCTCAATAAAGACCTGGGATACGACAAAGAGCAAATGGTGGTAATAAAAAGAACCTATCCTTTGGAATCCAGCCTTCAAACCTTCTGCAGGGAGATTGAGAAGATACCCGGAGTGGATGCAGCCACAAACTCAACCACCTATCTTGGATTTAATAACAGTACAGAGAGTTACCAGATCAAAGGCAGGGAAGCCTCCCAGAACTACTTGTTCGCCACCAACTACGTGGATTATGAATTTCAAAGAGCCTATAATTTTGAGCTGGATGGTCCGGAAAGCCGGTTCTTTGATCCCAAATTCTCCACAGATCATTCGGCTGTGCTGATTAATAAAGCCGCCATTTCAGAATTTGGCATTGAAGATCCTTTAAACACTGTGATTCTTGAACCCACCTTGGAGGGGGATACCAACCAGCTTCAGATCATTGGGGTTTTGGATGATTTTCACCATACCTCCTTGCGGGAACCGGTGGAGCCCTATATGATTCGGTTTAAAGAGGAGGACCTTGACTGGGCGGGATATATTACCGTCAGACTGGGTGTGGCAGGAGAGGGGATTCCCATCACCCTGAATCGCATTAAGAAAAAGTGGATGGAGATGTCCAATGAAGCACCATTTCAATTCTTTTTCCTGGACGAAGAGCTGGATAATTATTACAAAGAGGAGAGACGAACCGGCCGACTCTCGTTGATGTTTGCCATTCTCTCTATCCTTATTGCCAGCCTGGGTCTGTTCGGACTAACCCTTCACAATACCCATCGAAAAACCAGGGAAATCGGAATACGGAAGGCCATGGGTGCAAGCATCACAGAGGTGGTTCTGGTGGTATCCAGGGAAATTGTCATTTTAATGAGTGCCTCGGTATTGCTGGCATGGATCGCAGCATACTTTTTCATGCAGAACTGGCTGCTTGGATTTCCTTTTCATATTGGATTTCAACCCTGGATCTATGTTATATCAGCCCTTACAGCCATGATAATCTCATTGGCCACTGTTTCTGTACTTGCTTACAGGGCAGCCACGTCCAATCCAGCCCGGACCCTTCACTATGAATAAATCCCTATTCGAAGTGACCTTCACGCATAATTCTTTCCAGGTCCTCTGGAGTGTCCACTCCAATGGAGGGTAGATCTGTAATGTCTGTCTGGATTGTTATGCCATGTTCCAACCAGCGCAGTTGTTCCAGCATTTCAGATTGTTCCAGTGCGGAGACAGGTAAGTTCACGATCTTCTCCAGCACATCTGAGCGATAAGCATAAAGCCCTAAATGTGCGTAATAGCTAAACCCTTTTGGTTTTTGGCCCCGTATATAGGGAATGAGAGCACGGGAAAAATAGAGTGCTTTGAGTGATTTGTCAACCACCACTTTTACCAGATTAGGATTTTGTGGTTCTTCTTCTTGAGTGATCTTCCTGATCAGTGTGGCAATCCCTGTAGCGGGGACCTGGAAGCAGTCCATCAATGTTTGCAGTTCTTCGGGCTGTATCAGGGGCTCATCTCCCTGTATGTTCACCACATGACTAAATGTGAGTCCGGTTTGATTCCTGTAGAGATCCAGAGCCTCAGCACAACGTTCAGTTCCTGTATTGTGATCTGACTTTGTTTTCAGTGCTTTCCCGCCAAAATCTATTACAGTATTCAGAATCCGATCATCATCTGTGGCTACAACCAGATGTTCAAATAATTTCGATGCCCTTTCATATACCCATTGAATCATCGGTTTCTCACCAAGCAAAGCCAGAGGTTTGCCCGGGAAACGCGATGAAGCATATCTTGCTGGTATGATACCTAGAAATTCGGACACCATTTTGTTCAAAAATAGGAAACTAATGGGAGAAACCTTTTTGAATCCGACTAAAGTTGTAATTTTGTCATACTTTCAGGTTATTTTGTCAGAAAGCCAATGGATCTACAACAAATAAAGCAACGCTTTGCCATCATTGGGAATTTTCCCGGTCTCGACAGAGCCATTGATATAGCCATGCAGGTGGCTCCCACCGATCTCAGTGTTTTGATTTCGGGAGAGAGTGGCACCGGCAAGGAGGCATTTCCACAGATTATTCATTCGCTGGGTGTCCGCAAACATGGCCCCTATATTGCTATGAACTGCGGAGCCATCCCTGATGGCACCATCGATTCGGAGTTATTCGGTCATGAAAAAGGCGCTTTTACAGGTGCCCATGATACAAGGAAAGGCTATTTTGAAGTGGCAAACGGGGGGACTATATTTTTGGATGAAGTTGCAGAGTTGCCTCTTTCCTCGCAGGTGAGGTTGCTCAGGGTACTTGAAACAGGAGAATATATCAGGGTGGGTTCTTCCAAGGTATTGAAAACGGATGTCAGGATCGTTGCAGCCAGCAATATTGATGTTACCCAGGCCATTAGGAATGGCAAGTTCAGGGAGGACCTGTTCTATCGACTGAATACAGTTCCTATCCAGATTCCGTCCCTCAGGGAGAGAGGCAATGACATTCTGCTTCTGTTCCGTAAATTTGCAGCTGATTTCTCTGAGCGTTATCGCATGCCAGCCATTCGGCTCGAAGAAGAATCGCGCCAGGTATTAGTAAACTATGAATGGCCGGGAAATGTGAGACAGTTGAAAAATGTGACCGAACAACTCTCCATTATTGAACAGGAACGTGAGATCACTGCTCCCATACTGCTTCATTACCTTCCCGATTATCATAAGACCAGGCTTCCAGCACTGATTGATAAGGATAAGGTGAATGAAGATACCTTCAATTCTGAAAGAGAAATTCTCTACAAAGTATTGTTCGATATGAAGAGCGATATGAACGATCTGAAAAAGCTGGTCGCCCAGATCATGGATAAGGGAGCGGAGTCCTCCAATTTTGAGCAGGAGAATGAAGGGATTATGAAGAGGCTCTATGCCACCGTGGACGATCTGGCGGATGATGCAGCTAACCAGATCAGCCACAACACGCCTCCCAAACCTGGTAGGGATGAAGAGAACATCCTGGATACAGAGGAGATTGTAGAGGAATCCCTTTCCCTTGAACACAAGGAGATAGAATTAATCATTAAAGCGCTCGAGAAGCACAACGGCAAAAGAAAATATGCTGCTTTGGACCTTGGAATCTCCGAACGTACCTTATATAGAAAGATAAAAGAATACGATATCGATTGACAATGAACAGTAGGTACAAACATAAAAGGTACTCGGCTCGCGCCTTCGTGAGCTTCGGTTCACCACTCACCATTTTATTGGTGGTTTTGCTGTCACTTGTCACGCTGAATCAGTGCAAGGTGGGCTACTCTTTCAGTGGTGTAAATATTTCTGAAGAAGTTGAGACCTATTCTGTGGAGTACTTTCCCAACCGGGCTGCTCTGGTTCAGGCTCAGTTAAGTCAGGTATTTACGGATGCCCTGATGGATAAAATTCAGGGAAATACTAGTCTTACCCTGAATACCGATGGGGGAGACGTTCAATTTTCCGGTGAGATTACCGGATATGAAACCCGCCCAACTGCCATTACAAGTGACGAGGTATCGGCACGAAACAGGCTTACCATTTCGGTAAGGGTGAAATATACCAACCTGTTTGAGCCTGATCTTGATTTTGACACCAGTTTTTCCAGGTATGAAGAGTATGATTCATCCGCAAACCTTACTGACGTAGAAAACGCACTCATTGAACTGATTGTGGAATATTTGATGGAGGATATATTTAACCGTGCATTTGTTTCCTGGTAACCGAACTTGATATGGACCCTTCAGATATTATACGTCTCCTTAGCACCCGGCATTACGCTCCAGCCAACCTGGAGGAGGTAAGGGACCTGTGCCGGAATTATCCGGAGTTTAACCTGGCTCATTTGTTAAAAGTGCGAATCCTGGAATCGCTTGGTCACAATACCAGGCGGGATCTGAAAATTGCCGCCATCTATTCCAGCGACCGCATTAAGTTATACAGTCTGATCGCAGAGCTAAATCAACCTACAGAGGTAAGTCAGCCCGCAGAGTCAGAACCAGAAATTGAAACAGCACCTGAGCCTGTCCTATCTGCAGAAAGGGATGAGATTCATTTTTCAGATGAGCCTGATTTGCAAGCTGATGTTATTATTAAACAACATGCTCCATATGCGAGCCCTGAATCAGATGCAGCCTCTGAACCAGAGACGGACTTGCTTGAGTTGGAAGATGAAGAGGTTTCGGACGAAACATTTGTACTGGATACCTCAGAGCCTGAATTATCCTCTGAAACCCTGATTCAGGAGCTGGTAAAGGAGGAGTCAGAGATGGAGGAGCCGGTCTTGTCGGCTTCAGAAACACCCACATCCGAAAGCAGACACCTGATCCAGAATTTCCTTAAGGGCGATCCCGGGCCCATCAGGGCCGACAGAAAGGCCACTTTGAAAGGAGATGTCTCCAAGTCATCGATCCGTGAGCATGATGGTTTTATTACAGATACACTGGCAAAGATTTATGTGAAGCAAGGACTGGTTGCGAAAGCCATCTATGCCTACGAGAAATTAAGTTTGAAATATCCGGAAAAAAGTGCTTACTTTGCAGCTCAAATTGAGAAAGTTAAGAATATAAATCATTCATAAAGAGGCCTTAACATGTTTGTAGTATTTACGGTATTGATTGTTGTAACCTGCATCTTTACCATCTTGATCGTACTGGTACAGAATTCAAAAGGAGGTGGATTGGCATCGAACTTTTCATCGTCTAACCAATATATGGGAGTTCGTAAGACTGCCGATTTTCTTGAAAAAGCCACATGGTCGCTGGGTGCAGCACTAATCGTTTTCAGCCTTCTGGCAGGTATTACAGTGCCAAAAGGTGGAGAGGCTGCCAATTCGCGTCTTCAGGGTCAGTTTGATGAAAGCATCATGGATCAACCTGCACAGACCATCGATCTCCCCGAATCCTTTGGTACAGAGCCTGTAGAGGGAGGCGAAGAGTAAGATCCCCTAAAATATTCAGAAATTGAAAGTGTCAGTATGTCATAATACTGACACTTTTTTTTTGTTTATTCCCTTTGGCACAAATTATGATAAAGAGAAAGCGATTTTGATAATGTCGAACTTATAAATATTTAAAAGAAAATGGCAAAACTTAAAGGTAGTATCCTTGCAGGTAAAATTCTCGTGAAGCCTTCAGAAGCTGAAGAGAAAACCGCTAGTGGAATTATTATTCCCGATACAGCGAAAGAGAAACCACAGAATGGGAAAGTGGTAATGGTCGGATCCGACAAAAAAGATGAACCCATGGAAGTAAAAGTGGGTGATCTGGTTCTTTACGGAAAATTTGCCGGACAGGAATTAACCATTGAGGACGAGGACTATCTTCTGATTTCACAGAGTGATGTATTATTTATTTCCAAGTAACCAAATTAAAAAAGTATAGAAATGGCAAAAATGATCAAATTTGACATGGCGGCCCGTGATCTGCTTAAGAGCGGTATCGACCAACTGGCTAACGCTGTCAAAGTAACATTGGGCCCCAAAGGTCGCAATGTAATTATTGAAAAGAAATTTGGTGCCCCCCAGGTCACCAAGGATGGTGTTACCGTAGCAAAAGAGATAGATCTGGAAGATCCCTTTGAAAATGTAGGTGCACAAATGGTTAAGGAAGTTGCTTCCAAGACCAATGACGATGCTGGTGATGGTACTACAACAGCTACTATTCTGGCACAGTCTATCGTTCAGGTTGGACTAAAAAACGTAACTGCCGGTGCAAATCCTATGGACCTTAAAAGGGGAATTGATAAAGCTGTTATCGAGGTGGTTAAAAGCCTAAAGAGCCAGTCCCAGGGTGTGGGTGATGACATTAAGAAAATTGAGCAGGTAGCTGCCATTTCTGCCAACAATGAAGCCTCCATTGGCGCATTGATCGCTGAAGCCATGTCTAAGGTGAAAAAAGAAGGTGTAATTACCATTGAGGAATCCAAATCATCAGATACATACGTGGATGTTGTTGAAGGTATGCAATTCGACCGCGGATACATCTCACCTTATTTTGTGACCGATACCGAGAAGATGGAATCTGTTCTGGAAAATCCTTATATACTTATCCATGACAAGAAGATCTCTACCATGAAGGATCTTCTTCCTGTTCTTGAAGCCACTGCTCAGACTGGTCGTCCTTTGATGATTATTGCTGAAGATGTTGACGCTGAAGCACTTGCTACCCTAGTGGTAAATAAGCTTCGCGGATCGCTGAAGATTGCTGCTGTAAAAGCCCCTGGTTTTGGAGATAGAAGGAAAGAGATGCTGGAAGACATCGCCATCCTTACCGGCGGTACAGTTATTTCAGATGAAAAAGGATTAAAGCTTGAAGCTACCGAACTTGAGATGTTGGGATCAGCTGAGAAGATCTCCATTGATAAAGAGAATACAATTGTTGTGAACGGTGCAGGCGAAAAAGCCATGATCGACGCAAGGGTTGGACAGATCAAAAAGCAGATCGAAAATACCACATCTGATTACGATCGTGAGAAACTGCAAGAGCGTCTGGCCAAATTGGCTGGTGGTGTTGCTGTAATTTATGTGGGTGCTGCTTCAGAAGTTGAAATGAAGTCCAAGAAGGACCTGACTGATGATGCACTGAGCGCTACACGTGCTGCAGTTGAAGAAGGAATTATTCCTGGTGGTGGTGTAGCTTACCTGCGTTCTGTCGAGAAACTGGTGAAATTCAAAGGCTCCAACGAAGATGAAAATACTGGTATTGCAATCGTAAGAAGGGCTCTGGAAGAGCCCCTTCGCCAGATTGTGGAGAACGCTGGTTTGGAAGGATCCGTTGTTGTGAGAGCGATAAGTGATGGAAAAGGTGACTACGGCTATAATGCCCACACCGAGAAGTTCGAGAATCTGTTCGAAGCAGGTGTAATCGATCCTACCAAGGTAGCCCGTATTGCACTGGAAAATGCAGCTTCTATTGCAGGCATGTTCCTGACAACCGAATGTGCCATTGTGGACATTCCTGAGCCAGAGCCTCCAATGCCAGCTGGTGGTCCCGGTGGCGGAATGGGTGGTATGATGTAGTCTAATTAACATCTATATATTTCAAGAGCCTGTTCCTTCGGGGGCAGGCTCTTTTTAATTAATTTGCTATCTTTGCACTCTGAAAATTGAGAGCTCCTTATGGATCATATACGTAATTTTTGCATCATTGCTCACATCGATCATGGAAAGAGTACCCTGGCCGACCGCTTGCTCATGAAAACGGGGACGTTGCAGGAGAGGGATTTCCAGGATCAGGTGCTTGATAATATGGAGCTGGAGCGCGAGAGAGGAATTACCATCAAGAGCCATGCCATTCAGATGGAGCATAGCCATGAGGGGAAGGATTATTTACTGAACCTTATTGATACTCCGGGACATGTGGATTTTTCCTATGAGGTAAGCCGTTCCATTGCTGCTTGCGAAGGAGCATTGCTGATTGTAGATGCCACCCAGGGAATTCAGGCTCAAACCATCTCTGTGCTTTACCAGGCCATCGATCACGATCTGGAGATCATTCCTGTGCTTAATAAGATGGATATGGATAGTGCCATGCCCGATGAGGTGAAGGATCAGATTGAAGACCTGATTGGATGTGACCGGGATGAGATTATTGAAGCCAGTGGAAAAACCGGAGCGGGTGTAGATGAGATACTTAAGGCAATAATAGATCGCGTTCCTGCCCCAGAAGGAGATCCGGATGCACCTTTACAGGCATTGATCTTCGATTCGGTGTATAACTCCTATCGGGGAATTTTCGCCTATTTCAGGATTATGCAAGGGACCATCCGAAAAGGAGAGATGGTTAAATTTGTAGCTACAGAGAAGGAGTATGATGCCGATGAGATTGGCGTACTGAAGATGGGGCCGGAACCCAGGGCTGAGTTGGCGGCAGGCGATGTGGGCTATATTATCTCAGGAATAAAAACCTCCCGTGAGGTAAAGGTGGGAGATACCATCACCCATGTGGACCGTCCGTGCGGAGATATCGTTGAAGGATTTGAAGATGTAAAACCCATGGTATTTGCCGGGATCTACCCTGTGGATGCCGATGAATATGAAGATCTGAGAGCCTCCATTGAGAAGCTTCAGTTAAATGACGCTTCCCTTACATTTGTTCCTGAATCTTCTGCGGCTTTGGGTTTTGGATTCAGATGTGGATTCCTGGGCTTGCTGCATATGGAGATTGTCCAGGAGCGACTCGACAGGGAGTTTAATATGGATGTGATCACCACAGTACCAAACGTTTCCTTTAGGGTACTGACCACCAAAGGGGAGCTGATTGAGGTCCATAATCCATCCGGACTGCCGGTTTCCACTGCCATTGATCATATTGAGGAGCCCTACATTACTGCCCAGGTGATTTCCAAGTCAGAATTTGTGGGTTCAATTATGACCCTTTGTCTGGATAAGCGGGGTATCCTGAAAAATCAGGTCTACCTTACAAGCAACAGGGCTGAATTGACCTTCGAAATGCCCCTGGCCGAAATTGTTTTTGATTTTTATGACAAACTAAAGAGCATTTCCAAAGGCTATGCTTCTTTTGACTACCATCCACACAATCATCAGAAAGCCGATCTTGTAAAACTGGATATTCTTCTGAATGGGGAGATGGTGGATGCCCTTTCTACCCTTATTCATCGCTCAAACGCCTATGATTTTGGGCGCAGAATGTGCGGGAAATTAAAGGAGCTAATTCCCCGTCAGCAATATGAAGTAGCCATACAGGCAGCCATTGGAACCAAAGTTATTTCCCGAGAAACTGTGAAGGCTGTTCGAAAAGATGTGACCGCCAAATGTTATGGGGGTGACATTACCCGTAAGAGGAAGCTTCTGGAGAAACAGAAAAAAGGGAAAAAGCGAATGCGTCAGGTGGGAAATATAGAAGTTCCACAGTCGGCATTTATGGCCGTGCTTAAGCTGGACTAAGCTAAGTATCCGGGTATAGTGAAAGAGAGGCCTGGTAAACGGCCGATGCAATGGCCAAATCCTGAACAGCCACTCCGGTAAGGTCTGCAACTGTGACCTGCTCTTCAGAATTTCGTCCTGCCACTTTTCCAGAAATGATCTGTCCCAGTTCAACCAGCTTGCTTTTCTCAATAAAACCGCTTGCAAGAGCCTTGAATATCTCACCCCGCTTATTACACTGTTCAATACTGTCGGCCACAAGCAGGTCAGCACGCTTTAAAATCCCAGGATCGAGCTCCTGCTTTTCCGGGGTATCAGATCCCACTGCGGTAATGTGGGTCCCTTCTTTGAGATGTATCACATCCAGAAGGGGCGTATTTGATGGGGTGGTGGTGACAATCAGCTTGCACTGGTCCTGAATCTCTTCCACCTCATCTGTAATCTTTACCGCAAATCCTTCTCTTTCCATCCGGGACTTGTAGGATTGGCACTCCTCCTTATTGATTCCCCAGACAAGCACTTCTTTGCAATTCACTACATTTTTCAGGTAGGAGAGCTGCAAGCGAGCCTGTGTTCCTGCCCCAACGATCCC
>RCNE010000849.1_pt1 | contig 16465 bp, 15 predicted proteins | sample 2041361 | NCBI WGS metagenome assembly RCNE01 (sample SAMN09708229, study PRJNA481090) | Marine sediment metagenome, whole genome shotgun sequencing project.
TATTTAATTTAGCAAATGCTATTTTTTGTTTTTCCGCCTTTAGTCTTTCGGCCATTTGTTTTTTTCGAACTCCCATAGCTTACTTACTTTTTACCTTTATTTCTCGCCCCTGCATGACCTCGGAAAGATCTTGTTGGAGAGAATTCGCCGAGTTTGTGTCCTACCATATTCTCGGTAACATATACGGGAACAAATTGTCTCCCGTTGTGAACCGCAATGGTTTGACCTACAAAGTCCGGACTAATTGTCGATGCTCTGGACCAGGTCTTTATTACCGACTTCTTACCAGAATCAATATTCAGCTGGACTTTTTTATCCAAACTATGATGAATGTATGGTCCTTTTTTTAGTGAACGTGCCATTTCTTTCTACTTTTTATTTCTTTCTACGTTCTAATATATACCTATTTGTATCCTTGGTCTTGGACCTAGTCCTGAATCCTTTAGCAGGAATTCCGTTTTTAGATCTTGGATGTCCACCAGAGGCTCTACCTTCACCACCACCCATTGGATGATCTACAGGGTTCATAGCCACCGGTCTTGTTCTTGGTCTTCTACCCAACCATCTGCTTCTTCCGGCTTTACCAGAAACAATCAACTGTTGGTCTGAATTTGAGACGGCACCAATAGTACCTAAACAATTTGCTAATACCAGTCTTGTCTCACCAGAAGGCAATTTTACTGTTGCATACTTTCCTTCTCTTGCCATTAATTGAGCAAAAGTTCCAGCACTTCTTGCCATTATCGCACCCTGACCGGGACGTAATTCAATACAAGAAATAATAGTTCCCAATGGAATCTTACCTAAGGGAAGAGCATTACCTATCTCAGGAGCTGCATTTTCTCCGGAAGAAATTTTCTGTCCAACCTGCAAGCCATTTGGAGCAATAATATATCGCTTTTCACCATCTGCGTATTCCACCAAGGCGATAAAAGCTGTTCTATTTGGATCATACTGGATAGACTTTACTACTGCAGCAACGTCCTGTTTTTCCCGTTTGAAATCAATAATTCGATACCTTCTTTTATGCCCACCACCTCTATGGCGTATGGTCATTTTTCCTTGACTGTTTCTACCTCCAGACTTTTTTAACGGAGCAAGCAAGCTTTTCTCCGGCTTATCAGCAGTAATGGCGTCAAACCCGTTTACTACTTTAAAACGCTGTCCTGGAGTGATCGGTTTTAATTTTCTAACTGACATTTGGTGTCTTTATAGATTACTGTAAAAATCGATTACTTCCCCTTCTTCCACATCAACAATGGCTTTCTTAAATGCATTAGATTTCCCGTGCTGAACCCCTGTTTTTGTAAAACGGGTTTTGCGTGAAGGTCCATAATTCATTGTTCGAACTTTTTTCACTGAAACGCCATAAGCGGCTTCAACGGCATCTTTGATCTGTAGTTTATTGGCCTTAGGATTAACAACAAAACCGTAGCGATTAAACAATTCGCTATCCGCTGTCATTTTTTCCGTTATAATTGGCTTTATCAACACACTCATGTCTAACCTATTTATTTAAGTTCGCTTCAATTCCTTCTAAAGAACCTTCCAGAAGAACGATTTGATTTGCATTAAGAATTTTGTAAGTGCTTAATTCTGAATTAGTTACTACTTCATAACCTTTTAAATTACGCGACGACAAATATACATTATTATTTGAATCACCCAACACAAACAAAGATTTTTTGTTTTCCAATCCTAAGGATTTTAAAACCTGCATGAAATCTTTGGTCTTTGGAGAATCAAAATTGAAGTCTTCTACAACCATAATAGCCTCATCCTGACTCTTAAGACTTAGAGCAGATTTTCTGGCCAACCTCTTTACATTCTTATTAAGCTTTTGGGAATAATCTTTTGGTCTGGGTCCAAAAACCCTTCCTCCACCACGAAATATTGGAGATTTAATACTTCCCGCTCGCGCGGTCCCGGTTCCCTTTTGTTTCTTAATTTTCCTGGTACTTCCAACTATATCCGCGCGTTCTTTGGCGCTGTGAGTACCTTGCCTTTGATGAGCCATGTACTGCTTAACATCCAGATAAATCGCATGCTTATTGGGTTCCATTTTGTAAACTGCGTCCGATAGCTCTGCCTTTCGTCCAGTTTCTTTTCCTTTTACATCTAAAACTGCTACCTTCATTACTTCTCTATAGTTAAGTAAGCATTTTTATGACCGGGCACACAACCTTTTACAACCAAAAGATTCTTCTCCGGAACAACTTTTAAAACTCTTAGGTTCTGAACGGTAACTCTACCACCGCCCATTCTTCCTGCCATCTTCATTCCCTTAAAAACTCTCGCAGGATATGAGGCAGCACCTATTGAACCAGGAGCTCTCAGTCTGTTATGCTGACCGTGAGTTGCTTGTCCAACCCCGGCAAAACCGTGTCTCTTAACAACTCCCTGGAATCCTTTCCCTTTAGATGTGGCTGAGACATCAACAAATTCGCCTTCAACAAATACGTCGACACCAACGGTCTCACCTAATTTAAAATCTCCTTCAAAATCCCGGAATTCAACGACTTTCTTTTTGGTAGAAGAACCTGCCTTTTTAAAATGGCCCATTTCAGCCTTATTAGCACGCTTTTCTGCCTTGTCATCGAAACCAAGCTGAAGGGCATTGTACCCGTCTACCTCTTCGGTTCTGACTTGGGTAACTACGCATGGTCCAGCCTCTATGACAGTACAGGGCATATTTTTCCCGTTATCGTCAAAAATACTGGTCATGCCTACTTTTTTTCCTATTAACCCAGACATATTATTACTATTATTTATTAATTATTCTTAAACTATTTTTTCTGCAAAAAAAACAGGATCAAAAACAATTCGATCCCGAATATATTCTTGTTACCGTTTTTCCTTTGCGAAACGCTCCGGACATGTTATCCATTTCAAACTGAAACGGAATGGCCTATCACACTTTTATCTCCACCTCAACACCACTTGGAAGCTCCAGCTTCATAAGTGCGTCAATTGTTTTTGATGAAGAACTATAAATATCCAGAAGTCTTTTATAAGAACTCAACTGGAACTGCTCTCTCGATTTCTTGTTCACATGGGGTGAGCGTAAAACCGTAAATATCTTTTTATGTGTTGGCAAAGGAATTGGACCTGTTACCACAGCACCAGTCGATTTTACCGTTTTCACGATCTTCTCGGCAGATTTGTCTACCAGGTTATGATCGTACGATTTTAGTTTTATTCTAATTTTCTGACTCATAATACTAAAATTTAGGCGGTTACACCTGTTGCTGCTTTTATAACCACTTCGGCCAAACCAGAAGGGGTTTCTGCATAATGTGAAAATTCCATGGTTGAAGTTGCCCTCCCAGAGGACAATGTCCTAAGTGAAGTTACATAACCAAACATTTCTGACAGAGGTACTTCTGCCTTTATAACTTTAGCGCCCGCTCTGTCGTCCATATTAGTAACATGCCCTCTCCTGCGGTTAAGGTCACCAACAATATCACCCATATTCTCTTCGGGCGTAAGTGCCTCCAATTTCATAATGGGCTCCATAAGTACGGCTTTTGCAGCCTTTGCAGCTTCTTTATATCCAATTTTAGCCGCAAGTTCAAAAGAAAGGGAATCAGAATCCACAGGATGAAAAGAACCATCCTTAAGAGTGATTTTCATACTATCCATTTCAAATCCGGCTAAAGGACCATTCTTCATAGCCTCTTTAAATCCTTTTTCTACTGAAGGGATATATTCTCTGGGTATATTTCCCCCCTTGATCACATTTACAAATTCCAATCCGGATATGCCATCCTCTCTTGGTTCCATTACAAATACGATATCTGCAAATTTACCACGACCACCTGTTTGTTTTTTATAAATTTCCCGGTGATTGGCGCTTTGAGTAATCGCTTCTTTGTACTCAACCTGAGGTTTTCCTTGATTGACATCAACATTAAACTCCCTTCTTAAGCGGTCCACAATAATATCAAGGTGCAACTCGCCCATACCAGATATAATAGTCTGGCCCGATGCTTCGTCCGTTTTAACCACGAAAGTCGGATCTTCTTCAGCCAATTTTGCCAATGACATCCCTAATCTATCAACATCAGCCTTGGTTTTAGGCTCCACAGCAATCCCGATAACAGGATCAGGGAAATCCATGCTTTCCAGAATAATTGGATGTTTTTCATCAGAAAGTGTATCCCCTGTTTTAATATCTTTAAAACCTACAGCCGCACCAATATCACCAGCCGCAATAGAATCTACGGCATTCTGCTTATTAGAATGCATCTGATATATTCTTGAAATCCTTTCCTTATTCCCCGAGCGATTGTTGAGCACGTAAGATCCTGCATTTAACTTGCCCGAATACGCTCTGAAGAAAGCTAAACGTCCAACAAACGGATCTGTGGCAATTTTAAAAGCTAAAGCCGCAAACGGCTCATTTATGTCCGGTTTTCTTATTACTTCTTTATCTGTTCTTGGATCCATCCCTATAATCCCTTCCTTATCCATGGGAGAAGGCAGGTAACGACAAACAGCATCCAATAAAAATTGCACCCCTTTGTTTTTAAAGGAAGAGCCACAAATCATTGGAATAATACTCATATCCATAACTGCTGCTCTTAAAGCCGCATGTACTTCATCTTCTGTTATAGAATCTTCATCTTCAAAGAATTTCTCCATCAATCCTTCATCGTATTCCGCTACCGCTTCAATCAAAGCAGCACGATATTCGCGAACTTCCTCCTTCATCTCTTCAGGAATATCAATGATATCAAAGCTAGAACCCATATCTTCTTCATGCCATACAATAGCACGGTTCTTTACAAGGTCAACAATACCTTTAAAATCTGCTTCGTCACCTATTGGTAAAACAATAGGTACTGCATTGGATTTCAACATATCCTTAACCTGCTTAATAACCATTAAGAAGTTAGAACCTTGTCTATCCATTTTGTTCACAAAGCCTATTCGCGGAACTTTGTAATTGTCTGCCAACCTCCAGTTAGTTTCAGACTGAGGCTCAACACCATCAACTGCACTAAATAGAAAAACCAAACCATCCAATACCCTAAGTGAACGATTCACTTCAACAGTAAAATCCACGTGTCCGGGGGTATCGATAATATTAAAATGGTAGGGTTTAGATTCAGGAAGAACTTGTCCGTTCTTGGTTGGAAAATCCCAGGTACATGTTGTAGCAGCCGAGGTAATTGTTATACCGCGTTCCTGCTCCTGAGCCATCCAGTCCATAGTCGCAGCTCCATCATGCACTTCACCCATTTTATGACTAACGCCCGTATAATACAAAATACGTTCAGTAGTGGTGGTCTTACCCGCATCAATATGCGCCGCAATACCAATATTTCTTGTATATTTTAAATCTCTAGCCATTTTGCTTATTAAAATCTAAAGTGGGAAAATGCTTTATTAGCCTCTGCCATTTTATGAGTATCCACTCTTCTTTTGACTGCAGCACCTTCTTCTTTAGAAGCTGCCAATACTTCTCCAGCCAATTTTTGAGCCATGGACTTTTCGTTACGCTTTCGCGCAAAGCTTATAAGCCATTTCATGGCAGTAGAAATTTTTCTATCCGGTCTTATTTGCATGGGGATCTGAAAAGTTGCTCCACCTACTCTTCTACTTCTAACCTCTACGTGAGGCATTACATTGGAAAGCGCTTCTTTCCACAATTCCAATGAAGATTTCTCTTCATCTGTCTTCTTTTCTTCTACAATATCCATTGCATCGTAGAATACTTTAAAGGCAACTGATTTCTTTCCATCCCACATTAACATATTCACAAAACGTGTTACCAGTTGGTCATCAAACCTTGGATCTGGTAATAGTGGCCTTTTTTTCGCCTGTTTTTTTCTCATCTCTTCTTCTTACAAGTTTAGATTACTTTTTAGGGCGTTTTGCTCCGTATTTAGATCTTCTTTGGGTCCTTCCAGCAACTCCTGCTGTATCTAAGGCCCCGCGGACAATATGATATCTAACTCCTGGCAAATCTTTCACCCTTCCGCCTCTAACCAATACTATCGAGTGCTCCTGGAGATTGTGACCCTCGCCGGGAATGTATGCGTTTACCTCTTTACCATTGGTTAACCTAACCCTTGCAACCTTTCGCATTGCAGAATTTGGTTTCTTAGGTGTAGTGGTATAAACCCGCGTACATACCCCTCTTCGCTGGGGGCACGAATCCAAAGCAGCCGATTTACTCTTCTTGGTAATTGTGGCCCTTCCTTTTCGTACTAATTGTGAAATTGTTGGCATACTAATATATATGTATAAATACTACCCTCATTTAAGGGCTGGCAAATGTAGTAATTATTCATTATAATTCAAATGCTATCCCATAATTTTCTATTATTTTTTTTTGGGGATTTTTATTGGGGGCTTATAATGATCAAAAGGATCCTTTTTAAGACGCAATTATTCTATTAGGTTATACCTTAATATATATATAGATTGAATTTAATTTCAACAGGGGCAAAATTGTGAAGTTTTTAATACTTTGCTAAAGAAATCTAATGATTATTACTTTATTAAGAGATATGGGTTTAATTATTCATTTTTTTAACATATTTTTTGTTATTATTCTAACTATAGTCTGTTAAATTGTTTTTTTTATTTGCCTATTTCTTAAAGTTTTATTAAAATAAGTTTGGATTATTAACATGAAATTAGGATTTTCGCAGTTAGCTAATTCAAATAATTAAAAAATGAGAACAAATTTAAATGGAATCTTGACGCTACTTTTGGCGTTTGTTGTGCATTTATCATTTGCGCAAGACAAAACGATTTCAGGTACAGTGACCGATCAAGACGGTCTGCCTTTGCCTGGCGTTAATATCCTCGTTGATGGTACAACTAAGGGTACTCAAACCGATTTCGACGGAAATTACTCTATTAGTGCCAGTGAGGGACAAGTATTGCTCTTTACCTATATTGGCCAAAAACCTTCAAGAGCGGTTCTTGGTGTGTCTACTAGCGTTAACGTAGTAATGGAGCTAGATGCCCAAGCATTGGAAGAAGTTGTTGTAACGGCTTTAGGTATCAAGAGATCAGAAAAATCGATTGGTTATGCTGTTCAGAATCTCAAGGGTGAAAGTATTGCAGAGACGCAAGAGCCCAATTTGATCAATGCCCTGACTGGTAAAGTTTCAGGTGCGCAAATCACCAATAGTAGTGGCGCCGCAGGTGCATCTGCAAGAATTGTATTGAGGGGTGCTACATCGATTACCGGAAACAACGAACCCTTGTTCATTATTGATGGTGTCTATATTGACAACAGTAGTCAAGGGGATGCTGACGCTTTCGGAGGTATCGATTTACCGAACGGAGCTGCAGATATTAACCCAAATGATATCGCATCAGTATCAGTCCTTAAGGGGCCAAGTGCAGCGGCTCTATACGGTTTAAGAGCAGCCAATGGCGTAATCTTAATAACTACTAAAAAAGGGAAAAAGAGCTCGGCTATAGGTGTTACTATAAACACTACTATAAGTTTTGAAAATCCACTTATCCTGCCAAGTTTCCAAAATTCTTATGGACAGGGAAACGTTTCAAATTACTTTGAATGGATAGATGGAACACAAGCAAATGGTGGTGTCGATGAAAGTTGGGGACCTCCTTTAGACGTGGGACTTTCTTTTACTCAGTGGAATTCTTATACGGTTGATGGAGCACCATTGCCATGGGTGTCCAGACCAAACAATATTAAAGATTTCTATGACACTGGGATGACCACACAACAAAATATTTCATTAAATGGTGGCGGAGAAAATTCTTCGTTTAGATTATCCTTTGGAGGTTTTGATCAAAAAGGAATGGTACCTTTTACCGACTTTAAGCGATATACAGTAGGTGGTAATTTCACACAAGACCTGAATGATTTTATATCTGCAGGATTAAATGTCAGGTATATTAAATCAGGTAGTGATAATATTGTAAACCAGGGTTATGATAATTCTAACCCTACACAACAGATTAATGGTTTCTCGGGTAGGAACGTAGATTTTGCAGCTCTTAGAGACTGGAGAAGTTTACCGTTATCCCCGGAAGGAACTGCTGCCGCAGGAACACCCCTTAACTGGAATACGGTATTTCAAAATAACCCATTTTGGGGATTGGAAACCAATACAAATGAATTTAAGAAGGATAGGGTTATTGGTGGCGCCAACATCAATATTAAATTTTCTGATAAATTGTCAATGGCTGCGCGAACAGGGATAGACTACTGGAGTGCAGTTACTACCCTCGAACGAGCTCAAGGCACCAACAATTTTCCAGAAGGAGCGTTTTCTGTTGATACTCAATCGCGTTATGAAATTAACACAGAGGCAATTTTGACGTATAAAACACCTATAGGTCCAAACTTTGATTTTTCAATTAACGTTGCCGGCAATTCATTGCTAAGAACTTTTGATCAGGTATCTATGGCCGCAAATCAGTTGGAGCTTCCTGATGTTTATAATATTTCTAATGTAAAATCCGGAGTAACTCCAGTAATTTCAAATTTTAGAAGTGAACAAAGGATTAACAGTATATTTGGCTTTGGTCAATTTGCATACAAGGACTTTCTATTTTTAGACTTTACAGCCAGAAACGATTGGGCAAGTATACTCCCTGTAGAAAACAACTCTTTTTTCTATCCATCGGCTACATTAAGTGCTGTGCTTAGTGATGCCTTAAGTTTGAACAAGGAAACAGTTTCTCTTTTAAAAATTAGAGGTGGTTGGGCTGAAGTGGGTAGTGTTGGTTCATTAGATCCTTACCAACTTCAACCTGTTTTCCAATTCAGTGACACTCCTTTTGGAAGTACTACACGGGCTTTTTTCCCAAGTCTACTTAACAATCCAACTATTGGACCGGAAACTACATCCGGTTGGGAGGTAGGTATAGATGCAAGGTTTTTTGAGAACAGGCTTCGCTTTGATGGTACCTATTATGATCAAACAAGTAAGGACCTGATCGTTGACGTTCAGGTTAGTTCTACTAGTGGAATTGGGTCTACCATTCAAAATGTGGGTGAGATGAGAAACAGTGGATATGAAATTACATTAGGTGGTGACATAATTAGATCAGAGGACTGGTCACTGGGTTTAGATCTGAATTTTGGTCAAAACACAAATGAAGTAGTCTCATTGGGAAATAATTTGGAAACCTTAATATTAGGTAATCAATGGGGTTTAAATACAGAAGCCAGAGTAGGTGAGCCTTATGGAATTCTTTTTGGCCCTGCTTTTGAAAGAAGCCCTGATGGCGAGGTAGTTTACAGTAACGGTCTTCCCCAGCTTGATGCTTCAAACCAGATATTAGGAAATATTCAACCTGATTGGGTCGGAGGTGCAAACCTAAGTTTAAGATGGAAAGATCTGTCTTTTGACGCTTTGGTTGATGCAAAAATAGGTGGTGACATCTATTCCATAACCAACACCTGGGGTGTGTACAGTGGAATTTTGGAAGAAACAATTGTTGGACGTGAAACCGGTATTGTAGGACAAGGTGTGAAGCAAGATAGTGATGGAAACTTTGTTGCTAACGATGTGGTTGTACCTGCAAAAACATATTATCAAACGGCCTTCGGAAATCAAGTTGCGGAAAGTTCAGTTTTTGATGCTTCTTATGTAAAATTAAGACAATTGTCACTAACATATAGCATTCCATTAGACATGTTCAGAAACGTTCCTGTTCAATCCATGTCGTTTTCTTTGATAGGTAGGAATTTAGCAATATTGTATAAAAATGCGCCACATATTGATCCTGAAAGTGCTTTCAGTAGTTCAAATGCGAATCAGGGACTGGAGTCTGGTCAAATACCTTCAGCGCGCCAAATTGCTTTTAGTATTAATGCAAAATTTTAAAAAAATATTATGAAAAATAAAAGTATCATAACCGTAGTTCTAATCACCCTACTAACATTCTTTGTAGGTTGCGATAAGGATTTTGAGGAAATCAATCAAAATCCTAACGATCCCGTAGCAGTTCCGGCGGATCTCCTTTTAGGAAATCTACTTTTTATTACGGCCAATAACGTGTATAATGTATTTGGCTCAATTGATCAGGGATCCGGATGGGCACAGCATATGGCGAAAGTCCAATATAATGATGAAATGAGGTATATTCCCAGAGAAGGAACCATAGAGGGAAGATGGGCCTCATTTTACGAGGTAACGACCTCTGATGCCAATCAAATGATTATTTTAGGTATTGAGCAAGAAAACACTGCTGTACAAGGTGTTGGCCTAATAATGCAAGCTTATGGTTTTTTAATGTTAACCGACCTATATGGTGATATACCTTTTACTGAGGCATTAGAGGCACAAACAGGTGTTTTTACCCCGGTTTATAATACCCAGGAAGAAGTTTATAGTGGATGTATTGCATTCCTGGATCAGGCGATATCATTATTAAGCTCCAGTTCAGATGAGATAAATTCAGGTCAGGATATAATGTATGGAGGGAATAAATCTTTATGGATTAAGTTTGCAGCCTCTTTAAAATTCAGAGCTTTAATGCGTGAATCTGGGGTAGTTAATGTATCCTCTCAATTACAGCAACTGGTAAACAGTGGTAATTTATTTAGTTCAACAAGCGAAGAGGCGAAATTTCCATATCTGGCAGATAACCCTAACGCTAATCCACTATACGAATCAGTTGTTTTTGGAACAAGGGCAGAATACAGGATAAATCAAACACTTGTACAATACATGGATGGCACCAATAGTATTAACGACGATCGTCTTCCGGTATATGCTCAACCAAGTATTGATGCCGGAATATACATTGGAAAACCATCTGGGTTTAGAGATTTACCCAGCCCGGAATGGAACTACACCAGTGTTTCTGAACTTGGGCTAAAATATTTGGAGCCAACTGCTCCCGCTTATTTTGTTTCATATACTGAATTACAATTTCTTTTGGCAGAAGCTGCTAAAAAAGGCTTTATTGGTGGTGGCGATTCTGCAGCGGAGACTTTTTATTTAAGGGGAATACAATCATCCTTTGATGAAAATGGTATTGGAGCTTCGGGTGCTGGCTACTCTACTCAAACTGCTGTGGCTTATACACCTAATACAGGATTAGATAAAATAGCGCTTCAAAAATGGATCGCTCTTTATGGCCAGGGAATGGAAACCTGGTTTGAATGGAGAAGAACCGGAGTACCTGTTCTTACACCTGCCATTCAGAATGATCTTGGATCTATACCTGTTAGGTTTACTTATCCTAATATTGAAGAGTCCTTGAATGGTGAAAACTATAAAGCAGCGGTATCTAGCCAAGGGCCGGACGCATTAACAACTCCAGTTTGGTGGGATAATTAATTTTAAAATATAAAAGATGAAAAATATAAAATATTTAACTCTAATTCTTTCTGTTGCTTTTGTGTTACAATCTTGCAACCAGGATCTTGAAGAAAACGAAGCTATTTTTGTAGAGTCTGTAGGGGGTCTTCTTAGTATTAACACAACCACTATTGCCTATGTTGTAGGTAACGATGCTACTTATACCTCGAGTGGATCTGTTTATCAAGGACGAGTAACTGTCCCTAGCATAGACGTAATGGTTAGTTTTACGTCATCAGCTACCGGTGCCGTTAGTAATCAGGCTTTATTGACCACCCTTACTCCCGCGCAAGAACAGAATAAAACTGCTCCGTTTGAATTCTCATTTAAATACGAAGATTTAATTGCAGGTCTTACTATTGATGGAGTTCCGCTTTCTACTAATGATGGAGACTTAAACATAGGGGACTCTTTTCGTTTAACATATCTTCCTTCAACATCAACCGGAGGAACAGTTCAAAATAGTGCTTTTTCAAATGTATCTGTTGGCACCCGGTTTGCCGGGACCTACATTCCTCTTGACGGAGCTTATTACAGAATAGGTGTATTCTCAGGTGAGCTTGCTGATTGGCCAGATGAAATTGTAATCGAATCTGTAGATGCAACAACTTATAGGGTAGTAGAATACTTTGGTTTTTTTGATGGTAATGAATGGTTTTTTCAAATTGACGAGAACGATGTAATAACTTATCCACCGGAAACACCAGCTGGAGATGGACAAACAGGAAACGGACAACCTCTTATTACTTGTCAGACAAATCCTGGAGATATGACCAATGTACCCTGCGACCCAAGTTTAACCAATTATGTACAGCGTGATGACATTACTGGGGCGGACATTTTATACATGACAATGGGATACTTTACCGGCGGTTCCGGATCGAGAGAATTTTATCAGGTTTTACAAAAAGACGTTGACTAATCAATAAAAAATAGCGGAATGAAAAATAAATATTTAAAGAACATTTTAGGATTGACGATTGCACTGCTTACCCTGGCAGGCTGCGACGAAGATGATATACAGAACGCAAGTACCATGGGTCCAACGGATCCAACGGGAAGTGTTTCTCTAGATTTCAGCAATCCAACGACCCTACTTGAAGGGAACGAAAACTTTGATTTTACGGTAAGTTTGAGCGAAACGCAAATAGTAGATGTAAAAGTATACCTAAGTCAAACAGGTGGTACTGCTACCGAGGGAGAAGATTTTACTTTTCCATCTAGTATCCTTATCCCTGCTAACACACTATCTGCTACTGGCACTATTAGCATTTTAGAAGATGAGCTTGCTGAAGACGCGGAAACTGTTGTTATAACTATTGGGTCAGGCAATAAAACCGCTAATGCGGCTTTTACCTCGACTACGGTCACTATTAATATCCTAAATCTGATAAGTGGAGATTTAGCAGCCAGTCTGGCCTGGGAAGCTTCGGAACCTGTTTTTGATAGTTCCGGGAATGAAATTAGCCCGACAGACATTGCAGATTTACGCTTTTTACTTACAGATGTACCTTATACGACCATTGTTGATGCTGCTGATGGAGGATCATTTGAAACTTTGGTAATATCTGAGAGTACACCTGATGGGGAATATTATCTGGTAGCGGATTTCTTTGCTGCTGATGAAGATGTCTCGACAGATTTAGACCTGGAAGTAGAATTATCTCAGCTAGGTATCAACGATGGGAAAACTTATAATTTTCCTGCGGCCTTGAATACAGATTTGACATGTTCAGCTAGTTTTGCTATTCTACTTAAGCTTACCAAAACCGGTGGTGTATATGTTGTAGAAGAGATTGGTCAGACAGTAACTCAAGTTGTCTTAGCAGATTTTGTAGGAACCTGGACAGGAACAGACGTCTTTGGTTATGATACTCAGGTAGTTACTTCTTTGGATGGTAGTGGCCAATTACAAATTACAGGCCTTGGATTTGAATGGATGTTGGAATCTTGGGGTGAAATAATTACCAACTCAGTATCATTGCCAATGATTGTTGATCTGGAAACAGGTAAATTCACCGTCGATGAGGCATACTTTCTTAGTACAACCTTTCTTGGCGCTGTTCAACCGGACTATAATTTAAGTGCGACCGGATCATTAAATCCTTGTACAGGTGGAATGTCTGTAGTATATGACTTTATACAAGATGGAACTTCATATACCGCAGCTGGGATTGAAGATGTTTTTTCAGAAGATATCCTTCTACCATAATATAGAATAATTATATAATCAAAAAAGGAGGTCAGTATATTACTGGCCTCCTTTTTTTATACTGAAACTTTTCCTCACTAACTCTTCAAAAGGTCTGACTTTTAATCTTTTTTAAATTAATCTACATAAATTGAAACGGTATTAATAAATACTGCCGGCAAATTATAGGTTGGTTTTTTATTTACCTTTGTGCCATGCAAAAATCTTCGCGTATTTACGGTATAAGGACCGTTATTGAAGCTATTAATTCTAATAGTCCCATTGATAAAATATTTATACAAAGAGGTCTGGGAGGTAATCTCTATAAAGAATTGGAATCCCTGATTAGGGAAAATGGAATTAGCTTTTCATATGTTCCAATAGAGAAATTGAACAGACTTACCAAAAATAACCACCAGGGAGTAATTGCTAATATTTCGCCAATTGAATTTTACAACTTTGAAACCCTGGTTGAAGAGGTACTGCAAAAGAAAGAAACTCCCTTGTTTCTCCTTTTGGACCAACTGTCTGATGTAAGAAACTTTGGCGCAATAATACGCACCGCCGAATGTACCGGTGTTGATGGGATTGTCATTCAAAAAAAAGGAGCGGCGCCGGTAACAGAAGACACTATAAAAACTTCGGCAGGAGCTGCTTTTAAGATTCCAATCGCTAAAATAGGTCACCTAAAAGATGCGGTTTTTTATTTACAGGCGTCTGGAATACAGGTGATTGCCGCGACTGAAAAAACGGAACACAGTATTTACGACATAAATTTTAAAATTCCTTGTGCCATTATTATGGGATCAGAAGATTCCGGGATATCCCCTTCAATTCTTAAAACCGTAGATCACAAGGCAAAACTGCCTCTTATGGGTGAAATTGCCTCTCTGAATGTATCGGTGGCCTGTGGTGTTTTTTTATATGAAGCAGTACGGCAAAGAGCAATTTAATTTACTTTGGTTTGTCTTTAGTTTTATTTGCCCTGAAATGGTAGGTTATTTTAAAGGGTTTTTCTTCTGATTCTAAAACCTCATCTTTACTTTCAATAAAATTTCCATGTTCATCAAATTGTTTTAAAAATTCATCTTCCTCTTCATTGTAATTTTCAAATTCCCAGGCATACTTTTTAACAACGGGAATTTTAGCCTTTAATAACAGAGCCATGAGTAAGCCAGTAATAAATCCCGACAAATGACCCTCCCAGGAAATATCCTCCTGCAGAGGAAATATAAACCATAATAAACTGCCGTATATAAATACTACCACTAATGAAAGTGCTACAAGCCTGTAATGTTTGGTAAAGATCCCTTTGAAAAATATAAAACTGGCCAATACATAAATTAGGCCACTAGCGCCAATATGATAGGATGGTCTGCCAATAATCCATGTTAACAAACCGGAAAGTAGTACTCCCCACAACAATACTTTTAAAGAGATACTTCTATAAAAATAGACCAAAGAAGCGGTTAGAATTGCTAAGGGTATAGTATTATTGTAGAGGTGTTCTATTGAACCGTGCAAAAACGGACTAAAAAGTACGCCTCTTAATCCTTTTAAATTACGTGGAAATATGCCGTACTGATTTAAATTGATCTGAAATCGAATCTCCACCCAAAAAACAGTCCATATTAATAATACCGCAATTATTGGCACAAGAAGTACTTTATTCGAAAATTTAAAATAGGTTTCCTCCGACATAAGATTAAATTACATTTTATTTCTTCAAATTATTGGCCATAAATACAAAACATGATAAATTGTCAGGGCAATCTTTTTGTTTATAGAATTACCAACTTTATTTAAATTAAGTTAACGTACAAGGTAAAAACGTATTTATTACATTTATCATATGAATGAACCACTTGCAGAACGGGTACGCCCAAAAACTCTTGAGGATTATATTAGTCAGCAGCATTTAGTTGGTGCAGATGGTTCTTTAACAACCCAGATAAAAAAAGGAAATATTCCTTCAATAATACTTTGGGGCCCCCCGGGAACCGGGAAAACCACTTTGGCACATATTATTGCAAATGAAAGTGAACGACCCTTTTATACATTAAGCGCCATAAACAGTGGGGTTAAAGATATCCGGGAAGTAATAGATAAAGCAAAACAAAGTGGTGGTTTATTTACTTCTAAAAATCCAATTCTATTTATTGATGAGATCCATCGATTTAGTAAATCACAGCAGGATTCTTTATTAGGGGCGGTGGAAAAAGGCTTGGTGACACTCATTGGGGCAACTACGGAAAATCCGAGTTTTGAAGTAATTCCTGCACTTTTGTCGCGTTGCCAGGTTTATATACTTAATTCTTTTGGGAAAGAAGACTTAGAAGCATTATTACAAAGAGCTATGGCTGAAGATATAATGTTGAAATCGAAAAATATTAAGCTTAAAGAAACTGAAGCACTTTTGCGGCTTTCCGGAGGTGATGGCAGAAAACTGCTTAATATATTCGAATTGGTAGTCTCCTCTGAAGATAAAAAGGATATTGTTATCACGGATAAGCTGGTAATGCATAAGGTCCAGAAAAACACTGTATTATACGATAAAACAGGGGAACAACACTACGATATAGTTTCTGCTTTTATAAAATCTATCCGTGGCAGTGACCCAAATGGCGCCGTCTATTGGCTTGCCAGAATGATTGAAGGTGGAGAAGATGTAAAGTTTATAGCAAGGCGTTTATTAATATCAGCCTCTGAAGACATTGGTATGGCCAACCCTACCGCATTGGTTATTGCAAATTCAACTTTTCAGGCGGTTAATACAATAGGATATCCCGAGGCCAGAATTCTGCTCAGCCAGTGTGCTATTTATCTGGCGACTTCACCAAAAAGCAATTCTAGTTATATGGCTATCAAAAAAGCTCAAGCCAATGTTAATGAAACGGGAGATTTATCTGTTCCCTTACCCCTGCGGAATGCTCCCACCAAGTTAATGAAAGACTTGGGTTAT
>RCNE010000852.1_pt1 | contig 16445 bp, 12 predicted proteins | sample 2041361 | NCBI WGS metagenome assembly RCNE01 (sample SAMN09708229, study PRJNA481090) | Marine sediment metagenome, whole genome shotgun sequencing project.
GAAGTCGAAACCGACAAGGCCGCGGTCGAGGTGCCCGCCACCGCCGCCGGCACGATCACCGAGATCCACGTCGAGGCGGGCCAGACCATCGGTCCCGACGCACCGATCGTGACAATCGACGCCGACGAATCCGAGTCCGTGGCCGAGACCGTGGCCGAATCCAAGCCCGCATCCCAGCCCGAATCAGCGGCGGGATCAGGTGCAGAGACAGAGACCGATGACAGCGGCAGCGACCGCGAGCAGCGTCAGCAGCCGACGTCCGCAACCGCGCCCGAAATTCAAAATTCAAAATTCAAAATTCAAAATTCGCCTTCCCTTCTCGTGCCGGCGGCCCCCACGGTGCGGCGGTTCGCCCGGGAAGTGGGTCTTGACATCAGCACCGTCACGGGCAGCGGTCCCGGCGGTCGGATCTCCATCGACGATGTCAAAACCGAGACCACCCGTCGCCTGAGCCGCGGCACCGGTTCCGGGGTCGGTGTTCCGACCGCCGAGCTTCCCGATTTCACCCGTTGGGGCGAGATCCGGCGCGAACCCATGTCGAAGGTCCGCAGTCTGACCTCCGAGGCCATGACCAGAGCGTGGCTGACCGCTCCCCAGGTGACCAACCACGAGCTCGCGGACATCACCGAACTCGAAGACCTCCGACGCATCTTCAAGCAGCGTGTGGAATCCGCCGGTGGCAAACTCACCATGACCGCGATTCTGATCAAGGTCGCGGCATCGGCACTCAAACTGTTTCCCGACCTCAATGCAAGCGTCGACCCCTCAAACAGCGAAATTGTCTACAAAGACTATATCCACATCGGGGTGGCGGTGGACACCGATCGCGGTTTGCTCGTTCCCGTGATCCGCGACGCGGATAAAAAGAACATCACCGAAATCGCCATCGAACTCGACGATCTTGCGGGCCGTGCACGAACCCGCAAGCTCAGACCCGACGAGATGCAGGGTGGGACGTTTTCAATCTCCAATCTCGGAGGGATCGGCGGCACCGGATTCTCCCCCATCGTCAATTGGCCGGAAGTCGCGATCCTCGGCGTCTCACGCAGCCGGGTTCAGCCCGAGTGGGACGACGAGCTCGAAGACTTCGAACCGCGGCGGATGCTGCCGTTGTCGCTGAGCTATGACCACCGATTGGTGGACGGCGCCGAGGCGGCCCGTTTCCTGAGCTGGTTCACCGAGGCGCTTGAGCAGCCGCTGCTGCTGGCCCTCGAGGGCTGAGGTACAAATGAACAAAAAACAACTCGAGGTCTTTCGGCAGCGACTCCTTACCATGCAAGTCGAGATCAACACTCTACTCGGACGAACGAGCGAAGACTCCAAACCGGTTGACCTCGATCTTCCCATCGGCAGACTGTCGCGGGCAGATGCCATCCAGATGCAGAACATGGCCGAACTCAACCGGCGCCAACTCGAAATCAAACTCAAACAGATCGAAGGCGCGCTGTCCGCCTTCAAAGTCGGGTCCTATGGATCCTGCCGAAGCTGCAAAGGCGAGATCAACCCCGCACGCCTCGATGCCCGTCCCGAAACACCCTTCTGCATCGACTGCCAGGAGGCATTCGAACAGGAAAGATGAACCTCAACGCATTTCTCGGCGTGCTGCGAATACCTTTGGTCGGGATCGCAAGCACTCCGGTGGAGTCAGATCCGCGATCCCAGAGCGAGGCCGAATCATGAGTGATCACCACGACAACGATCCGCTGCACGGTCAGACACTGGAGATGATCGTGAACGCTCTGGTCGATCACTACGGCTGGGACGAGATGGGAGCCCGCATCAAGATCAGGTGCTTCAACAGCGACCCATCGGTCAAGTCGAGCCTGAAATTCCTGCGCAAGACCCCCTGGGCACGGAAGAAGGTCGAGGATCTCTTCATCGCGGTGAGCGCGAATCAGCACAGGAACAGATGATCGGTTTGAGGCTGCGGCATCTTTATCAGTCCAAACCACGAATGCGACCCAATCCGGATCGGCCCACCGCCACGAGCTTGGCGGATGAGGAAATACATGAGACGATGTCGCGGCTTTGGAGGTCTGCGTGAAAACAAATACTGTCGCCGCCACTTTCGTCATCATTCTCTCGGTGCTCTCTTTCGGTTGTGCCAAGCCCGACGCCGTCCCCTCCCCGGATCCTGAAGTCGCAAAGGCGACGAAGGTCGGATCGATCATCCAGCCCGAACCGCAGGAGACCCACTTTGGCGAACTCACCATGCTGACCGACGGCGGCGAGAACGCGGAAGCCTATTTCGCCTTCGGTGGCGACAAGCTCATCTTCCAATCAACCCGTTCGCCGTATGCCTGCGATCAGATCTTCACCATGAATCTCGACGGCAGCGATCAACAGCTGGTCTCCACCGGAACGGGCCGCACGACATGCGCCTATTACTACCCGGAGGACGACTGGATCGTCTACGCCTCGACCCACGAGGGTGGCGAAGCCTGTCCACCCAGCCCCGATCACAGCCGCGGCTACGTGTGGCCCATCCACCCCGACTATGATCTCTATCTCGCACGCCCCGATGGGAGCGAGATCTCCAAGCTGACCGAGACCGCCGGTTATGACGCCGAAGCGACGGTTTCACCCGCCGGGGACCGCCTGGTCTTCACCTCGATGCGTGACGGCGACTTGGATATCTACTCGATGAATCTCGACGGAACCGATGTCCAACGTCTGACCGATGGAATCGGCTATGACGGCGGACCGTTCTACTCTCCCGACGGCACCAAGATCGTCTATCGCGCCCGTCATCCTGAAGACCCCGACGAAATCGCCGACTATCAGTCCCTTCTCGGCGAGGGTCTGATTCGGCCGTCAAAACTCGAAATCTGGGTCATGGATGCCGATGGCGGCAACAAGCATCAGATCACCGACCTCGGCGTCGCCGCGTTTGCGCCGTTCTTCACCCCGACGAGCGAGAAGATCATCTTCTCGTCGAACCATGGCGATCCGAGCGGTCGTGAGTTCAACCTCTTCATGATCGGTGTCGATGGCGGCGACCTCGAGCAGATCACCTTCGCCGGTGGTTTCGACGGTTTCCCGATGTTTGCACCCGATGGCGAGACCTTTGTCTTCTGCTCCAACCGGAACAACACCGAACCCGGCGAGACCAACGTCTTTTTGACCAAGTGGAGGGACTGATCGAGAGAGTCTGCAGCTCACGGTCGACAATCCTGAAAGATCTTTGAGTTCGGACCGTGATCCTGCTAACGTCAGAGGGCCAACGAAAGATGAGAAGAGTGTGTTGAGAAAGAGTCTGGATTTGATCACCCGAACGTCGTAGCTGCCGGGAGTTGTGTTGAACCCTTGGTTGCGATTTTTTCTTTCCTGTCGCACAGGTCCGTGCCGCAGGTGATGCCGACCATTGGCCGACCGGGAATCGCCGCCCCCAGTCCCATAGGGGAGGTTCACGGTCGATCGAATCCACTTTCTGATCCTCCCTTTGCGAACCGACGATGGCTCCGACCATCCATATCGACCTACCCCAGCCATAAAACCCCGAAGACTCGCGAGTGGGATAGATCGCCTCGATCCCGTGCGCGACTGCTTCTGCAATGAACCCAGGGAGGCACGATGGACCAACCACAGGGATCAGCGACTGCAACCCGAGACGACGAGGCAGCTGCGGAGATCTGCCTGACATGCATGCACCTGCCGGGCTGCGAAACTCGGACAAAGCGAGATCATCCCATCCTCTCTTGCGAACTCTTCGAGGAGGGTGAGTGGGGTGCGGATATCGTCATCGGTCTCATCGACAAGCATCGAGATCAGCGCGGCGGTCTGATCTCGATCCTCGAAGGTGTTCAGGCGAACTACGGATACCTCCCGGAATCTGCGCTTCGCCTCGTAGCGGAACGAACCGGTCGTTCGCTCGTCGATATCTATGGTGTGGCGACGTTTTACAAGGCATTCAGCCTGGAACCGAAGGGGCGCCACCTTTGTTCGGTCTGCGTCGGCACCGCGTGCCATGTTCGCAACGCTCCCACGGTCGTGGAAGAGTTCAAGAACACCCTGGGTATCGACGCGGGTGGCACCACCGAGGACCGAGAGTATTCGTTGGAGACCGTCAATTGCCTTGGCGCCTGCGCCCTCGGACCCATCGTCGTAGTGGATGGTCACTATTTTCCGGAGGTGAACGCGAGGCAGGTTGGCGAGATCATCGAAAAGACCCAGACCGGCCTCGATTTCGTCGAGGTCACGACCGACAAGCGGGTCTTTCCGGTTGAGGTCTTCTGCGCGCGGTGCAATCGGAGTCTGATGGATCCCGACCACCTCATCGAGGGCCATCCTTCGGTCCGGGTGACGATCTCGCACGGCCGGAAACACGGCTGGCTCAGACTCTCGTCCCTCTACGGTTCCTACACCATCGAGTCCGAACACGAGATACCGGCGGACACCATCGCCCATTTCTTCTGCCCGACCTGTCATGCCGAGCTCGCCGGCGCGACCGATTGCTCAGACTGCGCCGCACCCATGGTTCCCCTCATCGTTCGCGGCGGAGGGATGGTTCAGATCTGCTCCCGTCGCGGCTGTACCAGCCACCTGCTCGACGTGAGCGGGCTCGGGTCGTAGGAGGTCAGCCGATGAGACAACTCACATCACTCGACGAGTTCGTTGGTTTCCGCTCTCGTGTCGCCAGCGCGAAGAAGATCAAGGCCGAGACTCCAACCCTGGTGGTCAGCGGCGGCACCTGCGGACAGGCAAGCGGCGCCAACGACATCATGCGGATCGTCAAACGCTGCATCCTCGAGCAGGATCTCGGCGATCGGATCAGCTTGAGAATCACCGGCTGCCACGGCTTCTGCCAAGTGGAGCCCTTCATCCTCGTCGAGCCCGGGCAGCACCTGTATCCGAGGTTGAAGATGGAGGACGTCCCCCGGGTCATTGACGCCGCCCTTGGCGGCGTCGTCGAACCGGAACTCATCTACACGGAGCCCTTTATCGGCGCGAAGTTCGATCGCCAAGACGAAATCCCCTTTTTCAAGAAACAGACCCGCACGATCCTCGGCACCAACCAGAAGCTCGATCCGATCCGGATATACAACTATGTCGAACGCGATGGCTACTCGGCGCTCGAGAAGGTCCTGACGAAGAACGACCCGAACTGGATCATCGAAGAGATCAAGACTTCTGGAATTCGAGGTCGTGGCGGCGCAGGGTTCCCGACCGGAAAAAAATGGGAGTTCGCCCGCGCGTCCGGCCAACCAGGGCAACCGAAATACGTCGTCTGCAACTGCGACGAAGGCGATCCCGGCGCCTACATGGACCGGAGTCTGCTCGAGGGCAACCCCCACTCGATCCTCGAAGGAATGATCATTGCCGGCATCGCCATCGGTGCGACCCAGGGGATCATCTATGTCCGCGGTGAGTACCCGCTGGCGATCAAACACACGATGATCGCACTGCGCCAGGCCCGCGAACTCGGTCTCCTCGGCGACGATATCCTCGGCACCGGGATCGATTTCGATATCGAGATCGTCCGAGGCGCGGGCGCATTCGTGTGCGGCGAAGAAACCGCCCTCATCCGCTCGGTTGAGGGGTTCATGGGCGAGCCGCGACAGCGCCCCCCCTTCCCCATCACCAGGGGTATTGACGGATTCCCCACGTGCATCAACAACGTCGAGACCCTCGCGAACATCCGGATCATCATCAATGGCGGTGGAGCCGAGTACGCCAAGGTCGGCACCCCCGGAAACACCGGCACCAAGATCTTCTCCCTGGTCGGTAAGATCCGCAATACCGGTCTCGTCGAGGTTCCCCTTGGGATGACCATCGGAGAGGTGGTCCACGATATCGGTGGCGGTCCGCCGGGCAAGGCGAAGATCAAGGCCGTCCAGACCGGAGGTCCATCGGGAGGGTGCATTCCGGCTGCGCGATTTGACCTTCCTGTCGACTACGACAGCCTGAAGGAGGCGGGGTCGATCATGGGTTCCGGCGGGATGATCGTCATGGACGAAGACACCTGCATGGTCGATGTCGCAAAATACTTCATGGCCTTCCTCAAGGATGAGTCATGCGGCAAGTGCTACACCTGCCGCAAGGGAACCCAACGGATGTACGAGATCCTCGAGGACATCACCGAAGGCCGCGGCACCCTCGATCACCTGCAATTGCTCGAAGAACTGGCCGTCGTCGTGAAGGACACATCCATGTGCGGCCTGGGTCAGTCCGCCGCCAACCCGGTCCTCAGCACCCTGCGTTACTTCCGCCACGAGTACGAACGACACATCGTCGACAAGAGATGCGACGCCTTTGTCTGCAAGGACCTGGTCGGGCCTCCGTGCCAGTCGGCCTGTCCGGTGGGGACCGAGGCATGGCGTTATGTCGCGTACATCGGGCGCGGCGAGTTCGAGGAGGCGTATCGGGTGATCCGTGAGGCCAACCCCTTCCCATCGGTCTGTGCTCGAGCCTGCGACCATAAATGCGAGGAACGTTGCCGCGCAGGCACCAGCGGAGGCGACCCCATCGCCATCAGAGCTCTCAAGAGGTTTGTGACCGATCGGATTGATCCATCGAGCTATCAACCGGTCCGGGAGGAATGGACCGACGGCGAACCACCACGGATCGCGGTGATCGGGGCCGGACCCGCGGGGTTGACTGCGGCTCACTGCCTCTCACTCAAGGGTTATCGCGTCACGATCTTCGAGGCCGAGCCCGAACCAGGGGGCATGCTCTACTGTGCGATCCCCGAGTACCGCCTGCCTCGCGAGGTGATCAGGAAAGAGATCGAATCCCTCCTCGACGAGAACATCGAGGTCATCTGCAATACCCGCCTCGGCGCCGATTTCACGATCGACAGCCTTCTCGATGAGGGATTCAGCGCCGTTCTACTGGCGCTTGGCGCCCACAAGAGCCGGCCTCTCGGTCTCGACAAAGAGGATGCCCCGGGGGTTTACCCCTCCATCGAATTTCTCAAGGCGTTCAACCAGCGCGGCGAGCAGCTCGCCAAGGGCCGCGTCGGTGTCATAGGCGGCGGTAACTCCGCCATCGATGCGGCCAGAACCGCTCTCCGCCAACGGGACGTTGAGAGTGTCGCGATCCTCTACCGTCGGACGAGGGCCGAGATGCCTGCCTTCGACGAGGAAATCGAAGCCGCCATCCAGGAGGGCATCACCATCGAAACTCTGGTCAGCCCCACCGAGATCAGGACGACCAGTGGCATTTTCTCGCACCTGGTCTGTGCCCGAAACAGTCTCGGTGCGCCCGATTCCAGCGGTCGCCGTCGACCGGTGGTCATTCCGAACAGCGAACACCTCATGGAGCTCGACACCTTGATCGTGGCGATCAGCGAGGACTCCGGGGTCGACTGCGTCGGCCCCGCCCGCGCCGGGGGGATCGAGGTGACCGATTGGAATACGGTGAAGACCGATTCCAAGACTCTTCTCACGAGCAGGGCGGGGGTCTTTGCCGCCGGCGACGTGATCACCGGGCCCAATACCATCATCGATGCCGTCGCCGATGGAAAGAAAGCAGCGGCGATGATCGACCTCCATGTCAAAGGCGAGGAACTGGTCAGACCGGCGAGATCGATCAAATCCCTGCCCTACATCGATCCGCCGGAGGAGATCGACGAGAGTGTGTCGCGGGACAAGCGTGTCGAAACTCCCCGCGCGTCGGTCGATTGGCGCAAACGGAACTTCGCTGAAGTCGAGGTCGGATTGTCGATAGCCGAGGCTCATTGCGAGGCCGGTCGCTGCCTTCGTTGCGATCTCGAGTTTGCCGAACGGGCAAGTCCGGAGACCCGGGGGGCTGGAGGGAGCACAGAATGATCAATCTCAAGATCAACGGTATTGACGTCTCGGTGGACAGGGGTTCGACCCTCCTCGAGGCGGCCCAGTTCCTCGGTCTCCCCATTCCAACCCTTTGCCACATGGAAGGACTGACCCCTTACGGAGCGTGCCGCCTCTGCGTCGTCGAGGTGGGTGATGAGCCGAACTCCAGACTCGTAACCTCGTGCACCTACCCGGCCGAAAACGGGCTCAAGGTGAGAACCTCGTCGAAGAGGGTGATCCGCGCGCGGAAGATGATCGTCGAACTGCTCCTCGCCTCGTGCCCCCAGTCAAAAACAATCCAGGACATCGCGGCGGCCCTCGGGGTGCGTCAACAGAGATTCAGACAGGAGCAGGAGGATTGCATCCTGTGCGGCCGGTGTGTCCGGATGTGCTCCGAACAGATGATGGCCGGCGCCATCGGTTTCACCGGACGCGGTGAGAGCCGGGCGATCGGAACGCCGTTCGACAGCAACTCCGAGGTCTGTCGCCTCTGCGGGGCGTGTATGTACGTCTGCCCCACGTGCGAGCTGCGCTGCACCTACACCGAACCTGACAAGGCGATCTGTGGAGGCTGCGCGAACCTGACCCCGCCCTGTGTCGACAAACCGCAGTTCGACGACATGATGTGTTCACTGCAGCCCTGTGTGGCCTGCGAGATCAAAGAAGACTGACGGAGGAGAATGATGTCCCTGTCCAAAACCAACGCCACCGCCGCCACCCTGACCAAGAACCGCACCGAGGACTCGATCGTTCCCGCATCGGGCATGTGCGTCACCTGCGTCGACGGCTGCATCGGGATGTGTGAGATCGGCAAATCCGCCTACCGCGGCCACGAGGTGATCTATCCCCAACCTTTCGGGGTGATCACCACCGCCGCCGAGAAGGTCTATCCGGTTGACTACTCGCACTTCAACATCATGGGAACCGCGGTGGGCGCGCACGGCATCGAGGCCGACAGCGACAAGGCGATCTTCCCGGCGGTCGACCTGGAGGTTCGCGTCGGCCACGACGACGGTCTCAAGTTCCGCTATCCGTGGATCATCCCCGGCATCGGTTCCACCGATGTCGCCAAGAACAACTGGGAAGGCCTCGCCATCGGCTCAGCCCTCTCGGGCACCGGTCTGACCATCGGCGAGAACGTGGTCGGAATGGATATGGAAGCGACCATCAAAAACGGCCACGTGGTCGATACGGTGGATCTCAAACGTAGGGTCAAGCTCTACAAGGACCACCAGATCGACGGTTACGGCGCCATCGTCGTCCAGGCGAACGTGGAAGACACCCGTCTCGGCGCCCAGGAGTACGCGCTCAAGGAACTCGGGGCCGAGGTGGTGGAACTCAAGTGGGGTCAGGGCGCCAAGAACATCGGCGGCGAGGTCAAGATCAAGGATCTTAAAAAGGCTCAGGAGCTCCACCGACGAGGTTATGTGGTGATGCCCGATCCAACGGAAGAATCGGTCATCAAGGCCTTCGAACGCGGGACCTTCCGTGAGTTCGAGCGCCACTCCCGGGTCGGAATGGTCGAAGAGGAGGGCTTCGCCCTACGGGTCGAGGAACTCCGTGCAGCCGGGGCGAAATACGTCTTCCTCAAGACCGGCGCCTATCGTCCGGCAGATCTCGCTCGAGCCATCGCGTGGTCTTCGAAGTACGGGATCGACATGCTGACCGTCGATGGCGCCGGCGGCGGGACCGGGATGAGCCCCTGGAAAATGATGAACGAGTGGGGCATGCCCCCCGTCGAGCTCCATTCTCTCCTCTACAAATATGCCAAGCAGCTCGCCGATGCCGGGCGGCCGGTACCGGCTCTGGTGCTGGCCGGCGGTTTCGTCTTCGAAGACCAGATCTTCAAGGGCCTGGCCCTCGGAGCCCCCTTTGTCAAAATGATCGGGATGGCGCGTTCGCCAATCGCGGCGGCCATGGTCGGCAAGACAATCGGCAAGACCATCGACGAATCTCAGTTGCCGGTCTACGTCGAGCGGTTCGGCAGGACCCGCGACGAGATCTTCGTCACCGCGGCCGATCTGCGTCAGCTCGTCGGGAATGACGAGTTCGAGAAATTGCCCACCGGCGCCATCGGACTCTACACCTACTATGAGCGGCTGGCCCAGGGCCTGCGCCAGCTCATGTGCGGCTCGAGGAAGTTCGCCACCAGCTACATCTCGCGGGACGATATCGCCAGCCTGACCCAGGAAGCCAGCACGGTGAGCGGCATCAAGTACACCCTTGACCTCGACCAGCAGGAGGTGGAGTCGATCCTCAACGCCTAGGAGCCGTAAGTACCCGACTCACGCGTTGATCAAGTCCCGAGCCATTCGAGCTCGAGCTCTATCGGTGTGTTCCAACTCCCCGAAACGGGTTCAGGGTCGTGAGAGCACAAGCTCGGCCAGGTCTCTCCCAATGGAGACGCCCCCGACCGCCACATCCGCCTCGACGAGATCAATGACGATCCACAGCTCGGATGGTCTTCGCTCCTCGTGGAGCCCACTTCGGATTTGCGACACTTCCGGGGTCATCGCCTCGATGGTGTAAGGGCGGTACGAATTCGTGATGCCTCGCACCCGGACCAGGACTCTCGGTGGCGACGAGAGGGTCTCCATAGAGAGAACGCCATCCTCGAGGCTTCCGTTGGCTCGGATCCTGATCACTGTCCCTGACTGCCCCCGCTCGACATCGATGTTCGTCACCGAATCCGCGCTGCCGAGTTGAACCACTGCCTGGGCGGGTTCGGGCTCGACTCTCTCGACAACAGCATCGATTGCGCTTTCGGACTCGTCGGGCTCGACGACAACAGCTTCCCCGTCGTCGCCCGATCGAGCCTCCTCCACCACATCATCTGCTGATTGCGGGACCTCCGCCGGATCGGCCGGCGCCTGTTCTCCCACCGGCCTTTGGGACTCTTCTGCGACCAGGGCACCCTCGGCCGTAGCCGATTCCTGAGTGGGTGTGTCCTCCCGAGACGCCAACCAGTCCTTCGCGTGCGGCCACAAGAACCCCCCACCCACAGCGAGAACAAAGAGAGCAGCCAATGCCAGTGGCCACCGTCGCCGCCGCGGCGGCGGTTGCTGGAAGTCATCTTCAGGTGTCACCGTAACGTCGTCGCGACCCTCGTCCGGAAGCAACGGTGTGGTATCAGGCTCGTCGTCGTGCTCGGGAATACTGACATCAAAGGCTGGGCTGCCGAGATCGCTATCGCCCACATCGTCCATGACCTCGGGACCATCATCAAAGGCGGGCGGCGGCAGCAGCACATCCGGTATCACGGCAGTCTCCTCGGCGATGGAAACCTCGTCGGTCTCGGCCGGTTCGAAGTCATCCTCGACGGGAAACGAAAGCTCATCCTGTTCGGCGACCAGGATCTCCTCGGGCTCGTCCTGAAGCTCTACCTCGGATTGACTCGCCACCACCGTCTCCTCGACCGGGGTGGACTCCACCGGTTCCGATGATGTGTCCAGTTCGGCCGACCAATCGAACTCCGGCGGATCGTCGATCGCCTCGACTTCGCCGACTGTTTCCTCAACGGCGGAAACCGCTTCGACCTCGATGACTGTCTCCTCGACATCGGGGACCACCTCAGCGGCAGCGCTCGAGATGATCTCGAAACCATGCGCGTCCTCGACGGAGACCGCTTCCTCTTCGACGGGGGCTGGGTCATCGATCTCGATGGCGTCCACCTCGTCGGGTTCTGCCGAGACACCATCCTCGGACTCGGCGGTCTCCAGCGTCTCCCGATCCTCGGTCACCTGATCTTCGGTCCCCCTCAAGGGGTCCTTCTCATCGTCGTTCGGCATCGCTTCCGCGAGGGCCTGCAGCGCATTTTCCTGGAGGCCCGGTCCGGTGTGACGAAGGGTCAATTTGTAACCCTCATCAACGGCGTCGCTCGGCGGCGGCGGCGCACCTTCCAGCGAGTCCGTCGGGAAATCCGCAGGGACCGGCCGAACATCCAGATCAAAAGGAGTCCCTCCGGTATCAACATAATCCTGAACCAGCTGCTCGACCAACTCCTGGTTCTGCGAGGAAAGGGTGACAAACCTGAGCGCCATTCCGGGTGCGCCGTCGCATATGGCATCCGCGCTCCGGATCCACTCCACAACCGACGTGCCCTCGAGAAAGACAAACTCCTCGGGCAGAATGACTCGGAAGCGGACGACCGAACCGGGGCTCAGCGGTTCGCCGGTGTCGATGAAGAGTCCGCCCTTGGAGAGATTCGGCGAGAACTCTGCCTGGAATCTCCGCATGCTCTCGAAGTTGAGGTCGATTTCAACCAGATCATCTCCACCCGTGGTTTGACCGCCGAGACCGTTGTGAACGTCCGTCATGATTACTTAATCCAACCCTTCTCTTAAGGTTAGCAGATTTGTCCACGGACTCGAGTCGACACGGTAGCTGATCATAGATTGAACACCCCCGGTGCGAGGTCGGTCGAGTCGGTGCTAGGGTTGGCGAATGAGGACGAATACCCTCACGGCCGTCATGGCTGTACTGCTGATCGCCGCACTGCCGGGGTTCGCCGATCCCGTCGTTCGACCGGTGAGCATCTATGACGACTTGGTCGCCATGGAGGTCCCCAAGGATTGGCTGGAGATTGACCCCATGCATCTCGAGGATCTGACGATGTGGTCCGCCGAGGCCACCGCCGGGAGATCGGTGGAGGTCTACCAGCACGGATTCCGACCACGGGACCCCGGCCCCGATCCATCGCTGCCCAATTTTCTGGTTCAGATTCGCGAGAGCGGTCGTTTGAGGTATGGCAGGTTCCTCCACCTTCAACCGTTGGACGAACTCCAGGACGAGGCGCACCGATCGTTTCCCAATGGAATCCCACCGCTGGTGATGGGTGTCGCCGTTGACGATGTAACCTTTGATTCGACGACCTTCTGCCTCCGCCTCGAGCACACCCTCGATCTTCGATTTGTTGGACGGGTCACGGTCTTGACCGCGGCGTTTCTGACCGAGCGAGGTCTGGTGAGTCTCCACTTCGTCGATCGAGAGCGACGCATCGAAAGCGGACGGATCCTCTTCGACCGGATCGTCGAGAGTGTCCGGCTGTCGCCAGAGATCGCCTACCAGCCCCGAAAGACCGATCATCTGCCCGGGCTGCCGTTCTTTGTCGCCGCCGCCATCGTCGCTTTGGCGCTCATTGCGTTTCTCCTCCACCGCCGACGTTTACAACCGTGACGATTTCCATCGATCTCGACCGTCGTCATCTCACCGCCAACGTCTCGGACCTGGCGGGTGAACCCGGCACGAGGGCCATCGGTCTGAGCGGCAGCGGCCTCTCCCGGCTCTGGATCGGCTCAGAGCTCCATCGACGCCTTCAGTCGGAATTCGAGACCGCCGAACCGGGCTATCGCTCGGAGGTCCCCGTCGAACTCGAGCTCGAGGTCGATGGATGGACCGTTGAACTCATCGGCCGAGCCGACGGGGTTGTCTACGAGGACAAACGACCCGTTCGAGTCGATGAGATCAAGACCCTCCACTTTGCCGTTGATCTCCACAACCTCTATATCGAGGAGCGCCTCGACCGTTATCGTCGGCAGGCGACCCTTTACGCCTTCATGATGACCGGGGATGATCCCCCACCGGCGGTTCGGCTGATCCTCGTCGACATCGTCTCCACCGAGGAGAAGGACGAGGACGTTGTCTGGTCCCCCGAGGAGGTCCGGACCTGGCTTCGCCAGCGCCTCCACCGTCTCATCGCTCAAGAGACCCGGCGGCTCGACCGCCTCGCTGAACTCCGCGCGGCCGCGGAGCTCATTCCCTTCCCGCACGACGAGATGCGCCCGGGCCAAGAACCCATCGGAGACGAGGTCACCGACTCGCTCGGGGACAGCCGACATCTCCTGATCCGGGCGCCAACCGGTTGCGGCAAGACCGCGGCGGTTCTCCACCCAGCTCTTCGAGCGGCGTTGTCGAAAGGGAACCGGCTCTTTTTTCTCACCGCAAAAACTCTGCAACAGAAGATCGCGGTCGAAACCGCGCGGTCCATGCAGGACGGCCTCTTCCGCAGTCTCCAGTTGAGAGCCAAGGGAAAGATGTGCGCCAACACCGAGTTGATCTGCCACGAGGAGTTCTGCCCCTACGCCAAGGAGTACGGCGTCAAACTCGTCAGAAGCCAACTCATCGAGAATCTTCTCGAAGACAGCGATCACCAGGACCCCGATGAGGTCTTCGAATCCGCACGCAACCACGAGGTCTGCCCCTTCGAAGTCAGCCTCGATCTTCTGCCCCACATCGATCTGGTGGTCTGCGATTACAACTATGTCTTCGATCCGGTGATCGGCCTAGGAGCGGTGCTCAACGAGGGTGCTCTTCGAAACGCCGTTCTCATCATCGACGAGGCTCACAATCTCGTCGATCGCAGTCGTGAATACTACTCGCCCACCATCTCCTCGAGCCAGATCGATCGGACGCTCGAGTACCTCGCCACCCGCTCCAACGCGGTCTTCGAAAACCTCGCAGCGCTGGTTCGCGAGCTCTCCGAATACATCAGGGCGACGGTCGATCTCGCCTTTGAAGAGCAGCGAGGGGACGAGGCCCTGGCCTCGTTCGATCCCCCGACGATCTCGAATCTCCGGATCGCCTTCGATGGCGCGATGCTGTCGTACTTTCTCTACAAGCGAGAACAGCAATTGTGGATCGCCGACGACCCGATCCTCGATCTCTTTTTCACCCTGACCCACTTCCACCGGGTCCTTGCCCTCGGCGGCTCCGAGTTCGTCCACCTCGCCCGCCGGACGTCGGACGGAGCGATCAGCCTTCGAATCTGCTGTCTCGACGCGGCTCGATTTGTCGGTGAGATCCTCGACGAATCCGCCGGGGTCATCGCCATGTCGGCAACCCTGGAACCCTTCGATTTCTATCGCGATCTGCTCGGATTCGATCCCCACCGCACCTCGTCGCTCTATGTCCCGTCACCCTTTCCCGCCGAGAACCGGTTGGTGATGGCCATCGACGATGTCGATACCACCTGGCGCCGGCGGACGGCCAACTATGATCGCATCGCGTCCTGGATCCGCCGCCTCTCACATTCACAGGGCAATGTTCTGGCACTCTTTCCGAGCTATGCCTTCCTCAACTCCATCCACGACCGGATCCACATGCCGCACCACAAGATCCTCGTTCAGAATTCCGGGAGCACCGATGCCGAGCAACGGAAGATCCTCGAGGCGCTCAAAGGCGAGCGGTCTCACCTTCTGCTCGCGGTCCTCGGAGGGATCTTCGCCGAGGGTGTCGACTATCCGGGACGGATGCTCTCCCAGGTTGTCGTCGTGTCACCGGGGCTGCCCCAGTTCAACATGGAACGGGAACTGCTCAAGGCCTACTATCAGGAGACCTACGAACACGGCTTCGGATATGCCTATCTCATCCCCGGGATGACCCGGGTGGTTCAGGCTGCGGGGAGGTTGATCCGATCCGAGACCGACCGCGGCGTCATCACCTTTGTCGGCAAGCGGTTCCTCGACTCACGGTACGCGCGGCTCCTGCCCGAAGAGTGGGTCGATGAGGATCCAACTTCGCTGCTCCACCCCGACCCGGAAGAGGCCGTGAAGGATTTCTTCTACTAGATCTCGCGCCGAAATCGGCGGTTTGAACGACAGCGACGCGGAGGGCGTCCTCCAGACGACGAAACCTGAGAGGCCTTCGGCGCAACGATTCTGGTCGCTTCAATGACCCATTATTGAAACACAAAGGGCACAAAGGCCACGAAGGCTCCACAAAGGCCACGAAGGCTCCACAAAGACATCCCCTTGAGTTGGTAACGCTGAACTTCGGTGGTGTCTGACTCCGTAGAAACGGATACGGGGCCTGATCGATTCTGAAGGGCAGGCAGGATGCCCGCCCCACAAATCCAGGATCATCCATCTGCCAGCTGTCGGAGAACGAACTCCTCGTTGTGGAGCAGGCTGGAAGATTTGATCCACAACTCCGCCGGGTCTTTTGTGGAGCAGGCATCTTGCCTGCTCATCAGAGTCGGACCGCTCCGTCGTCTGTATCGCCCATTCAACGATGCGATGCTTTGTGGCTCTTTGCGATGGATGGCCTTCGTGTCCTTTGTGTTTCAAAATTTCGCCTTCAGTCCATCAGCGTCGCTGTTGCACATTGCTCCGATATACTCCTCCCATGGATTCACGATCGCTTTGTCTCATGGCCATGCTCGGACTGCCGGCGTTGGCGGTGGTTAACGCGTTCTGGTTCGGAACCGAGCTCAAGAACTTCCTGTCCTCGACTCCGAGATTGGAATCGAGCCACGACCTCGAGCGGTTCAAGACAGTCGTGGCGCACCAGATGTATGCCGCCCTCATCCAGATCGTGCTCCTGGCCACCCCGCCGATCGTCTTCTTCTTCGGCATATTCCGCGGCGTTCTGAACCCCTCGGATCTTCTCTACATCATCGGCCCCTCGGCTGTCATCCTGATCGTGGCGGCCATGTATCGAGGCCACGAAAAACGGGCTAAGTCCATTCCCACCGCCGATCCGGGACTCGAGCAGCAGCGCGACGCCATCATCCACACGTGGATGCGCAGACCTTGGCCGGACTGGTAGCACTCAAGCGTGAATTATGAATTATGAGTTATGAATTATGAATTCCATCGCAATTCATTCCAGGTTGCCGCATACGTCCCACGATTTTCCGGCCATCACGAGATGGGTTCCGATGATCTCGGTTTCCAT
>RCNE010000853.1_pt1 | contig 16445 bp, 15 predicted proteins | sample 2041361 | NCBI WGS metagenome assembly RCNE01 (sample SAMN09708229, study PRJNA481090) | Marine sediment metagenome, whole genome shotgun sequencing project.
CGCGCGGGCACCGGCGGATCAGAATTTGCGGACATTCCCGCTGAATTCTCTGACCTGCCTTTTGAACGTGGTGTGATTGGCATGGCGCGGGCGCAGAGCCCGAATTCGGCCAATAGCCAGTTCTTTATCATGTTTGAACCGGGTTATTTCCTGAACGGGCAATACACCGTTGTGGGTGCTGTGATTGAAGGTATGGACATCGTCGATACGATCAAACGCGGCACTGGCGCCAATGGCGCCGTCATCGGTGAACCCGATATGATGGCCGCCGTGCGCGTCACCGAGTAACAAAAAAGCCTAGCCCCCTCACAATGCTGCGAGGGGGCTAGGCGTACTGCACACAATCGGACACCCTGCATGCAACAAGTAGGAGAGACCGATGCGCCTGATCCCCACAATTGCAGCATTTTGCACCGCCGCGAGCATGTCCGCGGCTAGCCCCGAGTTTTGGTCCTTTGAGTGGCCGAACACGGATTTTGAAAATACCAGTGTCGAAAACTGGGTCGAGATCCTATCAGGCGGTCCACCCAAAGACGGAATCCCCGCGCTTGATAACCCTACGTTTGTGGCGGTCGCCGATAAAGCCAATCTGCTGCCGCGTGAACCGGTCATTACCCTAGAGATCGAAGGCGAAGTCCCGCGCGCTTATCCCATCCGCTATCTGACATGGCATGAAATTGTGAACGACGTGGTCGGCGGTATTCCTGTGGCTGTCACCTTCTGCCCGTTGTGTAATTCAGGGATCACTTTTGACCGGCGCATTGACCAAGGTACGCTTAGCTTTGGGGTGTCTGGCAAGTTGCGCAATTCGGACATGATTATGTTTGACCGCGAAACCGAAAGCTGGTGGCAGCAAGCGATCGGCGAGGCGATTGTGGGTGATTTGACGGGAACAGAATTGCAAACCCTCCCCAGCTGGATGGAAAGTTGGGAATCGTTCACGACCCGTAATCCAGAGGGCCTTGTGATGGAACAGCCTGCGTTCCGCCGTGACTATGGCGCGAACCCTTATGTGCGCTACGACAGCTCGAACCGCCCGTTCCTTTATTCTGGCGAATTGCCGCCGCATGATATTCCGGCTTTGGCACGAGTTGTGCGGGTCGGCGATCAAGCATGGCCATTGACGCGATTGTCTGAAGTACGCGCGTTGACCGAAAACGGGGTCACCTTTAGCTGGTCCGAGGGGCAGGCGTCGGCGCTTGATGATGGACGGATTGGTGCGGGCAAAGAGGTGGGCAATGTGCGTGTGCGCGATGCAGCGGGCCAAGATTTGGCCCATGACGTGATGTTCGCCTTCGCATTTCATGCCTTCTGGCCTGATGGTGAGTGGATGCTTGGTAACTAGCCTTTGCACTCGATTGCTTCCGCCGGAGCCTCCGGCGGAAGTTTATTTGGGAAAAAGAAGATACCGCAAGCGCTTGACAGCGGACACTGCGCGGCTTGATCTGCGTGAATGGAAAAGAAAACGCAGATTGATCTTTTTGGTGCGGTGGCGCTGACCAGCTTTGCGCTGTTGCTGGCATTCAATCAGGTTGTAATCAAAGTCACCAATGGCGGGCTACAGCCAGTGTTCTTTGCCGGTGTGCGATCTGCTGGGGCGGTGCTTTGCATCTTGTTGTGGCTGTGGTGGCGCGGCATTCCGTTGCGATTTGAACGCGGCACGCGTGCTGCAGGTTTTTTGATGGGGTGCGTCTTTGCTTTCGAATTCACCTGCCTGTTCGTCGCCCTTGATTTGACGGCCGTAAGCCGTGCGAGTGTGATTTTCTATTCGATGCCTGTTTGGCTTGCGATCATGGCACATTTCATCTTGCCCAATGACAAGATCACCCCGCTCAAAGCGCTTGGTCTTGGGCTCGCGCTTGGTGGGGTCGCGATTGCGATCCTCACCCGTGATGATGGCGCGGGCAGTCTATGGGGCGATCTGGCCGCGTTGGGGGCCGCTGTCGGCTGGGCTGTGACCGCGATGTTGGCAAAAGCGTCGTCTTTGTCGCGGGTGCGCCCCGAAATCCAACTCTTGTGGCAAGTCGGCGTTTCTGCGCCACTATTGTTGATCGCAGCGCTCTTCTTTGGCCCGTTCATTCGCGACCTCGCGCCTATCCACATCGCTGGTCTGGTGTTTCAGATTGTGGTCGTTGTCAGCGCCGGTTTTATCTTTTGGCTATGGCTCTTGTCGATCTACCCGGCGTCTGGCGTCGCATCGTTCAGCTTTTTGTCGCCGGTCCTTGCCGTGGGACTGGGTTGGCTGCTTTTGGGCGAAGAGGTTGGCGCAAGCCTGATTGCTGCACTTGTGCTTGTTGCGCTGGGGATTTTGCTGATCAACCGCCCCCTTAAGTCCCGCAAAACGTCCGTGTAACCTGTTCGGCCTTGCTGGGCGCACGTGCAAAGGGGGCCGTCGTGTCGGTCAGGGGCGCATAAGGATCAGTGACTGCCGCGAGCAATGCATGAAAAGGCGCCATATCGCCGTTTTTACCAGCCACGATTACCTCTTCTATACGGTGGTTGCGCGGGATGATCTGCGGGTTGGCTTGGGCCATGATTGCTGCTGCATCTTTTGATTTGCGCAAGGACCAGCGTGTGGCCCAGTCATCAAATGCGTCGCGGTTCAGAAATTGATCACGCGCGTTATCGTGGCCGAGTGCCGCAAAGCAATTGGTGAAATCCGCGCCATCTTTGGCCATCAGATCAAGCAGATCTGTGATCAGTGTGCGGTCGTCTTCATGGGGGTTTGCGATCCCCAATTTTGCGGCGAATACCGCGAGCCATTCCGCCTCAAACAACACTGGCATGCGGTGTACGGCTGCAGTGAAATCCTCGATCGCTTGATCGTTGTCAGGCATCAGAGGGATCAGCGAGGTCGCAAACTGCGCCATGTTCCACGCCCCGATCCCGGGCTGGTTCGCATAGGCATAGCGCCCGTATTGGTCGATAGCACTGAACACTGAATCGGGGTGGAAATCGTCCATAAAGGCGCATGGGCCATAGTCGATTGTTTCGCCTGCGATTGACACATTATCGGTGTTCATCACCCCGTGGATAAAGCCCAATCCCATCCATTTCGCGATGAGTTTCGCGTAGCGGGCAATGACCATGTCCAGCAGTTCGAATGGTCCGCTGGCATCTGGATAATGGCGCGCAATGACGTGATCGGTCAGCGCCTGCAACGCAGTCATATCCCCGCGGGACGCAAAGAATTGAAACGTGCCGACCCGGATGTGGCTTTGGGCCACGCGCGCAATAACGGCACCGGGTAGGATGTCCTCGCGGTAAACGTCTTCGCCTGTTGTTACCGCCGCCAGTGCGCGCGTAGTGGGCACGCCCATCGCATGCATGGCTTCGCTAACGAGATATTCGCGCATAATGGGGCCAAGCCACGCGCGTCCATCGCCGCTGCGCGAATAGGGGGTCGGGCCAGAGCCCTTGAGTTGAATGTCGCGGCGGATGCCGTCTGTGCCAATGACTTCGCCCAAAAGGATTGCGCGCCCGTCGCCAAGTCGTGGATTCCAGTTGCCGAACTGGTGGCCTGCATAGGCTTGCGCCAAGGGGGACGCACCGTCGGGTATATGATTGCCCGCAAAAACCTGTGCTGCCTCTGGGCCAGTGATGTCATCAGGATCAATGCCAAGGATCGCCGCAAGTGGCGCATTCGCGGCAATTAACACCGGCGCTTTTACGGGCGTCGGTAACTGTGCGGTAAACATCTGCGTTGGCAGTTTCGCATAGGAATTGTCAAACGGGATATGCATCACAGTCGCGCCAACCGTGTGGCGAGCAGATCATAAAATCCTGCAGCATCAATGTCTTTCACGAAAAGTGCGTTGGCAGGGCGGTCGGTGACACGCCACCAATCCGCGACTGTCATGCCAAGCGTAAGGTCGCTTTCGGCTTCAATTTCAACGTTGATATGACGCCCTGCGAACAAGTCGGGATCAATCAAATATGCAATCGTGCAGGGATCATGCAACGGCGCGCCTTCGGACCCATATTTTTCCATATCGAAGCGTTCGAAAAAGTCGGTCCATGCGGCGACCATGTCACCGACGGGCGTTTTCATCGCGCGAAATGCGTCGATGCGCGACTTAGTCGTAAGCGCTTTGTGCGTCACATCCAAAGGCATCACGACCAGGGGAGCGCCGGCTGCAAACACGATTTTTGCGGCTTCAGGGTCGACATAAATGTTGAATTCCGCCGTCGGGGTGATGTTGCCCACTTCAAAGTATGCCCCGCCCATCAGCACGATTTCTTGCACGCGCGCGATGATGTCAGGCGCGCGTTCAAACGCCACAGCGATGTTCGTTAACGGGCCGATGGGGCATAAGGTGACTGTCCCGCTGGGTTCTGCACGCAGCGTTTCAATAATAAAATCAACGGCATGCTGGTCTTGCAGCGGCATTGTTGGGGCAGACAGTTGCGGCCCATCAAGACCGGTTTTGCCGTGCACATGCTCTGCCGTGACAAGCTTGCGCTTGATCGGGGCATCACATCCCGCAAAGACCAGCGTGTCGGGTTTGCCCGCGAGTTCACACACGATCCGCGCGTTTTTTTCAGTCAGCGCCAATGGCACATTTCCTGCAACAGCCGTGATGCCCAGCACCTCGATATCTTCGGGCGAGGCAAGCGCTAGCAGGATTGCTACTGCGTCGTCTTGTCCGGGGTCTGTGTCGATGATGATTTTACGCGGGGCCATGTCATTGTCCTGTTTAGGTTACCCTTAAAATGGGCCGACTGGCGCGCAGGGGCAAGGGGTCAGACGCGGCCGTGTGCCTTAAGGCGCGTATATAACGCATCTGCCGCAGGATCACCCTGCTCAAGTGCGAAAATATAGGCGTGCGTCAGATAAAAGCAGGCCGTATCAAGATGGTCGGTGGCATCGGCGGCCTCTGTATAAAGTCCCGCCAATGCTTTGCGATCGTCACGTGCGTGGGCCGCAAGCAACCGGTCTTGCAGGGATGTCATTGCGCCGCGATGTGATCTGCGACTTTGCCTGCAACCCAGTCGTGGAAACAATGCGTCGGCCCATCCATCACAGGGCTAAAGCGACCACCGTCAAAGGCAGGGGCATTGCGCCCTTTCTGCATGCCTTCAACGACGAATACATCTTCGGTGAACACTTCTTTCCATTGCGCCGCGTTCTTAACCCTCAGGGCCGCGTCTGTTTTGGGCGACGCATAGAACAGGTGGATATGTTCGCGGGTCTGGGTCTGGGCGACGGGCTCAAGCACAATGACGAATGTATGGTCGCGCTGCACACCAAGCAGGACATTGGGATAGACGGTGATATATTCACCGCCAGTCGTCCATTTGTCGTCAAGGTCGGCGAAATCAGGAAAAACCGCGCCATCGTCACCATTGAGTTGGCGATAAACAAGCGTGCCTTGCCCCGAATACTTGCCCTTCTCGTCGATATTATAATGGTCTTCCAGCCGCGAATAGCTGTTCAAGCCGGGGTGCACCCAAGGCAGATGATAGCTTTCGCAGTAATTCTCGACCGCAAGTTTCCAGTTGGTATTTACGGGCAATACAAATGTGCTGTCGGTCCCGCCATGATGCATCGGTTGATTGAAATCGGACCAGCGGGCAATCAGATCAGCGTGGACATCTTCAAAAGGGGCGGCTTTGCCGTCGACGTTGATAAAGATGGTTTCAAACCAGATATGGCTGCGCACTTCGATCAGTCCCAGCAGCGATTTATCAATCGCGTCATGTGTATTGTGGCCAGCGCCACCCACATGCGGGGTCGATACCAGTTTCCCTTCGGTGCTGTAGCACCATGAATGATAAGGACAGCGGATCGCGCCTTCGATCTTTTTGGGTTCGCTCACAAGGATCATACCGCGATGGCGGCAAATGTTCTGAAACACGCGCACTTGGCCCTGACGGTCACGGACCAGCAACAGCGGGATACCCAAGAATTCGATCGGTTTTGCATCGCCGTTTTCAGGGACATCAGCAGTCACAGCCAAACCAGCCCAATTGGCAAAAAGGACCGCATGCTTTTCGACGTTGAAAACAGCAGGGTCAATGTAATGCGCATTTGGCAGGCCATTGGCCGTTTCAATCGGCTGGCGGACCGCGTCAAGCGTGTGTGGGGCGATGTGTTGGGCCATTTTTACCTCCTGAAACTGTAACCAATCTAACAGAATCGCCGGTCTTCTTGTCGCCTACCCGCGACCGCGGCGTTTCTCACAGCGACATGTTCGAAAGGGGCAAGGGCGGAGGATCGCCTGAAAAGGGCCTGCGCATAGGTGCAGTTTTGCCCGTTTGGTGATGCACATTGTACCCAAGCACGGTCTTGCTTATCGCAGCGCTTGAATTTGGCGGCGCGACGCCGCATTTATAACAAAGAGAACACAGGGATGGAAAAGGGAACATCTGACGTCCAATTGTTTCCCTGAAGGCAACAATGCCTTCACCATGTCCTGATAGGAGAACGAAAATGACACGTACTATGACGCTGATCGCACCAATTGCCTTGCTCACAGCACTGGCGGTGCCCGCTTTCGCCCAAGACGCAGCGATCGATATCAACGGTGACGGGATGTACAGCCTGCCTGAGCTTCAGGCGGTGATGCCTGAAATGACCGATGATGATTTCGTTGTTCTTGATACGTCAGGTGATGGCGTGCTGGACGCCGACGAAATCGCCGTAGGCGTTTCGGCAGGTATGCTCCCAGCCTAACTGATTTGATCCCCCGCGCCGATGCCCTGGTGCGGGGGGCTACCTTACGCGGCTGCGCCGCGTGATAGTGCCGCGACACCAGTGCGCGCTAGTTCCAATAGGCCCAGCGGCCGCATCAGATCAGCGAAAGCGTCGATCTTTTCGGGCGTGCCTGTGATCTCAAACACAAATGATTCCAAGGTGCTATCGACCACACTTGCCCTAAAAATATCGGCCAATCGGATCGCTTCGATCCGGTCATTGCCCAAGCCGCTGACCTTAAACAATGCCAGTTCCCGCTCAACCGAGGGGCCTTCGACTGTCAGGTCATTGACGGCATGCACATCCACAAAACGACCCAGTTGGGCTTTTATCTGAACGATGATTTGCGGCGTACCTGTCGTGACAATCGTGATGCGTGAACGGTGGCCCAAATGGTCCACCTCGGCCACGGTCAGGCTGTCGATGTTATAGCCACGTCCGGCAAAGAGGCCGATCACGCGGGCCAGAACACCCGGCTCGTTTTCGACCAGAACGGCAAGTGTATGGCGCTCTTCTTTATCCGAAAAGTTAGGGCGGAGGTCGTAGGCAGAGTGGCTTGTTGCGCCTTTTTTGATCTTGAGCGGTGACATGAGATGTCCCTTTATCTAAATATTCGTATCAATCTGTCGGTCGGAGGCCTTAAACCATTACCGCGCCATCTGACTTGATCGCATTTCCGACATCCACGCTATCGCGCAGCAGCATTTCATTGTGCGGCTTGCCTGACGGGATCATCGGATAGCAGTTCTCGTGCTTTTCAACCAAGCAATCGAACAGAACAGGGCCGTCATGGTTCAGCATTTCCATGATCGCATCATCCAGATCATCAGGGTCAGAGCAAAGAATACCCTTTGCACCAAACGCTTCGGCTAACTTGACGAAATCAGGCAATGATTCCGACCAACTGGATGAATACCGCTCTCCGTGCAGCAATTCTTGCCACTGGCGCACCATGCCCAAGCGTTCGTTGTTCAAAATGAACTGTTTGACGGGCAGTTTGTACTGCATCGCAGTGCCCAGTTCTTGCATGTTCATCAGCCACGATGCTTCGCCAGCGACGTTAATCACCAGCGCGTCGGGGTGACCCATTTGCACACCAATGGACGCTGGAAAACCGTAACCCATCGTGCCCAAGCCACCGGACGTCATCCAACGGTTCGGATCCTCAAAGCCAAGGTACTGGGCCGCCCACATCTGGTGTTGGCCCACTTCGGTCGTGATATAGCGGTCGTGCTTTTTGGTCAGTTCCTCAAGGCGCGACAGGGCGTATTGCGGTTTGATAACCTTGCCCTTCTGCTCGAACGACAGGCAATCAACCTTGCGCCAGTCATTGATCTGGTGCCACCACTTTTGAACGCCTTCTTTATTGGTTTTGCGACCGCGTGATTTCCACACGTTCAACAAATCCTCAAGCACATGTGCGACATCACCCAAAATCGGGATATCGACAGGAATGACCTTGTTGATTGAAGACGCATCAATATCGATGTGCGCCTTTTTTGAACCGGGGCTAAAGGCATCCAAGCGGCCAGTGATCCGGTCATCAAAGCGTGCGCCGATGTTGATCATCAAATCGCAATCGTGCATCGCCATGTTCGCTTCGTACAAACCATGCATGCCCAACATACCCAGCCAGTTATCGCCGGACGCAGGGTATGATCCCAAACCCATCAAGGTTGATGTGATCGGGAAACCAGTGGCTGCCACCAATTCACGCAGCAGTTGGCTAGCCGCGGGACCAGAGTTGATGACACCGCCACCCGTGTAGAACAAAGGCCGCTTTGCGGTCTCCATTGCGCGGGCCAGTTCGGTGATCATTTCCATGTCACCCTTCACTTGCGGGTTATAATGCGTCTCGACTTGCCGCGCTTCGGTGTATTTGCCTGTTGCAAACTGCACGTCTTTTGGGATGTCGATCACAACAGGGCCGGGGCGACCGGATGTGGCGATATGGAATGCTTCGTGCATTACAGCGGCCAGCTTGTCAGTCTCTTTGACCAGCCAGTTATGTTTCGTGCAGGGGCGGGTGATGCCAACCGTGTCACATTCCTGAAACGCATCAGATCCGATCATGAATGTCGGGACCTGACCGGTCAGAACGATGATCGGGATACTGTCCATCAACGCATCCGTCAGGCCGGTTACTGCGTTCGTCGCACCCGGACCGGATGTAACCAATGCAACACCGGGTTTACCAGTGGAGCGCGCATAGCCTTCTGCGGCATGTACAGCACCTTGTTCGTGGCGCACCAAAACGTGCTTGATGCTGTTTTGCTGAAAAATCTCGTCGTAAATCGGTAGGACGGCGCCACCGGGGTATCCAAAGACTGTGTCCACGCCCTGATCAATCAGTGCTTGTACGACCATTCTTGCGCCCGTCATGGATTTGCTCATTGTTCTCGCGTCCTATCGCTTTGGTTTCTCTTGGTCACAAAAAAACCCCCGATTGTGTCGGGGGCGCATGGGATCATTATGGATCGTACCGTTACCGGCCCATGCGCGTATTTCTAATAAGTAGTACGACCTGTGTCATAGAAGTTCCTTTGTGTTGGGAGACATTAGTGCGGCGCAAAAGGGGGGTCAACAGGTGGAATGGAGAAAATGTCGCAAAATAGCAGTTTTTCGCAACTTTCTTTCAAACGCTGATTTTCTTGGTGGTGGCCCCCAATAAAAAAGGCGCATGCTGAACATGCGCCTTTCATAGCTGGTTGTGCTTAGTTTCAGCTATCGTCGCCGATCTTATCCCAAGTCTGTGTTTTGAAATCGCCCGCATCATGGCGTTCGCGCAATTGGCCCGCTGGCTCGCCCCATGCTTTGTTCACCATCGCACCTTTGCGGTAAGCGGGTCGGTTCATCACGTCATTGGCCCAACGGTTTACGTGCGCATAGGATTCCACATCCAAAAACTCAGCCGCGTCATAAACAAGCCCTTTGATGAGCGCGCCATACCACGGGGCCGTTGCTATATCAGCAATCGAGTAATCATCGCCGCCCAAGTACTCACTATCTTCAAGGCGTTGATCAAGGACATCAAGCTGGCGCTTTGCTTCCATCGCGAAGCGGTTGATCGGGTATTCGAATTTCTCTGGCGCGTAGGCATAGAAGTGCCCAAAGCCGCCCCCAAGGTAAGGTGCAGAGCCTTGAAGCCAGAACAGCCAGTTCAGCGTTTCAGTCCGCGCCGCGAGGTCACGCGGCAAAAAGGCACGATATTTTTCGGCGAGGTACAATAAGATTGCACCGCTTTCAAAAACCCGCACACCTGTTTGCTTGTCGAACAGGGCAGGGATCTTGGAATTAGGGTTCACATCGACAAAGCCGCTGCTGAACTGGTCACCTTCTTGGATGTTGATTAGCCAAGCGTCGTAGTCCGCGCCGTAACCTGCCGCCAAAAGCTCTTCGAGCATCACGGTGACTTTGACGCCATTGGGTGTCGCCAAAGAGTGCAGTTGCAAAGGGTGTTTGCCAACAGGCAAGTCCTTGTCGTGGGTCGGTCCCGCGATCGGGCGGTTGATGCTGGCGAATTTTCCGCCGCTTTCAGAATCCCATGTCCAGACTTTCGGGGGGGTATAAGCGGGGGTGTCAGTCATCTTGGTTCCGATCCTGCGTGTTTATGTCGACTTTTAATGTGGCTTTTATTGCGCGGGCTGCAAGGCTTGTCTGTCAAACACGCATAATAATAGCTTTGCTGACAGCGGATGGCTTGCGCCCCGCAAATGCCGGAATCAGTCAAAAATGCGAAGGCACCCGGTCAAAAACCTGTAGCGGATGCCTGCGTAGTCAGGCGCAAAGTTGCATTTCGCGCGGCAAAACAACGATTTCCCGATGTTTTTATAATGTCCCGATTTCGTCAACATTTCGCCTTTTTATGGTGGATAGTGCAAGAAGAAGAAACCGACATTTGGAAGGAAGATCTATGTCAACGCTTAAAGCTGTTACAGCAAAAGTCACAAATAAGAAGTTGGTATTCACGAGTTCTACAAGTTTTGCTGCCGTTTTTGCAGCTGCCGCTGGTTTTATGATGATTGGTGCCGATCAGGTGCAAGCCCAAGAAGAGTGTACGAACTACACTGTTGTACGTGGCGACACGCTGAGCGTAATCGCTTCTGCTGCAGATGTTTCTGGTGGTTTCCAGATACTCTTTAATGCGAACACAGATATTCTGGACAGCCCGAACCGTCTTGAAATCGGTCAGGTTCTTAAGATCCCATGTGCAGATGGATCACTGCCAAGCGGTACTGCACGTGCTGTCGCGACGTCTACTGCACCTGCGCCAACCACGTCCGAACCTACACGCGCACTGCGCATCGTCACGGCAAGTGGTTATGCCCCATTCACGGATGAAACACTTCCCGGTGGTGGCTTGCTGACACAGATGGTTGATCGCTCAATGGAGCTGGGCAACCCTGATCAGGAATACAACCTGACATTCATCAACGACTGGGGTTCGCATCTTGAAACACTGCTGCCAACAGGCGCGGTCGACATGGTGTTCCCATGGTTCCGTCCAAATTGTGACCGTGTTGAGAACTTGTCGCCAAAAAGTGCAGAACGCTGCACGCTCTTTAACCATTCAGAACCGTTCTATGAGGCGCTTGTTGGTTATTATGCATTGGCTGGCAGCGAATACGCAGGTGCAACAACACCAGAAGAGCTGATGGGTTCGCGTCTGTGCCGCCCCGAGGCATGGTTTACATTCGACCTCGAAGCAGATGGCTTGATGCCGCCAAACACCTCGCTCACAACGACAGTGGACCAGAATGGTTGCTGGCAGTTGTTGCTGGATGGCGAAGTCGATGTCATCACACTTGATGCATTGCCTGCGGAAGAAGACTACCGCGAGCTGGGTCTCGAAGGTCAGATTGTAAAGCTTGAAGGTCTGACATCCGCGCAAACACTGCACGTCTTTGTGTCCAAGGATAACCAGTTTGCAAATGACGCGTTGCCGATCATTAACGCTGGTTTGGAAGAGCTGCGTTTGTCTGGCGAATGGTTCACCATTGTCCGCGAAGGCATCAAAGAAACAGTCGAAAACTAAGTTCGGCATCCACCTGAATAACGACTACGCCCGCGGCTTGATTGCCGCGGGCGTTTTCATTTCTGAACCCGTTTTGAGTGCGGCGACCCGCATGGGCGCGCAACAATTGATCCACGAAACGCGGCGCTAAGGAATTAAGTGTCGCGTCCGATTGCCGCACGCGCGCGCAATCACACATGACCATGTTTTCTGATCTGGAACTGCGCCGGGGCGCTAACACGGCCAATTTCCCATGTTAGCGATAGCTTTTGCGCTAACATTGGCCACATGCCTAATTCCTGTGCAATTCAAGTCAGATAGGCGGGGTCGCAAACATGCAGAAAGGCTTCGCTTTTTGCTTTTGCCTGTGGACCATTCTGACAGCGTCCGTTTAGTATCCGGCGATGAAGGGACGACACCCGTCTTTTTCACGAACACTACTTGGAGGAATACTACATGGATCGTCGTTCATTTCTAAAGAACACTGCCGTCGGAGGCACCGCTGCGGCAACCGCAGCTTTGGCAGCACCGGCATACGCACAAGGCAACCGCACTTTGACTATGGTTACATCCGTTCCTGACGGATTTGCGATCTTCGATGACGCAGCTGTCAAGTTCATCGATATGGTTAACACAATGTCCGATGGTTCTATCACCATTGAGAAGAAAGCTGCTGGCCAATTGGTTGGTGCGTTCGAAGTATTCGACGCTGTGTCTTCGGGTCAGGCTGATATCTATCACTCTGCTGACTACTACTTTGGTGGCCAGCACCCGGGCTACTACTTCTTCACAGCCGTACCATTTGGCGCAACCGGCGCCGAGATGATCAGCTGGAACCAGCATGGCGGCGGTAAAGAACTGCACGACGAGCTGGGCGAGATCTTTAACCTGAAATCCTTCATGTGCGGCAACACTGGCCACCAGCCAGGCGGTTGGTTCAACAAGGAAATCAGCTCTGCTGCTGACCTGCAGGGTCTGAAGTTCCGTATGCCGGGCCTTGGTGGTCTTGCGTTGGGTCGCACAGGTGCGTCCGTTCAGAACATTCCAGGCGGCGAAATCTATCAAGCGCTGTCCTCTGGTGCCATCGACGGTGCCGAGTGGATCGGTCCATTCGCAGACGAGCGTCTAGGCTTCCAGGAAGTTTGTGAATTCTACTACACAGGTGGTTTCCACGAGCCGGGTTCGGTTTTGACAGCTGCATTTAACCGCGACGTGTTCAATGAAATGACACCTGCGCAGCAGCAGATCATGGAAACAGCTGCGATGGCGACACACCACTGGAGCCTGGCACAGTCTAACGCTGTGAACGGTGCTGCATTGGGCCGTCTGCAAGCGCAGGGCACGAAGATCATGCAATTCCCTGACGACGTTTGGGATGCGTTTGGCAAAGCGTCCAAAGAAGCATTGGACGAATTCATGGATGACGAATTGTTCGCACGTATCCGCGCGAGCCAAGAAGCATCTGCTGCGTCCACATCCGGTTGGACCAGCATCTCTGACGCTGAATTTGCACGCCAACGCGCACGCGTTAACGCAGGCTAAACAGTTAGCTTTGGCCGCTAAGAGGCTGAAGCAGATACATTAAGTGGAGGGCCCTGTCATTGGCGGGGCCCTCCATGTCAAAAGCATTCATTATTAATCGGGGGTTAGACCATGGGTCTAGTCGAAGCATGGGGCGGGAACGCAATTGGGTGGTTTTTTGCCAATCTGATCGAAGCGTTTTACAACCTCTTTTACGCGATTTTTAACCCCGGTATGTGGTTGTCTTGGATACCCACAATCAACGGCCCGATGGAAACCGAGCAGAAAGAAGCGCTCATGCGCTTCATCTACTATGGCGCGTCGGTCGAATTCTTTTTCGTCGTTTTGATCATATTCCTGACCATCACGACAATTGGTGTGATCAACAACCGCTTCATGTGGGGCTGCGTGCGCGGCCTTGAAGGGTTTGCCAACGCTGTCGGGCGCATCGCCGCTTGGGCGGGCTTGCTGATGGTGCTTCAGCAAATTGTGATCATCTTTATGCAGCGTATCTTTGCGGTTTCTGAAATCAGTATCGGTTTCGGGGCAACATTTACCAAAGATATCAGCTGGTGGTCAGAAGAACTTAAATTCTACAACGCGATGATCGTATGCCTTTGTGCCGCTTATACGTTTGTCCAAGGTGGCCATGTCCGCGTTGATCTTGTCTATTCCGCGATCAGTTACCGCGCCAAACGCGTGGTCGATATGCTCGGATCGATGGTCTTTATGGTGCCGGGTGCGATGATCATCTGGCTCTACGGCTGGTTCTTTATGTGGCGCCACCTAATCGTGCCGAACCCATCCGCCTCTGACACGCTAGAGCGCTTGCTAACAAAAGCCCGCGCCTTGCGGTGGAACATCGAAACGATCGGTTTCTCGCCCAACGGCTTTAACGCCTATTTCATGTTCAAGGTTCTTTTGGTGGCCTTCACCTTGATGATCTTGCTGCAAGCGGTCGCCTTCCTTTACCGCTCTTACCTCGAGTTCAAAGAAGGCCCCGAAAGCGAAGGCAAATTCCTTGACAAAGACCAGCTTGGCGATCCAACCGCCGAACTTGTCGCAGACATTCATTAAAGTAGGGCGGTAGACACATGCTTTTCGGACTAGATGGCATTGAAGTCGGTATTATTATCGTCTTTTTGACTTTGTTTGCAGGGATCCTTTCGGGCTTTCCGGTCGCATTCGCAATCTCTGGCTCTGCGGTGATTTCATTCGCGATCATTGCAGCCCTCGACAGCTCGGGCCTGCTGATCCACGCAGCCGTTGATACGGGCACCGACGAATACGCAGCCTTGTTGGCTGATGGTGTGCGACGCGAGGCTATTTCGGTGTTCAGATACCCTGAACTGCCTCGTTACCAGGACGTCTTGTTCCCGCAAGGCTGGGAAGTCGCCCTTGATCGCAACATTGGCTTTATGGTCAACCGGATGAACGAACGCGTTCTGGCGGGCCAATCGATTGAAACGCTGTTGGCAGTATTGATGTTCGTGATGATGGGCATCGTGCTTGAACGCTCGCGGATCGCGGATGAATTGCTGACATCAATGGCCAAAGTCTTTGGTCCGCTGCCAGGTGGTTTGGCCGTGTCGATCGTTCTGGTTGGTGCGTTCCTTGCGGCGTCCACAGGGATCGTGGGTGCAACGGTTGTGACGATGGGTCTTTTGGCGCTGCCGACGATGCTCAAAAACGGCTATTCGCCGGAACTCTCGACCGGTGTTATTGCTGCGTCTGGTACTTTGGGGCAGATCATTCCGCCCTCAATCGTGATCGTGTTGTTGGGTACATTGGCCGGTGACATCTATTCGGCCGCCCAAGAAAACCGCGCGCAGCTTGCGGGATGTAACGACGCGCTGACCTATCTTGGCAGCCCAGCCGTTTTGTCGGTTGGTACATTATTCCAAGCGGCCTTGTTGCCGGGTGTTATGTTGGCGTTGCTTTATGCGGGCTATGCGTTTGTTTATGCGTTGATCAACCCAGACAAAGCCCCACCAGTGCAATTCGATTCTGATGGCGAAAGAGAAGTCATCACGCGCAAAGAGGGCCTGACATGGTTCTTGGCTGTGCCAGTTGGTATTATTGCGCTGACGATTGGGATGGGGCAGGTCAACCTTGTTGGCACGCAATCCATCATCGTCGACAGCTTCACCGATTCAGGTCAAAGCGCGTCGTTGCGCACACGTGTCAGTGAAGAATGTGCGGCCTCTATGATCGAATTGCACGGCATGGAAGCTTGGGAAACAGCGCTTTCCGAACAAGCCACCATCGAAGATGCAGGCGGTGTGACACAAGCACGCGAACTGGGTGTTGAAGAACGCGCAGAACTGGTCTTGCAACGCGCCGCTGACGCCGCACCAATCGGCAAAGGCATTTCGGTCGCAGCAGTTCTGCTGGGTCTGGTGTTTGCCATCGCGCGCGGAGTGGCACCAAGCCGTGATCCAAAAATGTTGTGGGTCGGAGTGTCGGGTATCTTGCTGATGCTGCTGGTAGACATCGTGCTGGTTTCACCGCTGACATCACCGGGAACGACGACGGTATTTATCGCAATACCGTTGATTATTGTCTTCCTCGGGTTGCGAACTGCCGCAGGCTATCTGGCCAGCAACGAGATTTTGCGCGTGGTGTTTCCGCCGCTGGTTTTGATTGTTGCTGTGCTAGGGTCGATCCTTGGCGGGATCACAAACCCGACGCCGGCTGCGGCCTTGGGTGCGGGTGGTGCGATCTTGCTTGCGGCGTACCGCAAGCGCAAGGATCAGGGGCTATCAGGGCGGATCGTCCTGCTGACCGCAGGTGCGATCTTGCTGATGCTGATCGTAGGTACAAACTTTGATATGCGCCTTGGCCAAGATGTGGTTCTGCTTGAAAACCGCATCGCGTTCCTTGTCACATTCGGGGCATTCCTGTTTGCGATGTTTGGCCTACTGTGGTCGTGCTGGATCTTGATTTCGGGCGGGGTCATGGGACCTGTGGTGCGCGAAACGGCCAAAGTCACCTCGATGGTCTTTACCATTTTGATAGGCTCGCAAATGCTGAACCTTGTGCTGATCTCTTTCGGAGGAGAGCATTACATCCAGCAATTCCTACGCTCGTTCGACAACGAATGGACGGTGTTCTTGCTGGTTATGTTGGTGCTATTTGTCTTGGGCTTCGTGCTAGATTTCCTCGAGATCATCTACATCGTGATCCCGATCGTCGGGCCGGTCATTTATGGCG
>RCNE010000854.1_pt1 | contig 16442 bp, 14 predicted proteins | sample 2041361 | NCBI WGS metagenome assembly RCNE01 (sample SAMN09708229, study PRJNA481090) | Marine sediment metagenome, whole genome shotgun sequencing project.
ACCACATCCGCCTTCACAGCCGGATCGATGTCTTTGAAATGCATATAGCTTATCCGGTCGATGTGTCGTTTCATGAACGCCACCGGATCATAGCCCGCGTAAGAATGGTGACCTGTGTCAAAGCAGATTTTCAGAATGCTTTCGTCGACTTCATCCAACAAACGCTCTAACTCAGGTTCAAAATCAATGAACCCTGCGGCATGGGCGTGCATGCCGACCGTCAGCCCGTATTCTTCTGACCCCATTTTGGCGATTGTCGCGATCCGGTCGCGAAACGCGGACCATTCGGCATTGTCCATCTGTTCAGCTTCGCTTGCGCGGCCAGCGGTTGGAGCGCGGCGGGGCGAGATGCTATCGATCAACACAAGGTGTTCGGCGCCATGCGCAACAAGCGCTTTGCAAGTCCGGACAGACGCGTCCATGACTTCGTCCCATTTTGCGGCATCGTGGAACGGGCGGAAAACAACGCCGCCAATAATGCTCAGGTCATTTTTTGCCAGCTCGTCGCCCAAAATGGCGGGGTCTTCGGGCATGTAGCCGATCGGCCCAAGCTCGATTCCTTTATAGCCCGCGCCAGCGCATTGGCCGAGCACGGACTGCCATGTGGGATAAGCGGGGTCAGAGGCAAATTCGATGCCCCAAGAACAAGGTGCGTTACCTATTTTGATCATTTTTTGGTCTTTCTGAATTAGTAGTCTGCGACCGTGACCCAAGCGCCTTTGGCGCTGGAATCAAGGGCAGCAGTGACGATGCGGTTCACTTCGAGGCCTTCTTCAAAGGTCGGCCAGATGTTGGTTTTAGTGGCAATTGCAGTCAAGAAATCCTTGGCTTCAATAATAATCTGATCTTGATATCCTGTGCCATGTCCCGGCCCTTGGCAGAAGGGCAGATAGTCAGGATGCGCGGGTCCGGTCAGGATTTTACGAAACCCGTGCTCGGCCTCTGGGCCATCCATTGTATAAAGATGCAGGGCGTTTTGATCTTCTTGGTCAAATCGAATTGACCCTTTTGTACCATTAATTTCATAGACATAGCCCATTTTACGCCCCGTGGCGACGCGGCTAAAGAACAAATGACCCTGTGCCCCATTTTCAAAGCGGCACATCATTTGTGCTTGGTCGTCGTTAGTCACATCATGGTCGCCACGTTTGGCGTGTACGGTTTCAACCGATGCCGACAGCGTCGCAATCGGCCCTATCAAAGCGCGCGCGCCATTGATCATATGTGGGGCCAGATCACCCATCGTGCCGTTCGACATTCCTTGCGTGCGCCACGAACCGGGCAGGGCAGGGTCGGCCAAGAAATCTTCGGTATGCTCGCCGCGAAACCATGTGATATCGCCAATGCGCCCATCGGCGATCAATTGGCGGGCGTATTGCGATGCGGGCGTGCGGATATAGTTGAAACCAACCATGTTGATTGCATTTGCTGACTTAGCGGCTTCGGTCATAGCGATTGAATCCGCAAGACTGGCACCCAGCGGTTTTTCACAGAACACAGGCTTGCCCAATGCGAAAGCAGCGAGGGCAATTTCGCGGTGCGTGTTTTGTGGTGATGCGATGACAATCGCCTCAATTTTCGGGTCATTCACCAGCACGCGCCAATCAGCGGTGCTGCGTGCAAAACCAAAGGCTGTCTCATAGCGCGTCGCAGAAGCAGGAGATGATGCACAGACCATCTCAAGCCTTGGCCTGAGTGCTGTATCAAAGAGCGTGCCAACAGCGCTATACGCGGCCGCATGTGCCTTGCCCATATAGCCGCCGCCGATAATGCCAATACCGATGTCTGTCATCTTTGAACCCTTCTCAAAAACCAGTTGCAACCGGTTGCAAATTTGGTATCGTTCTTTTAGGCCTAAGGTCAATAAGCAATCGTGGCCAAAGCACACTTCGTGCATTTGGGGGGGACAACATGGGGCAAACTGTGCAGACAGTCACGCTGACCACAGCACAAGCTATCGTGCGTTATTTAGCGAACCAATACATTGAAATCGAAGGTGTTGAAACCCGTGTTTGTGGCGGTGGTTTCGGCATATTTGGCCATGGCAATGTGACGTGCTTGGGCGAGGCTTTTTACGACAATCGTGATGCGTTGCCTTTGTATCGCGGCCAGAACGAACAAGGCATGGGATTCGCCGCTGCTGCTTATTCCAAAGCATGGCTGCGCCGTCGTTTTATGTTCTGCTCTGCCTCTGCTGGTCCGGGAACTGCGAACCTGTTGACCGCTGCGGCCTTGGCCCATGCGAACCGCTTGCCGATGTTGATGCTGTGCGGGGATGCATTCCTGACGCGCCTGCCTGATCCGGTGTTGCAGCAGCTAGAACACTACGGCAATCCGACTTTTGGTGTGAACGATGCCTTTAAGGCCGTCAGCCGTTTTTGGGACCGCATCACGCATCCGGCGCAAATTATCCAGTCTTTGCCTGCCGCATTGGCGACGATGTTGGACCCAGCCGATTGCGGTCCTGCGTTCATAGGTTTGCCGCAAGATGTGCAAGGTTGGACATTCGATTATCCGCTGAGCTTTTTTGACAAACGTGTGCACCGCATTCGCCGTCAGGCCCCCGATACATTCGAGGTCGCAGAGGCGATCACGCTGTTGCGGTCCGCCAAACGTCCTATGATCATTGCAGGCGGTGGCGTGCAGTATTCAGGTGCTGTTGCTGAACTGACTGCGTTTGCCGAAGGGGCAGGGATCCCTGTTGTAGAAACCATCGCGGGTCGCGCAAATATGGTCCACGATCATCCGCTCAATATTGGACCGATTGGTGTGACAGGCTCAAACTCGGCCAACTCTATCGCGCAAGAGGCCGATGTGATTCTAGCCGTCGGGACCCGTCTGCAAGACTTCACAACTGGGTCTTGGACTGCGTTTGCCCATGACGCTACGATCATTGGATTGAACGCCGCGCGCCATGATGCGGCCAAGCATATGTCGGCCACAGTGGTTGGCGATGCGCGATTGGGGCTTGAGGCGCTGCACAGTGAAATGGCTGGGCATAAAGCGCCATCAAGTTGGACGGCGCATGCGCAAGCCGAACGCACCAAATGGAATGACTACGTCGCCGAAAACACGCGTGTCAGCAATGGCCCTGCGTCCTATGCCCAAGCCATCGGCGAAGTGAACCGACTTTGCGGTCCGCGCGACCGCGTTGTGGCCGCAGCAGGTGGACTGCCCGCAGAAGTCACAGCGAACTGGAAAACCCTCGATATCGGCACAGTAGATGTCGAATTCGGCTTTTCGTGCATGGGCTACGAGATCGCAGGTGGATGGGGCGCGCGGATTGCGCAATCCCAGATGGAGCCGGAAAGCGACACGATCGTGTTTACCGGCGATGGGTCCTATCTTTTGATGAACTCTGACATCTATTCATCTGTTTTAACAGATAAAAAGCTTATTGTATTGGTGCTAGACAATGGTGGTTTTGCTGTCATTAACAAACTTCAGAATAACACTGGCAACGAGAGCTTTAACAACCTGATTGCTGATACACCGACAGCCACACGACAAGTGGCTGTCGATTTCGAAGCGCATGCGCGCGCGATGGGTGCTATTTCCGAAACAGTCAGCTCGCCCGCCGAACTTGAGGGTGCTTTCAAGCGCGCCAAGGCCGCCGACCGGACGTATGTTATCTGTATGAAGGTCGACCCATACGAAGGTTGGACGACCGAAGGGCACACATGGTGGGAAGTTGGCACGCCGCACATCACCACCTCTGACAAGGTCCGTGATGCCCATGTTGATTGGGAATCTTCGCGGTCCAAGCAGCGGAAAGGCGTTTGATGTCAAAACTATTGGACGGTATCCGCGCGAATAATTTTGTCGTCGTAGGGCGGGCAGGGATCGACCTCTATACTGATCCAGGCGTCGCCACAGAGGACGCAGAGACCGTGACCGTTGGTCTTGGCGGATCGTCAGCCAATATAGCTGCAGGCATTTGCAAACTGGGCGGGCAGGCGTCGCTGGTTACGCGCGTGTCTGACGACAGCATCGGCAGTTACTGCATCCAACAGCTTAAGCGCTACGGCGTTGGCACGGAATACGTGACGCCCGTGGGTGGCGAGTATCGCAATTCGCTCGCATTCTACGAAAGTCGGGTCGCAGGCCACCGCAACGTGATCTACCGCAATGGCGCAGCCGATTTTCAGATGGACGCGGGTAATGTCGCCGCTGTCGATTACGGCAAGTTCGGCGCGCTGATTACCGCAGGTACCGTATTTGCGGCTGAACCGTCGCGCAGCGCCACGTTTGACGCCTTTGACCGCGCCAAGTCAGCCGGATTGCCGATCATCTTTGATGTGGATTACCGCCCTTATTCATGGACCTCGCCACAAGTGGCAGAAGATGTACTAAGCCGTGCTGCCGCGGCCTGTGATATGATTGTCGGCAATGACGAAGAGTTCGGTTTTATGGCGGGTGGCATCGACAAGGGTATTGCGAAAGCCCGCGCACTTGCGCAAACCACGGCCGCTATCGTGGTTTACAAGATGGGCGAAAAGGGTGCCGTGACTTTTGCGGACGGCCAAGAAATTCACACTGGTATTTGGCCCGTCACAGCATTGAAACCGACGGGGGCAGGCGATAGCTTTATGGCGGGACTTGTTACCGGACTGGCCCAAGGCCAAAACTTGCGGGACGCGATTTTGCGCGGCTCTGCTTGTGCCTCTATTACCGTGTCGCGGCCCGGTTGCGCACCTGCGATGGCCGACACGCCAACACTTGATACATTCATGGCCGAACACTCTGGCCCGACCGACCTGTAAAAGGAAAACGCTATGCACATCGCTCCGTTCGACAACCAAAATAAGCCGATTGTGGATGTGGATGACCCGACCGTCCCGTTGAACTATTTTAACATTGTGAAGCTGAAAAAGGGCCAAGCCTTTGAATATATGGTGCCAGGGTATGAAACCTGCATCGCACCGGCCACTGGCACAGTCGACATCGACATTGAAGGGTTCAAAGCGACGGGCATCGGCCAACGCGCAGTCGACGTTTGGGACGGCGAGCCAGAAGGCGTTTACGTCCCCGTCGGCGTGAAGGCGCAGATGGTCTGTACCTCTGATGAGGCCGAAGTGTTCATCTGCGGCGCGCGTTACGACAAGGTGCTGGATGCGTTTGCGGTCCGCGCGGACGAGTTGGACATGGTGCAATACGGTTCAGACGAGACCAAAACCCACCGTAAAATCAAACACATCCTTGGAACCAAGTACCACGATAAAGTTGGCCGTTTGCTGGTGTCAGAGCTTTTCACGGTGGGCGAGGGTGGTTGGTCCGGTTTCCCCAGCCACAAGCATGATACCGACCGTTTGCCGATCGAGACGCGCCACGACGAGACTTACAATTTCCGTTTCAAACCCAACAACGGATCTGGCGTGCAGATGTTGCAGCGCGAAGACGGCAAGGCGGGGGATGCTTACCACATTGTTGATGGGTCCACGATTTGCCTTGATAGCGGGTATCACCCTTGCGCGGTTTTGCCGGGCTATCAGATGTATTACTTCACAATTCTTGGCGGGCTGTCGCAGCGTAGTCTGGTGCAATATTTCCAACCTTCGCATGCCTACCAGATCGAGACGATTCCTGGCATCAAAGACATGATTGCCAAATTTAAATGACCCTTGTGACATTGAAAGACGTGCTGCAACCCGCGTTGCGTGGTGGCTATGCCGTCGGTGGCTTGGTCACTTTGGGCTGGGAAGATATGCGCGCCTTTGTGGCCGCAGCCGAGGCTGAAAATTGCCCGGTGATCTTGCAAGCGGGGCCGGGGTGTCGTGCACATACGCCACTGCCCGTTTTGGGCAAGATGATGCGGTATCTCGCGGAAAACGCGAGCGTGCCAGTCGTGGCGCATTTGGATCACGGTTATACCTATGATGAATGTTCCGAAGCGTTAGACGCTGGCTTTACGTCGCTGATGTTTGATGGGTCACGAAAACCGTTGGCGGACAACATTAAAGAAACTCTGCAAATTGCTGAAATGGCACACAAAGCCGGGATTTCTTGCGAGGGCGAAATTGGCTTTGTAGGGTACTCCGGCGGCGAGGCGTCAGCGGGAACCGATCCAGCAGAGGCCGCTTTATTTGCGTCTGAGACGGGTGTTGATGCGATGGCGATCTCGGTGGGGAACGTACATTTGCAGCAAGATAAAGAAGGCGGATTGGACGAGCCGCGCATCGCAGCAATTCAGGCAGCGACCAATACGCCATTGGTGATCCACGGCGGATCTGGCGTGCCTATTGCACAGCGTAAACATCTGGCAACGCATACAAATGTCTGCAAGTTCAATATTGGAACCGAACTGCGCATGGCCTTCGGAGCGGCGATGCGGGACGCCGTGAATAGTGATCCATCGCGATTTGACCGTGTCAGTATCCTGAAAGAAACCCACGATCCTGTTATGGCGGCAGCGCGTATCGTTTTGCGCAACTTGAAGGGCCAATGAATTGATTAATATCGGAATTTTGGGCTGTGGACGAATTGGCCAAGTACATGGGGCGACCTTGCGTGGCATGACCAATGCGCGGGCCGTTGCTGTCGCAGACGCGATGCCCGCCGCCGCTGAAAGCTTGGCAGCAATGCTGGGGGCACGAGTGATGGATGCAAACGCATTGATCAATGATCCGGGCATCGATGCGGTGATCATCGGTACGCCAACGACGACGCATTACGATCTGATCCATGCGGCAGCAGCAGCCGGTAAGGCGATTTTCTGCGAAAAACCCATCGATTTATCCGTTGACCGGATACATGACTGTCTGGCCGTCGTCGAAAAGGCTGGCGTGCCGTTTATGACGGCTTTCAACCGGCGCTTTGACCCAAATTTTGCACATCTACAAGCCCAAATTCAAGCACAAGTCATTGGAAACGTTGAACTTGTCACGATATTATCACGCGATCCTTCACCACCGCCAATTGGCTACGTGAAAACGTCTGGCGGTATTTTTCGGGATATGATGATCCACGATCTGGATATGGCGCGCTTTTTGCTTGGCGAAGAACCAGTCACATTGACCGCTGCGGCTTCTTGTCTGGTCGATCCAGAAATAGGCGAGGCGGGTGATTTTGACACGGCGGTTGTGACGCTGAAAACCGCGAGCGGCAAGCTGTGCCAAATCTCAAATTCGCGCCGTGCGACGTATGGCTATGACCAGCGCGTCGAAGTCCATGGCAGCCTTGGCATGCTGCGCGCCGACAACATGCTTGAAACAACGGTGGAACTGTCGAACGCCGCAGGCATGTGCAAAGCACCAACGCAGCCGTTTTTCCTTGAGCGCTATGCGGCGGCATATCGGGCAGAGATGCTGCATTTCGTATCAGCATTACAAAGCGGTGAAGCTGTTACACCGACGGGTCAGGATGGTTTAAAGGCGCAAATGTTAGCAGATGCCGCAGACGCCGCAGCGCGTGATGGAAAAACGAAGGCGATTGTGATGTGACGGAGGTAGATGGCTCTACAATCACCCATAGGGGATACGGAGTGATGAGTCGCATAATCAGTATTATGTAATATAAATCCCTTCAACAGAATACCAGCGATACTCTTCATTCCATTTCCATCGAGATAATTCAGCGAATCCGGAGAGCGCCATTCTTTCCTTAGCTCTGCTCCAAGAGATGTTCCGGACTTGATGGAGGCATAAACCGATCCTGCCCAAGTAACTTTAGAGTGAAGACCGACCACTCTTTAAGCTCTTGGACGGAGTAAGGAAAAATACGAAAGCGACCCTCGTTGATCCCCGCAGAAAACATATCTACCGAGAAGCCCGAGAACCCAACCTAAGCGTTCTTTTTTCTTCTTACAAAGAGATGCCCTGTCAACGATGGATCCAAACCGTGCTTCTTGCATAAGTCGTCAGCATAGGAACCTTCCATCGGCACTCCGCTACTCAATGCAAATATATTTCGAAACCGTCTGCCATAAAAGTGGACTGATATCGTACCCACTGTCTACATTGCTTAGAATCCGGTAAACGCTGTGAACCCGTTCTTGACCTTCTGACCGTATTTCAAAACTACTTAAGATTGCCGCCTACTCACTGTATGAGTCACATGATTTTGCGGTGAAAAAAAGAAAATTATAGTACCTGATGCACTGAAATTTGTCTTATTTTAAGGTGCTGCGCAATTATTTTGAATTACCTCGCGTGTTGAAAGCCACTTTTTGGGCCGTTATTGATGCAATGCCAATTGAATTGCAGTGCGCATCCACCTTCCCAACCTCACCAGTGAGCGATAATGTTAGTTTTCCTTTGAACCGCCCCACACCACATTGAGATGTCTTCGCAACCGATAGGCCCATTGTCTGTTGTTTTCAAAGGAGAAAACTTTCCTCCCTTTCATTTCAGATGCAAGTTCCGTCGAACCACCGCTGCCATATCCCAAGATCACATTCGAGGTCTCATTGGTGTCTTTCAACCAGCCACTTATCTATTTCAAAATAGTGAGTTCTGGCCGTTCAATCATCAAATACCCTAAATTTCACGCGCGCTTCTTGCGCCGCCCATCCACCGTTCTGGCAGTGCCAACGCAGGCTTTCGCAGATTATGACGTGTGTCTAATGGGTGGGGTAGCGAGTTTATGGGACGTAGGCCTTGTGCGCGATCCCGGCGTAGAAGCGTTGCTTCAACTACACGCGGGATCATCTCTCCCTCAATTTCGACAGCTCCAGAAACGTTATTGGGGTGAAGATGGACGGTCACAAAATCCTCGCGTAGATTTTCGATCGCTTTGAGCGCTCGCGCAGAAAATCGTGGCTTGGTCAGGATCGAGGGCAGATGGTGCCACTCGATCACGATCATTCTAAAACGCCGAAGCAGTTGCCGGGGTGCAGCTGCCAGTGTGGCGTATTCTGCACCTTCTATGTTCATTTGCAAAAGCAGATCGGCGTCTGGATCAGGGGCGGTCGCTTTGACCCAGGATGCGAGTGTGATGAACTCGCCCTCGTCTTTAGGACCAAGGAATTTGGGTATGAATTGCGCGCCAGGGACCTGCAGTGGAGGATGCTCTACTGAGGCATCGGCCATAAACGAGGGGATTCCACGTTTTGCCAAGTCCATTTCGAAACTCGCCTGTTGCGAAACACCCGGCGAGTAGCATGCTGCAATCCCGCGCAAATCATCAGGAACAAGGTAGCCGCCATCGGCAAAATCACCGACACGGATCAGTGGTGTTTCAGTCATGTGAGGCCGCAAGAAATCATCGATCAATGAGGCATTTTGAACCGATGTCCGTGCAGGCATTTTAGCAGTCATGAAGGGCTTCTTTCCTAACCAAATGACATCAACAAAACGGTAACTAATCAGTGCGAGTTCAGAGATTGTAGAGGGTTCTCAATGTCACACAATTCCGATGAAGCAAATAGTTTCTCCCCCACACCAATAACAGAGTAAATGCATATGGGCCCGCCTTCGTTGAATGACACCGATACACAAGCGGCACATTCCTATCACGTCAGGAACTCCAAAACACCAGATTTAGAAAAACCTCTTTTGACCATATGGTTAATAGTGGTAAGTCATTGACATGACCTATTCAATTCTCATCCTTAATGGCCCCAATCTCAACCTTCTCGGAACCCGTCAGCCAGAGGTTTACGGGGCGACCACACTTGCCGACATCGAAGCAATGTGCGTCGCGAAAGCCCAGGCGCTAGGGGTTGCCGTGACCTTCGCACAAAGCAATCACGAAGGTGAGATGGTCGATATGATCCATGCCGCGCGCGAGCAATACGCGGGCGTGATCCTGAACGCTGGCGCCTATACACATACCTCAATCGCACTCATGGATGCAATTTCCAGCACGATGATACCGGTGGTCGAACTCCATCTGTCCAACATTCACGCGCGAGAAGAATTTCGGAAAACATCCTACATTGCGCGTGTCGCTGTCGGTCAAATCTGCGGCTTCGGTGCGGCAGGTTATCCGCTGGCAATGGAGGCGTTAATCGCGCATCTGGAAACAGCAAATTGAGAACTCTGATTGCTTATCTTGATGATGTAACAAACTCGCAGACGGTTGAAGAACTCTGGGGCCATCACACCCGTCAAATGGCGACCTACGGGTTTGATCGTTTGATGTACGGCTTCACGCGCTACCGCACGTCAAGCTCTCTGGGTGATCCGCAAGATTGGGTTCTCTTATCCACGCAAAGTACTGAATACATGAAGGTTTTCTTCGATGAGGGGCTTTACTACCACGCCCCGATGATCCGTTGGGCCTTGGCCAATAACGGCGCATGTAGCTGGGGTTGGATGTTGGATATGAACCGCATCGATAACTTAACCCCAAGTGAGTTGCGGGTGATTGAATTCAATAAATCGATGGATGTGACGGCTGGCTATACGGTCAGCTTCCGCTCGATCTCAGAGCGCTCAAAGGGGGCTATTGCCCTGACTGCAAAGCCCGGCTTAACCCAAGAAATGGTTGACCAAACCTGGGCAGAGCATGGCGATGCAATCGTTGTGATGAACAACGTGATGCATTTAAAACTACTGACCCTGCCCCATTCCGGAGAGCGCCAGCTGACGAAACGCCAGCGCGAAGTTCTGCAATGGGTGGGTGATGGCAAGACGACGCAAGATATTGCGGTCCTGCTTGATCTCACGGCTGCGACCGTTGAGAAGCATTTGCGCCTAGCGCGAGAATCTTTGGACGTGGAAACAACAGCCCAAGCCGTTCTAAAGGCTGCATTTTACAACCAAATGTTCATGCTGGATGCTGATTTATGAAGCAATTAAATTGCTTTTGACGCCACGGCATAGCTTCGAATAATGCGCCAAAGGTCAGGATAACCTGACTTTCTTGACCTAGGGTTAACTGACAGGATGTAAGTGTTCCGTGAGTGGTGGCCTAAGGCCTGGGAATAGCGTTCGTTAACCTTTGTTTTTTTAAGGGCTCTGATGTACGTGCCGGGAAACCGGAGTTGGTATTTTAAGTTTGCTTAGGATGTCAGCACAGCGATTTATGCGGGCCTTCGTCCCGAAACATGGGCCGGCATGTAATCGTCGCGGCACCTGCTTTCTTCCGAGTATGGTGCCGCGCTTTTCTCCCCTGAAAAGTGAGGGTGGCCTGTGTGTGTGTTTTGCAGGTCGCCCAACTATCTTTGCACAAATAAAAATAGCCCGCAGGCGCAAACCCACGGGCTATTCAATTAAGTTGAAGAAAAGCTTTAGCTATTCAGCTTTGCTACTTCTGCTGCAAAGTCTTCTGTAACTTTTTCGATGCCTTCGCCTACGGCCAAACGGCTATAGCCTGTGATCTCGACGCCAGCTTCTGTTGCGGCTTGTGCCACTGTCAGATCAGGGTTCACAACGAACTGCTGGTTCAGCAATGTGACTTCAGCCATGTACTTTTTCATACGGCCGACGATCATCTTTTCAATCACGGCTTCTGGCTTGCCGCTTTCACGGGCGATGTCCATCTGGACCTGCTTCTCCTTCTCGACCACTGCTGGATCAAGATCAGCCTCGGACAAGGACACAGGGTTCACGGCAGCAATGTGCATTGCGACCTGACGGCCAAAGGCTTCGTTGTCTCCAGACAACGCGACCAAAACGCCGATGTTGCCCATGCCGGGTGCTGCTGCGTTGTGGACATAGTTCACAACAGTCGCACCTTCGAGAACCGCCATGCGGCGCACGGACATGTTTTCGCCGATGATAGCGACAGCATCAGTCACGGTCTGTTCAACGGACTTGCCGTTCATGTCAGCAGCTTTCAACGCATCAAGGTCAGAGACACCCAATGCAGCATTAGCAATGCCAGATACCATTTTCTGGAAATCTGCGTTTTTGCCAACAAAGTCGGTCTCAGAGTTCACTTCAACTGCGATACCTTTGCCGCCCGAAACAGCAACGGCCACGAGGCCTTCTGCTGCTGTACGACCAGATTTCTTTGCAGCTTTCGCCAGACCTTTGGTGCGCAACCAGTCAACAGAGGCGTCCATGTCGCCATTGTTTTCTGTCAGCGCCTTCTTGGCGTCCATCATGCCTGCGCCTGTGCTATCGCGCAGCTCTTTCACCATTGCAGCGGTGATTGCCATGTTACTTCTCCTTTGGAGGTAAAATTGAATGCGGGCGGGGCGAAAACGCCCCTGCCCTGATAGGTTTTAACGCTTACAGCGCAGCTGCAGCTTCTTCAGCAACAACTTCTTCGGCCAGATCAACCATGGCACCCATGTCAACGCCTGCGGCACCCAGCTGTGCTGTCATGCCGTCAAGGGCTGCGCGTGCGGCCAGATCTGTATAAAGCGCGATTGCGCGCGCTGCGTCGTCGTTGCCCGGGATGACATAGTCAACGCCAGCAGGTGAACAGTTGGTGTCCACAATAGCCACAACCGGAATGCCCAGCTTGTTAGCTTCGGCGATTGCCAGTGTCTCTTTGTTGCAATCGATCACGAAGATCAGATCAGGAACGCCGCCCATTTCGCGGATGCCGCCTAAAGACGCTTGCAGTTTGCCCTGCTCACGCTCCATGCCAAGACGCTCTTTCTTAGTCAGACCCGCAAAGCCGTTTGCAGATGCTTCATCAATCGACTTCAGACGGTTGATGGACTTTGAAACTGTTTGCCAGTTTGTCAGCGTGCCACCCAACCAGCGGTGGTTCATGTAGAACTGCGCTGATTTTTCTGCGGCGTCCATGATAGGCTTTGCTGCCTGACGCTTGGTGCCGACGAACAAAACGCGGCCACCTTTTGCAACGGTGTCACGGATGACTTGCAGCGCCTGATCCAACATTGGAACAGTCTGTGTCAGGTCCATGATGTGAATGCCGTTGCGTGAACCATAGATGTATTGGTCCATACGTGGGTTCCAGCGCGATGTCTGGTGACCAAAGTGTACGCCTGCTTCAAGCAGCTGACGCATGGAGAACTCAGGAAGAGCCATGTCGTATTTCCTTTTCCGGTTTCAACCTCAGCGGGGGATCAGCGTTATGCCAACCGGTGGATACTTTGGGATTTCTCCCCAAGGTACCCGCCCCCGCCTGTGGGATTAAGTGATCGCGCTTTAGCAGCCGTCCTGTCGGTGCGCAAGTCTTGGAAGCGCACCGACAGGTGTTTTTATGATATCAGAGATGCCGCAGGTCACAGAAAGACCCGCTCGATTACCCAGTATGCACCAACAGCCGCAATCGCCAGTGAACATGGTACCGACACGAAGCGGCGGTAGGCCTCTGGCCGGTCGCGCAGTTGGATCGCCACCATGCAAAGTGCAAAGACAGCAGCAAGTGGTGCGCCAAAGACCCAGACAGGGTTTTCAAGTGCCGCCACCAAAGGCGCGGGGTTGAGCACCGAAAGCGCCACTGCGCTGACCAACAGTGCCAGATAAATTGCAAAGCCGCGCCCTGCTTCGTTGCGGCCACGGTCGACGCGCAAGACTTGCCAGACACATAAGAACATCACTGCGATGACAGCCAACTGTCCGATTTCGACACCCACGTTGAAACCGATAAGGGCCGAGACAAACGTTTCTTCTGGTAGGCCGAATTCGCCCAACACTGACGCGAAGCCAAGACCGTGCAAAAGACCAAAACCAAAGATGACAAAGGGTCGCCATCTGCTAATGCCCCGCGCCCAGACGTTCTCGACTGCGATAAACACAATAGAGGCTGCGATCAGCGGCTCTACGATGTTGCCGGGCAGATTGACGTAGCCAAGGGCTGCCAAGGCTAACGTGATTGTATGCGCTAGTGTGAAAATTGAGATTTGCAGTAACAGGGGCCGGAATTGGGCGGCCAAAAAGAACAAACCCAACACGAACAAGATGTGATCAAGACCCTTTGGGACGATATGATCAAAACCAACTGGTATATAGTCAACGAATGTCTCCCAACCGGTGGCCTGACCACCGCCGGAGAGCGAGATTACATCAGACACAGCGCCGGCTTCGAGATAGCCATCATATGGGGCTGGCACGTCCATTTGACGCAAGACCAACACGCCAAAGCTGCTATCCCACCCAAACTGAACGTTTTGCGCACCAGCTGGCAAAGGTGCGGTGAATTCAAAGATTGATGACCGCACGACTTCGACGTCGCCCACAGCCCCTACATTGACCTGCGTCAGCGTCGGGGTCAGCGGGACACTACCCGATGATAGTGTGATATCCTCTGCCATACGCGGCCAGAATGCTGTGAACCGGGCGGCCAGATCATCAGGCGAAAGGGCGCGCAATTCGTCGTATGTTGCCGCTTGTGCGCTTTCATCTGTGTCTGCCGTCTCGGTCAGGTCGATGCCCGCGATAAAGCTTTCCAGATTGGCGCGAATTTCAATTGTCACTTCGGTGTCGCTGGCGCGTAAATCACCAATCGAAGGCAAAACCTCGTGGGCATGGGCTGCTGACAGTGTTGTGAACCACACCAGTACTATGCTTGACATCAGGCGCAGAAAGGCCACCTTTACGTCAACTTTAGAGGAAATATTCATGCGTATTCTTGCCCTTGTCTTAAGTTTTCTTGCGACCACAGCCAGTGCGCACGAATTCTGGATAGAACCGCTCGCATATCAAGTCGAGCCGGAAGGTAGACTTGAGGCGCATCTTGTCAATGGGCAGGACTTTGCTGGTACGAAAATTCCGTATCTTCCGCGTGGGTTCGCTAATTTTTTGATTTTCACGGATGCGAATACCGCCGCCCGCGTCACCGGACGTGCCGGTGATCTGCCTGCACTGCAACAAGACCCATTGAGCGAAGGTTTAAATGTCGTCGCATATCAGGCGCGTGCGTCTTCGATTGCCTATGAGACGTGGGAAAAATTCCAGAAGTTTGTCGATCACAAAGACTTTGGTGATGTGCTGACGGCCCACCGCGCACGCGACTTGCCCGAGGAAGGCTTTAAAGAGGTCTATTCGCGGTATTCCAAAACACTGATCGGTGTTGGCAACAGCGAAGGTGCGGACACCCGCGTCGGGCTGACCACTGAATTTGTGGCACTGACCAATCCTTATACAGATGATTTGTCTGACGGCATGCAGGTTCAGTTGTTTTATAACAACGCACCGCGTCCAAATGTGCAGGTCGAGGTGTTTGAAAAGGCGCAAGATTTCAGCGTTGAAATCGCGCTTTACCGCACGGATGACAACGGAATCGCAACCATTCCTGTCAAACCCGGCTACAGCTATATGATCGATGCCGTGGTGTTACGCGAACCGTCCGAAGAAGTGGCCGCGACGATGCAGGCGGTTTGGGAAACGCTCTGGGCGAATATTACCTTTGCTGTGCCGCAGTAACACTTGCCCTTGAACGCAGGCCGCGTCACAACGCTGCAATGACAAAAAGCCCTGATATACTTTGCATTGGTTCGGTCCTGTGGGACGTCATTGGTCGCACCGCAAGCCACATGCGCGTCGGTTCTGACGTGCCAGGCCGGATCACGCGTCTGCCCGGCGGTGTGGCGATGAACATCGCGATGACATTGCGCCGCTTTGATATGACCCCTGCCCTGCTAACTGCAATTGGCCGGGACGCCGAGGGCGAAGAACTGATTACCGAGGCCGCGCGGATGGGCATGGAATGCGGGCATGTCTACCGCTCTGATGATCTGCCCACTGACGTATATATGGCAATTGAAGGTGCAAACGGCCTGATTGCTGCGGTCGCCGACGCCCATTCGCTAGAGGCTGCTGGCGAAAAGATTTTGCGCCCTTTGGCCAATGGTGCTTTGGGATCATCGGATAGGCCCTTTGACGGGCCCGTTGCCTTGGACGGCAATCTGACGGTTGAATTGCTTCAAACGATCGCATCGTCGCCGCTGTTTGCGCGCGCCGATTTGCGCGTGGCGCCCGCGTCGCCCGGCAAAGCGGAGCGGTTGTTGGCACTGCTTGGACACCCGTCTGCGACGCTTTATGTAAACCTTGAAGAAGCAGGATTGCTTTGCCAGACGACATTCGACGATTCCCCGACTGCGGCGGCAGGATTGATTAAGCGCGGCGCGCACCGTGTGTTGGTAACTGACGGTGGTAAATCCGCATCTGAAGGCACTGTCGGCGATATTATCACCCAAACGCCCCCAGCCGTGATGGTGACCCGTGTCACAGGCGCCGGTGATACGTTTATGGCCGCCCACATCGCATCAGAGGCACAAGGCATGGACCGTGACGCCGCTTTGACCCGTGCGCTGAACGCCGCCGCAACCTATGTTTCAGGAGAGACACCCCTATGATCCCGATCACCTATAGCGCCGAAGTTGCAGCAGCACGTGAGACTGGCTTGCCCATTGTAGCGCTTGAAAGCACGATTATCACCCACGGCATGCCGTTCCCGCAAAACGTGGAAACAGCGCGCTTGGTTGAAGAAGACGTGCGAGAAGCGGGTGCTATCCCTGCGACAATCGCCGTGCTGAATGGTGCATTGCATGTCGGCCTCGAGGCCGACGCGTTGGACGCTTTGGGTCAAGCGCAAAACGTAGCCAAGCTTTCGCGGGCAGATATGGCCGCTTGCATCGC
>RCNE010001245.1_pt1 | contig 16437 bp, 11 predicted proteins | sample 2041361 | NCBI WGS metagenome assembly RCNE01 (sample SAMN09708229, study PRJNA481090) | Marine sediment metagenome, whole genome shotgun sequencing project.
ATGTTCTATATGCTGAAAGAAGTGATTTCCAATGTAGACTTTGCCAATTATCTTCATTGAATATCTTAATGTCACGATATTTTTGGCGATTTTTTTGAGAGTGAATCACAGGGATGTTTAAACCTAGTTTTCCATTAGCTCCATAAATGTAAGTGCGATTTCTATAGGTTTGCTTTAAAAAATTGTCATCCATTTCTAAAACGACTTCTTCCGCTTTAGCTATAGCCGCAAAATGGGCAATGTTAGGAAAATATGTTGGATGGATTACAATTTTCATTTATCAGAGCGTGATACTAGATTGGACTTCTCAGAAATACCGTTAACGTAATTAAGAATAATATTTAAATCTTTTGCAAGTTCGGAGCCTTTAAAACCTATGATATCTGAATAATCAACGTGTTTATTATAAAAACTAAGATATTCATTGGCTAATGGTATGTAAGACCAATGCCAGCGTTCTAAATCATAGCCAGTTCTTCCAGTTTGTTTATCAGTGTAAACTTGATAAAAACCGTAGTTATTTGCGTTTTTCAATAGCCATTCATACTCGTTTTTACCTTGACCTTTTTCAAAATAAGAATTTCTTAAACTATTTAAATCGATATCTGTTCCCCAATGGTGTCTAGACGTTGAAGGCATAGAACTATATTTTAAGATTTTTTTTGCTCTATCTAAAGGTTCTAAATTTTTATATTTTTTCCATTTTCGTTCCCAAATGACTTTTTGTTCATCAAAATTTCTAGTTCCAGAAATGATTTTTAGAGAAATGCCATCTGCTTTAGCTTGATTAAACATCTTCAAAAAAGCTAAGTATACTTCTTTGTTTAAATAGATGGTTTTTGAAGTATGAATAGGATTTACTTTTGTGAATAACTCATGGTTTTGATAGTCAAATTTACCTAATACAAATTCTTTAGTGAGCGATAGTTTTTTTATAGAATCTATAGTCACCATATTTATAGTAAAGTCGCATTGTGAAATAGCTTCTCTATCAGTTTCATTCTGACCGAAAGAAACAAACGATACACAAAAAATAAGGAAAAACTCTTTAATGTTCATAAATATGCTTAGTCTTTAAAAAAGATGAGTTTAAGCAAAAATACATTAAAGTTTATTTGCTCTCTTCTTTACGTTTTCTCCATTTGTTGAATCCCATCCATCCAAACAATAATACTAAAAATGGTATAAGAAATGAGGTCGCTTTTCCGCTTCCGCTAACAGTTGTAAAGAAACGTTCCCAACGTGGGTTTTTTATGCCATCCCAACTCATCCAAATAAATACTGGCTTGCCAATAACGTGATTAAAAGGAACGAATCCCCATCGTCTTGCATCAATCGAGTTGTGACGATTATCACCCATCATCCAATAATAATTCTGTTTAAAAGTATAAGTATTCGTTACTTCTCCATTAATAAGAATTTGATTGCCTTTAACTTGCAGTGTATTGCCTTCATATTCAGTAATAACACGTTTGTATAAAGGTAAAACTTCTAAATTAATATCGATAGTTTTTCCTTCTTCTGGTATATATAAAGGGCCAAAATGGTCTACATTCCAATTGTAATTTGGGTCATGCGGGAAAATGTCTGAATCTCTAATGCCTTTTTCCTTTATGTTTGGGGTTATACTAGCAACATTTGGATGGTTTTTAAACTTCGATAAAGCTTCATCAGAAATTGCTGAAAAATAGTAAGTATTCTGGCTATTCATAATACCAAAGCCATCCGTAATGTCATATCGATCTTTAATGAACTTAGGATTAAACTGATTCGTTTTTGGTTGCACTAAATAACTAAACTGTAAATGCGCTCTATCAGGTAACTCATTTTTCTCACCATTAATATAAACATAGCCATCTCTAACTTCCAGCGAATCTCCAGCAACACCAACACATCGTTTAACTAAGTTTGTCTTTTTATCTATAGGCTTATAATAATTTCTATCAGGTCTAAAATCATTCATGTCCTTCAAGGTATCCGCTGGTTGATTGAAAACGACAATCTCATTCCTGTCTATTTTTTCAAAACCAGGAAACCTTAAATAGGGGAGTTGTAATTTGTTTTTCCATGACGTTTTACGTTCTTCAAAATGATCATTAAATAAATATGATTTTTTATTTAAACCTGGAATGGTGTCATGAACCATAGGCGCTCCTACAGTTGTCATCGGAACTCTGGCACCGTAATGAAACTTGCTTACAAAAAGAAAATCGCCTACAAGTAATGATTTTTCAAGTGATGAAGAAGGAATCGTAAACGGTTGCATTAAATAGGTGTGGACTATGGTAGCAGCAACTATGGCAAATAAAATAGAACTTAGCCAATCGCCACCAGATGTGATTGGGTGTAAACTTCTGTCTTCAACATAATTTACATCTGCTACATAATTGAGATAATAGTTATAAAATCCAAGAGTAACAACAGCTAAAATGGTGTCTATAGGCCTATTTTTGCCAAAACTTCTAGCGGTTTCAACCCATACTACAGGGAGCATAATAAGGTTTACAATAGGTAAAAACAGTAAAATAATCCACCACCAAGGACGGTTAATTATTTTCATTAATACGATACCATTATAAACTGGTATAAAAGCTTCCCATGCTTGTCTACCTGCTTTAACGTATAGTTTCCATGTGCCTAAACCATGAATTACTTGTATTATTAAGATGAATATAAACCATTGTGTCCAAGTCATAATCTCAAAATTTTAAAAATTTTATTTTTTTGTTAGTAGTAACAAGGTCTTTTATGTTACCGTATTATCAAACGTTAACCAATATTTAACACGTCATTCATCGTGAAAACCCCTGTTTTTCCAGCAATCCATTCTGCTGCTACAACGGCACCCAATGCAAAACCTTGTCTGGTGTGAGCAATATGCTCTATGTTTATGGTGTCTACTTCGCTTTCGTAAGTTACAGTATGCGTTCCTGGGACATCTTCAATACGTTTAGCAGCAATAGGAATTGTGCTTTCTCCATGTTCATCAAGTTTCCAATTATTGTAACCTTCATGTTGCTCAATAACGCCATTAGCCAAAGAAATTGCAGTACCACTAGGTGCATCTAGCTTTTGTGTATGATGAATTTCTTCCATAGAAACATTATACTGCTTCAAAGCGCTCATCATTTTAGCAAGTGTTTTGTTCAATTCAAAAAAGATATTCACCCCTAAACTATAGTTTGAAGCATAGATAAAAGCGCCTTTTTTTTCTTTGCATAAAGCAACTGCATCATCATATTTATCTAACCATCCCGTAGTTCCAGAAATAACGGGAACATTATTATTAATACAATTCGAAATATTATTAAAAGCCACTGTTGGGATACTAAAATCTATAGCAACATCGGCTTTTGTAATATCGTAATCGTTATCACCTTTATCAATAGCCAATACTACATTATGCCCACGTTTAATGGCAATCTGCTCAATGGTTTTACCCATTTTCCCGTATCCTAGTAAAGCTATGTTCATATACTTATCTATCTATTGTTTACTTAATGCCCATTATGGGCTAAAATTTAAAATTTAAAGTTAACCCAAGATTGCTTGTTGCATCAAACTCATTTAACTTATAATGCGGTGATAAAGTTAAGTTTTCATCAACATTATATTGTAATAAATGAGCATCTACATTAGCATCAATAATATTTAATGCATATAGGCCAATGGTTACTAATAGTGAGATTTCTTTATTTTTTCGAAATAGTTCTTGGGCATCTTCAAGTCGGTCAGTAGCTACTCTTGGTGTAGTTAATTGATTGCCTTGAGAATCAAAATAAAACTCATCATCTGTAAAGCCTGCGAGTCTTCTTTTATAGGCATCTCTATATCTGTTATATTCTTTGTTATTATCAATATAAAAATAAACGCCTGTGCCTATAGCAGCATAAACAATAGGAATTTTCCAATATTTTTTATTGTAAGCTTGTCCTAGACCTGGTAAAATAGCTGAATAGAAAGCTGCTTTTGCAGGAGAAAGTGGATTTATAGGTTTGCTAGCTTCAATAATAGAATCTATAAGGACTTCTTTTGGAAGCTCTTTTTTTTGTTTCTTCTTCTTGTCTTGAGCGTAAGAAGAGAAACAAAGCAAGCATGTCATTATTCCTGTTATAAGGATTTTATTTTGCACCTTGAACTAATTTTTTAATACGATTAAAATCTTCTTCTGAGTGAAAAGGAATCGTAATTTTTCCTTTCCCATTTTTAGAGACTTTAACGTCAATTTTATGTCCAAAGTATTCAGAAAACGCTGTTATGCCTTTTTTAACAAACTTTGGCATCTCATGATCTTCAGGTTTTTTAGAAGTATTTTCAATATTTCCAAAAGTATTGAAATCGCGAACAAGATTTTCAGTTTCTCTAACCGATAATTTGTTAGATAGTATTTTTTCGTAAATATCTAGTTGAATGGTTTGATCCTCAATGGCAATTAAAGCACGCCCATGACCCATAGAAATAAAGCCATCTCGCATTCCTGTCTGGATAATAGGATCTAGTTTTAATAAACGTAAATAGTTAGCAATGGTTGAACGTTTTTTTCCAACACGCTCACTCAATTGCTCTTGGGTTAAATTTATTTCGTCAATTAAACGTTGGTATGATAAAGCGATTTCAATAGGATCTAAATCTTGGCGTTGAATATTTTCAACCAATGCCATTTCAAGTGATTCTTGATCGTTAGCAATTCTAACGTAAGCCGGAATTGTTTCTAAACCCAATAATTTTGAAGCTCTATAACGACGCTCGCCAGAAACAAGTTGATATTTATTTAATCCTAATTTTCTAACAGTAATAGGCTGAATAATACCTAATTCTTTAATGGATGAAGCTAATTCACGAAGTGATTCTTCGCTAAAATTTGTACGTGGTTGAAATGGGTTAACCTCAATAAAGTCTAAATCTAATTCAACTATGCTGCCAATAACTTTATCGGCATTTATATCTTGAGCAGATTGAATGTCGTTACTTGGGTCTTTTAATAGTGCTGATAAACCTCTACCTAAAGCCTGTTTTTTAGTTGCCTTAGCCATAATTAAGCGTTTTTGTTGATGACTTCTTTTGCCAAACTTAAGTAATTGTTGGCACCTTTGCTACTTGCATCGTAATTAATTATGCTTTCGCCGTAACTTGGTGCCTCACTGAGTCTTACATTTCTTTGAATGATGGTTTTAAACACCATCTCGTTGAAGTGTTTTTGCACTTCCTCAACCACTTGATTTGATAATCTTAAACGCGAATCGTACATGGTTAGTAATAGGCCTTCAATATCCAATTCTGGATTATGTATTTTTTGAACACTTTTTATGGTGTTTAAAAGTTTTCCTAATCCTTCCAAAGCAAAATACTCGCATTGAATAGGAATCATTACGGCATCTGCTGCGGTTAGCGCATTTAGGGTTAATAAGCCCAATGATGGTGCGCAGTCAATGATTATATAATCATAATCGTTTTTAATCTCTTGTAATGCTTTTTTTAGCATGTATTCGCGTTCATCTTTATCAACTAGCTCTATTTCAATAGCTACTAAATCGATATGAGAAGGAATAATATCTAAGTTAGGCGTTTCGGTTGCTATAATAGCTTCTTTAGCTGTGTTAGAATGCTCTAAAAGTTGATAGGTGCCTATTTCAACAGATTCTACATCAATTCCAATTCCAGAAGTTGCATTTGCCTGAGGGTCAGCATCTATAAGTAATACTTTCTTTTCTAGAACGCCTAGTGAAGCTGCTAAATTAATTGCGGTTGTCGTTTTTCCAACACCGCCTTTTTGGTTAGCAATTGCAATGATTTTACCCATTAAATGATTTGGTTTTATTAACGGCAAAAATACAATTATTTATGGGTTTTGAAAACCGAAGTTGTTAACATAAGTTTCTTAGTTTTCAATAATAACGGATTCCTATTTATTAAACATTTGTTATAAAACTAATTTATTTTTTACAGAATTTTTTTAGTTGGTTTCTTTAAACAAGATGTTCAGCATTCTTAGTTTCATAAGTAAATTATACTAAAATTTGAGATTTTTAATACGTCAGGCTTTCCGAATATCAAATAAATTTCTTAAATTTAAACAAAATGCTTTGACCAATTAGTAAAGCTTCCTAAATTAATATATATATAAATCCTTATAGGATTTGGTATTAAAATCTAGCTATTGCAATTTATCTATGAAAAAGAATACAACCAACCAAAACCAAAAGAATAAAAAATCTGTTCCCAAAAGTGAAGGGACTACTTTGGATTTTGCGTCTTCAATTATAGATAATACTTCAGACGCTGTAATTGCTATTAAACTAAATGGCGAAATTACTTTGTGGAATAATGGAGCTGTAGCATGTTATGGCTATACCAGTGGAGAAGCCTTGGGTAAGAATATTTCCATGGTTTACAGAAAAGAGGATTTACCTCTATTAGGCGAAAGAATAAAAAAAGTTATACAAGGAGAGAATATCTCTAATGCTGAAGTAACCATTATTGATAAATCTAAGAATGAACGTTTAGTATTACTCTCAATCAATGGTATAAAGGATGAAAAAGGCAAAGTCACTGAAATAGTTGGCTTTACTAAAGATATTACAGAGCAAAAATTAGCAGAACAGACCATTAAAGAATCTGAACAAAAATTTTCACAAGCCTTTGATAATTCGCCAATACCTATTTTTATTTTAAATCTAAAAACTGGAAAGCGATTAGAAGTCAATAATGCATTTTCTGCTACGTTTGGTTACTCAAAGGAGGATTTAATAAATGAAGAGAATATTCATAAAAGCAATTTGGCCGTTAATCAAGATGAGTTCAAATTATCGGTTAAAAAAATACTAAAGGAAGGTGCTGTTTTCCAACATCCATTCTCTATGTACACCAAGTCTGGAGAAATTCGTCATGTATTACTAAATGCTACAAAAGCATATGCTAATAATAATGATGTATTCATTATATCATTTCTAGATACCACCAGTAGAAATCAAACTGAAGATGCTCTTAAGGCAAGTGAAGAGAAGTATCGCACCATTTTTGAACAGTCATTGGTAGGTATAGGGATGGCCAAAGGAAATGAGCTTGTATTTGGAAATAAGGCCATGATGGAAATTTTCAAATACAACAGTCTGGAGGAATTATTAAAAACGCCTTTAACAGATCTTATAGCTCCAGAATATCGAGAATTAATTAAAAATAGGATAAAGGAAGGTTTATCTAATAAAGGAAAAGACTTACCATCAGAATATCAGTATGATATTTTATGTAGGGATGGTGAGATTAAGACAGTAATAGGGCATTCTAGTTACATACAAATAGATGGTGAGATTTATGCACAAACCATTGTTACAGACATTACAGATCGCATAAAAGCGGAAGAAGAATTACGAAAAAGTAATTTGTTGCTCGAAGCCTCCCAAGAAATTGCTAAAGTTGGAGGCTGGGAACTAGATGTTTCTTCTGGTAATCTATTTTGGACTGCCGAGACCTATCTTATTCACGAGACCTCTCCGGAAGAGTTTAACCCAACTGTGGATGCTGGCGTAAGTTATTTTCTACCAGAGTCTCGTAAAATTATTTCGGAAGCGCTCAAATTAGCTATGGAAAAAGGCCAAGGCTATGATTTGGAGTTAGAAACATTTACTGCAAAAGGTAATATCATTAATGTGCGTACAACTTGCGAAGTGACGATGCATGAAGGCAAACCGGCTAAGCTTACTGGGATATTTCTAGACATTACCAAACAAAAACAAGAAAAAATAGAGCTAATTAAAGCGAAAGAACAGGCTGAAATTAGCGAGTTATATCTTGATAATATTATTAATAATATTGGTGACCCCGTTTTTGTAAAGGATAAACAAAGTAGACTATTACTTATTAATGATGCGTTTTGCGAACTCTTTGGTGTTAAAAGAGAACAGGCTATTGGTAAAACAATGGCAGAAGATGTCTCGCCAAAAGAACGGGATATTTTTTTAAAGATAGATAAGCAAGTAATAAAGACTGGAAAAGAAAGTATAGTTGAGGAGACACTCACGATAAAAGGTGAACTAACAAAAACAATTTCTACAAGAAAATCAAGATATATTGATAGTAATAAAAAAAAGTATATCATTGGTGTCATTAGAGATATTACTCACAGAAAAATTGCTGAAGAAAAAATTAAAGAAAGCAAGAGTAAATTTGAAATACTTACAAACGTTACTTTTGAAGGCATTTTAATCCATGATAAAGGCGTTCCAGTTGATATGAATATCGCATTTCCTAAAATGTTTGGCTACACAAAGGATGAGTTTGTAGATAAAGACTTGGTTAAGCTAATCATAGCGAAAGAGTATCATAAGACTGTTGCTGAAAATATTATAAACGAATACGAGCAATCTTATGAGGCTAAAGGCATTAAAAAAGACGGTACAGAATTCCCTCTTGAGATTGAAGGAAGAACATACATTAGTAAAGAAAAAAAGAAATATAGAGTTACTGCAATTAGGGATATATCAGATCGCAAAAATGCAGAAAAAGAATTAAACAAAGCCCAAGAAATTGCGCGTGTAGGTAGTTGGTATATAGATATTTTAACAGGCGAAATGGTTTGGTCTGAAGAGCTTTATAAAATGTATGGATTTGATCCAAAACGTCCTCTTCCCCCTTTGTCGGAACATGAAAAATATTTAGCACCAGAAAGTTGGGAGCGTTTATCTTCATGTATTGAAAACACCATTAGAACTGGTAAGCCTTACTCAGTTGAACTTAAAGGGGCTGAAGGAGTAGGGAATAATTGGAAATGGATGTTTGGTAGAGGCGAAGCGGTGTTTGATTCAGAAAATAAAATTATTGGTGTAAGAGGCACAGGTCAAGATATTACAGCGCAAAAAGAAGCTGAAGAAAATTTACAACAAAAGGACCACATAATTGAGTCAGCTTCAAGTGCCATTGCAACTTCAGATCTTGATGGAAATATGACTTATGGCAATCCTGCTTTTAAGAAATTATGGAGATTTGATCATGATGAAGACTATTTAAATAAGCCATTTACAAATTACTGGTTGTTAAAAGAGAATGAAGAGAGTGTAAATACTTCCTTAACAGATAAGGGCTATTGGAAAGGAGAACTTAAAGCCAAAAGAAAAGATGGATCAGAGTTTGATGTTCGGGTATCTGCAGCAATGGTTAATGATGGGGATGGAAATCCGGTTGGATTAATGTCATCATCAGTTGATATCACCGAATCCAAACTTGCAGAAGAAAATCTAAAAGAAAGTAAAGAACAACTTGTTAGTGCTCAAAAAAGAGCCAAATTAGGGAATTGGTCGTGGGATCTTATTACAGATAAAATAATCTGGTCCGATGAAATGTATACTATTTATGGTCTGCCAAAAAACACAACCTTAACTTTTGATACTATTGTGGAAAGGACTCATCCAGACGAATTAGAAAACTACAAAATAGAAATAGCCCTTTGGATAGAAAAAGAAATAGTTTCACCGTTAGAATATCGCATCATAAAACCAAATAAAGAAATAATACATGTAAGTGCATTGGTTGATTTTGAAAGGAATGAAAACGGTGATTTAGTAAAATTAACAGGAACAGTTCAAGATATAACAGATAGAAAAATTGCTGAACAAAAAGTAATAGAAAGTGAAATTAGCATTAGTGCCATACTCAATTCCTTACCGTCTAGTGTTTGTGTTATTGATGATACAGGTAAGATACTGCAAGTAAACGATGCCTGGAAAGAATTTGGGGAATCTGGCGGGAACCAAAAGGCACCAGAACTATATACAGAATATAATTATTTTGACATATGTAGGACAGATCATCAAGATGAAAATGCCAAGGCCATTTTAGAGGGGCTTATGAAAATACTGAAAGGTGATATAGATAGGTTTGAATATGAATATCCTTGTCATTCACCCAACAAAAAACAGTGGTTTATAATGCGTGCTGATCTTATGAAAACCGAAGACAGACAAGTTGTTATTTCTCATATAGATATTACCTCACGTAAGCTTGCTGAAGAAAATCTTAAAGAAATACATTCACAGCTTAACATGGCGGTGGATTCGGCTAAATTAGGTGTATGGTCTCTTGATATTAATACTGGTGGATTGGTATGGAATAATGAACTCTTTGAAATATACGGAATAGCTCCATCTGAATTTGATTATGCCCAGGATTCGTTTGAAAAATTAGTACATCCGGAAGATCTAGAGTACGTGATGTCACGTCAGGCAGAGATTTTTCAAAATAAATCAATTTCTGAACTTGAATTCAGGATCATTCGTCCTAACAAAGAAGTGAGATATATTAATGCATCTGCTACACCGGTTATTATTGATGGTAAACTGGAGAAAATAATTGGGATCAATGAAGATATTACGGAACGTAAAACAAAAGAAAAAGAATTAAAGAGTGCGTTAGGCCAGTTGAATGAATTAAAATTGGAAGTTGAAGCTGAAAATATTTATTTAAAAGAAGAATTAAAACTGGAAGGTAATTTTCAAGAAATTATTGGGTCTAATAAATCATTAACTAAAGTATTAAAGCAAGTAGAGCAGGTTGCCAAAACGGACGCAACGGTTCTTATATTGGGAGAAACAGGTACAGGTAAGGAACTAATAGCTAGAGCTATTCATAAAGCTAGTAACAGGAGAGACAAACCATTAGTAAAGGTAAACTGTGCTGCTTTACCTGCAGAGCTCATTGAAAGTGAATTGTTTGGTCATGAAAAAGGATCTTTTACTGGTGCTATTAATCGTAAAATTGGTCGATTTGAACTCGCCCATAAGGGAACTATTTTTCTAGATGAAATAGGCGATTTACCTATTGGTATGCAAACACGATTGCTAAGAGTATTACAAGAACAGGAATTTGAGCGTGTTGGAGGTGAAATCACCATAAAAGTGGATGTAAGAGTTATTGCAGCTACAAACAGAAACCTTGAAAAACGTGTGGAATCTGGAGAATTTAGACAAGATTTGTACTATCGTCTCAACGTATTTCCTATTATATCTCCTTCATTAAAAGAAAGACTTGATGATATTCCAGAACTTGTTCATCATTTTATAAATAAATATAATGCACAATTTCAAAGTAAAGTAAAAACCGTACACCAAAGTGTCTTTGATAGTTTTTTGAGTTATGACTGGCCTGGTAACATTAGGGAATTAGAACATATTATACAACGCGCCATAATCCTCAATACGGGCACTCAATTACGACTAGGGAAGTGGTTTGTTTCTAAAAATTCTAATACCGTAGCTTCAGAAAAAATGGCAACATTAGAAGTCAATGAAAAAGTGCATATTCTTAAAGTACTTAAACTTACCAATTGGAAAGTACGAGGTGAAAATGGGGCATCAGAAATTTTAGGAATAAAACCAACTACATTAGAGTCGCGTATGAAAAAATTGGATATAAAGAAGCATTAAAAATCAGTAAAAACGAATAATTATTAACTCCGAAATATCGTGTATGCACGATATTTCGGAGTTTTTTTATGTATAAAAATTTATCGGATTAAGACGTAAGAATTTTATCTATTTGTTTGTCAGTGATTTACAAAATAATTTCATAGATTTTATTTATTGGCATTCAATTTGCCTTATATGGCGTAACGGTCATATTATGATTTCAATTATTGAATGTTATGGAGGTAAATAACTACGCTAATTTGGAACCACAAAAAACCATTGAAAATGAAATCATATTTAATCAATAAAGACAACTCTAATAATTTGTACAATCCTAATCAAACGGATGTCTTGAATGGAGCTAAAAGTGAAGAGCGAGAAACTAATTATTTAGTGGAAAACATAGAAGTAATTTCACCTACAGTTCTATCAAATTTTCCTAATGAAACCAAAAAGAAATTAAAAACACGTATTGCAGACGACGAAGGGTTAGTGAAAAAATATTTAAGCATCATACTAAAACATGAAAACAGGGAATTACTATTTGCCAAAAACGGTGCAGAAGCGGTACCGGTTTTTAATGATAATTCCAATGTAGATTTAATGGATGTTAAAATGCCAGAATTAAATGGGTTTGAAGCTAATAGAAGAATTCGCCAATTAAATAAAGATACTCCTATTATTAGTCAATCACCATACTGGAGTCTAGTAATAAGATAATAGCCAATGAAGTTGGCGCAAATTATATCATTGAAAAACCTATTTAGATGAAACGAAAAACATTAAGAGAAAGCTAACCCGAGATTATTATTAATAGCAGTAAAACGAAATTAACGTTTTACAATCCCTGAGAGAGCGCAAAGTTGAGAGGTTGCGCTCTTTTTTTTTAGATATTAAAAAAATAAAAACATGAACAAAATATATTTAATCTTGACTAGTATTGCGCTTGTTGGCAATAGTTATAGTCAAATTTCTAATAAAGGAATATTAAAAATAAAGGCTTCAACGGTTGTTTCTTTTAATGACGAGTATACCAATTCTGCGTCTGGCATTCATGATAATGATGGTGATTTATATTTAAATAGTAATTTCATAAATGACGGAACAACAAAATCTGCATCAGGAACTACTTATTTTAATAGCGCTGAATTTGATATTCAAAATATTTCTGGATTATCTAAAAGCATAAATTTTTACAATTTAGAGGTCAGTTTAACAAGCATTAATAAAAAGGGATTGTTAGTTGCTGATCATTTTAGTTTAACGGTAGCTAATAAACTTTCTATTAGTAGTGGAGATTTAATATTAATGGGGGATTCCCAACTTTTACAAACACATTCGGGAGTAGATGCTAATACAATTGGAACAGGTAATTTATTGATTGACCAGCAAGGTGTGAGTTCAACATACAACTACTTTACTAGATAGCATTTCAATCAATCAAAATCTCCAAAATCTTAATAGCTGCTTCACTAATTTTTGTTCCAGGGCCAAAAACAGCAACTGCACCAGCATCAAACAAGTATTCATAATCTTGTTTTGGAATGACACCGCCAACAATAACCATAATATCATCACGACCATACGCCTTTAAAGCGTCTATAACTTGAGGAACCAAAGTTTTATGACCAGCTGCCAATGAGGAAACGCCTAAAATATGCACATCATTTTCAACCGCTTGTTTTGCGGCTTCTTGAGGAGTTTGGAATAACGGACCAATATCAACATCAAAACCAACATCAGCATAACCCGTTGCTATTACTTTTGCACCACGGTCATGACCATCTTGTCCCATTTTTGCAATCATAATACGTGGTCTTCTACCATCTTGTTCTGCAAAAGTATCGGATAATTCTTGAGCTTTTTTAAAGGATTTATCGTCTTTTATTTCTTTACTATACACACCAGAAAATGATTTTATTTGTGCTTTATATCTTCCAAATTCTACTTCTAGTGCATCACTAATCTCTCCAAGAGTAGCACGTTCACGAGCAGCTTCAACAGCTAAAGCTAGTAAATTATAATCCTCACGCATCTCGATAGCTATCGGGAGGGGATCTTTTGAATTCATTTCTCTATTCTCGTTAGAATTAGAATCTATCGAATTTAACGAAAATTTTGCTGCTTCAGTCAATTTTGATAAAGTCGCTTTAACTTTCTCTGAATTTCTTTCAGCTTTAATCGTGTTTAATCGCTCTATTTGAGAATGTCTAACAGTTTGGTTATCGACTTCAAGCGTGGAAATTGGATCTTCCTCTTTAAGCTTATATTTATTAACGCCGACAATAATATCTTGATTAGAATCTATTCTAGCTTGTTTTCTAGCAGCCGCTTCTTCAATTCTAATTTTTGGAATACCAGCTTCAATAGCTTTGGTCATGCCGCCAATTTCTTCAACTTCTTCAATTAAAGACCATGCTTTTTCAGCGATATCATGAGTTAATTTTTCAACATAATAACTTCCTGCCCAGGGATCAACCGTTTTAGTGATTTTGGTTTCTTCTTGTAAAAAGATTTGTGTGTTTCTAGCAATTCTTGCCGAAAAATCTGTTGGCAACGCTATGGCTTCATCTAATGCGTTTGTGTGCAAACTTTGTGTGCCTCCAAAAGCCGCTGCAGTTGCTTCAATAGTTGTACGTGCAATATTATTAAAAGGATCTTGTTCTGTTAAACTCCAACCAGAAGTTTGGCAGTGTGTTCTTAACGCTAAAGATTTTTCGTTTTTAGGGTTAAATTGTTTTACCAATTTTGCCCAAAGCATTCTGGCAGCTCGCATTTTTGCGATTTCCATAAAATGATTCATGCCAATAGCCCAGAAAAAAGATAGGCGTGGAGCGAAGGTGTCAATATCCATACCTGCTGCTAATCCTTTTCTAATATATTCTAAACCATCTGCTAGTGTATATGCTAATTCTATATCGCAAGTGGCTCCAGCTTCTTGCATATGGTATCCAGAAATACTTATGCTATTAAATTTCGGCATGTTCTTGCTGGAATATTCGAAAATATCTGAAATGATTTTCATGGAAGGCGTTGGTGGGTATATATAAGTGTTACGCACCATAAACTCTTTTAAAATGTCATTTTGTATAGTTCCGACCAGCTGTTCTGGTTTAATACCTTGCTCTTCGGCTGCAACAATATAAAATGCCATAATGGGTAATACCGCACCATTCATTGTCATGGAAACCGACATTTTATCTAGTGGGATTTGGTCGAAGAGGATTTTCATGTCTTCAACTGAATCGATAGCTACTCCAGCTTTTCCAACATCGCCAACTACACGCTCATGGTCTGAGTCATAACCTCTGTGTGTTGCTAAATCAAAAGCTACTGAGAGTCCTTTTTGTCCTGCCGCTAAATTTCGTCTGTAAAATGCATTGCTTTCTTCAGCAGTTGAAAACCCTGCATATTGACGAATTGTCCAAGGTCTACGAACATACATAGTGCTATATGGGCCTCTAAGATTTGGTGCAATACCTGCTACAAAATTGAGGTGCTCTAAACCTTCTATGTCTTTTTTAGAATAGGTAGATTTAACATGAATATCTTCAGCAGTTCGAAAAGGTGAAGCTTCTGACTTCTGACTTTTGACTTCTGACTTTATTTCGATATGTTGAAGATTTTTTCTGTTCATTACATCTTAGTGATCATGTCCTGCATGAGGATCAACTTCAGTTTTTGGAGGTACTTGATTAAAGTCAACTTTTTGCTTTGGTTTTTCCAAATTCACCTTAGAGAAATCTATATCAAACATTTTAGCATAATATAAATCTAATGCCACATACAAGGCTAAATTTTTGTCGCTTAATGTGTTTCTGTATTTAGAGGCTAAAGGTGCTCCAAACAATTTCGGACTCATACTATTTGTTGTTATTAGTGCATCAAAAGTAGTTTTTAGAGCCTTGTCTTTTATATTGGTTGAAATACAATTTACTGTAGTGCTGTTGTAATTTAAATGACTTTTTGAATTATCAGCATCCCATAAATCACCTTCTTTTTTTAAGGCTTCAAAAACATCTACGGTGTGTTTAGAAACAATCTCCTCTAATTTTAGTCGGCCAAAAACAGAATTTCTTATTATTTGTGAATAGGCCTGATCTAATCGATAACTTTGGCTTCCTTTTTTGTAATAATTTACGATGTCATCTTCAAAGCTATAAAGGGCTTCATTGTATAATTTGGAGTTTGCGCCTTCACAATCAAATGCTACTGCTTTATCTGCATATTTGTAATCTGAAAACGTACTTTCTTTTTTGCAATTGAATGCAATAAAAAATAATAAAAAAAGGATAAGGGTGATTTTTGATTTCATTTTAATTTTCATCTTTTAATCGTTTTTGTTCTAAATGTTCTGATAATCGTTTTTCAATTATGGGTTCAATTAATGTTTTTCTAGGATTGGTTTTAACAAAAGGATAAAGTTCTAACTCATTTTTCATTTTATCGTTTATGTTTGGGTGTTTGTTGGAACCCAATAAAACTTCTTCACCTTTATCAAATTGTTCTTGCTCTTTAGATGCGCTTTCTTTAATTTTTCTTTGGATTGTTCCAGCTTTTAGCTGACTTAAAAACCCGCCATTGTTTTCAATCTCTTTAAATATATCTAGTGCTTTTTCTGAAAGTTGATTTGTAATGCTTTCTATATAATATGAACCATCAGAAGGATTATTTACTTTATCAAAATAACTTTCGTGTTTTAAAACCAATAATTGATTTCTGGCAATACGCTCACCAAATTCATTGCTTTTATGATAAATAGCATCGTAGGGTAAATTGATTACAGTATTCGCACCTCCAAGAATAGCACTCATACACTCTGTAGTGGTGCGCAATATATTTGTATTGTAATCATATAAGGTTTTGTTTCGTTTTGTTGGAGTTGCAATGATATGACAGTTTGTATTTGTGCTATATTCAGTAGCTAATGTTTTCCATAGCTTTCGTAAGGCTCTTAATTTTGCGATTTCAAAAAAATAGTTGGTGCCAATGGAAACTTCGAATATAACTTCTAACGATTGTAATTTGTTTTCTGATTTTT
>RCNE010000856.1_pt1 | contig 16433 bp, 17 predicted proteins | sample 2041361 | NCBI WGS metagenome assembly RCNE01 (sample SAMN09708229, study PRJNA481090) | Marine sediment metagenome, whole genome shotgun sequencing project.
CAACCTGCGGCGACGAAGTCGGCCTCGCAGTTCAACAGACGGCAGATCTCGTTCCACGCGTCGTAGTCCCAACCCTCACCGGCATCGCCGCCAACGGCGACGTAGTTGAACGGAAGGTACGCGTTCTCGACACCAACGGTGACCGTGCGACCCTCAAGGTCTGGAAGCCCGCTGTCTTCCTCTGCGTCGTCACCGTCACCCTCATCGGAGGTGTCGGGTGCGGTTGTGTCATCGGTTGCGGTATCGGCCGGGTCGTCATCGCTGCCGCACGCGGCGACGACGATCGACATGGCGAAGAGCAACGCGAAAAGGCGCAGCACCTTCCGCAGTGAAGTTTCAGTCATGTGTGTAAGTCCCTCTCCAAAGGTCACAGCGCGGGGCTGCAATTCATCCAGCCAAGGCTAGCTGTGCGCCTGTTGCACACAACCGCGGGACTCATACACACGCAAACGGGTCCCGCCGGATCGATGTTCAACTTCCCCGATGAACTCGATCTGGCGGGACCCGCTGTGACAAGTATGACATGAAAGATACTGAAATGCAACAACAGTGCACTCAGGGAGATTTCTGCATGAAATCGAGCAGGGATCAGCCGAATCGAGAGGCGAACCCGATCCGCAATGCCGGCTGAAAACAAAGCTCGATCGCGCCATACACCGACCCGAGGACACGATCGAGCGCCTCAACATCGACGTGGCGAAGGTCGAGGCGCCCCTTTAAGTAGACCGCCTCCTCCGAACCAATCGTGAAGGCCATCTCTCTGAAGCCATCGTTTCGCCGAAGTAACTGCTCATAGAAGGCAGCATGATTCTCGTCCGGCGAAGGCATGACGTACGTCTCGAACGCGAGGGTGCGCTGGCCCAGCTCAAACCAGACCGAGTACACGTCCTTCGCTTCTCCATTGACTCGAACGAACCACCGGTCGGCATCAGATTCGGCATCTTCGACGACAGCGGCGACAACAGGATTTTCGTCGAGCGACGCAAGCCACGACGTCAGTACTGCTGTAACGGCGTCGCGTTCAGCGGGCGTTGGGGGAGCAAAGTCGTCCATTGCCGAACCGTAGTTCGGGCACAGAAGTCAGTTGCAGTCGACCAGCACCCGCGCTTCGACAAGCTCGGCGTAGATCCGGCGCAACCTCAAGGCAAGCCCCGACCAGGGATACCGGCTTGCCTGGATAGCCGCTGCGGCACCCAGCGCGGCGGCGTGTGACGGGTCGAGCAGAATGCGATCGATGGCGGACGCGTATTGCTGGGGCTCGCGCTCATCGATCAAGTAACCCGTCTCGCCATCTTTGACGAGAGTTCTCAGACCACCAACAGCTGCCGCGACCACGGGAATCCCGCACGCAGCGGCTTCGAGCGCGACCAACCCAAACGACTCCGAACGACTGGGCATAACCAACACGTCGGCAGCTCGGTAGTACGTGGACAGCGCGTAGTGCGGCTGGGGTTCGACGAAGATCACGCGCTCCCGTAGTCCACGAGCGTCGATGAGATCGAGAATCCGTTTGACCTCGGTGTCGCCCTCTTGTCCGCTAGCGCCACCAACGATCATTAGCGTCGAGGTCGGGTCCGATAAAAGCGACAGAGCCTCGACCGCAATATCGAGACCTTTGAGCGGCTGGATTCTGCCGACGAACAGGACGAGCGGCCCGCCGTCGTACTGAATGGCGTTTCTCGCACCATCGGAGGCTCCCGGCGAGAACAAGGCTCGATCGACACCGGGAGCGACGATCTCAATTCGATCCTCATCAGCCCCGTAGAGCTCGATCAGCTGACGGCGCTCTTCATCAGCGTTCGCCACAAGAACATCGGAGCAGGCAACCACCGTCGTCTCGGCGTCGATGCGCGCACGTGGCTCGTCGTCACCCATCTCGGCTTTGACGCGGGCCAATGTGTGGAAGGTCGTGACCAGTGGCAGATCCAGGGGGTGTTTGAGCTGGTGTCCAACAACACCAGAGAGCCAGTAGTTCGCATGTAGTACATCGACCGGGTTCTCGATCAGCCACTCGCGCATCCACGCCGTGAATTCATCAACGATTCCTGGCAACTCTTCTTTTGCCAGATCGACTCGCCCAGCGGGCACATGGATCACCCGAAACCCCGGTTCAACCTCAACGATTGGATCAAGCTCGTGCGACCAGCGGCGAACGAAGACATCACACGCCACCCCCGCTTGTGTCAACGACGACACGAATTCTCTGATGTAGACGTTCATCCCCCCGCTGTCGCCTGAACCCGCCTGGGTCAGCGGAGACGTGTGCAACGAGATGATGCCGGCCCGAAGCCGATGATCTCGCGGAGAGTCGAACGCCGTCGTCACACTCAGAGACCCAACCTGCGCCGTGACACATCGAACATGGCCACAGTGGCCGCGGCCGACACATTCAACGACGCGACCGCGCCCTGCATGGGAATCGAGACGAGCTCGTCGCAGCGTTCACGGGTCAACCTAGACAACCCCGGACCCTCAGCACCGAGCACCAGACAGAGGGGCTGATCGGCAAGGTCCAGATCGTAGATCGATCGTGTGCCACCTTCGTCGAGCCCGATGACCCACACGTCATGTTTCTGCAGCAACTGAATGGCCGCAGGCACCCCTGCCACGGTTGCGATCGGCACGTGTTCGATCGCGCCAGCGGACGTCTTTGCAACCGTCGCCGAAATGCGGGCTGACCGGTGTTTGGGCAAGATGATGCCAGTCACGCCAGCCGCGTCAGCCGAGCGAAAGATTGCGCCCAGATTGTGTGGATCCGTGAGTCCATCGACCATAACGAGGAACGGTTGTGGCTCTTTGATCAGCTCTTCGAGCTCGGTCGTCGGGAGCGGTTCAGCTTCGGCATAGACACCTTGCGCCGATTCGGTGTCGGTTTGTGCGTGAAACGCTGAGCGGCCGACCTCTCTGATGACAATACGTCGATCGTCGGCAAGCATCTGAATGTCTTCGAGAATCGGTGCAGCGTCGAGCCCTGACTGCATCACGACTTCGAGTACCTTGCGCCGGTCGGCCAACAAGAGCTCGCGCACGGCGTGCCGGCCCTCGATACGATCGCCACCAGGTCCCTTTTGGCGTCGGCCCTCGCCGGCCGATCCCGGAGTGGGGGTGGCGTCGGGTCGCTCCGGGGTCGTGCCCCGATTACCTGGTTTGCGCTGCGCGGACCCTCGCTTGGGACCCGCACTTCGAGACCGGTCATTTGACCCCCGCGATGGTTGCCCACCTCCCGATCGACGGCGGTTGCCGCTACGCCCTTTGGCCATCGTCAGGACCCCAGGCGAACCGCCCAGGTCCCGTCATTGGACAGAACCTGCACGATCGAGATGCCGGACTTTGCCGTTCCAGCGGTGGCGAAGGGTGGTGTGTCACGGCCAGCGAAGCGGACTTCATTGACCAACAGGTCTCGCCCTGTCGAGGGAGACACACCAATCACTGCGAAGTTCCCGAAACCATTCCATGTCGCGGTGGAGGTCGTGAAACGTTTGATCTTGTTCGACACCCGGTACACCTGGTTGCCCGCTCCCGAGGTCGAGGCCCTTTTGAGGGGCACGCCGGTTCGATTGACGAAGGTGATGGCCCAAGCGCCGCCGCCACTGTCAACCTCGATGCTTGCGGGCTTGCCCTTAAACAGGAACGCTCCTCCATAGGAGTCACCAACACCGCCAAAGTTGGCAATCGTGTTGCCTGCAGCATCAAACGCCTGAATTCCAAGAGCATCGAACGAGCTCGTGCCATCGAGGTCGACACGAGCAACGAAATAGTCGTCGCAGCGAGTGGACAGCGCAAAACAATAACGGGCCACACTGAAGCTGTTGGGAATAACTGGCTTGGCAACCGCATCGCCGATCCCCCGGACCTGGACAAGGTTGCCCCGATCACAGCTCGTGACCTGTACGTCGATGTTCTGCACCGTGCAGGTGTCGACACCGAGGTTTCCTGCAATACGGTCGACACCTTGGTCGCCCCGAAGCACGTCGGCACCAGCTTTGCCACTGATGTAGTCATCGCCGAAGCCGCCGCGAATTTCATCGTTGCCATTGCTGCCGATCAGCCGATCGTTGCCATAGCCGCCGATGATCAGGTCGGCACCGTCGCCGCCCTGCACATAATCGGCGCCGGCATTTCCGCACACGACGTCATTGCCCCCAAGGGCCAAGATTCTGTCGTTCCCACCGTTCCCGACGATCACGTCAGCGCGTGCGGTTCCAATGAGTAAATCGGCGCCTTCTGTGCCAACAATCGTGGCCCGGCGACCAGCGCAGGTTGTCGCTGTCTGGGCTCCGGCTGCGGTGGCTGTCAGCGGCAGGATGACCGCCAAGGTGACACAGACGGCCAACACTGCCTTGATACGAGTTCGCACAAGCGGACTTCTTTCTAGCGGAGAACTATCCAACGTTATCTTCAGTTCAGATCGAATCGATTCGAAGGCGCCCGAGGAAGAGGTCGACCCAGATGCCGACAGATCCCGCCATCCAGAGCGTCCCCCACCCAACATCGCCTCCGAGAGCGAACCCGAAAACCAGTGCGCTCGCTTCGACAACAGTCCGTGCAAGCCAGACCGGTGACCCGATACGGGCCAACGCGGTCATGAGCCCATCGCGTGGACCAGGGCCGAGACCGGCGCCGATGTACAGACCCGAGGCGAGACCGATCAATACAGGAGCAACGCCGAGCGCCAGAATACGGAATGACAGCGATTTGAGGTCGGGGACGATCCAGATCGTCAGATCGGTGACGACGCCGATCACCACCACATTCAGCAGCGTTCCGAGCCCCACGGGCTGTTTGATCAGCGGAAAGACCAACAGGAGCACTGCACCCGTGAGAATCGTCACTTGGCCGATCGCCAGTGGCGTCCTGTTTGCCACGCCGCCGTGGAAGACCGTCCATGGGTTTACGCCGAGCTCGGCCTCGACCCCGAGGCCGAGAGCCACGCCGAATACAACCAGCCCAGCGATGACCTGCACATAACGTCGGCGGCGTGGTTCACGAATCCGATAGACGAGGTATGGGCCAACCTGCCGAGTCTCGTTCACCTCTCCGCGTGTGCCACGAGTGCAACCGCCCAACAGGCAATTCCCTCACGACGTCCCAACGACCCAATTCCCTCGGGCCGTTTTCCTTTGACCGTGACGGGAGCTCCGACGGCATCGGTGAGTCGTTGCTCCATCTCTGCCCGTCGCGGCGCAAGCTTGGGCGCGTCAAGCACCACAGAGCAGTCGGCATTTTGAGGTTCCCATCCAGCGGCGCGCACGGACGCCGCGGCTGCACGAAGCAATTCGATGCTGTCTGCGCCGGCGAGGGCAGGGTCGGTGTCGGGAAAGTGTGAACCGATGTCACCAAGTCCGGCAGCGCCCAGCAGTGCATCGGTGACTGCGTGAGCAATCACGTCGGCGTCGCTGTGCCCGGCAAGCCCGGGTCCAGATTCGTCGAAGTGCACGCCGCCCAACACCATCTGTCGATCGGGATTGTCGGAGAACGGATGGATATCGAATCCTTGACCGACACGAATGTTCGGGCTGTTGGTCATCGTCGCTCCTCGAGAATGGAGATCATCGCTTCGGCGGTGGCGAGATCGTCCGGGTCGGTGAGCTTTCGGTTGTGGGGCTCACCATCCACGAGTATCACCTCGAATCCGAGGGCTTCCACAAGCGTCGCATCATCGGTTGCGTCCCCGCCGACCGAATGGGCCCGGCGCAGAGTTGCCGCGTCGAACCCTTGCGGTGTCTGCACGGCACACAGCTCCGTGCGATCGACGGTTCCGCCCTGTCGCCATCGAATCGTGTCGGTGACCGACACGACCGGCACCACAGCGAACGCTCCATCAGCCAGCGCTGAACAGACAACCGAGAACAGCGCTGGCGAAGCCAGCGGCCGGGCTGCATCGTGCACCAGGACGTGGCGTGCAACGGCGGGGACGGCATCGAGCCCGGCTCGAACACTCTCGGTTCGGGTGGATCCTCCGGCAACGACGACCACAGACGTATTCGGTGCGGTCAGCGACTGATCCGCGACGGCGTCGGCGGGAACCACGACCACGACACCACTCGAAGCCGTCGCTGCTGCATCGACCGAACGTTGCAGGACCGATCGCCCCCCGAGGTCGACGAACTGTTTGCGACTTCCGAATCGGAGTCCAGAGCCACCAGCGACCACAATCGACCACACCTGCGAACGCGGTACTTCCGGCGAATCGGCATCTCCGTGGCTCATGTCACTAGTATCGCCTTGTCATGGTTGAATCCTCACTCCTCTCCTCCGTCGATCTCTTCCGAGACGTCGACGGGTCTGTCATCGATGAACTGGCCTCAGCGGCCACTGAGAAGTCCCTTTGGCGGGGCGACATCTTGTTCAGCGAAAGCCAAGAACCCGACGCCTTGTACATCGTGATCAGCGGTCGTATCGCTATTGCGAACAAGTCGATCGATGGTCGCGAATCGGTCGTTGCGCTGATGGAGGACGGCGACCTTTTCGGCGAGATGGGTCTGTTCGATGGACTTGGCCGCTCAGCCGAGGCGCGTGCGCTGGAACCATCGAAGGTTGCCGAGATTCCGTACGGTCCTGTGCGTCATACCTACGAGGCTCACCCCGATCTCTTGTGGCGAGTAGTCGACATGCTTGCCCGCCGACTCCGGTCGATGGACGAGGCGCTGGCCGACTCGGTGTTCCTCGACGTCACTGGGCGAACAGCGAAACGTCTTCTCGAACTCGCCGGGGATTCTGACGAGTTCACGCTGCCGATCACACAGGAAGAATTGTCTGGCATGGTCGGCGCCTCTCGAGAGCGCGTGAACAAAGCCATCTCGGCGTTCATCCGACTCGGTTGGTTGACGCAGACCGATCGCCGCTACACGATCACCAATCGCAAGCAGCTCGAGATTCGCTCGCGTTAGTTGCCCCGACGCGCAGGTATCACTTTCGTGATTTACGCTTGACGACCCGTCCCGTCAACGGCGAAGGAATCATTCGAATCCAGACTCCTTTTTCGCCCTCGGCCCAGGGGTAGAGCGAGAGTGAACGCAACCTGCGCATCAGCTCTGGGGTTTCCTCGGGGTCGACGAGTTCGGGCGTACCGCGGGCGATGACGCTCCATGCGAAGTGTTCGCGCTCATCGATGTGGTCGACCTCGATCACCACTTCTTTGTCGACGGTATCGGCGATCGGACTCTCGCTGGCACAACGAAAAACGATCGCCTCTCCGTCCCACGCGTAGTTGATTGGGTACAGATGGACTCGCTGGCCACGCATGAAGGCGATCCGTGCGACCTCTTTTGCTTCGAGTCGGTGCACACATTCCGCGAGCGGGATTATTTCGTTGCCCGTGCGTTCATCGGTGAACGACATGACGACCTCCTCGGGTGGGTTCGCAACCACCGTGGTGCCCTTCATCGAGAACACCCAGGGACAAAGGTCCTTGATTCCCACAGGCCAGTCGGTAAGCCTGTAGTGGTGACGGACCCGAACCAGCGACTTACCGAGGCGATCCTCGCCACTGCGGCTGATCCGATCATCGTGATCGACGAAACCGGCGTCATCGAGATGGCAAATGCAGCCACGAGTCGTCTTTTCGGGTTCACACACGAGGCACTCGTTGGTCAAAACGTGGCGATGCTGATGCCCGAGCCGTTTCGCACCGAACACGACAGCTACATCAATAGCTACCTCGAGACGGGTGAAACGAAGATCATCGGCATCGGTCGCGAAGTAGCGGCCCGACGAAGTGACGGAACGATCTTTCCTATGTTCCTCTCCGTCAGCGAGGTCGACGGACAACAGCCACGCCGATTCACGGGAATCATTCACGACCTCACCCGCCGAGTCGAGGCCGAACAAGCGCTGTTGCAGGCCAACTCAACGCTTGAGGCACGTGTCGAGAACCGCACGAGCGAGCTGCGAACTCTCCTCGTCGAGCTCGAACGATCGAATCGCGACCTCGAGCAGTTTGCATACATTGCCTCACACGATCTGCAGGCACCGCTTCGCAACGTTCGCCAAGGGCTCGAGCTTCTCGACGAACACCTCGAGTCCACGTTGGGAACCGGGTTCGACGACGAGGCACAAGAGCTTCGCCGCTTAGTCTCCGAAGCGGTCACTCGTATGGAGGAGCTTATTTCTGGCCTGCTCGAATACAGCCGAGTCGATCGCCACCAGACCGCCGCGACCACCCCGGTCGATCTGAACGATCTTGCAGACGAACTCCGTCAGATCCTTCAGGCAGATCTCGCTGAAGCAGATGCCGAGCTCGTGATCGATGACCTGCCGGTCGTAAACGGCAACCGGGTGCAACTGCGGCAGGTCCTGCAGAACCTTCTCCAGAACTCGCTCAAATATCGCGTCGACGAGACCCGGCCCCGCGTCGAGATCAATAGTCGTAACGAGGGTGAGGAATGGATCATTAGCGTCGGCGACAACGGCATCGGAATCGACGAAGCCCAACATGAACGTATTTTCGAACTGTTCGGCAGGGGCCACCCAGGATACGAAGGTGTCGGGCTGGGTCTTGCCATCGCCCAACGAATCGTCGAGAGTCACGGCGGTCGCATCTGGGTCGAATCGGCTCCCGAAAAGGGGGCGATCTTTCACATTGCACTCCCCCGAGGACTGTGATGCGCACTCCAGGAGGACTGTGATGCCACCCTCGACAAGCTCGAGTCGCACGCGGATCCTGCTCGTCGAGGACAACCCCTTGGACGCACGGGCGACGCTGCGAGCCCTCGAAGGCCTTGCACATCCTCACGATGCCGAACATCTCGTCAACGGATCCGAAGCGTTGACCGCTCTTTCACGACACGCTCAATCTGACTCGATTCCCGACCTTGTTCTGCTCGATCTGAATGCGTCTGGGATGCGTGGTCTCGAGGTGTTGCAGGCAATTGGATCAGACCAGCTGCTCCGGGACATCCCCGTGGTGATCCTTTCGACGTCGGACTCTCAGGCCGACATCGACACCGCTCTTCAGAACGGCGCTCGCACGTACTTCATCAAGCCACGATCACTCGACGGCTGGACCGACATCATCGCCGGACTCGATGCAATCGTTGGCGGCACGGCACCGCCGACGCCTACAGCAGACTCCTGAGGTCAGCCATGATGCCGTCGATCGCCTCGATGGGCGTGCTCCCATAGGCAAGTTGGCGGCCGTATTGAATGAGCGCCGCCGCCACGACGGTGGGCGGCGCTGCAATTTCGAACTCGGTGAGGCGCAGGGAGATATACGGAAAGGGGTCGCTGCCAATGAGTGATCCGGCTCGAGCAAGCTCATCAGCAATGGCGTACAACATCCGCCCCCGTGGAGACACTTGATCCTCGAGCACTTCACGGACCCAGGTTGCGACGTCGACAACGTCGGCGCGAGCAGCGATTCGTTTTTCGATCTCGGTGAATGCGTACGTGGCCACTGCTTCGAGCAGACCGGTACGTGACGTGAAGTGATAGTGGATAGAACCCTTGGTCACGCCGGCCGAAGCGGCGATCGACTCGAGAGACGCAGAGAGGTCGCCTCCTTCGAACGCCTCGATCGAAGCATGCAGAATTGCATTTCGCGTCGCGTTGCGACGCTCCACTTGGGTTGCCATTGGGTCGACGGTAGCAAAGCCGTCGCAATCCGCAGGATCAGCTGGGGCGGACGCGAACACCTTGACAGTACTTACTGACCATCGGTTAGTATTTAGCATGACTAATCGCTCATCGTGCGGAATTCTCGGCGTGCACCAAACCGATTTCGCCGACAACCTTCGCAAACAGAACCGAGACATCGGTGATCTCACCGCCGAGGTCTCGATCGGCGTGCTGGAAGCCGCCGACCTCGATCCGTCCGAGGTGCAATCGATCCATGTCGGCAACGCCTTTGGTGCGCTCTACACGGGACAAGCCCACATGGCCGCACTGCCTGCGACGGTCATCCCCGAGTTCTGGGGGGTACCGGCCATGCGACACGAAGCAGCGTGCGCTTCGAGCTCGATCGCCGTCTTGTCGGCAATGGCCGAGATCGAAGCGGGGAGATACGACTGTGTGCTCGTCCTCGGCGTCGAACAGGAACGGACGATGTCTGGCGCCGAAGCTGCCCAGGTGCAACATGCCGCTGCCTGGGTTGGTCATGAGACCGAAGGCACCGAGTTCATCTGGCCGGAGACCTTCGATCGCGTCGCTGAGGAGTACGACACGAGGTATGGGCTTGACGAGAGCCATCTGCGAGCAATCGGAGAGATCAACCTCACCAACGCGAAACGAAACCCACGTGCCCAAACTCGCGACTGGGCACTCAGCGATTCCAGCTTCAGCACCGACGACTCAGCAAATCCCATCGTTAGCGGTCGGCTCCGCCGCAACGACTGCTGCCAGATCACCGACGGTGCAGCTGGGGTGATCCTGGTCTCGCCGAGTTGGCTCGAGCGCAACAACCGAAGCGCGGTCGCCGAAATCACTGGCTGGGGCCACACGACCGTGGGGCTTCCCCTTGATGCCAAGCTGGCCTCGAGCAAGAACGCGCCATTCGTGATGCCTCACGTGCGCGATGCAATCGTCGGTGCCTGGACGCGGGCGGGCATCTCCGGAACCGGTGATCTTGACGCGATCGAAACGCACGACTGCATGACACCTTCGGAGTACCTGGCGATCGATCACTTCGGGATCACCGAGCCAGGTATGAGTTGGCAGGCAATCGAAGACGGCACGATCGCACACGACGGATCGTTGCCGGTCAATCCGAGTGGTGGCCTGATCGGAGGTGGACACCCCGTCGGCGCGACCGGTGCGCGCATGCTCGCCGATGCGACCAAACAAGTGGCCAAGGAAGCAGGCGACTATCAGGTCGAAGGCGCCAACCGAGTCCAAACACTCAACATCGGCGGGAGCACCGCAAGCACGGTCAGCTTCGTCGTGGAGTCAGCGTGATGGCGGCACACATCACGGCCACCCACCTGACCACACCGAACGATGCGGAAAACCTATGAAGATCCAACAGCAGCGCCCATTCGTAAACACACTTCCTGCCGATGACACCCATCCGTATCGCTCAGGGGCGTGGAAACCCCAAGACACTGAATATGACGCCTGGGACCTCGACGTCATCGGCGAGATCCCACGCGAGCTGAACGGCGTCTACCTTCGCAACACCGAGAATCCACTGATGGACTCCATCGGCCGCTACCACCCATTCGATGGCGACGGCATGCTGCACTCCATCTCGTTCGACGACGGTGAGGCCGTCTACCGGAATCGGTTCATCCGAACGTCGGGGCTGATCGCCGAACAGTCGGCCGGCCAACCCCTGTGGCCAGGACTCGCCGAACCACCAGCGAAAGCCATTGCCGAGTACGGCTGGGGTGCCCGAACGTTTCTCAAGGACTCGTCAAGCACGGACGTCGTTGTACATCGAGGCATGGCGTTGTCGAGCTTCTATCAATGCGGCGAGCTGTACCGACTCGACCCCGTGACACTCGAACAAGACGGCGTCGAGACGTGGGGCGGCAAGTTCCCCAAAGAAGGTGTCTCCGCGCACACGAAGGTCGATGAGGCGACGGGCGAAATGTTCTTCTTCAATTACTCGATCGAGGCTCCGTTCATGAAGTACGGAGTCATCGATGCCGCTGGCGACCTGGCGCACTATGTGGACATCCCGCTTCCGGGGCCCCGCCTTCCCCACGACATGGCGTTCACCGAGAACTACTCCATCCTCAACGACTTCCCCCTCTTTTGGGACGACGAGGCAATGACTGCGGGGTACTTCGTTCCCCGGTTCCATGCCGACACACCGAGTCGGCTGGCCGTCATCCCACGCCGTGGGACAACGGACCAGATCATGTGGTTCGAGACCGACTCCACGTTCGTACTGCACTGGATCAACGCCTATGAACAGGGCGATGAGATCATCCTCGACGGGTTCTTCGAGGAACAACCCGCTCCAGCACCGGAGCCGGGCGATGATCTCGAGACGATGATGTTTCGTTACCTCGACATGCATCGCATGCGCCCTCGCGCACATCGCTGGCGTCTCAACCTTCGAACCGGCACGGCAACCGAAGAACACCTGAGTGATCGCACGATGGAGTTCGGCATGATCAACGCAAAGTTCGGCGGGCGTCCGTATCGCTACTCATACAACGCGCTGCCCACCGTTGGTTGGTTTGGATTCGAAGGCATCGTGAAACACGATGTTGAGTCCGGAATCGAGACGGCCTACGAGCTGCCGGCCGGCGTGTACAACTCCGAGACGGTCATGGCTCCACGTCCTGATGGCAAGAGCGAAGACGACGGCTGGCTGATCACATTCACGTCCGACATGAACAACGACGAGTCGCGCTGCCTCATCTTTGATGCCGAGGATCCCGCTGCCGGACCAGTTGCATCGATCGGCCTTCCTGAACGAATTGCTTCTGGCACGCACTCGACGTGGGCTGACGCAAGCGCCCTCATCCGCCCATGAACGCGCAGAACCCAAATTGCCCAGACAGCGTCCTCTAGAGTCGGCGAATGGCCAGACAGATCGTGCTCGTTCGACATGGTGAAACCGAGTGGAGTCGCACCGGCCGCCACACGGGGCGCACCGACATAGCGCTGACCGAGCGAGGCCGTCGCGAGGCTGCAAGCGTCGGACCGGCGTTGCACGGGTGGGACTTTGCTCACCAGTTCTCCTCACCACTCTCGAGGGCACGAGATACCGCAGAGCTCGCCGAAATCCCTGGCGCAACGAGCGAGCTCGTGATCGACGACGATCTCCTTGAATGGGATTACGGCGTGTACGAGGGCCGTACCAACGATGCCATTCAGACCGACGAACCCGGCTGGTCGAAATGGGCTGGTGCTCTGGAAGGTGGCGAGACCGCACTTGAAGTCGGCGTCCGGGCAGACCGCGCGATTGCCAGACTCTCCGCAGCATCCACCGATGGGCCGGTTCTCGTCTTTGCCCACGGGCACCTACTGGCGATACTCATCGCGCGTTGGCTCGAGCTCGATCCGCGCGAAGGCCGCAGGTTCACCCTCGAAACAGCCACCGTCTCGGTTCTCGGTGTGAAACGAACCGACCGAATACTGCGGATCCTCAACTATGGATGTGATGTCGCAGCGCCTATCGATCCCACCCAGCGCGGCACATACGAGCCAGTTGGCCGTCCATCGGGTGAATGATCAGTTCGCAGTATCCAAAAGAAGTTCGCCGTTCGGATAGAAGTTTTGATAGTCGGAACCGAACGAAGAGAACGAGGAGACCCGATCAAGGGGCCGTTGTCCGTTCAGCGGTGCACCCAGCGTGGCACTCCACCGAACTCCCGAGGCAGGATCGATGATCTCGGCGCCCACCACCTGTAGGTCAAGCTCGACACCTTCCACGAGGCGTGAGTACGCAGCCCATCGATCGAGCTGGGGATCGGCAACCACAAGGATCGGCTCGCCCGCGAGCTCTATCGACAGCGACTCGAGCTCGCGAAGATCGAGGAATGGAATCGCGACCGAGTCCTCGCCGATCACCACGACGACGGCCATCATCTCGATCGAAAATCCGCTGTCTCTCGTGCCCGCATCGAGGGCGAGCGTGTCGGGGAATCGTTCTTTCCAATCACTCCACGACGAAAGTGTCGAAGGAAGAAGCTCCAAACTGGTTCCACGCAAGGGACCGAGTATTGCCTCCCCCGTCGGTTGGCTCCAGATACTGCCGGTGTCGTGATCGAACCACGTCATGGCGTTCATCCAAAGATCACCCTGGTTGCCGAAGATAACCGGGTTGCCGTCGATCTCTCGGCGATGGACCATCGCCGTTCCGCACAATGGTCACCAGGTGACCATCGTGGGAATCCCACGATGGTTGTCGATCACGATTTCCCTCCACGTAAGAAATCCAACGGGATAGGCCCGCTGCTCGCCAAGCAGGTCCACACCTATGACGAGCTCATCGTCAGGCCAATCGACGCCGGAAGGATCGACGAAGGCCGGCTCATACACGGGTCTGATCAGATCTCGGGGCACGCTTCGCCGGTAGTCAGCTGGCAACTCCTCTCCGTCATCGCTCGGGTCGTACAAGTCGGGGAACTGCCCGCCACGCGTGGGTTCGGGAGCAGCAGCGTCAAGATCGTCCGAGGCGCACGCAGTGCCGAGCACCGCGAATAGGGCAACGACGACTATGAACCGGGATCGAGAGGTCATCAATCGTTCAACCCAACGAACCAGCGGATTTAGTCCGTCGTCGACCAATCTCGCACGAGGAGCCGTAGCGTGCAATGATCTTCCAGGCCATTACAGAGGGTTCCATGACGGGTAACGCCAACTTTAGATTCGACGATGTGGCCGTGTTGTCGGTCGAAGCAGTCGAGGCGCCCGAACTGGTGACGTCGGCTGACATCGATGCACGGCTCGCCCCGTTCTACGAACGCACGGGAGCTCAGCCAGGTTTGCTTGAATCGCTTGCTGGAATCAACGCTCGACGCCAATGGTACGAAGGAACCTCCTTCATGGACGCTGCAGCCATGGCCGGTGAGCAAGCAATCGCCTCGTCGGGCATCGATCGCAGCCGAATTGGACTCATGGTCGATTCGAGTGTCTGCCGCGAGCGCCTCGAGCCGTCGAGCGCAGTCACCGTGCACGATCAACTCAACCTGCCTTCGACATGTATGAACTTTGACATCTCGAATGCCTGCCTCGGATTCCTTAATGGCATGCACCTGGCAGGCACGATGCTCGAATCCGGGCAGGTCGACTACGTACTCGTGGTCGATGGAGAAGGCACCCGACAGATCCACGACAACACGATCAACCGTTTGTTGTCTCCTGAAGCGACGATCGACGACATGTTCTCGAACTTCGCGTCGCTCACGTTGGGCTCAGGCTCGGCTGCGATGGTTCTTGGTCGTCACTCCGAGAACCCAGGCAGCCACAAGCTGAAAGGCGGGTTCTTTCGAGCCGCCACTCGCCATCACGAACTTTGCGTCGGCTCGCTCGAAGGCATGAACACCGACACCCGAGGCCTGCTCGAAGCCGGTACCGAGGTCGCCAAACTCGCCTGGGAAGATGCGGGCGACAAACTCGGCTGGTTCGACATGCGCTACTACATCCTCCATCAGGTCTCTCAAGTCCATACCCAGGCAGTCATCGACACGTTGGGTATCAACAGCGAACGAGTGCCTCGCAGTTTCCCGAGTCTCGGCAACATTGGTCCTGCTGCAATACCGATCACACTTGCGTCGATCGCCGACACGCTCGAGCCCGGCGATGGGGTCATGCTTCAGGGGATGGGTTCGGGCATCAACGCCGCCATCGTCGAGATCCAGTGGTGACAACGGGCTTCCGGAAGCCGCGCCTGCAGTGAATTCTTCGACCGGGAGTGCCTCCAAATGATGGCACCGGTCGATCCGGCCCGGCTCCCACCAACCGGCCTCGATAGGCTCAACCCGTCGTGGTCGCGGCTTATCGAGGTTCCTCTCGATGGAACCACACGGACCTTCCACGTGCTCGACACGCATGGTTCTGACGACGATGTTGAGCTGACCGTCCTGTGTGTGCACGGCAACCCATCGTGGTCATATCTGTGGCGGCACGTCTTGGCCACATTGCCTGCCGGCGTTCGCGGAATTGCCGTCGACCATCTCGACATGGGCTTCTCGGAGCAAACCGGCACCGTTCGGCGCCTGGGTGACCGAATCGATGACCTCTGTGCGCTGACTGATGTAATGGGCATAACCGGCCCAGTTGTCACGCTCGCGCACGACTGGGGTGGACCAATCTCCCTTGGCTGGGCGCAGCGTCATCTGCCGCAGCTGAAGAGTGTCATCCTCACGAATACCGCTGTGCATCAGCCCGAAGGCGCTCCGGCACCCCGGGTCATTCGGATGGCACGAACTCGCAGCGCACTACATCGAGCAACCGTCGATACCACAGTCTTCATCACGGGCGCCTTCGAGATGTCACACCCACGCACGCCAAAACACATTCGTGCCGGGTTCATGGCTCCCTATAAAACGAAAGAACGTCGGCATGCCATCGAGACGTTCGTGCGAGACATTCCGCTCGAGGATGCGCACCCGACCGCTGCCGTACTCGACGGTGTCGCCGAGGGGTGCGGACTTTTGCAGAACGTTCCAACGTTGTTGTTGTGGGGTGCCAAAGATCTGGTGTTCTCCGATCTCTACCTGCATGATCTCGAAGCGCGGCTTCCACATGCGGAGGTCCATCGCTGGCCCCACGCAGGCCACTTCGTCACCGAGGATGCCGACGTTGCTGATGCGGTCACGGCGTGGCTTGGCCAACTGGATGCGGCCGAAGCGAACCTCGCAGAGCGCACTTCTGCGGTAGGCGATCCGTCCGAGACGACCACATTGCTCGAACACGTCGATGACCCGACGCGAGCGACGGCCACGGCAATTCGGGAGATGACGCGACAAGCAGCGTCGCGGAAAGGAATGCGCCAATGTTTCTCATCGATCTGTCTCCCATATTGGTTCGAGGAGCCG
>RCNE010000857.1_pt1 | contig 16424 bp, 14 predicted proteins | sample 2041361 | NCBI WGS metagenome assembly RCNE01 (sample SAMN09708229, study PRJNA481090) | Marine sediment metagenome, whole genome shotgun sequencing project.
GACCGATTTGTTCGCGGCACTTGCCCACGCTGCAAGAGTGACGATCAGTATGGCGACGCTTGTGAAGTGTGCGGCGCCACCTATACACCGGAAGACCTCCTCGACCCGGTTTCCGTGTTGTCCGGAACGACGCCCGTCAAACGCGATTCCGAGCACTATTTTTTCAAGCTGAGCAATTATGAAGAGCGCCTGCGTCAATGGATGAGCGACGCAACGCTTGACAAGAATGTGCTGGCGAAGCTCGAGGAGTGGTTTGCGGCTGGCCTCAGGGACTGGGATATATCGCGCGACGCTCCGTATTTCGGCTTTCAAATCCCCGGCACTGACGACAAGTTTTTTTACGTCTGGCTGGACGCGCCCGTAGGCTACATGGCGAGTTTCATGAACCTTTGTGCACGCCGTGACGATCTTGAGTTTGACGATTACTGGCGGCCGGGCAGTGACGTCGAGGTTTACCATTTTATCGGCAAGGACATCATGTATTTTCATACGTTGTTCTGGCCGGCCGTTTTGCAAGGCGCCGGTTTCCGCACGCCGACCAGCGTTTTTTCGCATGGCTTCCTGACGATTAACGGCAAAAAAATGTCGAAATCGCGTGGCACATTTATCAATGCCCGCACCTATCTCGATAATCTGAGCCCGAACTTCCTGCGTTATTACTACGCGGCGAAACTCGGTCCGACCATCGAGGATATCGACCTCAATCTTGACGATTTCAGCGCGCGCGTGAATTCCGATCTCGTGGGCAAGCTGGTTAACATCGCCAGTCGCTGCGCCGGATTTATCAGCAAGAACTTTGAAGGCCGCCTCGCAGACCATCTTCCGGATACTGCATTGTTTGCTGACTTCAGCGCGCAGTCGGAAACGATCGCCACCCACTATGAGCGACGCGAGTACTCCAAGGCAATGCGCGAAATCATGGCGTTGGCCGACAAGGCAAACCGCTATATCGACGACAACAAACCCTGGCAAATGATCAAGGACGAGGCGCGACGCGCCGATGTTCAGAACGTTTGCACTCAGGGTCTCAACCTGTTTCGCAGCCTGATGATCTACCTGACGCCCGTAGTGCCAGCGGTATCTAAGGACGCGCGCGGCTTCCTCAACGAGGACAACTGGCGCTGGCAAGACGCCAGCACGCCGCTGCTGGGTACAACGATCAGGAAATTCAAGCCATTACTGCAACGCGTGGAATCCGCCCAGGTTGAGCGCATGTTGGAGCAATCCATGGAGACTACCGCCGTGCCCGACGCAAAGCCGCAGGACGATTTCATCAGTATTGACGACTTCATGAAAATAGACCTGCGTATCGCGCGGATCGAAAACGCTGAAGCCGTCGACGGCGCCGACAAGCTGCTGTCGCTGACGCTGAGCCTCGGAGACACACAGCGCCAGGTGTTCGCCGGCATCAAGGCCGCTTATGAACCGGAAGCCCTGATCGGACGTCACGTCGTTGTCGTTGCTAATCTCGCGCCGCGCAAAATGCGGTTTGGAGTTTCCGAGGGCATGGTACTGGCCTCCGGCCCGGGGGGCGAAGACATCTTCCTGCTGTCGCCCGACGAAGGTGCTACGCCGGGCATGCGTGTTAAGTAGTTCGCTAAACAGTCACAACACCGAATTGGTCGCATGACTGAAATTATCGTCATCCTGATCAGCACCGTTCTGGTCAACAATTTCGTACTGGTTCGGTTTCTTGGGCTGTGTCCGTTTCTCGGCGTTTCGGGCAATCTGGAAGCAGCTGTCGGCATGTCGCTGGCAACGGCGTTTGTCCTGACGTTATCTTCTGCGACGGCCTATCTGCTGCATCAGTATGTGCTGGTGCCACTGCAGCTTGAATACCTGCGCACGCTGAGTTTCATCCTGATTATTGCCGCCAGCGTACAGTTCACCGAAATCATGGTGCGTCGCCTCAGTCCGATGCTCAATCAGGTGCTCGGGATCTACATTCCGCTGATTGCCACGAACTGCGCGGTGCTGGGCGTGGCGCTGCTGAACGTACAACAAGCCAAGGGATTCGTGCAGTCGGTCTTTTACGGGTTCGGCGCGTCGCTCGGTTTTGCGCTGGTACTCATACTGTTCGCCGCTATTCGCGAACGCCTTGAGGTTGCCGATGTGCCGGCACCTTTCCGCGGCGCGGCGATCGCATTGATGACCGCCGGACTGATGTCGCTTGCCTTTATGGGTTTCTCGGGCATGGCCCGGCCCTGATAACGGCTGATGATAACTGCCGTTGTAACGATCGCCCTGATAGCCCTGCTTGCAGGACTCGCTTTGAGCTTCGCGTCACGGCAACTGCCCTCGAACAGGGGCGACCTCGTCGAATCGGTCAATGACCTGTTACCGCAGACGCAATGCGCACAATGTGGCTACCCGGGCTGTCGCCCATACGCCGCCGCCATCATCGAGGCGGGCGCAGACATTAATTTGTGCCCGCCCGGTGGTCAGGAGACCGTCGACCGCCTGGCGACGCTGCTTGGCAAAGATGTATTGCCACTCGCCGAGTCGGTGCCGCCGTCTGTCGCCGTCATCGATGAAAGCGCCTGCATTGGCTGCGTGCACTGTCGCAACGCATGCCCGGTGGATGCCATTGTTGGCGCTCATCAACTGATGCACACGGTGATCGAAAGTGAGTGTACTGGCTGCGAGCTTTGTGTCGCACCCTGCCCGGTCGATTGCATCACTATGAGACCGCTCTCGTGACCGCGGCGACTTATGACCTCGGTAAACTGCACGGTGGTCTGCGCCTGCCGGGACACAAGGGCGCGTCGACAGCTCATCCGATACGCGACGTGCCAATACCTGCCCAACTAATCCTGCCAATCACGCAGCACGTTGGCGACCCCGCACAGCCGGTCGTTGGTATTGGCGAACAGGTTCTTAAAGGACAGCTCCTCGCTGATCCGGACGGCGCATTGGGTGCCCCGGTGCACGCCTCGTCATCGGGAACGGTTATCGCCATCGAACCATGGCCGGCTACACACCGGCACGGTGAGCAGGCACCGTGCATCGTCATCGAATGCGACGGTGACGATCGTTCTGTCGCGCGGACAGACGCTCCCTGCCATCTCGCTGACCTCACGCCGGAAACGCTGCTATCGCAAATTCTGCGGGGCGGCATCGTCGGCCTGGGCGGCGCCGTTTTTCCCACCGCACAAAAACTGATGCAGGCGCGAACCGGTAACCTCGATTTTCTGATACTCAATGGTGTCGAGTGTGAGCCCTACATCAGTTGCGATGACATGCTGATGCGAGAGCGTGCCGCGGAGGTTGTTGGCGGTGCGCAGGTTCTCATGCACGCACTGCAGATCTCGACCTGCTTCGTGGTGGTCGAGAGTGACAAGCCGGAAGCATTGGAGCGCCTGGGTGAAGTGCTCGGTGACCTCAAGGACGAGCGCATCATTTTGAAGCAGGTACCGACAATATATCCGTCCGGTGGCGAAGATCAGCTGGTACAACTGGTCACCAATCGCGAGGTACCGAGCGGCGGTTTGCCGACAGATATCGGCTGCGTGGTGCAGAATGTCGGCACCGCGGCCGCTGTGTTTGACTGGATCAGCAACGGCGAACCGCTGATTTCTCGCGTCACGACAGTGGCCGGTGATGGCATCGTCAACCCGATGAACGTGCGCGCGCGAATCGGGACCACCGTTGCCGATGTTGTCGACTTTACCGGCGGTTACGCGGAACACGCCGAGCACCTGATAATCGGCGGACCACTGACCGGCAAGTCCATGTCAACGGACCGCGTACCGTTGGTCAAAGCGACGAACTCGATTCTCGCCGTATTAAAGTCTTCCTTTGAGGGGCGTGAATTACCCTGCATCCGCTGCGGCGACTGTGCCGCGGTATGCCCCGTACAGCTGTTACCACAACAGCTCTTCTGGCATGCCCGTGCAGACAACGAGGCAAAGCTTCGGGATTTCGGCTTGTTGGACTGCATCGAGTGCGGCTGCTGCGACCTCGTATGCCCCAGTCACATACCGCTGACAGCCAGTTTTCGAATTGCGAAAGGGCGCATCCGGGAACTTGCCGATGAAAAAGCACGCGCCGAACGGGCCAGGCGGCGTTTTGAAGCGCGCAACGAACGACTCGGGCGAGAGAAATTGGAGCGTGACAACGAGCTGGCAGGGCAAAAAGAAGTGGCGAAGCGCGCCGGTCCGGCGGCTATCGCCGAGATACTGAAGCGCAAGCAGCAAAAGAAAGAGGACGACTAGGCGTGGACTTCACACAACGACAATCGCCCTATTGGTCTGCACGCGTCGCGGTCCCGGGACTGATGCTGCAAGTATTGCTTGCCCTGGTACCTGCAGCGATCGCCCACGTCTGGTTCTTCGGCCCGGGCTTTATTTTTAATCTGCTCGTTGCGACCATCTTCGCCGTCGGCGGCGAAACCCTGGTGATAACTCTGCGCAAGCGACCGCCGGCGGTCGCCCTCTCCGACTACACGGCACTGATCACAGCGGCGCTGCTCACTTTCGCGCTGCCGTCGCTGACGCCGTGGTGGGTGACAGCAACAGGCGCTCTGTTTGCCATCGTTGTGGCCAAGCACCTGTATGGCGGCATCGGCTACAACATATTCAATCCTGCCATGGCCGGCTATGTCGTTGTTTTCGTCGCATTTCCGACGCACCTTAACCTGTGGATCGCACCACGGATTGGCGATATCGACTACCAGTACCTGACGGTACTGCAGACCCTGACATTCACGCTGACCGGCTCGCTTCCCGAGTCGCTCGGCTTCGATGCGATCAGCCGAGCGACGCCACTGGACGTGATGAAAACCGGGCTGAACAACATGCAAACTGTCGCGGAGATTCGTGCCAACCCGATCATGGGCGACTTCGGCGGCCGTGGGTGGGAGTGGATCGGAAATTTCCTGGCCATTGGCGGTTTCTGGCTGTTGATCAAGAAAATCATCCGCTGGCACATTCCGGTCGGTGTCGGTGCCGGCCTGCTCATCCCGGCCAGTATCATGTATCTGCTGGCACCCGGCACGAGTCCAGGTCCGGGCTTTCACCTTTTCGGTGGCGCGACCATTCTTTGCGCATTCTTTATTGCTACAGACCCGGTCTCCGCGGCGACGAGTCCCAAAGGTCGCCTGGTATTCGGTTTCGGTATCGGTCTGATCATCTACTGCATTCGAACCTGGGGCAGCTACGCCGATGGTGTCGCTTTCGCCGTATTGATCATGAATATGGCGGTGCCGGCAATCGACTACCTGACGCGCCCTGCTATTGTCGGACACGGCAAAGTCGGACACAGCAAGGTTGGACGAAGCAATACTGGGCATACGGATGAGTGAGGTCAACGTCGTCAAAGGTGGCCTCACGCTCGCCGTTATCGCAGCGATCTGCACCGCGCTGGTAGCGCTGACGTTTGCGTTGACCAAAGACCGTATCGTTGCGAACGAGAAAGCCTGGCTTGAGCGAAATCTGCAGCCGGCATTATCGGGGTTGTTTTTCGATAGCGCGATTACAGAATCAAAACTGACTATCCCTGCGCCGCATGCCTTGCCGGGCACCGACGATGCCATTATTTACCGGGTCTATGCCGAGGACGCACCGGTAGCGGCACTGTTTGTCGTCAGCGCACGTGACGGCTACTCCGGTCCCATTCGCCTGCTCGTTGGTATTGACGTCGAGGGCACCGTCACCGCCATACAAGTGCTGGAGCACCGCGAAACACCCGGACTCGGAGATCGGGTCGAGTCGGGCAAATCTGACTGGGTCAAGCAGTTTGGCGGGCGGTCATTAATCAACCCTGCGCCGGATGGCTGGGAGATAAAGCGCGATGGCGGAGAGTTTGATCAACTAACCGGAGCATCGGTAACACCGCGCGCCATCGTCAATGCGGTCAGGGAGACGTTGCTATACTTTGCTGCCAATGAAGCGTCAGTGTTCGCAGCAGATGACCTGGCTCCACGGGCTGAAGGGGATGCAGAGTAGTGGGAACAACTTTCATTAGTCGACTCAAAACCGGGCTCTGGGATGAAAACCCCGGCCTGGTGCAGCTGCTGGGTCTCTGCCCGCTGCTCGCCGTGACCACTACGTTCGTCAACGGCTTCGGGCTCGGCATCGCCACGCTCGCCGTATTGGTAGCGTCGAATGCCCTGGTCTCGGCAACGCGCCGCTGGATTCAGGCACAAATTCGCATTCCGATTTACGTACTGATTATTGCCAGCCTCGTTACCTGCATCGAGTTGATTTTCAAAGCCTGGTTTCCTGACCTGGACCGTTCGCTCGGGATCTTCATACCGCTGATTGTGACCAACTGCGCGATCGTGGCGCGTGCCGAGGTGTTCGCGTCGCGCAATAGAGTGGGACCGAGCATTGTCGACGGGTTTGTCATGGGCAGTGGATTTGCACTGTTGCTGATGGTGATCGGCGCATTTCGCGAACTACTGGGACAGGGCTCGCTGTTTGCCGGGCTCGACATGTTAGTCGGTGGCACAGCGCTAAAAGGTCTGGTCATTGTTGATGGCGGCTGGCTGCTGGCGATACTGCCGCCCGGCGCGTTCTTCAGCCTGGCGCTGGCGATTGCGGCCAAGAACATGCTGGATCGGCGCCAGCGCGACCCGGTGCGCGGCACACCCCGCAGCGCAAGACGGCCAACGTGCTGATCAACGTGTTGATCGTTAATTAGTGAACAAGGATAAACGCACAGCCATCTTCAGTGTATTGCGCGAACACACACCGGCGCCAACCACCGAACTCGAGTATCAGACACCCTTTGAGCTTCTGATTGCGGTCATCCTCTCGGCGCAGGCAACGGACATCAGCGTCAATAAAGCGACCACAAAGCTTTATCCAATTGCGCGTACACCGGAGGCCATTCTCGCGCTCGGTGTCGACGGATTGAAGCCCTACATTCGCCACATCGGCCTGTTCAACACTAAGGCTGAAAACATTATTAAGACATGTCGCCTGCTTATCGATCAACACGCCGGTGAGGTGCCGCAGAATCGAGCCGAGCTGGAGGAGTTGCCGGGCGTCGGCCGCAAGACGGCGAACGTCGTTTTGAACACGGCCTTCGGGGAACCGACGATCGCGGTCGACACGCACATATTTCGAGTTTCGAATCGAACCGGGATTGCCAAAGGGAAAACGCCGCTCGAGGTCGAAAAACGACTGCTGCGCCTGACGCCGGATGAATTCAAAAAGGACGCGCACCATTGGCTGATTCTGCATGGCCGCTACGTATGTAAAGCACGCAAGCCGCTATGTGGCGAGTGCCCGATAATTGAATGGTGCGAATACCGACGCAAGGAGCGCACGTGATTTTCGGACAGGACCGCAACGAGTTGCGCAAGATGTATGCCGATGCCTGGCAGAAACTTAACAACGAGCTGCCCATGTCCCCGCTCGAGGCGCAGATTGCAGCGGTCGTTGCGTGGCATCCGGAGTATCACAGCGATGTCAGCAGCGATGCGCTCGACCGCGACTACCCACCCGAGGGCGGCCGCACCAATCCGTTCCTGCACATGGGCCTGCATCTTGGCATTCGCGAGCAGGTCGCAACCGATCGGCCTGCCGGCATTGCCGCTATCCACACCACGCTCCTGCAGTGCAGCGACGATGCGCATGCCGCCGAGCACCGGATGATCGACGCGCTGGCAGAAACACTGTGGGAAGCGCAAAGTGCCAATGCCGCGCCAGACGAGAACAAGTACCTGGAACGCCTCAAGAAACTCATCCGCTGATCGCGTGTAATAATCTCCGGTCCCGGCAGGTCTGATGAGGTAACTCTATTGGGTCACGTTGTATGAATAGTCGAGTATGAATAATCGAAAAACGCAGTACCCGGTTAACGGTGCAGGTCTCGGTCTGCGCCGCGCGCTCGTTGACAAATTGATGGCCGAGCCGCCAGTCGATGTCGATTTCATGGAGGTTGCCCCCGAGAACTGGATACACGTTGGCGGTGCGCTGGGCAAGAAACTGCGTTTTTTTACCGAACGCTATCCCTTCCTTATTCACGGTCTGTCACTCTCGATCGGTGCGCCGTCTCCACTGAACGAGCAGCTGGTCAGGGACATCAAAGCATTCATGGCGGAACATAACATTCGCCTGTATTCGGAACATCTGAGCGCCTGCGGTGACGATGGCCAGCTATACGACCTGATGCCGATACCCTTTACTGAAGAGGCCGTCAGCTATATCGCCGCTCGCGTACGGCGCGTCCAGGACATCCTGGAACAACGCATCGCACTTGAAAACGTATCGTTCTATGCCCCACTGGATACGACAATGAGCGAGCAGGAATTTCTACTGGCCGTGCTGTCGGAAGCCGATTGCGACCTGATGCTGGACATCAACAATATTGTCGTCAACAGCATCAACCATCGCTACGATGCGAGTGAATTTCTCAAAAGTATGCCGGCCGAACGCATTCGCTACTTCCACTTGGCCGGACACTACGTGGAAGCCGAGGACCTGCGCATCGACACGCACGGCACGCCCGTTGATGACCAGGCGTGGCGCTTGCTCGAAGAGGCTTACTCGCTGTTTGGCCCGGTGCCGACACTGCTGGAGCGCGACTTCAACTTCCCGCCGATGCAGGAACTGCTCGACGAAGTCAGGCGTATCAAGCAACTGCAGACCCGCACAGAAAACCAGCGTGTGGCCCATGTCTGACCGACCGGAATTTCAGGACAAGCAGTACGCATTTGCGGCTCACCTGCGCGACCCGGCCAACGTACCTCCACCAGAGGGCATCGAGGACCGGCGCCTGGCTATTTATCGCAGCCTGTTCTTTAACAACCTTTACAACCTGTTGGGAACGATGTTCCCGGTACTCAAGAAGATCCACACGGATGATCAGTGGCGCTACATGATTCGTGAGTTCATGAAAAACCATAAAGCGGAAACGCCCTACTTTCTCAAGTTGCCCGAAGAGTTTCTTGCGTTTTTGCAAAACGAATACGAGCCGGGCAGCAACGACTTCGATTTCCTGACCGAGCTGGCACATTATGAATATGCGGAATTGGCACTGTCAGTGGCGACACTCGAGAACGACCTGTCGGATATCGACGCCGATGGCGATCTACTGACCGCGACACCGGTCAGGTCCGAACTCGCGTGGACTTATGCCTACCACTATCCTGTGCACAGAATTTCGCCGGACTTTCTGCCCGGCACGCCGGCGGATGAGCCGGTCTATTTATCAATTTATCGTGGCAGCGATGACGAGGTTCGATTCCTGGAACTCAATGCCGTAACCGCAACGCTGCTTGATGCGATTGCGAACAATGAAGAAAACCTGAATGGCGAGGACCTGCTGCGAACATTGGCGGAGACCATTCACTACCCTGATGTTGATTCGCTGTTGCAGCATGGTGCCGCAGCAATGCAGCAAATGCGACAGCTTGAAATACTCATCGGCGCACGTCGCGCGGACTGACTGGAGATTTTTTGATGACGTCACTTGTGACACTGAAAAACCAGGTAACTGATGCGCTCGACAGCGTTGGCGACTGGGCCGCACTGTTACCGATTCGGCTGTTGATGGCTTACGAGTTCGGCCGCGCCGGCATGATGAAGGCAAACGGCAGTAACTGGTTCGCCAATATTCAGGATAATTTCCCGATCCCGTTTAACGTCATCCCGGTCGAGATCAGCTGGTTCCTGGCAACCTGGACAGAAATACTGGGCGCCGCCGGCCTCGTGCTGGGTCTGTTCACGCGGTTTTGGGCGTTCGGGCTGATCGTCGTGACGTTCGTGGCAATTAGCGGAGTGCATATGCCGGACAACTGGGACAGCCTTGCCGAGCTGTGGAAAGGCTACTCGGTCTCAAACAAGGGCTTTGGCAATTTCCGCATTCCGCTGCTGTTCATCGTCATGCTGGTGCCGCTGGTATTCATGGGCCCCGGCAAGCTCAGTCTGGATCACGTGCTCGCGAAGAAATTCAGGTAGGTGAACTGCGTTTGGGCTAGCGCTTCTTCGGCATGTAGAGGTCGGTCAGCGTGCCTTCAAACGCCTCGGCGGCGAAGGCAACCGTTTCCGACAATGTCGGATGCGGGTGAATGGTCAGACTGATATCGGCCGCATCGGAGCCCATTTCAAGCGCCAGACCGATCTCGGAGATCAGGTCGCCCGCATTGGGCCCTACGATCGCACCACCCAACACACGACCGGTCTTTTTATCGAATAACAGCTTGGTGAATCCCTCGGTCCGGCCGAGGGCGAGCGCGCGGCCGCTGGCCGCCCACGGAAACTGTGCTTTCTCGTAGTCGATGCCCTCTGCTTTGGCTTCCAGCTCGGTCAGACCGACCCACGCGATCTCGGGGTCCGTGTAGGCCACTGACGGGATGCTGCGCGCATCGAAGTAGCTTTTCTCGCCAGCGATGACTTCGGCCGCGACTTTCGCTTCGTGCGTGGCCTTGTGCGCCAGCATCGGGCCGCCGGCGAGGTCACCGATGGCATAAATATGCGGCACATTGGTACGCATCTGTTTATCGACCGCGATAATGCCACGTTGATCGACGTTGACCCCGGCCTTGTCGACATCGAGCATCGACCCATTGGCTTTGCGGCCAACGGCCACGAGAACACGATCGTAAGTGCCACTCGCCGGCGCCTTTTCACCCTCAAAGCTGACCTCTATGCCGGCGTCCGTCGCCCGCATGCCGGTCACTTTGGTAGACACCATGATGTCGGCATAACGCGGCTTGACCACCTTCAAGAACGGCCGCAGCAGATCCGGGTCGGTGCCGGGCATCAGGGTGTCCATGAGTTCAACGACGCTGACCTCGGTACCGAGTGCGCTGTAAACGCAGGCCATTTCCAGGCCGATAATCCCGCCACCGACCACCAGCATTCGCTGCGGCAATGGCGCCAGTTCCAGCGCACCGGTCGAGTCGACAATACGTGGGTCATCCGGCAGTCCAGGTAGCATCACGGGCTCCGAGCCCGCTGCGATAATGCAATTTTGGAACTCGACAGTCTCGTCGTTATCCAGTTGCAGTCGATTGGCCGATACAAACTTCGCGGTCGCTTGTACGACACGTACTTTGCGCTGTTTCGCCATCCCCGACAGGCCGCCGGTAAGCTTGCCAATGACTTCGTTTTTCCAGTGACGTAGTTTTTCTGCATCGATCTCAGGCTTGCCGAACGACACGCCGTGCTCGGCCATGGCTTCGGCCTCGTCGATGACCTTCGCTGCGTGCAGCAACGCTTTCGACGGAATGCAGCCTACATTGAGACAGACGCCGCCCAATACGGGCCAGCGCTCAACCAGCATGACGTCGAGGCCCAGGTCGGCCGCGCGGAACGCCGCCGTATAACCACCCGGACCGGCCCCAATCACGACCAGTTGCGCGGAGTGCGTCGCATCCGACTGCGGCGTCGGCATCATCGCCTGGGTATTTTCTGTGGGCTCGGCTGCAGGAGCATCACCGACGGACTCATTAGCAGCGGGCTTATCGGCCAAGTCATCGGCAGCCGACTCGGCGGCGGCGGGCGCGAGCGTTGCAAGCAGCGTACCGCTAGAAACTTTGTCGCCGACTTTGACATCGACCGAGATGATTTCGCCAGCTGCGGTCGCTGGGATATCCATCGACGCTTTGTCAGTCTCCAGCGTCACCAGCCCGTCTTCGATCGCCACCGTGTCGCCGGGGACGACCAGCACTTCGATGACATCAACCTCTTCGAAATCGCCGAGGTCGGGAATGATCAGTTCGACAGTCACTACGGGATCGCCTGCAGCAGCACATCGACGTCGGCCAGTTTCTGGCCGAGGAACGTCGTGAAACGCACGGCCTGCGCGCCATCAATGACGCGGTGATCGTACGAAAAGGACAGCGGCAGCATCAGACGGGGCTCGAAATCCGAGCCATTCCACACGGGCTGCATCGACGAGCGAGAAACACCGAGGATAGCAACTTCCGGCGAGTTGATAATCGGGGTGAAGGCCGTGCCGCCGATGCCGCCTAAACTGGAAACAGTAAAGGTAGCGCCCTGCAGTTTATCGGCCTTCAACTTGCCTTCACGGGCGTATGCCGACAACTGTCCGAGTTCGCTGGCGAGTTCGTAAATGTCCTTTTGATCCGCATCGCGAATCACCGGGACCATCAGCCCTTGTGGCGTATCGGCCGCAAATCCGAGATGAAAGTACTTCTTGAAAACGAGATTCTCGCCATCTTCAGACAATGAAGCGTTGACCTTTGGAAACTCCGCCAGCGCAGCAACACAGGCCTTCATGATGAAGGCGAGCGGTGTCAGCGCTATGCCGCGTTCTTTGGCGGGTCCCTTGAGTTTTTGCCGCCGCGCCTCCAGCGCCGTAATGTCAGCGAGATCGTGCTGCGTAACGTGTGGCAGGTTAATCCAGCTGGCCTGCAATCGGGGTCCGGAGATTTTCTGAATCCGCGTTAGCGGCTGGATATCGATTTCGCCGAACTTCGCAAAGTCGACGACCGGCGTGCGTGGCAATGCCCCGCCGGCCCGATCCGCGCGCTGGCCGCTGAGTATGGCTTTTACGAACGTCTTGACGTCAGCGTGCAAGATGCGACGTTTGGCGCCGCTGCCCCTGACGTCCACGAGGTTGACACCCAGTTCCCGCGCCAGTTTTCGAACCGACGGACTGGCATGTGCTTTGGTGAAACCGGCTTCCTGAACGACCGGCATTGCCGACGCGGCCGATTTCGTTACGGACGATTGCGGCACGGGCGCTTTGGTCGGCGCCGGTGCTGCGACGGCTGGCGCAGCAGCAGCTTCTTGCGGCGGCACTGTCGAGGACTCACCGCCAGTTGTGACCGTCATGCGGCCGATAACGTCGCCTGTTGAGACGGTATCGCCATTCTTCGCCGTCAGGCTTTCTATGACGCCGTCGTCGGGCGATGGCACATCGAACGACGCCTTATCGGTCTCCAGCGTGATCAGACCGTCCTCGCGCGCCACCGTGTCGCCGGCCGAGACCAGGACTTCGATGACTTCGACATTGTCAAAATCACCGAGGTCGGGTACGACGATATCTATTAATTTAGCCATGCTCGCGCCCCGGTCCGCTACAACGTTACCGGATCCGGACGATCCGGATCGATACCGTATTTTTCGATCGCCTTCGCGACCGTCTTGCGATCAAGGACGCCGTCATCCACGAGACCCATCAGGGCGGAAATCGCGATGAATCGACTGTCGACTTCGAAATGTTCGCGCAACTCCTTGCGCGCATCACTGCGACCGTAGCCGTCAGTGCCCAGCGACAGGAACCTGCCGGGGACCCAACGTTGAATCTGGTCTGCAACGATCTTCATATAGTCAGTCGCCGCGATGAACGGTCCCGAAATACCGTCGAGCTTTTCCTCGATGTAGGATTTACGGGGCTCCTCGGCAGGGTGCAGATGATTCCATCGCTCGACCTCCAGCGCATCGCGACGCAGCTCGTTAAAGCTGGTCACCGACCAGACGTCTGCCGGAATGTTGAAATCTTTCATCAGCAGTTCAGCGGCGGCGATCACTTCGCGAAGAATCGTGCCGGAGCCCATCAACTGCACGCGAACCTTGCCTTGCGGAGCAACATCGAGAAGATAAATACCCTTCAAAATGCCCTCTTCGACGCCCGGCGGCATGGGTGGATGCGCGTAGTTCTCGTTCATGCACGTGATGTAATAAAAAACGTTTTCCTGCTCGCCCATCATGCGCCGCAGACCGTCCTGGACAATGACGGCGAGCTCATAGGCATAGGTCGGATCGTAGGAGATGCAGTTCGGCACCGTTGACGCAAGCACGAGACTGTGGCCGTCCTGATGCTGCAAGCCCTCGCCGGCCAGCGTCGTCCGGCCAGCGGTGCCACCGATCAGGAAACCACGAGACTGCTGATCACCGCCCGCCCAGATGAAGTCGCCGATGCGCTGAAAGCCGAACATGGAGTAGTAGATGAAAAACGGCACCATCGGCACATCATGGTTCGAGTACGACGTACCCGCCGCCAACCACGAACAGAAAGCGCCGGCCTCGTTAATGCCTTCCTCGAGAATCTGGCCTTCTTTGTCCTCGCGGTAATACATGAGCTCGCTCGAGTCCTGCGGCTCGTAGAGCTGGCCTTTTGATGCGTAGATGCCGACCTGCCGAAACAGGCCCTCCATACCAAAGGTACGCGCCTCATCAGGCACGATCGGCACGATGTGTTTGCCAATCTGCTTGTCGCGCAACAGTGCCGTGAGCATGCGCACAAACGCCATCGTGGTTGAGGCCTTGCGCTCGCCGGTCCCCTCGATCTGGGCGCGAAACATCTCGATCGGTGGTACTGGCAATGCCGTCGATTTCGGCCGACGCTTTGGCAGAGAACCGCCCAGCGATTCGCGCCGTTCCAGCATGTATTCGAGCTCCGCGCTATCGGCCGCCGGTTTGCAGTAAGGGACGTTGTCGATCTCTTTGTCCGAGATCGGGATATTGAAACGATCGCGGAAATTTTTCAGCTCTTTGATATCGAGCTTCTTCTGTTGGTGCGCCCTATTTTGTCCCTCACCCGCCGAGCCCATGCCAAATCCCTTGACGGTTTTAGCCAAAATAATCGTGGGCCCGCCTTTGTGCCGGGTGGCTGCATCGTAGGCTGCATAGACTTTCAGCGGATCGTGGCCGCCGCGATTAAGCAGCCAGATTTCATCGTCCGACATGTTGGCAACCATCTCAGCGGTCTCCGGATGTTTGCCGAAAAAGCTGTCGCGCACATACTTGCCGTCCATCGATTTGATCTTCTGGTATTCACCGTCGACCGTTTCTTCCATGATCTGGCGCAATTTGCCGGACTGGTCTTTCGCCAGCAGCGGATCCCACTTGGAACCCCAGACGACTTTCACGACATTCCAGCCAGCACCGCCAAACGCAGCTTCAAGCTCCTGGATGATCTTGCCATTACCACGCACCGGGCCGTCGAGGCGTTGCAGATTGCAGTTCACAACGAACACGAGATTATCGAGGCCTTCTCGCACGGGCATCGTGATGGCGCCCATCGACTCCGGCTCGTCCATCTCGCCGTCACCGAGGAAACACCAGACCTTGCGATCGCTTTGCGGCATCAATCCGCGGTTCTGCATGTAGCGCATGAAGCGCGCCTGGTAGATCGCCATCATTGGCCCGAGACCCATCGAGACGGTCGGGAACTGCCAGAATTCAGGCATCAACCACGGATGCGGGTAAGACGACAAGCCACCGCCACCGACTTCCTGCCGAAAACGGTTCAGATCGCCTTCGTTAAGACGGCCCTCGAGAAAGGCGCGAGCGTACATGCCCGGAGCTGAGTGACCCTGCATAAAAACGAGATCACCCCCGTGCTTCTCGTTCTCGGCGCGCCAGAAGTGGTTGAAGCCCACTTCGTATAGCGTGGCGCAGGACGCGTAGCTCGAAATATGCCCGCCGTACTCGGTACTTTTGCGGTTGGCCTGCACGACCATCGCCATCGCGTTCCACCGGATGTAGGCCTCGATGCGGCGCTCCAGCGAACGATCGCCCGGGTATTCGGGCTGCCGCGCCGTCGAAATCGTATTCAGATACGCCGTATTCGGTGTATACGGCAGGTAGGCGCCAGATCGTCGCGCGTAGTCGATCATGTGGTTCAGCAGAAAATGTGCGCGCTCCGGGCCGTGCTGCCCGAGGACTGAGTCGATCGACTCGAGCCACTCGTTGGTTTCGACCGGATCAATATCATCGAAAGGATTGAAACTACTCATATTTTATCCGCCAGGCGTCTGCCGTGCGTACTCTCGGCGTGTCGCGTGAATTACGTGAAGCGTGGTGCTAGGATCAGCGCTTCATTGCACCGGACCGTGCGATCCTTTTACTGCCGGCGATCTGCCGGCGATACTGCGGCCGACATCTTCAGGGTTTGAGCCGTGAGCGTCAAGTTCACAGCGGAGTATAATAACGTATGACCGATCTCGTCCCAGACATCCATGATATCCGTATTTTTCAAAAACTTGGGCGACTTGACGGGAAGTCACTTGAGACCGCCGATCAGTTACTTTTGATACTACCTGCGCGGCCCAAGGCAACCGATTTTCGCAAGATACCGCAGGGGAGCAAATTACAGGCTGTAATGCGCAAACATCCCGGCGATGCGACGCCGGCATTCACGTCCCGGCTTTCAAACAACCGGCAAACGCTGGTGGTTGCCGGCAAGCTCGACGCCGATGCGAGTGCTTTCGAACAGCTGACCCTCGGGCGCAAGTTAATCGCCGCCGCCACCAGCCAGAAAGCGGCGAGCCTCGGCATATGCGCCGTAGGGTTCACCGGCGATGCCGAGGCGAAGATTGTGAATAACATGCTGGCCGCCGCCTTGGCCGCCGCCGGCACGATGCCCGCTTACAAGTCAAAGGCAGCACCGCCGCGCATCAAGAGCATCCGGCTCCTTGGTCTGAGCGAGAAGCTCGACACCACTCGCACTGAAGCCGAGGCAAAAGGCAACAATCTTGCCCGCTGGTTGGCAACCCAGCC
>RCNE010000858.1_pt1 | contig 16422 bp, 15 predicted proteins | sample 2041361 | NCBI WGS metagenome assembly RCNE01 (sample SAMN09708229, study PRJNA481090) | Marine sediment metagenome, whole genome shotgun sequencing project.
CCCGCTGCACCCTTCCAGGCTGCTCTACCCCGCTGCACCCTTCCAGGCTGCTCTACCCCGCTGCACCCTTCCAGGCTGCAGTCCACAGATCTGTTTGGAAGAGCGGAACCAACTCGTCAAGCCAACGGTGATAGGCCCCTTCGATCTTCAGGTCACCGCGCATGAACGCGGCATCTCGACTTCGATCACCACGCCAAAGCTCGAGGAGTGCTGGTTCTTTGACCGTCACGGACACGTCGGCTTTTTCGCCGCGGGGCAACTTGCCAGCGGTCGCTGTCACAACAGCGCCGCCCAACAGATCGAGATTGAACGCCACCTTGCCCTCGTCGGTGTCAGACACCACGTACAACAGGCGCATGGCCGCTGCATCGGTGGTCTGCTCAGAACCGACCTGCGCGGCGATGCCATCACACCAGTCTTGGTCGTAACGCCCCATCAGATCGCAGCGTCTACCCGGATACCGGCAAACAGGTCATCCTCTGGAGTAACGACCTCGATTGTGGCCATGGCCAGCTCATAGTCGTCCCATGGGTACACGGCGGCCGCGACAGGGCGTGGCAGCGGAAACCAGAACGGTTCGTTCGGGTCCACCTGCGTTGCATGTGCGAGCAGGGCATCACAGCGCTCATCCCAATACTTCTCAACCTCGATCTTCGTCGTAATGAACTGATCCTCAGACTCACGGTCGAGGAACCTCTCGTCAAACGGACTCTCGCCATTCACCTCGAGACACTTCTCGTGCGTCAACACGATCCGTTCCTTCGACCACGCCGTGTAGTACATCTTCGACGGAGTCCACGGCGCGCCAGCATCGGGGTACGCATCTGGGTCTCCAGCCGCGTGAAACGCCGGAATGCTGATGTCGTTCACCCGGAGGTGATCGGGGTGGAGGTAACCCGTTTGATGATCGCTGTAGGTGACGATCACCTGGGGTTGTTCCTCACGGATGAGGCGAACAAGCCGTTCGGTCGCTTCCTCGATCGGCGCGTTGGCAAACGCGTCAGGATGTGCGTTCTCGGGCATGTCGGGCATGCCTGAATCGCGGTAGCCGAGCATTGCGACTCGGTCATATCCGATAATCGCGGCTGATTTGTCGAGCTCCGCTCGGCGAACCGCGGCAATGTTGTCCCGGTTCTGTTGGGTATTCATTGCCTCGTTCAAGATGTCGCCCGCTTCACCACCCGTGCAACAAACCAGAACACACCGAACACCGTCAGCGCTGTATTTGGCGATCGTGCCCGCTCCCTTCGACGCTTCATCATCGGGATGTGCATGAACGGTGAGAAGCCGAAGATCTGAATGCATCTGCGAACGATACCGGCCTCACGACAACCCTCGATGCGCAATCGGTCATAGGCCCGCTGTACGTTGAGAATCAGTGCTGAACCTCCGACCACTCGATTCTGTGGCATCGACATTCCTGCGAGGAAACAAACGCTCTCGACGGGCGCTCGTTCGACTGCGCCCCGGAGCCGTTCTGGCAGTGGCGGTCATCTCCGTTGTCGGAGTCGTGGGGCTCATTCAGTGGAACCAACGTCTGATAATCACTGGTCTCGTCGCTGGCATGATGATCATCGCCATCAACATCGTCGTCGTCACCACACGACACTGGCATCGACGAAACACTCGGCTCGAGGCCACGTACGCAAGCGCCGAAGAGGTCGTCAGACGTCGAACACCACGCCAGCGTTGAAGGCAGGCCTCGCCTCAGAGTGCGGCGAGCTCGTGATCTCCAGCGTCTTCGTCGGCAACAAGGCGCCAGCCAAAGATCTCGGCGAACTGTTCTCGACCCTCATCTGGTCCGCTTGCAATAACTTCGTCGCCGGGGTCGAGTCGGTCGTACCCGCGTGGCCGGTGCCGGTAGATCGCGCCCCTCTTAATTGCCAAGACGTTGTAACCAGGCGCAACGTCAAGCTTGAGTTCTGACAACAACGCACCTGCGGCTGTCGATCCCTCTGCCACGGGCACGTGCAAGACGACTTCGTCGGCGTCAGCCAGGGCAACCCCCAGGACCGGGTGGACGTCCTCGCCGTGCTCGACAAACATCACCATCTGCGATGCTTGGTCGCCGATGTCCTCCGACGCGGCCGCCAGGTGCAACAGCCCACGGAGCGGAGACGGGTCGGTGCTCGAGGAAGCTGCACGCAACACCCAGGTCTCCAGGTGGTCGTGCATGTCGTCGAGGCGACTCTCGAGATGGCGAACTTCTGCGGCAAGACCCCGATCACCGAGAACCAACGCCGAATATGCCAGCCCAACAGCGGCCTCGGACACGTTCTTCATCTCGACCAGGAGATCGATTGCTCGATCCAACTCGATGATGGGCTCGGTCGACGGCTCAGTCGCTGGCCGAGGCGCTGCGCCTGCCATCTCTCGCACGGTGGGTATGCCTGCTGGTGGCCCCTCGACGAACAGGACATCCCCGGGGAGGAGAATGGTTTCGCCCGAAACTGTGGTGGTCCAGCCATCGCCGCCACGCAGCGCGAGGATGCGCATGCCGGTGTAAACGGGTAGTTCGAGATCGACCAGCGCACGGTGAGCCATCGTCGACCCATCAACGACGACCACCCGATGCGAGACCTCCTCGGCCTCGCTGAGTTCCTCGATGAGGTGCGCAGGAATCCCGAGCTCGTTCGTCACAGTTCGAGCAATGTTGACCGCATCGTTGCCGATCCGCTCGATCGCGGACACAACTTGCAGAACCCGAGCCATGCCCGGAGCCTCTCTTGGATGGCGTACGCCGAGAACCGCGAGCGATCTCATGTCCAAAACGAGTTCGGTCATCTTCGACTCAAGATCGCGAACCTCGTCGGCCATCTCCGGGTCCGCGAAGTAGACCGCGGCATAGGCAAGATCGAGCATCAGCTCGGACGTGTCTTTCGCCTCGGCCAAAAGGGTGCGGAGATTACGGGGTTTGTCGTCCATCAGAAGTGTGTCCGCCATCGTAGAGAGTGGAATCGATCAGGGAAAGAGGTCGTACTCATACGCCGACCCCCAGAGCGAGAATCGTGGCCACCAGGGTGAAGGCGCCAACCAAGTCGAGAACCGAATTGGTGAGTGGTATCGATGCGGTGTCCGGGTCGAGTCCGAAGCGGACAGCTCCGAGCGTTCCGTAATAGGCAACGGCAAGAACGACGATGGTCGCCCCGAGTCCAGCGAGCGAAGCAACGGCGATCATCATCAGCGCCCCGGGACTCTCCGCGCCCACCATCAAGGAGCCAACATGAGCTGCGAAACCAACGAGCGCAAAGATCGGAATGGCCAGGAGTCCGATGGAGCGAATGTCGAGCAGTGCCTCGCCTTGCGGCCAGGCGCGAGCTGGGATGAGACCAAGGTGCACCTTGGTGCCCAATCTGCTCGCCAAAATCCCGCCGAGGGCACCAGCCATCCCGAAATAGGCCGGAACCAAGATGAGCAACGCCGGCTCCTCCAAGAACGATGCAAGCTGTTTCTCGACCACGATCCCGGCCGTGAGCGAAATCAACGACGCCGTGGCCAACACCGGCAGCGACTCGAGCACAATTCGTCTCAGCAACGGAAGTCCTGCCCGCAGGCAAAGGCCAAGGACAACGATCGCCGCCGTAATCGACAGAAGCCCAACGATTTCGCTCGTCCTGCCCGATCCGACGATGAGGGAGCCAACGATCAACGCAGGGAGGGTGACCAGGTCGCCGGTTGCTGTGACCAGCGGTGCCGTCACGTTGTCGAGGTCCCACCCAAACCTGGTGGATCCAGCGGCCAACGCGATAGTCAAGGCGAGAACCACCAGCGACGCCAGCACGCCGCCGGCCACCGATACGGCGACGAAGTCCAGCAAGCTCATTGCGCCGTCTATCGAGAAGAACGTCGCGAGTGCCCGAGCAACGAAGGCCAGCCACGTGGCGGCAATCACACTCAGGCCCATGGCTGCCAACACGTTCTGCCCAAAGAGTGTGTCGGGTCGTTTCGTGATGCTGAATGTTCCCGTGTGGATGGCGGTTCCGAGCCGGCTCCCGAGCGCGCCGAAAACGTTTCCCCGCTGTGCAATCGCTGCCGGTACGAGAAGCAACAGACCCGGAAGCTCCGCGAGTCGCTCTTCTGAAGACGCCAACATGAGTCCAGCGATCAGGGTCGCAATGACCGAGACCAACAGGGCTACGACAGTCTGTGCCACCGCACCGGGATCGGGCCCGAGGATACGTACGAGTCGCGTGAAGAAAGTCCGGACGTGGAGCATGGAAATCTCACCGCTTGGGCGTGGGCTCCATGTCCATCGTCGTCATGTCGCCAGGGTACGCGACCAAGCGCGAATGACCGCAATACGACTAGGAGATAGGGTCGCCTCTACGTGCATCCAGCCTGCAAGAGGAGTCAAACATGGCGTTCTTTGGTCCAGACGCAGTGGCGGAGGCAACCCCCTGGGGCGCTCTGATCCAATCGATCGAAGACATCTTCATGACCGAGGGGGCAATCGCTCCTGACCGAACGGTGCACACGGTTGCTGTTCCAGGCGGCGCTGACGCCTCACTTCTCCTGAAGCCTGGCTGGATCATCGGCGATGTAATCGCCGTGAAGGTCGTGACGTTCTTCCCGGAGAATGGCAGCAAGGGACTCGCCACGGTTAATGGCGGCGTACTCATGTTCAGCGCCACCGACGGGACCTTTCTCGGTGCGTGCGATGGAAATGTGTTGACCGCTCGCAGAACGGCCGCCGCGTCAGCGGTTGCGGCGAAGCGGCTCGCCCGGGCTGATGCGAAGCGGATGTTGGTCGTTGGAACAGGTGCACTCGGCCCGATGACTGCACAGGCACATGCTGCTGTTCGCGACTTCGAGCACATCACTATTTGGGGACGCACAGCGTCGAAGGCGCACGACGTCGCCCGTGAACTTCAAGATCTTGGACTCCCCGCAACTGCCAGCGATGACCTCGATGCAAGCGTGGCCGACGCCGACGTCATCAGCTGCGTGACAGGCTCTACCTCGCCCCTCGTCAAGGGCGCGCTGCTCAAAGACGGTGCACATGTTGACCTCATCGGGTCCTTTTCACCGCAGATGCGTGAGAGCGACGACGACACCGTCCGCCGTGCGCGGGTCTGGGTCGACACCAAAAGCGACGCGATCCTGGCTGGCGATCTGGCCCAGCCACTCGAATCCGGAATTCTGACCATCGACGATATCGAGGGAGATCTCGCTGAACTCATCGCTGGTGGATGTCCAACAAGAAACAACGACACCGAGATCACGCTCTTCAAGTCAGCGGGCACCGCACTCGAAGATCTGGCCGCAGCCAAACTCGTGTTCGACAGCTGACGATCAGGCTCGGACTCGATCAGGAAGCAGAAGCGCCATATCGAGGCCGGTTTCGGCGAAGTGATCACTCGGCTCGCCGTGGACAACGAGGTCAGCAACCAACTGCCCAGCACCGGGAGCTGTCTGAATCCCCGTTCCACCCTGACCGACACACCAAATGAAGTTCGGTTGCTCGGGCTCCGGACCGATGACCATGGCACGATCAGGCCCAAATGTCCGCAGCCCCGCCCAGTTCGAGGTGATCGATCGGATCCCGAGAAGTGTGTTCTCATTGATCAGGTCGATCGTGCGGGCAATGTCGAGCTCCTCGGCACGGGCATCACACGGCTCACTTGGGACCTCATCAGCTGGACTACACATGAATTGTGATCCGTCAGGTCGCAGATACCAGCTGTGTAACGAATCAACGACGAACGGGTACGTCGACGAGTCGTCGAATGGACTCTTGACCATGAAGGCTGTCCGTCGCTTGGGTTGCAGCCCGACCGGCAGCAGACCAGCGCCGGCGGCAACAACATCACCCCAAGCCCCCGCCGCGTTCACGACAACATCGGCGTGAATCAGGCCCTGTGTGGTGTCGAGCGTCCATCCGTCACCATCTGGTCGGGCCGAGTCGACTCGATGCGACGTTGCGATATCCCCACCGTTTGCACGTAACCCCCGGATAAAGGCCTGGTGAAGCGCTGCAACGTCAATGTCGAAGGCGTACTCCTCCCACATGACCCGGTGCTCCGGGGTGAAACGAATGTGAGGCGCAAGGTGGCGAGCTTCGTCGACATCCATCTCGATGATTGGATGGGTACCGGTCTGCCCTTCTCTGAGCATCTCATCGAGAGACTCACCACCCTCGGGGCGTGCGACAGTCATGACCCCTCTCGGGTCCAGCAATGGGCTGTCGACGAGGGCGCTTGGCGGATTGTGTAGGAACTCCAAGCTGGCAGTCGTGAGCGGCCGGACAGGACCTTCCCCATAGTTCTCGGTCAACATTGCTGCCGAGCGCCCGGTTGTGTGTTGAGCGAGTTGCGATTCGGCTTCGAGCAACGTGACGCGATCGAACACACCGGTCTTTGCGAGCGAATGGGCGGCGCTTGCACCGGCGATACCACCACCGATAACGGCGACATGTTGAGTCATGAGATCAGTCTGCACGACGGGTGTGGTTACCCACCATGCGAGCTCCCGACTATCGAAAGTCTCTCGACATCGCAGGTGCGACCATAGAGAACTCGACGAGCTTGTCTGCCACCACATTGATGACACCCTCGACCAATTCGACTCGACCTCGAACAATCAACGCAACTGCGGACAACGCCACATGTTTGTGCCGTTGCCAACAACCCTTCGACACGATGACGTTGATGAGGCCATGTTCGTCTTCGAGGTTGAGGAATGTGGTCCCTGACGCGGTTGCTGGCCGTTGTCGGTGTGTCACCACCCCGGCAACCAACACTCGATCACCCGATGTCTGATTCTTCAGTTCTGATGAAGGAAACACTCCGAACGCATCGAGATCATCTCGATAGAACAACGTTGGATGTCCATCAGGGGCAACACCAGTCGCCCAGAGATTTGCGAGTGAGATTTCCCGGTCGGTCATCCCAGGAAGTTTCGGAGCAGTCATGCCGGTGATGATGCCTTCCAACCGGCCTTCCGAACTTTGTGCCGCTGCGCCAGCCCCCCACAATGCACTCCGCCGATCGCCGAACACTCCCCCGGTGGCCAAGGCTTCGAGTACCTCGATCGAACATCCTGTACGTCGTTTCACATCTTCGATCGAACTCCATGGACGACCCTCGTCAATGGCTTTGGCGAGATCCTCTCCCACGTGACGGATCGAACCAATCCCGAGCCGAACCGCTGGTCCACCAACACCCCACTCACCGGGTTCAACCCCTACCCCTTGCCGAAATGCCGGGTCAGCAGGTGGGCCATCGGCCCACTCGAGCGTGGCCCCAGCAGCCGAGAGATTGATGTCGGGGGTCAATACCTGTACACCATGACGTCGAGCATCGCCGGCCAACGTGTGCGGTGAATAAAACCCCATCGGCTGCGCGTTGAGTAGCGCTGCACAGAACGCCGCCGGGTAGTACCGCTTCAACCACGACGAGGCGTACACCAGATAGGCAAACGACACCGAATGACTCTCGGGGAACCCGTAGTTGGCAAAGGCTGCCAACTTCTCCCAGATCTGATCGGCGACATCACCGATGATGCCCCGTTCTGCCATACCTTCATAGAGACGAGACCTGATCTCTTCCATCCGTTTCTGACTTCGTTTCGACCCCATTGCCTGACGGAGTTGGTCGGCCTCAGCTGCAGTGAACCCGGCAACGTCGATCGCCATCTGCATCAACTGTTCTTGGAACAACGGAATGCCCAGCGTCTTCGACAACGAACGTTCGAGCAGCGGATGGAGGTAGGTGACGGGTTCCTTGCCATTTCGGCGCCTGATATACGGATGCACCGAACCGCCCTGGATCGGCCCCGGACGGATCAGAGCAATCTCGACGACAAGGTCATAAAACATGCGTGGTTTCAGTCGAGGCAACGTGGCCATTTGTGCCCGTGACTCGATCTGGAACACCCCGATCGTGTCAGCCCGACACAACATTGCATAAACCTCGGGGTCTTGGGGCATGGTCGCCATGTCGAGCTCGAGCTCATGGTGTTCAGCAATGAAATCGATGGCGTAGTGAATGGCCGACAACATGCCCAGACCCAAGAGGTCGAACTTGACCAAACCAGTTGCGGCGCAGTCTTCTTTGTCCCATTGCAGAACGCTTCGGTTCTCCATTCGAGCCCACTCGACCGGACAGACCTCGACCACGGGTCGATCACAGATGACCATGCCACCCGAATGGATGCCCAGGTGCCGTGGAGCGTGCTCGAGAGACGTCGCCAGTTCGGCCAGATCACCGGGAAAAGCATCAACCTGTGACCCAAGGCTGGTCCACCCATCGAGCTTCTTCGAGAAAGCGTCTTGTTGCCCGATTGCGTACCCGAGGGCTTTTGCCATGTCACGGACTGCGGACTTCGATCGGTAGGTGATCACGTTCGCCACCTGCGCAGCATGTTCACGCCCATACCGCTCGTACACGTACTGGATGACCTCCTCCCGACGGTCGGATTCGATGTCAATATCGATGTCGGGTGGGCCGTCACGTTCGGGAGAAAGGAACCGTTCGAACAACAATCCCAGCGCCACCGCGTCGGCATTGGTGATACCCAAGGCGTAACAAGCCGCAGAGTTGGCTGCGGACCCTCTTCCCTGGCAATAGATGTCCGAACGTCTACAGAACTCGACAATGTCGGAGACGATCAGGAAGTACCCCGGAAATCCCAGCTCGTTGATCAGATCGAGTTCATGGTCGATCTGGGCATATGCACCCGGAACCCGCTCATCACTTCGATTGCCATATCTCTGTTTGGCTCCCTTGGCCACCAGTTCACGCAACCAGGACATTTCATCGTGGCCTTCTGGGCAGGGGTACGGCGGGAGGTTCGGCGCCACGAGTTGGAGGTCGAACGCACACTCGAGTGCAAGACGCGATGCAGCTTCGACCACCCCTGGATACCGCTCGAACCGCTTGGCCTGCTCATCACCACTACGAAGATGCGCCGAGGACGACGATGGCAGCCAGCCATCGTGATCCTCAAGAGACGAACGATTCCCGACAGACGCCAGCGCCGTGGCCAATTTGCGGTGGTGATGATTTGCGTATCGAACATCGTTGGTCGCCACGATGTCGAGATCACGCTCGAGGCCCAGTCGAGCCAACGCGTCATTTCGGGTGCTGCACAACGGTGTCGAATGATCCCAAATCTCCACTGCAACGTTTTCTCGACCGAACCGCTCGAGCAGCCTATCGAGCACACGCTGGGCAGCGATTGGGCCATCGGTGGTTAACACCTTGTTGAGCAGACCTCTGTCAGTACCGGTGAGAATCATCCAGTGGCCACCAGCCAATTCACTGAGCCGGTCAAGGGTGTACCGGGGTGCACCCTTGACCCCCGCCATCTGTCCCTCGCTGATCGCCCGCCCCAGACGGGCGTACCCCTCGGGCCCACGAGCGAGCACCACAATGTCTCCTGCGTCACCGATCTGGCCAAAGGGATCGGTGGTATCGGTCAGACTGAGTTCAGCACCAAAAACGGTGGGCAACCCATGGGCACGAGCCGCCTCAGCGAATCGCACCACTCCGTAGAACCCGTTCCGATCGGTGAGCGCCAAAGCATCGAGGCCGAGCCGGACTGCTTCCTCGACCAGATCTTCAGGACCTGATGCACCGTCGAGGAAACTGAAGTTCGAATGACAGTGCAGCTCGGCATAAGAGGTTGAGGCTGCTACTTGTCGAGACTGCCGCTCGGCTACTTGTCGAGACTGCCGCTCGACATCAGCGGAACCCTGCGTAGTCGCTCCGCGCGCTTCTACCTCTCGTCGGGACTTCCTCCCGACATCCGCGGAACCCTGTGTGGTCGCTCCGCGAGCTCCGCTCTCCTCGGTCTCGTGTCTGAACTCTTGTGGGACCTCGTACTTCTCGCGCTTTCGAGACCACGCTGGGCTGTCCCCGCCTGTGCGGGGCACTTCCTCTGGGCGCGTCTCTTTCTTGTCGGACATTCGCCGTTCGAACTCGGACCACGGAATCGGAGGATTTTGCCACCCCATAAGGAGTCGCGACTGTAACGAACACCTGTTCGATTCGCAATCCCTTCCTCGGACTTCCGCCAAGATCCGCAGAACCAACGCAAATCTGAAGGATGCTGATTGCTGAACGATCACCGTTCTTCGAATTTGTGGTCAGCCCAGGTGTTCGACCAGCCAGTGGTGGATCTTCGAAGTCCGTTCGAGTTCCGTGGCACACCAGTCGGCGAACTTCGGAGTCGTGATCGATTTCGGTGTCTTCTTGATCCAACGGACCTGGAAACCTTTGTGTCGCAAAAGATCGCCATGCGGATGATCCTCGGCGTACGGCTTGGGAACCTTCTTCAGGCCCTGCCCCGCCACTTCGGCCTTTGTGTCTGACACCAGCGCATCGAGCGAAGCGGCCAAGGGATCTCCATGTTCGTCGATCGCCGTGCGCCATCGATCCAGGTCAGCAATGTTGATTCCCGACGCAAAGCCCACGCCGTCCGTTGGGCTCATCCGCACCCACAACATCGGCGCCGTCTTCTTATTCGGCCCCTCCCAGAACTTGAACATGAGGTGGTCTTTGTAGGGAGACTTATCGGGACTGAACCGCAGGTCATTGTTGATCGGGGCGATCGAACCGTTTGTCTTCGCGGCGTACTCGATCCCGCCCGAGACACGGTCTGCCAGCAGCTCACCGAGCTCGACGACAAAGGCCTTCGCATGGGGCACAACGTCGGTGTCATAGGTGGCACGGTTCTCGTCGAACCACGCCTTGTTCTTGGTGCCGAGTGTCGTGAGAAAGTCGAGACCGGTCTTTGGGAATCCGGTGAAGTCACTCATGAGACGAACTCGTATCCCTCATCGAGCAATGTGGTCCACAAGGCCTCGTCTCTAGCAGGCACCTGCACCCACTCGCTGAACACCTTCTTGGCCGGGGCGAACGCCAGGCCTTGCCCCGCTTCGATCAGCGCAGCCACGCGTTCCTTGGGAAGCTTCACGACCAGATCGCCGGTTTGATATTCGGGCATGGCCAAGAACTCCTTGCCGACCCGAATGCACTCGCTCCGCATCAGGATCCCAGGTTCGGCTTTACCCAAAGCGATCAACGGATCGGCCACGTCCCAAAACAGTGCGTCATCGACATCGTCGTGTGCGGTCATCGGAACCTCCGGCGTCAGTCTTTCACCCCACCGACGAACAAGGCCATCGAAAACGGACGGTGCTGCTCAGATTCACCACTCACTGAATTCAGTTACAGGAAATCGCAGAGACTTTTTGTTGAAATACAAGAGGTTCTAACTTGTGAGTCGAACGTTTGTTCGATAGATTGATTCTATGTCCACCATCGAATGCGCAGAAACTTCAGGTGCACTCTTTGCCCTGAACGCTGCCCTCGATGTGGTCGGTGACCAGTTCCTGCCAACCATGGACACCACCGAACTCGGCGCCCGATGCATCACATTGCAGACAGCGCGCCAACGACTCGATGGCATCATCGCGACGGGTATTGCCGAGGCCGAACGCGCCGGGGTCGCAGCAAACGCCGGCACGCGCACCATGGCTCAATTCATCGCTGCCCGAACCCACGCATCCCCCGACGCACTACGAGCCGACCAACGTGTCGGTACCTGGGTTGGTCAATTCGCCCAGCTCGAAACCGCCATGCTCGACGGACGGTTGTCTCGTCAACACGTCGACCTACTGCGCCGCACCGAAAACATCCGGATCTTCATGGCCATGCAACGCGACCAAGCCATGCTGCTCCAGTTGGTGGCGGATCTTGAATGGAAATCGTTCCAAAACGCGGTCAAGTACTGGCTGATGGTGAACGACCAAGACGGAGACAACCCAGACGATCACGAAGCGAAGAACACCTGCACCGTGACGACGTCGTTGGTAGACGGCCGAGTACGGCTCACCGCTGACCTCGACCCAATTACTGGAGCGATCGTCAAACAAGGCCTCGTCGACGAGACCAACCGACTCTTCGACAAAGATCAAGAGGCCGGAACTACTCGCACGCCCACGCAGAGGCGAGCGGCCGCCCTCGGCAACCTCGCCGAACGCGGCGCTGGGCGAACCGAAGCCACGGCTAAGCCGCTTTTTCATGTGGTCATGTCGCTCAAGGTGCTTCTTCACACCATTGCCCAGATGGCCAAAGAGCCGCATGAGCAAGATTTCACGAGCGTGCTCGACCCGAACGACATCGACGGTCGGTGTGAGCTGCTTGATGGGACGCCGATCCACCCCAAATATGCCTTGGTCCTTCTGATGCAAGCACGAATTCGCCGCCAAGTCCTCGGCGCCAAGAACCAAACGTTGGATGCGTCGGTCGAAGCGAGACTCTTCCCGGCCTGGATGAAATACGTCAAACTCGTCGAGACTCGCGGCCAATGCGAAACCGCCGGATGCGATGCACTGACGCACTGGCTACAAGGCGACCACGATCGGCCCCGCTCCAAGCAGGGCGAAACGACACTGGAAAACCTCAAAAGTCTGTGCCGCCCAGACAACCAGTGGAAATCCGACGGACCTTCCATGCCCACGCGGCCCCAAGCAGAAACCCGGCCCGCGGCCCCGGCCGAATCTGAACGGGCCAGCGAATAGCCGTTCGGTCGCGGACTAAACAGTCGCGAACGCCCTGACCGTAAACGTGCCTGCTCCTTCGATCTTGGGAGGCACCGCGGTGAACGTGAACCCGGTTGCTGGAATCGACGCGAGGTTGGTCAAATGTTCGATAATCGGGATGTCGATGCCAAGCAGAGTCGAGTGGACCGGACGTTCGCCACCTTCGGTTGAGTCGATGTTGAGCGAGTCGATGCCGACACACGCCACGCCGGCCGTGGCGAGGAGTTCGGCCGAAGCAGCGGTCAGGTAGGGATGGTTCTCGAAGTAGGCCTCGGCGCCCCAGTGATTGGAATGGTCGGTGCGGATGAGCACCGCCTTGCCTGTGCTGTCGGCGATATCTTCGGCCGTGAGTTCAATGGCGTGCTCCCCCACCCGATCGAGGCAGATCGCAGGAACAGTCGCCACCCGGTCGAGCGAGAGCCCGGTCAGATCATGGCCATCCGCGAACCGATGGAATGGCACATCGAGATAGGTGCCTGTATTCGTACATATCTCGATCATCCCGATCTGGAACGTGATGCCGGGACCATAGATCTCCTCGGCGGCCTCGCGAGTCAGGTGTGAACCGATCGTTGGGGTCGGGAGACCGGGGTACGTGACCATGCCGTTCGTGATGTTGTGACTGAGATCGATGTGGGTCATGGGTGTCAACGTAGCGAGCTGTAGGTTAAGGCTGTGACGCGCGTCAACGAGTTCGGACAACCGATCGGCGATGACCTTGGACGGTGGACGCCTCCATTACCTCCCGATCATGTCGAACGCGAGGGCAACTACGTCCGGCTCGAGCCCCTCCAGCGCGCTCGTCACGCCATCCCCCTGCTGCATACGTTCAAGTTCGCCGACGATTCCTTGTGGACCTACATGCCACTAGGCCCCTTCGACGATGCGGCCGAGATCGGGCAGCTGATCGACGCCATGAACAAGGCCCCCGATGCTCAGCCATACGCCGTGATCGTCGAGCACGAGGTGCACGGCTTCTTGTCGTACCTTCGAACTCAAGCTGACGTCGGCGTGATCGAGATTGGGTGGATCACGTTCTCCCCGATGTTGCAACGCACCACCGCCACAACGGAGACGATCTTCCTGCTTCTCGAGCATGCGTTTGCGTCGGGGTATCGCCGCGTCGAATGGAAGTGTGATGCACTCAATCAGCCTTCCCGAAATGCTGCTGAACGGCTTGGGTTTCGCTACGAGGGCACGTTCTCGAAGGCCACCCACTACAAGGGTCGCAACCGAGATACCGCATGGTTCGCAATGACCGATGATGATTGGGTCGATAACGGCCGCCGCCTCCGAACGTGGCTGGCATCAGAGAACTTCGAAGAAGACGGAACGCAGCGACAGCGCCTCGGCGACATTGCGTAACAACGATTGCGTAACAACGATTGCGTAACAACGATCGCGTTACGACGGCGCTTAGGCCGACTCGATGGACATTCGTTTCAGGCGCAGATACACGGCGCGAACGGCGAGCGCTTCGCGCACCTCGGCATTACTTTCCTCAACAAATCCTTGTCGGTAGGTCTGATCGGTCACGAGAGAGACGGCGAATTGCAGACCGCTAAATGCTGCAACGAAGCCCGCTGCGATGAGATGCAACGACGACAGGATGATCTCGTTGCCAAACAGGGAGAACGAAAAGAGCTCGACGTCGGTGGTGACGTCGAGAGTGGTCCACTGAAGCATCGTGTCGGAACGAACCGTGAGCAGACCAAACACCACATAGAAACCAAAGATCAGCAGCGTCACCAACAGCACTTGTGCAGCGAGTCCAACCACCAGACGCAACGTCAGGTTTGCTCGAGCAGCACGACCCAAGGGCACCTGCTTTGGCTGTCCTGGAAAGTTCGACGTGTCGCAGCCCTCTAGCGGTGTACCACCGAGTTCACGATCAACTTCGGTCCACTCGTCGAAAAACCGAAGCTCGTGAATTGTGCCGGACATTGCTCCGGTGAGAAAGGTCAAACCAATAAGGGCGAGCGCGAGCACAACAAGCGCGAAGAGCGGCAAAGGAAAGTCGTTCACCACCTGCCAGATCTCGGCATTGAGAAACAGAAACGCCGAGAAGAGCAACATAAGCGGCAGGATCCGACCGAGCAGCTGAAGCACTTGCGTGAGATGCGTCCACATTGCCGCCAACCCCCAACGAACCATCGAGAAGAGTCCCCACGAGACCACCAGGTACACCAAGATCAAGATGACGACATTCAGGAGAACCACCCCGAAGAATTCGACCGTCGTCCGGTGTCCTCCCAGTAGTGCAAGGACGGGCGGGATCAGCACGAACAGCGCGAGCTCTCCAATGCCGATGTCGTTGGGTCTCGCGAAAGAGTCTCTGCCACGAACCCGATTGAGCGTGACAATCGCCGCCACGATGATGCCGATTCCACCGAGAAACGCAGCGAACTGTTGCCACCCCTCCACATCGCGTCCAAAGGTCAAGAACAGCTCAGAGAAGAAGATGAACGTCAGGAACCCTACGGCTCGCGTCCACACATCCTCCGACGCCGTGAAGTCGTCGATGAAGTGAGGGATTCCGTTGTGTACGAACCAGTCCTCGGTTGCATCGAGGAGAGCGTCGCTCACTCGCAGACCGCTCCACGCATGTCAATGTGAGAGATGCTCACTTCTCCACCAGCCGGCAAGGACTGGGCGACCTTTTCGGCCATCGCCGGCTCGCAGAGTGCCGCCGCAGTTGGCCCGCTGCCGGACAACCAAGAGCACCATGCACCAGCGTCTCGGGCAGCCTCCATTGCCGCGGCGGTGTCGGGGAGGCTCGCAAGTCGTTGTGCTTGGTGGAGCCTGTCCTCGCTGGCGACACCGAGAAGCTCACTGTCGCCATTGGTGAGCGCAGCGATGAGCAGAGCAGTGCGTCCCATGTTGAACACGGCATCTTCCATGGAAACGTGTGTGGGCAGCTTCTTGCGAGATTCCTTTGTGCCGGACAAGGTGTCGGGGATCCACAAGACCACGGTGGCCTGAAGACCCAACGGAATCCTCTCGACGCGCTCGCCGACAGCGACCGTCACCCCACCAAAAACTGACGGAGCAACATTGTCTGGGTGACCTTCAAGCTCGGTTGCCTCGAGGAAGAGCCAACGTCGACACTCTTCGAGCGTTGAGCCCTTCTGAATTGCTGCAGCCAACAGACCCGCAACACGGGCAGCACCAGAGAACCCGAGACCTCGTGCAGGAGGAATTGTCGAGCTGATGTCGAGACCACCGGTGCCACCAAACTGGCGGAACACCCGCATCGTGAGATGGTCGGGACTCCCGATTCCCTCTTCCGCGAAATCGACCTCGATGTATCGATCGACCGCCATACCGAGAACATCGAATCCTGGCCCGAGGTTCGCCGACGAGGCAGGTACACGGATGGTGGTCATCAGGCCTCTTTGGCTCCACCGGCAACCACGGGAGGTTCCGTTGACCAAGGAAACTCGATCCACTCGTCGGTGCGCTTCCACACGTAGTCACATTTGATCAACGACTGGGACTTCTCGTAGAGACATGCCGATCGAACATCGCCAACGACATCCGCACAGAAGTCATGGACGTGTTTGAGTGTGCGCCCGGTATCGGCAACGTCATCGGCAACGAGGACCTTCGAGTCGGTGAGGTCGAACTTGTCGAGGTACGGAGGAAGCATGACGGGCACGTCGAGGCGCTCGTCGACGCCGGTGTAGAACTCGAGGTTCATGACGTAGAGGTTCTTGACCGACAAGGCGTAACCGAGCGAACCAGCGCAGAACAGGCCACCGCGAGCGATAGCGAGAATCATGTCTGGACGGAACCCGTCGTCAGCAACCTGCTGGGCGAGCTGGCGGATGGCGACGCCGTACCCGGCCCAGTCGAGAATCTCGCGCTCTGGCTCA
>RCNE010000859.1_pt1 | contig 16408 bp, 17 predicted proteins | sample 2041361 | NCBI WGS metagenome assembly RCNE01 (sample SAMN09708229, study PRJNA481090) | Marine sediment metagenome, whole genome shotgun sequencing project.
GCTTAGCCCCATGACAAAGAAAAGTGCTGCGATGATCGCCCGCCTGCGCGCTGAGCGCTCGGACCCCATGTCATTCAGGCTCACCCCGCTCATATAGGCGAGATAGGGCGGCACAATCGGCAGCACACAGGGCGACAAAAAGCTCACGATCCCCGCCAACAAGGCGATGGTCATGGCGGGCAACAGACTTGCGTCAATGATTTCGATTCCAAACATGCCTCACTGCTATACGCTGTGCTGCGCGGCGTCACCCGTCACAATGTCACAAGGTTGTGGACAGAGTGTAACATGCGGCCTACATCGCGCAGTATGATACATGATCTTGATGCCACCGGGCTGCTGTGCCCCCTTCCCGTCCTAAAAGCACGAAAACGTCTGCTATCGCTGGGCCCAGGCGAGCAGTTGCGCGTGCGTGCCGATGATCCCGCCGCAGTGATTGATGTGCCGCATTTTTGCGCCGAAGCTGGATATACGCTGATCGAGAGCACGCAAGATGGCGATGTTCAGGTCTATCTGATCGAAAAAACCAGCTAGAACTTCACCCTCCCAAACAAAAAGGCAGGCTCAGAAGCCTGCCTTTTCTAGTTTGATTCTGAGAGATTTAGCGGCCCAGTGACCACCAGCCTTTGCGCCGTGGTTTGGCCGGTTCCTCTGCTTTCACCTCAGGCTCGGCAGCTGCGACAGGTTCTGGCGCTGGTGCCGACTCCACAACAGGCTCTGGTGCTGGCACAGCGGCAGTTTGTGCAACTGGCTCCGGCTCAGGTGCCGCAACCAGCTCTGGCACGGCTACCACAGCTGGCGCAGCTTCAACCTCTGCTTCTGCTACTGCGGCCACCGGTACAGCCTTGGGCTTGCGCGGTGCACGGACCCGTTTTGGCTTCGGCTTTACCTCTTCCGCAGGAGCGTCTTCGCTGGCGACCACCTCAGCAGGCGCATCCGCTTCCGCAACAGGTGCCGCTTTGGGCTTACGCGGTGCGCGGGTACGCTTGGGCTTCGGCTTTTCTTCAACCGCTGCTGCGTCCTCGGCAGGTTTCTCGGCTTCTTCCGCCACTACGGCCTCTGCTGGTGTTTCCACATCTGCTGCGGCCTCTTTAGGCTTGCGCGAACGCGACCGGCTGCGTGTTTTCGGCTTGCTCTCTTCTTCCGCTGTGTCGGCGGCTACAGGTGTTTCTGCATCCTGATTTGCCTCGTCAGATTGATTTTCATCGGTCTGGTTTTCATCAGACTGATTCTCGTCATTCTCCGAGCGGCCACCACGGCTGCGACGACGACGACGGCGCTTGCGCTTCGGCTTGCCCTCACCCTCTTCGCCCTGCGGCGGATTGTTTGGCTCATTGGACGTGGGTGCGGCCTCTTCTTCAACGGCTGCTGCGACTTCGGCTGCTTCCGCTTCTGCTGCGTCCGCTTCGTCGATCTTATCCATCAGCGATGTATCTACAGATACGATATGCGCCGACTGCTTAACCGCACGTGTCGCAGTCTTGAACTTCTCCATGGAGAAATCAGGGCTAACCAAATGCGGGTCCCCTTCGATGCGCACGCTCAGGCCATAACGGTCCTCGATATGCGCGATATGCTCACGCTTTTGGTTCATCAGGAAGTTGGCGATGCCCACAGGTGCCTTGATCAGCACCTCGCGGGAGCGGCGGCGTGTACCTTCTTCCTCAATGGTGCGCAGGATCGATAACGCGAGGTTATCATCCGAGCGGATCAAACCCGTACCGTGGCACGCATGACAAGGCTGTGTTGTGGCCTCGATCATACCCGGGCGAAGACGCTGGCGTGACATCTCCATTAGGCCAAAGCCAGAGATACGGCCAATCTGGATGCGCGCACGATCTGTCTTGAGCTTGTCTTTGATGAGCTTTTCGACAGAGGCGTTATTGCGGCGCTCGTCCATGTCGATGAAGTCGATCACGATCAGACCCGCAAGATCACGCAGACGCAACTGGCGGGCCACCTCAGCGGCGGCCTCCATGTTGGTCTTGAGCGCAGTCTGCTCGATCGAGCCTTCTTTCGTCGCACGACCAGAGTTTACGTCAACCGCGACCAAAGCTTCCGTGGTGTCGATCACGATATAACCACCGGAAGGCAACTGAACCGTTGGATTGAACATGCCGGCCAGATAGGCCTCAACCTGATAGCGCGCGAAAAGCGGCAGGTTTTCCTCATAGCGTTTCACATTTTTCGCGTGGGACGGCATGATCATTTTCATGAAGTCCTTGGCGATGCGGTAGCCGCGCTCACCTTCTACGAACACTTCGTCGATATCACGGTTATAGAGGTCGCGGATCGAGCGTTTGATCAGATCGCCTTCCTCATAAATCTTCGCGGGTGCGATGGATTTGAGGGTCAGCTCGCGGATCTGCTCCCACATGCGCTGAAGGTATTCATAGTCGCGCTTGATCTCGGCTTTAGTACGCTTGGCCCCTGCCGTGCGCACGATGAGACCTGCACCTTGTGGCACTTCGATCTCTTGTGCGATTTCTTTGAGTTTCTTGCGGTCCGGTGCATTTGTAATTTTGCGGGAGATGCCACCGCCACGCGCGGTGTTCGGCATCAAGACGCAGTAGCGCCCCGCAAGCGACAGGTAAGTTGTAAGCGCAGCGCCTTTATTGCCGCGCTCTTCCTTGACGACCTGAACCAGCAGAATTTGACGGACTTTAATAACTTCTTGGATCTTGTAACGACGCGCACGCGGCTTGCGCACCGGACGAATTTCCTCGCTGTCATCTTCATCGGCAACAGATTCGATATCATCGTCTTTTTCAGACGCATCGACTTTGTCGTCTTGATCATCATCATCATCGCTGTCGGACTCAGAATCGTCGGATTCTTCAGGCGTCTCGACCGGTGTTTCCTTCACACGCTCCATTGGCGAAGAGGCTTCGCCCTCGGGCACGTCGACATCATCATCATCATCGTCCAGATCAACGGTTTCCATGCCATCAATCTCGGCTGAGGTCTTGGCATCGTCTGTAACCGCGTCCTCGGCCTTTGGTTTGCGCGAACGCGTACGCGAACGGCGCTTTGGTTTTTCGTCTTCATCGTCCTTGGCGGCCTGCGCTTCGGCATATGCGCGCTCTTCAGCCAGCAATGCCTCACGGTCGGCGACAGGAATCTGATAATAATCAGGATGAATTTCCGAAAACGCAAGGAAACCATGGCGGTTGCCGCCATAGTCCACAAACGCCGCCTGCAAGGACGGCTCAACGCGCGTCACTTTGGCGAGGTATATGTTGCCAGCTAGCTGGCGTTTATTTTCAGATTCGAAATCGAATTCTTCGACTTTGTTTCCATCAACCACAACAACGCGTGTCTCTTCCGCGTGGGTGGCATCGATAAGCATCTTTTTAGGCATTTTACTCTTTTGCACGGACGCGGACGCGTCGACCTCCCGGAGGGTGCCGCACGGTGCGTCATGTGTCTTGTCAGGGCGATTGGTGACGGCACAGCGGTGCAGCAGCCCTGAGGGCCGCTCCCGATACTGTATTCAGCTCTTGCGCGCGTCATCGCGGTTCTTCTCCGATACGGGGCCCGTGCTCTGCTTGAGCAAAGCGCGCCGCGCATCCATTAAATACTGTGTCATCTCGGGCGCTTGGCCCTCAACATACAGCAGCGTCTGTATTGCCGTTTCCGGCACGATCGGTCTGTTGCACATCGGCGTGAGCCTTTGGCAGCAGCGAAACTCATTTTTTGGACCACAACCATTGCGTGTTTTACGCAACTGGTCCATCTCACTAGATAAGAGTACGTGGACCCCAAACACAATGGGCAATCACATCAAATCAGCGCAAATCGCTTGGAACTGTGAAACTCCTGTAAACTTTCACCCTGTAGTGCCATGCACAAGATGTTGATGTCGGGCAGCTTTCGGCATAGGGTCGCCAGCGACAATCAAGGTGTTTATGCGCCTATTGGTGCACATTAGGAGACAATATGCGATATTTTACGCGCCCTGCCCTCGTCCTTTGCATGGCAACCATGGCCCTTGCCGCCTGCGATCCCGCAGAGTTTGATTCAGACCCCGATGTGCGCCGCGATGCGCGTGCAAACCGGACATGTATAAGCGCTGTGTCAGATCAAGCAGGCTCACCGGGGCAACTCAACACCACATTGCCGATTGTAGAGATCAATCAATACATCATCGACGTTCCGGCCTCGCAAGAACGCTGGATGTGCCGCACAGATGATGAAGGTAACGCGAGCCAGCTTTATAAGATGGGCGCAGGCTGAGATCCCACGACATTACGTGAAAAGGGGCGCATAGATTGCGCCCCTTTTTTATGTCTAATCCCGAAATGACCTATAGGTAGTCTGAGCGTGACAGCTGATATTTCGCCATTTTTTCATTCAGCGTCCGGCGCGGCAGGCACAACTCATCCATCACACTTGCGATTGACCCTTTGTGCCGGCGCATGGTGTTGTCGATCAACATCCGCTCGAACGCTTCAACATATTCCTTGAGCGGCTTGCCCTCGGTTGTCATCACCGGCTGCATCTCGTCATGCTCGGACATCAGCAGCGAGGCGATGGTGCCCGACCCGCGCCGCGATTGCAGCACAGCGCGCTCTGCCACATTGATCAGTTGACGCACGTTGCCCGGCCAAGGGGCCTGCAACAGCTGAGCGGCCTCTTGCGCGGTCACCTGCGGTGCCTCGCAGCCATATTCGTCCGCAAACTGGTCACTCAGACGGGTGAATAGCGTGAGAATATCCTCGCCACGGGTACGCAGCGGCGGCACAGTGATGCGCAGCGCGGCCAAACGGTAGAACAGATCAGAGCGGAGCACATCCTCAGATGTACGCCCCGCCTCTTGCAGGTTCGAAATCGCCACGATCCGCGTTTCTGCAGGGGTGCCCTGCTCATTGATTACGGACAAAAGTCGCGCTTGCAACGTCTCGGACAGCGCCTCCACATCTTCCAGTACCAGCGTACCACCACGCGCTTGTTCGATAGCGGGCAGTTGCGCATCCTCGGGCTGCATCGGGCCAAACAGGCGCTTGCTCAGCGCTTCTTCCTCAAAAGCAGATGCGCTCACCAAAACGAATTTCTTACCGGCACGCGAGCCTACGGCATGAAGCGCATGAGCAACCAGTGTTTTGCCGGTGCCCGTCTCGCCATCGATCAACACATGACCGTCCGCCTGCCCCAGATCTAGGATGTCCTCGCGCAGCCGCTCCATCACGGGGCTTTGCCCGATCAGCTTTTTCATCAGCTGGCCACCATCGCTCAGCTCACGGCGCAGAAGGCGATTGTCCATCACCAGACGGCGCGTCGCTGTGGCTTTCTTGGCCAGCTCGCTCATCCGGTCGGGGTTGAACGGCTTTTCCAGAAAATCGAACGCCCCCACGCGCATCGCCTCAACAGCCATCGGCACGTCGCCGTGGCCCGTAATCATAATCACCGGCAGCGCAGAATCAGTGCCCATCAGCTTTTTCAGAAACTGCATCCCGTCCATGCCCGGCATCTTGATGTCGGATATTACAATGCCCGGGTAATCCGGCCCAAGCGTCTTGAGCGCGTCCTCTGCGCTGGCGAATGTTTCGGTGTCATACCCCGAAAGCGCCAGCCATTGGCTGATCGACTGGCGCATATCCTGCTCGTCATCGACAATCGCAATCTTCATCGCCTGTGCCATATCGTTACTCCGCCGCCTGTGTTTCTGTTTCGCCGTCATAGATCGGCAATTGCATCTCGAATACCGCGCCGCCATTCTGTCCGTTGCGCGCCATAAGCCGCCCGCCCAGATCGCTCACGATCCCCGATGAAATGGCAAGGCCGAGGCCGACCCCGTCACCGGGCTGTTTTGTAGTGTAGAACGGCTCGAAGAGCGCATCCAAGTCCTCAATGCCGGGACCATTGTCACGCACGGTCAGCGTAGCTGTCTCTCCGGCGCTTAGAATGATCTCCACCTTGGGGTGTCTTTCAGACTTGGTGGCATCAAGGGCGTTGCGCAAGAGGTTGACCAAAACCTGCTCAATGCGCATCCGGTCACCAAGGGTAAACACCGGCTGTTCAGGCAAGATGCTCTCGATCTGAACCTGGCGCTGGCGCAGCTGCGGCTCCATCATGCTCAGACTTGAGGCGAGCGCATCGCCCATGTTCACGGGCGAAAACACCTCCTGCCCCTTACGGGCATAGGATTTCAGCTGCCGCGTGATCGCGCCCATCCGCTCGATCAGGTCATCAATCCTCTGGAAAGAGCTCAGCGCTTCTTCGGGGCGGTTGCGGCGCAAAAGCAGACGCGCGCCCGCCAGATATGTCTTCATCGCCGCCAATGGCTGGTTCAATTCATGGCTCACCGCCGCCGACATCTCGCCCAATGCTGCCAGCTTGCTCGACTGCTCAAGCGTTTGTTCAGCCACAGCGAGCGTCTCTTGGACACGTTTCCGCTCGGCGATTTCACGCTGTAGCGCTGCATTCAATGCGCGAAGCTCTGCCGACTCGCGTTGGAAAAGCGCCGCGCGCCCCGCCGTGCGGCGGCTCAAAAAGTAGAAGGACAGCGCCAGAAGAATCGCAAAGCCCATGACTTCGAGGGCCAACACGCCGTTCACACGTTCCCGCACACTCGCGTAGGTGGTGTAGCTCACCATGCGCCAGCCGCGAAAAGCGACTTTCGCCTCCAGCCGCATCACAGCCTCACCCTGAAGGTAGGCATCTGGCGGCAGCGCCGTCCAGTCAGCCGTCGCCTGAATAGCACGCTCAATCGCACCTTGCGGGGTCTGATTTGCGAGCGCTTGTTCTTCGGTCTTCCCGCGCCAGCGCGGCTCGGTTGCGAGGATAATTTCGCCAGCGCTGCCGGTTACAATCACTGCATCGGAAATCCCCGCCCACGCACGCTCGAACTTTCTGAGATCGACCTCGGCTGCGATCACGCCAACCGTCGTGCCGCCATTCTGGATGCGGCGGGAATAGAAAAAGCGGTAGCCGCCCGTGTCATCCAAAATCGTGCTGAAGATCGTCGCATTGGACCGGATCGCATCGACAAAATAAGGGTCTGAGCGGTGCGACGCGCCCAACCGATTGCGGTCTGTTGCAGCCACCGTGCGCCCATCAGTATCAAACAGCATCAAAGAAGCCGCGCCAATCTCCTCGACAAAGGATATGAGCCGCTGGGTAGAGAGGGAATAATCGGCACTCTCAAGGGCGGCGATTAGCGTGGGATCACGCCCCAAAAGTTGCGGGACAATCGCATTTTGCCGCAATTCAGCGAGCAGGTTCCCGCCATAAAGCGCGATCCGAAGCTCAGCACGGTTGCGCGTACTCTTAGTAAAGCGGTCAGTGAGTAAGCGGTTGGTGATTGAAATCACAGCAACCGCAAAAATCAGCATGACGATCAGCGCAGTCCGCACGCGCCAGCTTATTGCAGCTGGTTTCGAAGGCAGATTTACGGTCGGGCGATCATCACTCATTCTCTTACACTACCACAGGGCACTGCATGCTCAAGTCAGGCTATGGTCAGCGCCCCTGCCAATGCGCGGAAGAGCGCCACCCCATCTGTGCCACCATGGTCTGCATCCGCAGCGCGCTCAGGATGTGGCATCATCCCCAAAACGCGGCGGTTCTCGGATAAAATGCCGGCAATATCCGCCTGCGCGCCATTTGGATTGTCTGTATATGTGAATGCGATGCGATCCTCGCCCTTCAACGTTGCAAGTGTTTCTGCATCGGTAAAGTAATTTCCATCATGATGAGCAATCGGAATATCGATCACGTCACCTGCAGTATATCCGTTGGTATAGTCTGACGCAGATGTCTCGACCTTGAGGCCAACAGTCTTGCAAATATACTTGAGCCCCGCATTGCGCAGCAACGCACCCGGCAGCAAACCCGTCTCGGTCAAAACCTGAAATCCGTTGCAGATGCCCATAACATAGCCACCCCGTGCCGCGTGGTCGGCGACAGACTTGCAAATCGGTGACTGCGCAGCAATCGCACCGCAGCGCAGGTAATCGCCATACGAAAAACCACCTGGAATGCCAACAATATCAATACCATCCGGCAGGGTGCTATCCTTGTGCCAGACCATCGTGACATCGGCACCTGCCTGCTCAAACGCAACCGCTAGATCACGGTCACAGTTTGAACCAGGGAATACAACAACAGCTGCGCGCATCAGGCCATCTCCACCGTGTAGCTCTCGATTACCGTATTCGCGAGCAGCTTCTCACACATCTGCGTCACATCGGCCTCGGTCGCACCATCGGCGAGATCAAGCTCGATCACTTTGCCCTGACGCACCCCTTGAACCCCGCCAAAGCCCATCGCCCCAAGCGCGTGGCGCACGGCCTCGCCCTGCGGGTCCAACACACCATTCTTCAACATCACATGAACCCGGGCTTTCATAGCGCGATCCTTCTTTTCTATTTTGCCGCTTCAACTCTATCCAACACTGCCAACGCTGGAAGGCATCAGTTGATCAACGTAGGCTTTGTAATCGGTGTGGACGTCTTGGGCATCACGCCCAAACGCGTTGCAACTTCTGTATAAGCGTCGGTAAGCGAACCCAAATCGCGGCGGAACACATCTTTGTCCAGCTTCTGACCCGTCTCGATATCCCACAAACGGCAGCTGTCAGGAGAGATTTCATCGGCCACGATCAGGCGTTGGAATTCCCCGTCGTACACACGGCCAACTTCAATTTTGAAATCAACCAGCTTGATGCCTACACCATACATAATGCCCGACATGAAATCATTGACCCGCAGCGCGAGGCTCAGAATGTCGTCCATGTCCTGCTGGCTCGCCCAGCCAAAGGCGGCGATATGCTCTTCGGAGACCAGCGGATCACCCAGAGAATCGTCTTTGTACGAATACTCGACAATCGGACGCGGCAATTGGGTGCCTTCTTCGATGCCCAACCGCTTGGACATGGTACCGGCAGCATAGTTGCGCACGATCACTTCCAGCGGGACAATCTCAACCTGCCGGATCAACTGCTCGCGCATGTTGAGGCGTTTGATGAAATGCGTGGGCACACCGATCTGGTTCAGACCCGTCATAAAATACTCGGACAGGCGGTTGTTCAGAACACCTTTACCGTCAATCACCGCTTTTTTCTCAGCGTTAAAGGCAGTGGCGTCATCCTTGAAATACTGGACGATCGTACCCGGCTCGGGGCCTTCATACAGAATCTTAGCTTTGCCTTCGTAGATTTTTTTGCGGCGGGCCATGGGCGTCCCCTGTAATTGCGAGGCTTGGGGGAGTCCCGCTGCCCTGTTGGCACTCTCTTAGTGTACAGTGCGCGGTGCTGCAAGCATGCTGCCCACTCCCTCGTTCACTCCCATCAAATTCATAACGATAGTGAAGATTATGAATCTTGCTCTGACCCGACCCCCATGAAAAACTGCGGTATCCAGAGGATAGGTTTTGCGCCTTTCCCCAAAAGTCCTTTTTCCGGCGGAGCCCGCACCATGACACATCCCCTCACCGATCTTTTGGCAGAAAAAGGCGTGCTGCTCGCCGATGGTGCTACTGGTACCAACCTGTTCAACATGGGGCTGATGGCAGGTGAGCCACCGGAGTTCTGGAACACGGACGAGCCTGACAAAATCCTGACCCTCTACCGCGGCGCGGTCAACGCAGGCTCCGATATCTTCCTGACAAACAGCTTTGGCGCAAATGCGTCACGCCTCAAACTGCACAACGCACACAAACGCGCCCATGAGCTTAGCCGCGTTTCTGCAGAGCTTGCGCGCGAAGTGGCCGACACCGCAGGGCGCAAAGTTATCGTTGCTGGTTCCGTCGGCCCCACAGGCGAGATCATGGAGCCTGTCGGCACACTGTCCCACGCCACCGCCGTCGAGATGTTTCACGAAACTGCAGACGGGCTCAAGGCGGGCGGTGCAGATGTTGGTTGGTTAGAGACCATCTCAGCTCCGGAAGAATACCGCGCTGCTGCCGAAGGATTTGCGCTGGCGGGTCTGCCGTGGGTCGGCACTATGAGCTTTGACACTGCCGGACGCACGATGATGGGCATGACCTCTGCCGCGATGGTCGAGATGATCGGCGAGATGGACAATGCGCCGCTGGCCTTTGGCGCCAACTGCGGCACCGGCGCTTCTGATCTGCTGCGCACCGTTCTGGGCTTCAGCGCAAACAGCCCAAATCAGCCCATCGTCGCAAAAGGCAACGCAGGCATCCCGAAGTACGTCGAAGGTCACATCCACTATGACGGCACACCGGAGCTGATGGCGACTTACGCGGTATTGGCGCGCAACTGCGGCGCACAGATCATTGGCGGTTGCTGTGGCACGATGCCTGCCCACCTTGAAAAGATGCGCGAAGCGCTTGATACAACGCCGAAAGGTGACAAACCCGCGCTGGAGGAGATTACCGCTGCATTAGGGGCGTTTTCGTCCGAGAGCGACGGCACAGACGGTAACGCCCCTACCCGCGCACCGCGCAAAGGACGCCGCCGCAGCTAAGGCTCTTTGATCCGGCACAGTTCTGCGGCCCTGCGTCGCAGGTTACCCCTGTGTTGTCGCAATTGCTTTAGTATTTTCACGCGTCTCTGACAAAACTGGTCAAAAGCCAAGGCCGGAAGGCCCGCCACGCAAAGGGAACACCATGTCTGAAGAAGACGATATCATCCTTGCCGATCTGGACGACGAAGAACTGGTTCAACAGATGTTCGACGACCTCTACGATGGTCTCAGAGAAGAGATAGAGGAATCCGTCAACATCCTGATCGCACGCGGTTGGGCTCCCTACGATGTCCTGACAAAAGCGCTGGTGGGTGGCATGACGATTGTCGGTGCCGACTTCCGCGATGGCATCTTGTTTGTTCCCGAAGTGTTGTTGGCCGCGAACGCCATGAAGGGCGGGATGTTTATCCTCAAGCCGTTACTGGCCGAAACCGGCGCACCACGCGTGGGCAAGATGGTCATCGGCACCGTCAAGGGTGACATCCACGACATCGGCAAGAACCTTGTGTCCATGATGATGGAAGGTGCGGGTTTCGAGGTGGTTGACCTAGGCATCAATAACGCTGTTGATGCCTATCTAGAAGCCCTGGAAAAAGAAGGCCCGGACATCCTCGGCATGTCGGCCCTTCTCACGACCACGATGCCCTACATGAAGGTCGTCATCGACACGATGGTAGAGCAAGGCATCCGCGATGATTACATCGTACTTGTCGGTGGCGCTCCGTTGAACGAAGAATTCGGCAAAGCAATCGGCGCAGACGCCTATTGCCGCGACGCTGCTGTCGCAGTGGAGACCGCCAAAGAGTGGGTCGGCCGCAAACACAACAGCGTCAACGCTTGAACATCAAACAGTTGATATCAAAGGCCCTGCACCTGCGGGGCCTTTTTTCATGCAGCCCTAATGTTTATCTTTTATAACCAATGCCTATCTTATGTAATAGAAAGGAACTCATATGCCCCTCGCCCCCTTTGCCGCACTACTCATCGCCGTCATAGCAGCTGCAGGCGTCACCGTATGGTTGCTCAGCTTCGGCGGCCAAATGGCGCTTATGATCGCGCTGCCGCTGTTCCTCATCGCCACCGCTGCCCTAATGCTCTTGCGCAAATGACCCTAAGTGATGCCAAACTTACCCAAGAAGGCCTCCCGCTAAAGGTAGCTCGCGGAAAAGTACTGATCATCGCCTGCGGCGCTTTGGCGCGCGAAATCCTTGACCTAAAGGCCGCAAATGGCTGGACCCACATTGATCTCACCTGCCTGCCAGCCAACTATCATCTCTACCCTGACAAAATAACAGGCGCCGTCCGCGAAATGGTCGCGAAGCATCGCGGATCTTACGACAACATCTTTATCGCCTATGCCGACTGTGGAACTGGCGGCCTACTCCAATCGGCTTGCCATGAGTTAGGCGTAGAAATGATCGCAGGGCCCCATTGCTACAGCTTTTTCGAGGGCAATGACCGCTTCGCAAAAATCACCGAAGAAGAGATTACCACCTTCTACCTCACAGACTTCCTCGTCCGCCAATTCGACGCCTTCATCATTAAGCCTATGGGCTTGGACCGCCACCCCGAACTGCGCGATATGTATTTCGGGAACTACGAAAAACTGGTCTATCAAGCCCAGACAGATGATCCCGCCCTCACCGCCAAAGCAGAAACTTGCGCCGCCCGCCTAGGCCTCACATTCGAGCGCCGCTACACAGGATACGGTGACCTGACAAAAGCGTTACAGAACCTTTAACCTATCTTTCTTGGCCTTAAATACTCCGAGGGAATTGGCCAAAGGCCAAGGGGGCAGCGCCCCGACCACGTCTCACCCTGAGCGCGCCGCCGTCTCCCGCACCCGCTCAATCATCGCAGTCAGCCCGTTCGAGCGTTGCGCAGAGAGATGATCGTTAAGCCCCAAACGCCCCATCTCGGCTTTCGCATCGACCACTAACACCTCCGCAGGCGTAAGCCCGTTGTAAAGCGTGCGTAGCACCGCAATCAGCCCCGATACGATCATCGCATCCGATGCGCCGTCAAAGTGCAGTTTGCCATCTTCCATCTCTGCATGCAGCCACACCTGACTGGCACAACCATCTACTTTGAGCGCAGGCACTCTGAGCGCCTCATCCAGCGCATCCATCGACTTTCCCTGATCGATCACATGACGGTACCGGTCTTCCCAATCGTCCAGAAATTCAAAATCCTCAACCAGCTCTTCAAATTGCGCAGTGGCCATGTCGGGGCTCCTATTCTATCTCGTTTTGCTTGAGGTAGGCCTAAGTTACCCAAACGTCCAGTCCCGCCCCTTCCCAACCGCGCAACGATACGCTAGGCAGTGGCAATCGTCAGTATTCAGCGGCAGGTCCTATGCGTATTTCCCTTACCGTTCTTTTGGTTGCTTCCATGGGCCTTGCTGCGTGCGGCGACAGCGGGCTTAATCCGACCAACTGGTCCGGAGGCTCAACTTCCGAAGTTGCGGCAGAGGTATCGACAAACCCACTCATTCCTGAGGGAGGCGGCTTGTTTTCCTCCCGCAGAAAGCAAAACGCGCTGTATATCGGCACACCATTTGACGAAATCGTTGACCTCACTGTGGAGCCTTTGCAGGGCGGCGTTATTGTGCGTGCAACAGGCCGCGCAGCGCGTCAGGGGACCTATTCGGTTCAGCTGACACCCGAAAACGAAGATGAAGTCGCGGTGGACGGCGTGCTGACCTACCGTCTTGAAGGGATCGCTCCCACAAATACTGCGATTGGTACACCTCCCACACGCGAAGTTACTGCCGCACGCAAAGTCACTGAGCAAAGCTTGCGCGGAGTGCACAGCATCCGTGTTGAGGGTCTGCGCAATTCACGCGTCTCACGTCGCTAGCCACAGCTGCACAGCACAAATCTGTAATTTGAAGCTCAAGCGAAAGCTGACGGATTAAACCCGCACAACTTTCACATCATTGCCCACGGCTGTGAGGGCAATTTTGCCTTCACATAACGCGACCGCATCATTGCCAAACACTTCGAGCCGCCAACCGCGCATCGCTTGAACATCTCGCGATCCTGCCGCAATCGCATCCAGATCAGACGCACTTGCAATCAGTTTCGCCGCAACACTGGCGCTTTCGGTTTTTGCCTTGAGCAATACCCGCAGCAAATCGGCCAGTGCCGGATTAACCTGTAGCTTTTCACGGCTACGGTCTGCCTGTGGCAGGTCATCGTTGGGACAAGCAAGACCTGCGGTAACCGCCTTGAGGATTCCATCCGCAATGTCGCCCTTGCGCGCATCGCGCAAAAGAAGCCGCGCACGGCCTAACTCCTCATGATTCTTGGGCTTGTTCGAGGCCAGTTCGACCATTGCGTCGTCCTTGTACACACGGTTGCGCGGGATATTGCGCTCTTGGGCATAGACTTCGCGGAATGCAGCAAGCTCGCGCACAATACCCAGATAACGCCCTGAATTCGTCCGCGTCTTCACCCGTTTCCACGCATCGCGTGGCGCGGTGATATAGGTGTCCGGACTGGTGAGCACTTCGAGCTCTTCTTCGACCCACTTATGACGCCCTGTCTCTTCAAGCTTGGCCGCCAGAAATTCATAGACTTGGCGCAGATGCGTCACATCGGCCAGCGCATATGTCTTTTGTGCATCCGTCAGCGGGCGGCGCGACCAATCCGTAAAGCGGGAGGTCTTGTCCACGCCTTCCTTGGCAATCTTGCGCACAAGCGTCTCGTATCCCACCTGCTCGCCAAAGCCACAAACCATCGCGGCCACTTGGGTGTCAAACAATGGCTCTGGGAAAACCTGCGCATCCACATAAAAAATCTCGAGATCTTGGCGCGCGGCGTGAAATACCTTCACCACCGAGGTATCGCGGAACAGCTCATAAAGCGGCTCCATCGACATCCCTTCTACCAGCGGATCGACCAGCACCGCACCGCTGTCATCGGTTCCCGGCATCGCCAGCTGAACCAGACAAAGCTTTGAGTAATACGTTCGCTCGCGCAGAAATTCCGTATCAACAGTGACAAAGGGATGTTTCGCAGCTTCCGCGCAATAAGCGGCCAGCTCTTCGGTCGTGGTAATCGTACGCATACAGCAAATATCCTATTTCTGCTTCTAGCGGTACAGAACTGCGCAGGGATTGACCAGCCAGCTTTGCAAAATCTCAGTTATTCAAGATAAGCGGCACGCGCTCTCCCGCCGCAAACCGGCGCAATACCGCAGGATAGAGGCGATGCTCCTGCACCAACACGCGCGCGGACAGCGCATCGGGCGTATCTCCCTCCAGCACAGGCACATGGGCCTGCCCCAAAATCGGCCCATCGTCCAGCGCGGCAGTCACTTCATGCACCGTGCAGCCATGAACACTGTCGCCCGCCTCTAACGCGCGCGCATGGGTGTGCAGACCTTTATACTTTGGCAAAAGCGACGGATGGATGTTGATCATCCGACCCGCCCACTGGTCAATGAATCCAGCCGTTAGAACGCGCATAAAACCTGCAAGGCAGATCATGTCGGGTGCAAATGGCTCCAGCGCTGCACTGATAGCCGCCTCAAACGCTGCACGGTCGGTGCCAAAGGGTCGGTGGTCCACCACGACTGTGGCCACCCCGCGCTCCTGCGCGCGCACCAACCCACCTGCATCTGTGCTGTTGGCCAGCACGACACAAGGCATCCCCGCATGACCCGGCTGTGCCATATCATCCAGCAGCGCCACCATGTTGGAGCCGCCGCCCGAGATGAACATCGCAACCCGCATCATCAGACGAGGTTGCCCTCGTAGGCGACGCCCTCTTCTTCAACAATGGTACCCATGGTAAAGACAGTTTCGCCCATATCGCTCAGCAGCTTAGCCGCCGCGTCCGCCTTATCTGCGGGGACAACGACGATCATGCCGATGCCGGAGTTGTAGGTCTTGAGCAGTTCCGTTTCATCCATCCCGCCATGGGCGGTGAGCCAGCGGAACACAGGCGGCAATTCCCATGCGCCCAGATCAATCTTAGCCCCCAAGCCGTCGGGCAGAACACGCGGCAGGTTTTCCGTCAAACCACCGCCCGTGATGTGGGCCAGCGCATTAACCATACCCGCGCGCGCTGCCGCCAGCGCAGGTTTCACATAAAGGCGCGTTGGCGTCAGCAAGACTTCACCAAGCGTGCCACCATTCCATGGACAGGGATCGTCCCACTGCAAGCCGGAATGCTCAACGATAACGCGCACGAGGCTGTAGCCGTTGGAGTGCACGCCGTCACTGGCCAGCCCTAGCAACACATCGCCCGCTGCAACATCGCGTGGCAAGGTCGCGCCGCGCTCCATTGCACCCACGCTAAAGCCTGCAAGGTCGAAATCACCTTCAGGGTACATCCCCGGCATTTCAGCCGTCTCGCCCCCGATCAACGCACAGCCAGACAACTCACAGCCCTTGGCGATGCCTTCGATGATCCGCGTGGCCGTATCAAGCTCCAGCTTACCCGTGGCAAAGTAATCAAGGAAGAACAAAGGCTCCGCGCCCTGACACACCAGATCGTTGACGCACATCGCCACCAAATCGATGCCCACACCATCAACATTGCCTGTATCAATCGCAATGCGCAGCTTGGTGCCCACACCGTCCGTCGCCGCGACGAGCACCGGATCATTGTACCCTGCAGCCTTGAGATCAAAGAGCGCGCCAAAACCGCCCAGGCCCGACATCACACCGGGGCGGATGGTCCGTTTCGCTGCAGGCTTGATCCGCTCGACCAGCGCATTGCCCGCATCAATATCCACACCCGCATCCGCATAGGTGATCCCGTTTTGTCGCTCGTTCATTCTCAAAAGCCTCTGGCTGGAAAATCTGTTGCCCTGCGACCTAAATCATATCGGTCCAAGTCGCAACGCAAACCCTTGACGAAACCGCCAGACCGCAATACCCAATCCGCAGGCGGGCCTGTAGCTCAGTTGGTTAGAGCAGAGCGCTCATAACGCTTTGGTCGTAGGTTCGAGTCCTACCGGGCCTACCA
>RCNE010000861.1_pt1 | contig 16404 bp, 10 predicted proteins | sample 2041361 | NCBI WGS metagenome assembly RCNE01 (sample SAMN09708229, study PRJNA481090) | Marine sediment metagenome, whole genome shotgun sequencing project.
CACCGATAGGTGTCGACGGGGACGATGTGCGGCGCTGGTGTTCTCGAGACGGGTGGTGCTGTGTCGTGAATGGATGCTCATGTTTGATACCTCAGCAGTGGGTTTGACGGGTGCTCCGCCCGACGGATGATCACCCTAGCCGAACACTCGTTCGACAAACAACTGTTCGTTCCATCATCGTCCGAGTCGAACAGCTGTGTTCGACAGGATCACGTCGGAGACGTACTCGATGCTCGTGCGTTCACCTGAGGCGGCAAGCGGTTCCGCGGAACCGTTTTGTTGTGTCGGGATCTGACTCGCCGACCGCAGCGAAAGCTTCGGCACCCGATGATCAAAGCCGGTCGGGTCGATGAACCGAAACTCACCAGGCCCATCACTGACCATGTCCCAGCCGCCTTCGTGCACAGAGTGATGATGGAAATGACACAACGACACCAGATTGTTCAGCTCGGTGGGGCCACCATCGAGCCAATGGATCACATGATGTGCGTGCAACCGGCGGGTCGCGTCACAACCCGGGAACCGGCACATGCCCTTGTCCCGGCGTCCCATCGCCCGTCGGACACGACGAGGAACCACACGAGATGCTCGCCCGATTCCTAATGCATCGCCGCACGCATCCTGCACTGCTAGCTGCAACCGGGCATCACACGCCAACCGTTTCGCCACGAGGGGCGGCACACGCTCATGGTCGAACGCACACTCCCCCGCGTCATCACCTGCTTCGCGAGTCTCATCACGAACGACATCTTCATCGACGACCAGCAACATCTCCGTTGGTGGCATCTCGACGATGTCGATGGTCGCATCGAGAAGAGCGCACGCTGTCTCGGCTCGAATCCGCCCAAGGCCTCCCAAACGTTCGATCGTGTCGATGTTCGTCTCACCGTCGGCCTTGTTGTCCGCAATCACTACATCGCTGCGCTGAGCGATGGCTTCGTGAACCTGCTTTGCCCGGGCAACCGGAACCGTGATCGTGAACGTCGTGGTGCCGTCACCGTTGTTTTTCATCGAGATGTTCTGATTGTCGACAGCGTCCTTCGCATCCTGATCTTCGTCACGATCGGTCTTGGCCATTCCCGCACACACCCGTTCGACCTGCGACGCCGTCCCGTCGAGACACAACTGCACCAAATAGTCCTCGTTCTCCGGGATCACCACCCGGGTAATCGCTCGCACCTTCGAATACGAAATCGTGCCCTCGATGAACGTCGAGCGAATCAACGGCAACCGTTCCAGCGACCGAGCCACACGAACATGTTCACGAGCTGTGCGCATCGACACACCACAACGCCAGTTCAACCAATGCGCACAAGACTTCGCCTGCCACCCAGCCCAACCTTCACGTTTGTCATAGGCGGCGATCCAACACAGCCAAATCGCTGTTGCCGACGCCAACCGTCCAGCGAACGACGAGATCTCGGCTTCGAGGCGTTCGAGCGACATGTCGGACAATGCCTCAACATTCGTGGTGAGCAGCTGATTCTTGTGGGATCTGGTGAAGCTGGTTGACATGGCGCGGACCCTCAGTTTCTGTTGAGAACACAACAAAAACTACTCCCCGGGTATGACACAGTCCCCAAGCTCCAACAGACCCGAAAACGGTCCCGCGGAACCGCTTTCGGGTTGACCTGCAACGATGGTTGCGTGTCCGATCAACCCTGCGACATCTTGAGCAAACTGATCACCGAGGCTGTCAGTGAGAAGTCGAACGGTCCGCTGCTCGTCGCCCTCGATGGACGAAGCGGCGTGGGAAAGTCGACGCTCGCAGCCGCTGTTGCCGAGCGACTTCGGGAGTGCTCGGTGATCGAGGGTGATCAGTTCTACGCAGGGGGAACACCCGTCCAATGGGATCAGCGGTCCGCTACGGACAAGGCCGATTGCGTCATCGACTGGCGTCGGCAACAACCCATACTGAAGGCGCTTCGGTCAGGCACCGCCGCGACCTGGCATGCGTTCGACTGGGACGCATTCGACGGACGGTTATCCACAACCAAAACCATCTGCCTGCCAACTGACGTCGTCATCCTCGAAGGTGCCTATAGCGCACGACCCGAGCTCGCGGCCCTCTTCGACCTTCGGATCTTGCTCATAACGGACCTTGATACTCGTCTGTCGCGCCTCTCGAAACGTGAGGGCGACCTCGCTCGCGACGAGTGGTCCGTCCGGTGGGACGAAGCCGAACACCGTTACTTCAGCACGCTCATGCCGCCCGAAGCGTTCGACCTCATTATCCCGAGCTGACGAAAACGGTTCCGCGGAACCGTTTTACGCAGGCGACCTACTCAACCCCAGGGCGTTCCAACACGATTGGGAATCGATCACGGATTGCCTTGTCACGATCGGGCTGGAGATGAGTCGGGTGCTGCTTGAGCAGGGTCTGCACATGCTCCTGGGCGACCCGAAGTTGATCCTTGCCGCCGGCGTCGAGCCAATTGTCGGGAGACTCCCGATCGCCGATCGTCGGATACAAGTAGTCGCGTTGCATGAGGTCCAGCGTCTGCTGCGACCCGAGGTAGTGACCTGCTCCATGCACTGCCTCCTTGATGACCTCGACCGACAGCGTCTCTTCGTTCACCTCGATCCCACGGATGGTCCGGTTGATCGAGCCGAGCATGTCGTTGTCAATGACGAGCGCTTCGAGCGAACACGACATAAGTGAGCCGAGCATGCCGGCACTCTCATACACCAAGTTTGTCCCGGCCTGGCCTGCGAGGGCGACGTTGATGCCCTTCTCGTAGCCCGCCTGGTTATCGGGCACCTTTGAGTCGGTCATGCCAGCGGCACAACCAGACGGCAGGCCGAGGTAGTTGCTGACCTGCCCCGCCGCGGCGTTGAGCACGCCCTCCTCACCCGACCCGCCACTCATGGACCCCGTACGAAGGTCCGACACAAACGGCCAGAGACCCATCACACACGGATGACCCGGGCTCATCAGGTTCACAGCCGTCAGCGCAGCGAGGCATTCGGCGAGCGCCTGAGCCAGCGAACCGGCCAGTGCTGCAGGTGACGTGGCTCCCGCCTGTCCTGCAGACAACAGATTGATCGGCATGCCGGTCTCGACCTGCGCGACCATGCAGTTGGTCGACTCCTCGGCAAACCGCAGCGGCGGCACCACGAATGTGTTCTGCGCCGTCACAAAGGGGCGCTTACGAAACATGCCCTCGCCGCCGAGCGCCATGTCATACATCTCGACGGTCTCATACACGTGCGCACGCTCGAACCACGACGTGCCTTGGGGTTTCGACGTTCCGGCCATCGCTGCAAACGCAGTGTTCAGGTCGAGCTCGCGACTGTCTTCGCGGTCGCGAGCCACGACGGTCCGACCAAAGAAGTGGATGTTGTCGCACACATCGACAACACGGGCGGTGTCGTAGACGTCTTGTGTCGACGAGTGGCGGAACCTGTTCTCCACGCTGTCGTACATGAGGACTGCCGCGCCACCCGTTCCGAAGTGGACCCGATCTCCGCCGACCGTGATCGACTTGTCGTCGTCGAAGCCGTGCCAGATCCATTCTTTGGCTGCGAGCTCGATGCCGCGCTCGACCAAGCCGGGCGGATATCGGAGCCGACCGTGCTCGTCCACATGCCCGCCGGCCTCGGTGACCACCTGCACGAACTCGGGAACCGGCGTGCCCATACCGACGTCTTCGAGCAACTCGAGCGCTGTCTCGTAGACCAGCCGGAGTTGAGCGTCGCTCAGCGGTTTGAACAACCCGCCGGGAAGACCCGGGCGAACGGGACGGTCGTTCTCTTCCAGTGGCCTCTGTCGACTCGCGACACGTGCAGCTCGGCCACCGCTGCGTCGTCTGGTTTCGGGTGGTCGTGCTGTTTGCTCACTCATGAGCGAAGCGCCTTGCTCGCTGGGTCGTAGGCGGGCTCATCCAGGACGGTTGCCCTGCGGCGGACACCGAGCATCTCGATCTCGAACGTAGACCCGGCCGCCTCGTATTCGGGATCGACGTAGACAAACGCCAAACTTTTGCCGACTGCGTGACCAAAGGCCCCCGACGTACCAATGCCCATCACTGCGCCATCGCTGCCGTAGGCGGGCTCGTTGCCGAGCAGGTCGCTGTCGCCGTCCTCGATCTCGCAATAGACGAGCACCGTCGAAAGCGGATCGGCCTGATCACGTCGCGCAACGGTGGCATCCTTGCCGACGAAATCGCCGTCGAAGTCGACGAAACGCTCGAGGCGGGCCTCGATAGGGGTGATCTCGGTGGTCAGTTCGCTGCCCCACGCCTTGTAGCCCTTCTCGATTCGCATCACGTTCATTGCGTAGGCACCAAAGTGCACCATGTCGTGCGGTTCACCTGCCCTGACGATGGCGTCGTAGACCGACTCCATGGAGTCGAGCGGCATGTGAAGCTCCCATCCGAGCTCACCGACATAACTCACGCGCAGCGCCCTCATCCCGACACCGGCGACGTCGATCTCCTGGGCAGTGAGCCAACGGAACGAGTCGTTCGTGAGGTCCGCGTCGGTCAGACCCGAAAGGACGTCGCGGGCCCGCGGGCCGGTCACCGCGAGGATGCCGTATGCGTCGGTGACATCGGTGATGGTGACGTCCTCACCGGGGAGGATGTGCTCGTTGAGCCAGTCTTCGTCGTGGGTGGTGCCCATGATCGCAGAGTTGATGTAGTACTGGTTCTCGCCGAATCGGGTGATGGTCATCTCGCACTCGATACCGCCCAGATCGGTGAGCATGTGCACGAGGCGCATGCCGCCGTCTTTCCCGGGGATCTTGTTTGCCGAGACCCGGTTGAGCAGGGTTGCTGCATCGGCGCCGGTGACCTCGAACTTGGCGAACGCAGTGAGGTCGGCAATGCCGACACGCTCGCGGGTACCTGTCACCTCTTCGGCCACGATCGGGAAGGCGTTGGATCGCTCGAAGGTGTGGTTCTCGGGCTCGCCGAAGTACTGGGGCCGCTCCCAGCCGTACACCTCTTGCCATTGTGCGCCGAGGGCATCGAGCTTGTCGTAGATCGGGTTGACCTTTTGTTTGCGAGCGGCCGGGAAATTGAGGCCCGGCGGACGGGACTGGTACATGAGGTGGTATTCCTCGATCGCCTTCTCGAAGGCGAACTCTCCTTTTGCGCCAGTGTGGGTGCCGAAGCGGCGGGGGTCCATGCCGCGCACGTTGATCTCGGTTTGTCCGTGAACAATCCACTGGGCGAGGTACTTACCCACGCCAGGACCTTGGGTGATACCGATCGAGGCGCCATTGCAGTGCCAGTAGTTGCGGAACCCGGGCGCCGGGCCCATCAAATAACCCGAGTCGGGCGTGTGGGTGATCGGTCCCGACACGGTCTGTTTGATTCCCGCATCAGACCAGGACGGCACTCGGTCGAGTGCGTCCATGAGACAGTCGGCGATCACATCGTGGTCGGGTGAAGTCAGGTGAAAGTGCAGATCCCAATCGATGCCATCGACGCCGTAGGCCTGTGCACCGGCCATCTCGTAGGGGCCGATGAGGATGCCGTCGATCTCGCGGCGGTAGTACGACGACGAGCGCGGGTCACGAGTGACGGGCGGTTCGAAGTCGAGCGCCATCATCGATTCGAGTGGTTCGGTGATGATGTATTGGTGGATCACGGAGACGATCGGCACATCGAGACCGATCATCTCGCCGAGCTGCGGTGCGTAACAACCGGCGGCGTTGACCACGTGTTCGCTGACGATGCGACCCTTCTCCGTGATGACCTCCCAGCGACCATCGGGCAGCTGGTTCATGTCGGTCACGGGATTATGCCGGCTGACCTCGACGCCGAGTTGGCGGGCGCCCTTGGCCATTGCGTTCGTAGACCCGGTGGGGTCGGACCAGCCGTCGTTCGGCGTGTAGAAGCCGAGCTGCACGTCGTCGATGTTCTCGAAGAGTGGGTTGAGTCGCTTGATCTCCTCTCGGTCGATCAGGTGGCTCTCGATGCCGAGCTGGTTGAGTTGCGCGTGCACCTGCTTATGCCAAAGCACGTCCTCGTCGCTGATCGCGAAACGGATGGCGCCACAGCCGTGCCAGCCGGCCGACAAACCCGTCTCCTCCTCGATTTTCGGGTAGAGCTGGATTGCCTCCTCGTGCACCTTGGCCATGTTCAGGTCGCCAATGAAGTTTGGGACGAGGCCGGCGGCGTGCCACGTTGACCCCGATGTGAGCTCACCCTTCTCCACGAGAATGGTGTCGGGCCCCCAGCCCTCGTGGGCCAGGAAGTAGGCGAGGCCGACGCCCATTGCGCCTCCTCCGATGATGACGACGCGTGCTTCTTCTCGCATGAGCGAAGAACCCCCATATGGTCCGCGTTCCACTGACCGGAACGTTTCACCTAACGGACGATAGTGTAGACCATACGATGCAGGCAATCGAACGGGCTTTCACAGTTTTGCGAGCACTCGCCGGGCGGCAAGGGACCAGTTCGTTGGCCGAGGTCACCCGGGCCAGTGGGCTTCCCAAGAGCACGGTGTTACGTCTGCTTTCTGCGCTCGAGGAACAGGGCGCCGTGCAAAGTGTCGCGGGTCGTTATGCGATCGGCCCCGGGCTCGCCGCGTACGCACATCACAGCGCACCTGTCAGTGCACTGAAAGAGATCGCCCGGCCCTACATGGTCGAGATTGCCGACGATCTATCAGAGAACGTCTCGCTCACTATCGAGGATGGCGACGCCACGCTTTACCTCGACACGGCCGTCGCCGTGAGCTCGGTACAAGTGAATGATTGGACCGGCAAACGTCTTCCGTATCACGCCTCGTCTGGTGGGCTGGCTCTGCTTTCCACATGGCCCTCCGAGCAAGTCGATGCACTGATCGAAGGCGGCCTCCAGAAGTTCACGTCCTCGACAGTGTTGACCCGCGATGGACTCGACACGAAGTTCCGGAATATGTCGAAGCACGGCATCGTGTGGACTCGCCAAGAGTTCTCGGACGATGTCACCGGCGTCGCCGCGGTGATTCGGACCAGCGCCAACGATGTCGTCGGCGCGCTGAATGCCTACGGCCCCGACTACCGCTTCCCCGGTGACCGACCCGAAGCTGAAATCGCAGCCGTACTCATCGATGCCTGCGAGAAGATCGGCGATCGCCTCGCGTGAGCTCCTCAGTCAGCGAGGTGGGGGCGTTGATTCTGGGGGTCATACCAGGAGCGGATAGACGTGGATAGGCCAACACGTCGACCGCCGATGTTGGCCTCCCAAGCAGCCGAGTCGATCCAGTCCTTCGTTACAGCGGCACCATCGGGGTGTTCGACGTAACCCATGGCACAGCAGCGATCTTGGGTCGCCGACCACATGGCCGACGAGGTGCGGCCCACCACGACACCATCGCGGTAGAGCGGTTCGTCGTGGATGGCGAGGAGTTCGGGATCCTCGATGCGGAACTGGATCAACCGCTTTGAGCGAGGCTGATCCTTCTGTGCAGCGAGTGCGTCGCGGCCCAAGAAGTCGCCCTTGTCCCAGTCGATGGCGAACCCCAGACCGGCCTCGATCGGCGTGTCCTCGTCGGTGATGTCGTGCCCCCAGTGACGCATGCCGGCCTCGAGCCGCAGCGAATTCATCGCGTGGTAACCGGCATGCACGAGCCCATGGGTGCCCCCCGTATCGATGATCGCGTCGAACACGGGCGCAGCATCTTCGTTCGACATGTAGAGCTCCCAGCCCAGCTCGCCGACGTAGCTCATGCGTAGCGCAAGCACGTCGACACCAGCCATCACGATTCTCCGGCTCCAGCCGAACGGGAACCCCTCATTTGAGAGATCCTCCTCCTCGGTGAGTTCCGCAAGTAGGCGCCGGCTGTTCGGACCCATCAGGCCAAGCATCACCATGTCGTCGGTGAGGTTGGTGACGGTGAGGTCCTTTCCACGGCACGCCCGACGCAGCCAAGTGAAGTCCCGATTCTCGGCGGCCGCGGCCGTGACGACAAAGAACTCGTCATGGCCGAGGCGCGTGATGGTGAGATCCGATTCGATCCCACCCTTGCGATTGCACCACTGCGTGTAGACGGCTTTACCAACCGGCGCATCGATCTGCGCCACGCTGATGTGATTGAGCACGGCGAGCGCATCTGGGCCCTGCACGCGGGCCTTGGCGAACGATGTCTGGTCGAACAGGCCGACCGCCTCGCGCACGCCCATACATTCGCGAACCATATTTTCGTGCCAGTTCTGCTTGCCGTAGGAGTACACGTACTCCTTGGTCTGACCCTCGTCGGCGAACCAGTTCGGCCGCTCCCAGCCAGCGGTCTCGCCGAACACCGCACCGGCAGCTTCTATCCGATCGTGCAGCGGCGACAGACGAATCCCGCGAGCGGACTCGTACTGACGGAATGGCCAGTGCATCGCGTAGAGCAATCCGAGACTCTCCGAGATGCGATCACGCAGGTACGCCTCGTCGGACTGGAACGGTTGCGCCCGGCGAATATCGACTGAGTTGAGGTCCATTGGCGGGTGTTTGTCGGCGATCCAATCGGCCAGTGCCCACCCGACTCCGCCAGCGGTCTGGATACCCACCGAGTTAAATCCTGCGGCCACATAACATCCGTCGACCTCGGGGGTTTCGCCCATGTAATAGACGCCGTCGGGGGTGAACGCCTCGGGGCCATTGAAGAACAGCTGCAGTCCGACCTCGCCCAACGCTGGCACGCGGTGTATTGCCTTCTCAAATATGGGACCGACGTGCTCCCAGTCCTCGGGCAGTGTGCCGAAGCTGAAGTCCCGCGGGATCTCGTCCATTCGCCAGAGTTTGCCGCGTGGCTCGAAGAAGCCAGCCATGATCTTGCCGGTCTCCTCCTTGAAGTACGTGTAGTTATCGGGGTCGCGCAGGGTTGGGGTTCCGATCTCCATGCCGTCGAGCGGTTCGGTGACGATGTAGAAGTGCTCACATGCCTGCAGCGGCACGTTGACGCCAATCTTTGCCGCGAGGTGTCGGGTCCAGATGCCAGTGGCAAGTACCACGACATCGGCTTCGATCGTTCCCTGCTCGGTGACAACACCCGTGATCGCGCCGTTGTGCGTCGTCAGGTCGGTCACCGACACGCCTTCGATGATCCGTGCACCTCGAGCTTTGGCGCCCTTGGCCAACGCCATCGTGGTGTCGACCGGTGAGGTCACCCCATCGTGAGGGATGTACAGCGCGCCGACAAGATCGTCGGTGCGCATGAGTGGCCAGCGTTCGGATGCCTCATCGAGATCGATCACCCGTGTCTCGACACCGACACCCTCGGCCATCGTTGCATTGCGCAGGATCTCCTCCCAGCGTCCCTCGTTGTCGGCGACGGAGATCGACCCAGGTGCGCGATAGCCGGTGGCCTGCCCCGTCTCGTCCTCGAGCTCTTCGAACAAGCGCGCCGAGTAGGTGGCCAGCTTGGTGAGCGAGTGCGACGACTTGAGCTGACTTACCAGACCAGCGGCGTGCCAGGTCGTGCCACACGTCAGCGTGCCTTGCTCAAGCACCACGACATCGGTCAGCCCTCGTCGGGCCAGGTGGTACGCGATGCTGCAGCCGATGATGCCGCCACCAACAACGACGACTTCAGCGCGATCCGGAATGCTCGAGGCCATGTCGGGGACAGTACTTCCGATGGCTGCATCTCGGAGCTGATTCGATCAGAATGCAACAAAACAGAAGGGCATCAACATGAGCAACATCACACTGGATCAGGCAAGGGCAATCATCGCAGGCACGTTGGCCGAGGGTCACACGCAGGGGTATATGCCCCTCAGCGTTGTCGTCCTAGATGCGGGAGGACACCTCACCGCCTTCGAACGAGAAGACAACTCAGCAAACAAACGATTTGAAATCGCCTACGCCAAGGCCCACGGCTGCATCAGCATTGGAAAGGGTGGCCGATGGTTGGAGATGATGGCCGAGAACCGCCCCGCGTTCATTTCGTCGGTCGCCGGCGCTTTCGGTGGCGCGTTGAGTCCCGTGGGCGGGGGCATCCTGGTGAAGGACAGCTCCGGCGCCATTATTGGGGCCGTTGGTATCAGCGGAGACAACTCCGACAACGACGAGATTGCCGGTATCGCCGGAATCGCCTCTGCTGGCCTGGTCCCCGAAATCAACTGAACCAGCAGGCGGGGCCAGCTGAGATCAGGCGGTGGGATCCATGACCTGACCAATGAAGAGTGTTGCTCCTGTCTCGTGATCGAAGATCCGGTAGAGGAACGGTCGATCGAGAATTACGGGGACCGGCTGAGCGGCGGGAGCAGATGTGGTGGAGGCAAGGACCACAGTGGCCGCGGCAGCCTCGGTTCCCTGTTCGTCGATCGAGACCCAGGTCTGATGGATCACCTGGTCGACAATCAGGTTCGGATCTCCGGCAACTCCCAACAGGTTTCCCTCTTGGTACGGCAGCGTCAGCCCAAGAGTCTGCAAGAGGGGCGACACCTCCACACTCGTGCGAGTCTCGAACCGAGGCACGTGCAAGGTCGTGCCGCTTGACTGCTGCTCGGGGTATGCGGCGATGACGCTCCGAAAGTTGTCCGCAACCTGCTCGAACTTGCCCTCGTCGGGAAGGATGAACTGGATCGACATGCCACCCGTGTACGACTTCGTGGCGCCCACCCAGCCGTCTCCCTGAGACGACGTACTGCCGGATCCCTTCATCAGTGGAATGTCGACGCCTGTTCCATCGAGCCGTGTGAACGTCTCATCGACAGTCGAGGCCTCGTCGAATGGCTCGAACCACGAGGCGTTCAAGTAGAGGGCGTTCACGAGTGCAAGCACTGTCTCCGGTTTCAACGAGTCCTGTGGGATGAGCTCTGGGATTCGTTCGTTGGTCTGATCGGACACCCAGCCATTAATTTCCTGGCGCACGTCCTCGGTGTCGGCCATGAAGTCGACCTCGTTCAACACTGGGCCGTAGTTCGACCCAATGACGTCGAGATACGTCGACTCGAAGGGATACCCCTCTTGGAGATAGGCCGCGTTCGCGACGCGTAGCGTCAACTCCCCAGAGTCGTTGTCATCGCCGTAGTCGGGCAGCTCACGGTTCTCAAGCGCCTGCTCGAGTGCGTTCACCGACGCATGGAAGGTTTCGCTGTTGTCGTAGTGGAAGACCTCTCGGAACTCAGCCGTAGCTTCCTCGCCGGCGCCTGGTTCGAGCATGGCCAACGCAACGGCGATGCTCAACGGTGACAACGTCACGTTGTCGTCGGGACTCTCGTTGCGCGCAGCCTGGAAGATGTCTTGCCCGAACTCCGTGATCGCTTCACCAGCGAGCGTCGGGTCGGCGGCCGACGCTGTTCGATCAGCTACCTGAATTGCTTGAACGCCAGCAACGGTGCCCTCGTCAGCACCGGTCTCAATCACGTCGCTGCCGCACGCCGAAGCGACCAAAGACGCCACGAGCACCAGAAGAATCAATCGTTTCATATGTGATCTCATGTTCCTTCTACGCCCAGGCCCGCCGTTTGGTTCCCAGCTCGCTCGCTAGCCTCGACGGGGTGAGCGCCGCCGACTTCACCGATGTCCCGATCGTCGATCTCGGGCGGTTGCGCGAGGGCCCTCGGGCCCGCGCTGACTTGGCCGAACGTCTGACCATCATCTGCCATGAAGTTGGCTTCTTTGTCGTCGAGAACCATGGCATCGACCCTGCGACGATCGACGGCGTGTTCGACTCGATGGGTCAGTTCTTCGCACTCCCCGAAGCCGACAAGTTGCTCATCGACAAACGGGCGTCTCGCCACTTCCGCGGCTGGGAACCCGTCGGCGCCGAGAGCACCAACAATCGGCCCGACATGCGCGAACAGATCGATGTGTGGAGCGAATGGCCCGCCCGCGCTCTCGATGTCGAGCCGAACTACCTCCGCCTACTCGGCCCAAACCAATGGTTGCCCGACGAAATCGCACCTGGCCAAAAGGAACTCGTCCTCCGGTGGATGGAACAACTCAGCGCGCTGGCTGATGATCTCCTCCGCGTCCTCGCACTTGGCCTGGGACTCGACGAGCAGCACTTCAAGCACTACTTCGGTGACGAGCCCATGTCGCTCACGAAGCTGATCAGCTATCCGGCGACTCCCGACGGACATGCTGGCGTGAATGCCCATCACGACACCGGGTTCCTCACGATTCTGGCCGCCGGCACAACTCCGGGGCTCCAGGTCGAGAGTCCCTCAGGCGAGTGGATTGACGTACCGATCATGCCCGACAGCTTCGTCGTCAACCTTGGCGAGATGCTCCAGGCGATGACGGGCAACTACTTCGTGGCCACGCCGCACCGCGTCATCACGACCGAGTCTCGAATGTCTGCTGGTTACTTCCACGGACCAAGCCTCGACGCTTCCCTTGACACCCTCCCCCTCGATGCACGCTTCGCCGAAGCGGTGGCAGCCAGCCCGCGCCACGCCTCGGCCGGCTTCATGGCGGGCCGAGATGACACCGAGGCGGGCGTTGACGACATGCAGGGCGACCTGTCGGCCAACACCTACGGCCAACAACTCTGGAACTACTTCGCACGCAGCTACCCCGATCTGGTTGGAAATCACTATGACTGAAACACACAACGACCCCGAGACCACCGATCCCGACAGCACCGATCCGCACCTTTGGCTCGAAGACGTTGAGGGTGAACGGGCACTCGACTGGGTGCGCCGCCAGAACGAGCGCACGCTCGCCGAGCTCCAGTCCGACCCTCGGTACGCGGGCTTCGAGGCCGCTGCCCTCGAGGTCCTGACCTCCGAGGACCGAATCCCGTACGGCACGATCCGCGACGGCCTCGTTTACAACTTCTGGCAGGACGAGCAACATGTTCGTGGCCTCTGGCGGCGTACCCCGTTGGAGAGTTACCGCACCAGCGAGCCCGATTGGGATGTCATCGTCGATTTTGATGCCCTGGCCGAAGCCGAAGATGCCAACTGGGTGTTCAAGGGCGCCAACGTATTCCGGCCTGAAGGCGGCGATCGGTACCTCTGCCTGCTTTCGTTGTCCGACGGTGGCAAGGACGCGATCGTCCAACGAGAATTCGACATCGAATCCCGCCAGTTCGTGACCGACGGCTTCAGTACCCCTGAGGCAAAACAGGGCGCTGCGTGGATCGACGGCGACCATGTCCTGATCGCCACCGACTGGACCGCGGGCGACAGCGAAAGATCCGCCGAAGGCGGCGAAAGCACAGTCACCGAGTCTGGGTATCCCTTCGTGGTGAAACGTTGGACTCGGGGCACGCTGCTGAGTGAGGCAGAGGAACTCCTGCGGGGAACAGCAACCGATGTCGGCGTCTTTCCCTTCACGATCGAGAAGGAAGACGGAACCCTGCTCGCCGGTGCCGTACAAGCCGACACGTTCTTCACCTCGACCTATTGGCTCTTCACCGATGACGGAGTCGTGCAGTGGCCAATCCCTCCGAAGGCCACGCCAAATGGCATCGCCCACGGCAGCTTCATCTTCTCGCTCGAACAGGACTGGCAGCCAGCCGATCTTGCATTCCAAACCGGCGACCTCGTGGCCTTTGACATCGACACGTTCCTCGAGACCCATGAGCTGCCGCCAGTCGAGCTGGTCTTTCGCCCCTCCGCCACCCAGGCCGTCACTGGCATCGCGGTCGCGTCCGGTGGCACCCTGCTGTCGATCAGCGAGAACGTGGTTGGCCAAGTTCTCCGCCTCGAACCAAAGCCGTCGGGTTGGACGACCAACCGAATTGAGCTGCCAGGAACCGGAGATGTCGGCATTGCCTTCTCCGACCACAAAGAAGCCACGGTGCTCCTCAACTATGAAGACTTCCTCACACCGACCTCACTCCTCGCCCTCGACAGCACAACCGACCAGATCGATGTGCTGAAGACACTCCCCGATCACTTCGATGCTGACGGCCTGGTCGTCGAGCAACTGACGGCTACGTCAGCAGACGGCACGACCATTCCGTATTTTGTCGTCCGTCGCGACGACCTGGCATTCGACGGGTCAACCCCAACCTTGTTGTACGGGTACGGCGGCTTCCAAGTGCCGCTCAACCCCTCGTACAGCGGAACGATCGGTCGTAACTGGCTCGAGCAGGGCGGCGCATTCGTTCTGGCCAACATTCGTGGCGGCGGCGAGTTCGGCCCGGCCTGGCACCAGGCTGGGCTCAAGACGAACCGTCAACGCATCTTCGACGACTTCATCGCCGTGGCTGAATCGAACATCGATTCTGGGCTGACATCACCAAACCATCTCGGGATCATGGGCGGGTCCAACGGCGGCCTGCTGATGGGCGTGATGTTGAACCAACGGCCCGACCTCTGGGGCGCTGTCGTGGTGCAGGTCCCGCTCCTCGACATGCTCCGTTATCACCTGCTGCTCGCTGGAGCGTCGTGGGTCGATGAGTACGGCTCCCCCGATGATCCCGACGAACGAGCCTTCCTCGAAACGATTTCGCCTTATCAGAACTTCAATCCGGACAAGCCCTACCCGACACCACTCTTCGTCACCTCAACGAAGGACGACCGTGTGCACCCTGGCCATGCACGAAAGCTGGCCAAGAAGTTCGAAGATGCCGAGCTGCCCTTCTGGTACTACGAGAACATCGACGGCGGGCACTCAGCAGCTGCAAACCAAACAGAAGCTGCCAAGCGCACCGCGCTCGAATTCACCTATCTGTCACAACAGCTGGCAATCACGTGAAGTAGGCGTTCTCCTCGGGATCACGACTCATCAGTATCAGTGCCCAACCAAGGAAGGCGAAACCGATAGCCCAGGCGAGCAACGCCATGGCCCACGGCGAGCCGGTGAATGCGATGGTCGGAGGCACCGGCTGTGGCGGGAGGATGCCCGCATCGATCGTTGGGTCGTACTCGCCGGCACTCAGCTCGACCGTACCGGTGGTGCCGTCAGGCTGGGCGTCTGAATCGAGGGCGTCGTCACCACGATCGATGCTCGTGTACGTGCGGGTCTCCGGATCGTCGAACGTCACGGTGTAGTCGCCCGGAGGTATACCTGTCACCGACCAGTTGCCCGTCGCATCGGTCGTGTCCCGACCGAACACACGCCCGCTGGCAATATGGGTGACGATCACATCGACATTGGGCACGCCGGTCTCATTCGAGTCCTGTGCGCCATCGCGGTCGGTGTCGAACCACACGATGGAACCAAGTCCGGCCGCAGGGATGAACCCGAAGTCGACGGTGAGGTTCACGTTGCCGTCGGGTTCGAGACCAAAATTGAGCACGATCGGCTGCGATATTGCGCCACCACCCAGCACGAAACTGCCGTTGTCGTCTTCGTCGACGTCATCGTCAGGGTCGGGGGCCAGGCCGGCGACAACGTCGTTACCGACCGTGGTCACGACGTCTTCGAGTGGCCCGCCCTCGGCGAAGTTCGACTCGACCACGGCCACGACATACGTGCCTTCGTCGAGGCCGTCGAAGAGATAGGTCCCATCGGGACCAGTCACGACCGAACGAGGCTGACCGTCGGTGCCCAAGATCGGCTGGCCGACCCCGTCGAGCAGCACGAGAGTCACCCCGGCCACTGGATCTTCGTCGGCGTCGAAGACACCGTCGAAGTTGTCGTCGAACCACACGACGTTGCCCAAGGAGAGCGTCGGCGGTTCGACGAGAGCGAAGTCGTGATCGTCCTCTTCCTCAGGATCATCATTGATCGAGTCGGGAGTCGAGTCCTCATCAGTGACTGGTGGAACCGAACCGTCTGGGTTTCGTGGCGTTGCTGCAGAAATTTCTGCAACATTGCGCATCGTGTCCAATGGTGCTCCGGCCGCGATGCTCAGGGTGACCGGCAGGTTGATCGACTCGCCAGCCGCAAGCGTGCCCACGATCGTCGCCTCGCCATCGGTGCCCGATTCCGCCCAGCTGTAGGCGAAGGCCTGGTCACCAGTCGTGGTTCCGTCTGGATTGTTGGCAGCGGTGAAGGCCTCCCACATCGACAGGTCGACGTAATCGGTGAGCTCGATGTTGTTGGCAGGGGTTGAGCCCTCGTTGGTGATGCGCAGCGAGAAGACCACATCCTGGAGCGGCACGACGGGCAACGACGTCGACGGATCAAGCGTCTTGACGAGCCCAAGGTCGAAGCGTGCCACGAGTCGCAACGGTGCCGTGTCGTGATCGTCCTCGTCACCGTTGGCATTGTCGATCTCATCGTCGGTGATCGTTCCATCGTCGGACGGATCGGTGTTCGGCGTCGAGTCGACATCGGTGCCATCGTCGGAACTGATCTCCGCACCGTTCACGTGATCTCCAGCGCTCGGGTTCGTCGCCGTCATCGTGATGGTCAGATCGGTCGAAGCGCCAGCTGGCAGTGCACCGGCGCTGCGCGATGCGGTGCCATTCCCGTTGTCGGTCCACGCAGAGTCGTTCAGCGTGAAGCCGTTCGGCATGTAGTCGGTGACCTCGACCGTCGTCGCATCCGCTGTGCCCTGGTTGAACACGCTGATCGTGAAGGTGACGTTGTCTCCGAGTTCGATCAGGCCATCGGTTGCGTTCCCGTCGGC
>RCNE010000862.1_pt1 | contig 16396 bp, 13 predicted proteins | sample 2041361 | NCBI WGS metagenome assembly RCNE01 (sample SAMN09708229, study PRJNA481090) | Marine sediment metagenome, whole genome shotgun sequencing project.
GGGGTCTGACCCCTTTTTGCAAAAAGGGGTCAGACCCCTTTTTGACTTCGTACAGCTCGGCGCCGCCGGTTCGAGAAAAACTTCGGCTGATCCTGGAGTCCTCTGGAGCCGAAGCCGGAGCGACGGTGCTCCACCGTCGCCTGAGGACGAGCTCGAGGAGGCTCTCGGGAGGTGTTGGGGCGCTGCTGCTCCGACGTTGCGAAGCTGGAGGAGTGGCAGTGTCACGACGTCTCTCGAGGAGAGCCCCCGCAGGGCTCGGGCTCAGACGTAGTCCTTGTACTTCGGGAGATGGCGCACGGGCTTCGAGAGTGCGTCTTTGCGGAACGGATCGCCGAGCTCCTTGGTGCACATGATCTCAATGACCGTGCTCTTGCCCTCGTTCATCTGCGCATCGATCGCTGCCTTGAGCGCTGACCCGACCTCATTGATGTCGTCGACTCGCACTCCAATACAGCCGAACGTCTCGGCGATCTCGGAGAAGTTCTCGCCACCGTTGAGTTCGCCGGCAACGAAACGACGTCCGTAGAAGTCGACCTGGTTCTTCTTCTCGGCGCCCCAATGGCGATTATGGAAGACGATCGCCGTCACAGGGATGTCGTGGCGTACAGCGGTGAGTATCTCGGTCATGCTCATGGCCCATGCACCGTCGCCCGCGTACGAGATAGCGGGACGGTCCGGAGCCGCAGCCTTCGCACCGATAATCGTCGGCAGGGCGTAGCCACAGTTGCCCCAGCTCATCGCCGCAAAGAAACTTCGTGGCTCTTCGAAGCGCAGATAACTGTTGGCAACAGAGTTGATGTTGCCAATGTCGGTCGAGACCATCGCGCGCTGCGGCATGGCCTTTTCGAGCTCGCGGAGAACCTGACGTGGATGGAGCCAGTTGCCCTCTTCGTTCTTGGCTTCCTCGATCATTTCGAGCGAGAAGTCATCCTTTTCATGGATCCACTCATCGAGCTCGGCTTCCCAGGAATCCTTCTCGGCCTTGGTCGTAGCCGCCCGTTCGTCCTTGGTCGCGTCGCAGGCAAGGATCCGACCATCGTTCAGTCGTTCGAGCAAGGCAACGGCTGCTTCTCCGGCATCGCCGTGGATGGCGACCGAGACGGGCTTGACCAAACCGAGCATCTTATGATCGGCGTCGACCTGGATGATCTTGGCGTCCTTTGGCCAGTAGTCCATGTCGTGTTGTGGAAGTGTGCCGAACGGACCGAGACGCGTGCCCAGCGCAAGCACGACGTCGGCCTTGTTGACCAGCTTCATTGCGGCTTTGGAACCCTGGTAGCCGAGTGGACCGGTCCACTGAACGTGGCTTGCGGGGAACGAGTCGTTGTGGAGGTAGCTGTTCACGACTGGGCAACCAAGACGTTCAGCCAAGGCAATGGCTTCATCCATGGCATCACCCTGAACCACGCCGCCACCACTGACCATTACCGGGAAGGTTGCTTCGGCGAGCATGGCGGCAGCTTCGTCGAGGGTTCGCGATCCGCCGGGGCCGCGGTCAAGACGTTTGGGCTCGGGAATTTCGACGTCGATGTCGCCGTAGAAACGATCTCGGGGAATGTTGATCTGGGTCGGACCCATGTCGGAGAGCGCTCGGTCGAATGCTCGTGCGGTGATCTCGGCCATCCGGCTTTCGTTGTCGACCTGGCCTTGGTACTTGCAGAACTCCTCAAACATCGGAAGTTGATTGGCCTCTTGAAAGCCGCCCAAACCAATACCACCCGAACCGGTCTGGGGAGTCACGATCACGACGGGAGTGTGCGCCCAGAATGCGGCAGCGATAGCTGTCACGCAGTTGGAGATTCCCGGGCCATTTTGCCCGATCACGACGCCATGGCGACCAGACACACGGGCGTAACCGTCTGCCATGTGGGCTGCGCCTTGTTCGTGCACAACGGGCACGAGGCGAATTCCCGCGGGGGCAAAGATGTCCATGGCATCCATGAACGCCGAGCCCATGATGCCGAAGGTGGTGTCGACACCATTGGCAACCATCGTCTCGACAAAGGCCTCGCTGGGAGTCATTCGTGTCATTGGTATTCCCCGTTTCGGTTACAACCACCGTGTTAGAGGTTCTAACAGTTCAGTAAGACAACGCAGGGGCGTCGCCGCTCACCATAGTAGAAAACGATTCATCGATTTCGACATGATCGGTTCGGCCAGACCTCGAGGCACGTGTGTCGACTACCAATACGAGATGGCCTCTGAGAACATGCCGACGAGGACCTCTCGGTCGATCTCGATGGGAGCATTGTCGAGCAGACGTCGTTGTTTGATCGAACCATCGACGAGCGCTTCGATGTCGTCAGCGTCGTACCCGATGCCGTTCAATCCGTTGGGCATTCCGGTGCGCTTCATTAGCTCGATAAGCCGCTCGGACAACACCTCGCCGGCCTCTCGGTTGCCAGCGCCGGCCACGTCGGCACCCAACCAACGCGCTCCATCGAGGTGCCGTTCAGGTGCCTCGCCCGATGTATGTCGGAATACCGAAGGCGAGTTGACGATCACCGACATGCCGTGCGGAACGATCGGGTCGATCTTCGGATATCCATCTGGGCAGAAGTCGCGTACGAGACCGGAGACGGCGTACGACATTCCATGCGGAGCGTGGCAACCGGCATTTCCGAACGCGATACCTGCGAGGGTCGACGCCCACATCAGCTGGTGCCGGGCCTCGATGTCCTCGGCGCTGTCGACCGCGCGGACTAGGTAGATGCCAAGCAGACGGAGCGCTTCGGCACAGCCCAGGTCACTCCAAGGGTTCGACCCCTGGCTTGACGGTCGAAGAAATGGCGATGCAGCGACCGGACGTTGGGAGTATGGCCGTGCCGTGTACGACTCGAGTGCATGACTCAATACATCGAATGCGGTGGCGGCCACCACGTTTGCAGGAAGGGTGAGTGTGGTGTCGGGATCGATGAGCGCACGCGTCGGGCGGAGCATCTTTGACGCGATTCCGGTCTTCGCCTTTATCTCGAGAAGGTCGAAGACGGCGATGCCCGTGCACTCGCTGCCTGTGCCCGATGTCGTCGGGCAAGCAATGTGCGGCTTGAGTGGCCCAGGAACTGATGCACCACGTCCGATCGGTGCGTTCACATAGGCAAGAAATTCGGCAGGATGCGTCGAGTACAGGTTCGCCGCCTTGGCTGTATCGATCACCGAGCCCCCGCCGACCGAGATGAACCCATCAACGTTCGCGTCGGTGGCGAAATCCGTTGCCGCCTTGAACGACTCGTCGGTCGGCTCGACCCGCACGTGGTGGTACAACGCGATGTCGACGCCTGCGACCGTGAGCGAATCGAGCACTTTTTGGACGTGCGGGGTTGCGACCAGCGCGTCATCGGTGAACACCGCAATGCGTCCAATCCCGAGACTTCGGGCAATGTCGCCGGCCTCTGCAAGACAACCTGGACCAAAGGTGATGTTCGATGCATCGACGCTGAAAGCCGTGTCCGCCCCGTCCATGCCCAACTCGTAGTGACGGCAACTCATGACGGCTCTCCCAAAGGTAGGGCGGCGTGTTTAGGTGTCAGCCAGGCGCTGGATACCGCTACAGAGGATCTCGACGATGTGCTCGAATGTGTCGTCGAGGTCATGCGGCAGCGGATGCCCATCGCCTGCTTCGAGGTGCGAGAAGCCGTGGAACGCGCTCCGCAGGGCTCGTGCAGCATGGACCCGGTCGTCATCGCTCAAGTCGTATCCGACAAGTGCCATTCCGAGAGTCTCGACGATTCTCTCGACCGCTTCTTCGAGCTCGCTGTCTCCTGCGCACGGATACCGGTCGGTGGCCGCAAGCAGGCCGGGACGCTCACGTACAACCTCGCGCCAGGCACGACCCATCGAGCGGACGGCATCGTCGGCCGAGACGCCAACGGCTGCTTCTCGAAGACGCGCCTCGAGTAGCTGACGTCCCTCGAGACTGAGGCTTCGCAGCATGTCGTCGTACCCGTCGACATGTCGATACAGAGCTGGCTGACTGATCCCGAGATCACGTGCGACTCGGGTGAGTGTCAGCGAGTCAAGACCTTCTTCGTCGGCGATCTTTCCCGCAACTTTGATGACGGTTTCTGCATCGAGCTGGGTGCGATTATCGCTGTCTGTCGAAGCCACGGCGTCTTTCGGTGAGGGGGCTTTCACCATATCGTTAGGCACCGTGTTGCGCTTGTAAGGCAGCGATCACCGCCACGTTGACAATGTCGTCGGCAGAACAGCCCCGAGACAGGTCATGCAGAACTCCATTAACACCTTGCAGGAGGGGTCCAAAGGCCAAGGCGCCACCGAGCCGCTCGGTGATTTTGTACGCAATGTTGCCCGAGTCGAGATCGGGGAAGATGAAGACGTTCGCCACCCCAGCGACGTTCGAGTCCGGAGCCTTCGTGGCCGCTATTGCCGGAACCCACGCCGCATCGAACTGGAGCTCGCCGTCGAGCCGCAGCTCGGGCGCCAACTCTTGTGCGATGCCGGTCGCTTCACGGACTTTGTCGACTCGAGGATGCTGCGCACTGCCCTTTGTCGAGAACGACAACATTGCAACCGATGCCCGGTCACCCGAGAGCTGTTCAAAGGTCAGAGCCGACGAGATCGCCACCGAAGCCAGCTGTGCAGCATCGGGGTCTGGAAGCACAGCGCAATCGCCATACGCAATAGGGCGACCATCGGGAAGCACCAGGATGAAGCAGCTGCTGATCACCGCTGCGCCTGGATTGACGCCGAGCAAGTGAATGCCAGCTCGCAGCACGTCGGCAGTCGGCCGAGTCGCACCAGCTACACAGCCGTCAGCGTCGCCGCAGCGCAACATCAATGCCGCGACGTGGAGTGGATCGTCGAGGTTCGCCCGCTCCCCCACCTCTGCGGCAGCGGCGAGAACTGCGGGACTCCGGGCGACGTCGAGATCATCGACGAGCAAGGGCACTGCGAGACCCTCGGACGCAAGTCGATCGGCAGCAATGCCGACGCGCTCGTCATCCACATCAGCGAGAACAATACGTTTTGGATTGCTGGCCGCCTGAGCAAACCACGCGGCTTGAATGCCCGAAGGCGCCATACATCCACCTCCGGGAGCCGCGGCCGACAGTAGCCGCGTTAGCGGTCTTCGCGAAGCCAGGCTTCGGTACGTTCCAAAATTTGGAACATTCTTTGCATGAGGTCGTCGAGCACCGCACGGTCAGCCACCAGGGGTGGTGACAACACGAGCATCGTTGCGCCACGGTCGTCTGGGCGGACCAAAAGTCTTGACTCGCGGACGAAACTTCCGAGCACGCCGCCCTGAAGGGCTGTGCGATCTTCATCACTCAGTTCCCGGCCGTGTTCTCGACTTTCGACGAACTCAACAGCGTAGAAATAACCGCAGCCACGCCATTCCTTCAAGATGTCGAAGCGCTCGACGAGTTTGGTCAGATGGTCTTGAAAGTACGTTTCGTTGTTGTTGACGTTGTCGAGCACGTCTTCGTCACGCAGAGCTGTGATGTTGGCCACGGCGACGGCGCAGGCGACAGGATGACCGCCAAATGTCGAGCCATGGTTAAACATTGCGAGCTCGGAATCCCAGGTCTCCTCGACGAGCGAACGTTTGATGACAACTCCGCCAAGTGGCTGGTACGCCGACGTCACTCCTTTGGCAAAGGTGATCATGTCGGGCTGAATGTCAAAGCGCTCACTAGCGAACCAATACCCCATCCGGCCGAATCCACTGATGACTTCATCGGCGCACAACAAGATGCCGTATTTGTCACAGATGCGCCGCAGCTCCTGCCAGTAACCCTCGGGCGGCACCACCGCGCCCCGTCCGTTCTGTACTGGTTCGGCGATGACCATGGCCACCGACTCGGGGCCCTCCTCGATGATGGTTTGCTCGAGCACGGTGACACACGGCCAGTCCGCAACGGCTGAACCTTCTGGGCCAGCACCGTCGAGTGTGTTCGGCACATGACGGACGCCGTCCCAAAGCATGGGCAGGAACTGCTTACGAAACTTGGGAATGCCGGTCACCGAGAGGGCTCCCAGTGTGGTGCCGTGGTACGCCCAATCGCGAGCGATCACCTTGTACCGAGACTCTTCGCCGCGGGCCACGTAATAGTTGCGAGCGAACTTCACCGCTGACTCGACGGCCTCTGAGCCGGTGCTCACGAAGAAAACCTCGCTCAGATCATCACCGGGGGCGAGCTCCGCGATCAGCGCAGCCGCCTCGATCGTCGGCGGCGTGGCGAATCCCCAGTTGGGGAAGAACGCCAACTTTTCCGCTTGTTTTCCGGCAGCCGCTGCGAGATCTTGTCGACCGTGACCAATATTTGAACAGAAGAGCCCTGCGAGGCCGTCCAGATAGTCATTGCCCTTGTCGTCCTGGACATAACAGCCCTGGCCGCTGACCATGATCGGCGTCTCTTGTCGCCATGCGGCACCCTTGGTGAAATGCGGCAACACGTGTGCCCTTGCCAATTCATGATCCGTCGTCGCTGACATCCCTGCCGACCTCCTCGTGGACTTCCTTGAGTGCGCACACGCGAATGGTGTGACCCTAGACACTAACACCCATCTGTTAGTAGGTCTAGCGAGGAAGTGAGGAGGTATAACTCTGCGTTCACGCTGCCGAAACGTCGATGCGGCCGCCAGACGTGGACTAGCCCTTGTCGGCTGCCTTCTCGCCCCACCGGTCGATGAAGGTGATATCGGCCGCGGGACGTCGAGGAGTTACAGAGAAGCTGTCGCCCGTGTAGTAGCCCACCGGCAACAACGCTGCTTGTGTAACGGTGTCGGGAATACCCAGCAGCTCTCCCACTTCGGCTTCCGAGCCGAGATGCAGGGTGGTCCAGCACGAGCCAATGCCACGCGATCGAAGCGCCATCTGAAAGCTCCACACGCCAGGAAGCACCGAGCCGTACCATCCTGCCTGACTCCCTTGATCGGCATGCTCCACTCGATCGAGCCGAAGCGGAATCACCATCGCCGGGACTTCGTGCATCCGGTCGGACAGGTATCGCGCCGAGCTAGACACCCGCTCACCGCGTTCGTCGGTCCGGGTCTCCTCGCTTGCCGCGAAGTACGGCTCAGCGTTCTTTCGATACAGCTCCGCCACCGCCATCTTCAGATCGGGATCTTCGACGATCAGCCACTTATTCCGCTCCAAGTTGCCGCCCATGGGAGCACGACTCGCAATGTCGATGCACTCAAGAAGCACGTCACGCGGAACCGACCGATCGAAATCGAGACGTTTGCGAACCTGCTTCGTGGTCAAAAGGAGCTGGTCAGTCTGCGAAAGGTCAAAGTCCATAACCCGAACCTACCCCGACCACCCCACCACCAAAAACGCCGGAAGAAAACCTTCATTCCAAAGCGTGGCAAGGTCACACGGCATGAGCAAAACCAGTGTTCGTGACGCACCAGCCGGGTGGGCCGAAGTCGGCGCGTCGGAGCCGGGGGTAAGGGTTGGCCGAAGCCGATATTACGCAACGAGCGAAGCGATGTGCGTACGAGGCGAGAACGGCCATTGCCTCCGAGCGCAGGCGCCACCGAACGGAGGCACGGCCGGGCGCAGGCATCTCGAACAGGGAGAAGCTCAGGCCGTTTTGGCGATAAGCACTGCGCAAGGTGCTTTGTGCGCAACATCTTCGGCAATGCTGCCGAGCACTCGGCTGAGGCCCTGCACGTGGCGGTTGCCAACGAGAATGAGGTCAGCATCGATTCGATTGGCTTCGTCCAGGAGAACACGAGCTGGCGAACCTGGAACGGCTGAGGTGCGCACGTCGAGGTGGCCGAACTTACTGGCAACATTCGCCAGCTGCTCCTGTGCGATTTGGGTGTTGCTGAGGTACATCTTGTCGGACGACTCACCGAACTCATGGATCTCGTGAGCTTTGTCGACTGCGGTCACGATATTTAGAACCGAGCCGACTGCGGTTGAAAGGTCGGCGGCTTGCTCGACGGCGCGAAGCGCCCGGTCGGATCCGTCATAACCAACAACGATCTGCTTGTACATAGAACTTGCCTTCTCTTTCGAACACGCGGAGGGGGGTATGTGTTCATGCAAAATGGTACGGACACCATCGCGGAGCGCAACGGATTTCGACACCAACAACGGTCACATGTGACGCACGCCAACCCGACCATGTACGGCCAGTGAAATCGTCGTGACATCACTGCTCTCGCGTGACGTCGCTTGGGTCCTTGTCGGAGCGCAAACCGAGGTAGACCGGGTGACGCAAGTGGCCATCGGGCGTCCATTCCCCGAACGCCACCTCGACCACGAAGTTCGGCCGACACCAACGGTACGAGCGTCCGAGTGTCGGCGGTATGCGCTCGCCGAACGGCGACTCGTCGAGCTCGACCTGTTCGAGCCGAGAGAGCCACTCGGCACGCGAAGCAGTGTTGAGCCCAGAGCCAACGCTGCCACAGTGTTGAAGATGTCCGTCGACCATGATGCCCAACAGGAGCGAGCCCACGGTGCCGGACAGGCCGTCGCGACCCTCGGTCCAACCCCCGACGACGAACTCTTGGCGCTGACGCGGTTTGATCTTGCGCCAGGTACTCGGGCGTTTGCCTTCGACGTAGGTCGATGAAAGACGTTTGGCGACGAGTCCCTCGAGCCCACGATCTGTCACGGTCGACAGAAGCTCGGCGGGATCGCCAAGGTGCAGGTCTGTCAGCCTCCAGTGTGAACCGGGGTCGATCAATGTCTCGAGGAGACGCCGGCGATCCTGAAAGGGCAGCGCCATCGTGTCGTGCCCATCGAGGTGCAAGAGGTCGAAGATCGCATAACTGACAGGCACCTCGGTGGCGCGACGCCATGCCTCGCGCTCATTCGTCACGTGCATGCGATGTTGCAGGAGCGAAAAGCTGGGCGCTCCATCATCGCCGATCGCGACAACTTCACCGTCGAGGATCAACGAGTTTAGCCCCTCGAACGCATCGCCCAATCCGCCGAGCTCGGGGAAGGACGCTGTCGCATCTTTCAAGTTGGCGCTCTGCAGCCGGAGCCCGTCGATGTCGATGAACGCAACCACGCGCATGCCATCCCACTTGAGCTCGTACCCCCACCCGTCGTTCGAGGAGGGCATGTCACCGGGCGCCGCTTTCATCGGCCGAATCGAACGACTCGCCAGCGACGGGCCGTTCACCGTCTCGACACCACTTCGTCGTGCAGCGCCTCGAGGCTTCGACCCCAGAGGTCGGTCAGCCGAGACTCGATGACGGAGGACAGCGGTCGAAGGTATGCGAGCCGATCAAGCGCTCCGGTCCAACGAACTTCAGTCCGTGTCTCGCCACTCCGTGAGGTATCGGTCAGCTCGAGCATCTCGAGCAGGGACTTGGCGACCGGCAGGGTCGATCTTGTCAGAGACATCGCCCATCGTTCTGGTCGATCGAGAGCAACCGCGACCTCGTCGATCTTCATGACCCCGAAGTTCACTCGACGAGTATCGCCCGGATCAGCCCAAACCGGCCGTGACGCGGACATCGATCGACAACCCCAAAGCCAATGTGGCCACGACTCGTTGTCGACGATCACGTCCCAGACCTCATCAATGGAGGCCGGAAGGTCGACCTCGGTCGTCAGGACCACTGCCGCGGTGTCGACAAAATCGACATCGACCGGTCGCAGCTTCGGCACTCAGTTCCCCTGCACGAACTTCAGCAGTGCGGCGATCCAGGATTCGATTTCTTCGTCAGGAGTCATGAACTGAGTGTAGGGCCAAGCATGCTCAGACTCGATCCCCGAGCGCCTCCGACAGGGCGATGTCTGCCAGGTGTTCAGCGTCGTGAATCGAAAGAACGTCGCTCTGGTCGACACGATCGCCGACTCCTGAAGGGTTGACGGCATCGAGTGCGTTCTGGCGCGGAGGATGACCGTTGGCCACCATCACGGGCAGCAGGCGTCGGCCGAGATCGGCCCTTCCCGTACGAGCCAGCACGATTGCCGTCACGCCGAAAAGGTGACTCGTGCCTGCCACATAGTGGTGACGATGTGCTCGACGAAGTGCGTCGCGCGAAAGGAGAAGAGCGTCATCGAGCGTTCCGTCCGCGGCCGTGATGTGCAACTCGATGCTGGTGATGAGGTAGGCAAGTAGATGGACGTCCGACAACGATTCGGCGAGTTCTCGGCCAGCGCGCCACTCCTGCAGCCCATTGCCCATATCGACGGTTTCTCCTGAGTCGGGCGATACCGAAACGGCGTACATTCCTCTGGCCCAGTGAGCAAGAACGCCTGCCGAAATGCTTTTTGTCTCGGTAGCGATGGCTTCGATGGCCCTCAGATGGTCGAGTGCCTCGGGCGACTGCGGATCGTGGACAGACAGATGGAAGGCGCGCATACCGTGGGCCCACAGCCTCGACATTGTCGGAGACCTCGGCGTGAGTGATGCAATCCATTCTTCGGTCCAAAGTGCGCTCTCGTGAGAGGCCTGTTGATTGTTGACCCATGCTGCTCCAAGAGCAATCCGGCAGTATCCCTCGTGGTCAGTGGGGTCGAGGACCAACCCCTGCTCAGCATCCGACCGGCTGTTGGGATCGACGATGAAGTACTTGTGAAGTGCTCGGAGCCCGAGGAGCGAACCCCTTGCCTCGAGACCATCAGGTTCAGCCGAGGCCAACAGATCATCGGCCCAACCAAACGCCTCCGATCGTAGGGACAATGTCGAATACCAGCCGAGATCGAGGAGCAATTGCGCGGCGGCGTTCACCCGTCCAGCCGCGCGCAATCGAGAGAAGGTTTCACGAATATTCGACCACTCCGCCGTGAAGAACTTCCAGACGTCGCGCTCATGTTCACTCACTAATTGGTCGCCAGCGTTGGCCACCGCTGCGGAGTAGAACTCGCGATGACGCCGAGACATCTCCTCGAAGTCGCCTCGCCTCACCAGGTTGTCGGCTCCAAACATCTGAAGAGGCCGGAGCAAAGAAAATCGTCGATCATGCTCATCGAGGTCGACGCTGACCATCGACGTATCGACCAACGCCATGAGCAGGGCCGCAACCTCGTCGGCTGCGATGTGTGCATCAGAACAGACGGTCTCTGCCGCCTCGATCGAGAACCCGCCCATGAAGACCGAGATTCGATCGAACAACAATGTTTCGCGCTCGGTGAGCTGTACATACGACCATTCGATGGTCGATCGAAGTGTCTCCTGCCTCGAGCCAGCGGCCTCCCCGGTAGTCCGATCCGCATGTGGTGGTCGAACGACATCGAGAGAGAGCTCGAGCCGGTCAGCGATGTCGCCAAGCGATAACACACGTACCCACGCCGCAGCGAGTTCGATACCGAGCGGAATTCCACCGACCGCGGAGCAGATTCGGGCCACCGCCGGCTGCTCGTCCGCAGTCGGGACCAGACGAGGATCGCGACTTCCTGCCCGTTCGCCAAAGAGCGCGAGCCCATCGGAGCCGGTCAGTGGTCTGAGCGGATAGATCTGCTCGTGAGCTGTGCCAAAGGAGGATCGCGAGGTGGAGAGCACAACCACGTCTGCCGACTCCAGAAGGCGGGAAATCACGGGCGCAGCAGCGCTCATCACATGCTCGCAGTTGTCGAGCAGGACGAGCAGTTCGCGTCCTTCGACGTAGTGAGCAATGCTGCCCAACAAGTCGAGTCCAGGTTGTAGCCGTGCTCCTAAGGCCGCCGCAACGGCCGGAGCAACATCATCGTCCTTTCGGATCGAACCAAGGTCAACAAAAACTGCACCATCGGCAAAGACCTGTTCGAGGAGACGTCCTGCGGCGAGGCCAACATGTGTCTTTCCAACGCCACCCACACCCACCACGGTGACCATACGTTTCGAGCGAACGAGCTCAGCGATTTCGATGATTTCTCGCGACCGGCCGACGGACAACGCCACTGCGGAAGGGAGCTGCTGGGCCCGTCGAACAACGATGCCCCGAAGAGGTCTCTGGTCGTCGATCAACTCGGGGTCGAGCACTCGGTGAATCGATTCGCTGCCGATCCCCCGCAGCTCGTGTTCCCCGCATGAAATCCGCCTCTCTGGAGCAATGAACTCGGCCAACGCATCGGAGACGGTTATTTGGTCACCGTTGGCGACATCCATGATCCGTGCAGCTCGGTTCACATCCGCGCCGTAATAATCGCCACGCGTCGGGCTGATATCGCCGAGGTGCAGTCCAATGCGGACTCGAGGTCGATCGCGACGCCAAGGCACCGCCTGCAATTGGCGCTGGATCATGACAGCTGCATCGACGGCCCGTGCGGGTGAAGGAAAGACGGCGCCAACGCCATCTCCTGTGCTCTTGAACACCACACCATCGTGTGCCTGAACAACCCGGTCGAGAACCTCGTCATGCACGTTCATGACACGCCGCATCTCACTGGCGTCGATCTCCCAGCGCAGCGTGGACTCTTCGAGGTCGGTGAACATCACCGTGAGGACCCCAGACGGGAGAGGTGAAGCCGCAATGCCCCTCCGCTCTCCTGTCATGGTCATCACCTCTCAGCTGTCGAGGAGCCGTCCTAGTGCTTGTGTTGCATCAATGAACTCATCGACCATCTCGAAGACCACCTGAGCGGCAGGCTTCGACTCGTTCATCGTGCCGACGATTTGTCCGACGAAGTAGTTCGCCAGCTTCGCTGCGCCGCTATCTTCGGCGAACGCGGCCCGGTCGATTCGTGCGATTGCTTCGTCGACAAGGATCGGTTGCGCTGGCATACCCAACGGCATGGGAGTTTCGGGGTTCTCCCATTCCTGCGTCCACGCGGACGTCAGTTGCCGGGCTGGTTTCCCGGTACGGGAGCGACTACGAATGGTGTCTGCTGACGATGCAGCCAAGAACTTCTTCTTGACGGTTGGATGTGTCTCTGCCTCGTCGGTGGTCAGCCACACCGATCCGCACCACACCCCTTGTGCGCCGAGGGCCATCGCTGCTGCCATCTGTCGGCCACGTCCGATCCCACCGGCACCAAGGACCGGGGTATCACCAACCGCATCAACGATCTCGGGGATCAACACCATCGACCCAATGTCGCCGGTGTGGCCTCCAGCTTCGGAACCCTGCGCAATGATCATGTCGACCCCAGCGTTGACGTGGCGCTCGGCATGTTGCGGCCTCCCGGCCAGCGCGCCAACCATCTTCCCAGCAGCCTTGGATTTCTCGATCATTTCTGGTGTTGGCGGGCCGAGCGCGTTGACGATGAGCGCAGATGAATACGCCAGCGAGATCTCGAGTTGCGGAGCTGCGTTGTTCGCCGAGAACAGGGCATCTTCGGTGTTTGCCAGCGCGCCGCCGCGCTCGCCCTCGGGCATAGGGGGCACGCCGTATCGCTCGAGGATTTCGTCGACGAACCGCCGGTGTTCCTCGGGGATTGCGTCGACGATCTGTTTGGTCGTGACTCCGCCGCTGTCCGACCCTTCGTATTTCGCAGGCACGATCAAGTCGACGCCGTAGGGGCGACCACCGAGCTCGGCTTCGATCCACTCGAGATCGACTTCAAGACTGCGCGGTGTGTGGGCGACAGCTCCCAAGACCCCCATTCCGCCGGCCTTACTGACGGCTGCCACGACATCGCGGCAATGGCTGAACGCCAGGATCGGAATGTCGATCCCGAACATCTCGGTAATGGCAGTCTTCATAACGCTGCTTTCTTGTCGACACTTCCGGTCGACATCCGTGTCCGATTCATCGTCTACCTCGTCTGGGTCTCCGACCAGGTCATACCTTGCTCAACATTAGGTTCACGAGGCAACCCCAGAACCTGTTCGGCCACGATGTTGCGTTGAATGGCGAACGTGCCGCCCCCGAGCGTAAGCGCCGGGCCGAACATGAAGCCGTAGTGCCACACCGGGTCGACCTCGGGAAAGGGACTGTCCGAGCCGCGGGGAAAGTTGATCTCGGTCGCGCCGGACTGACGAGTACGGGGGACAGGCCCCGCTGGCCCCGACCCTTCGATCATTCCAGCGGGCCCAGAAAGATCCTTCGCCACGGACATGATCGCCTGCCCGAGCTCGTCGGCCATGATCTTTTGAATCGATGCCTCGGGGCCGGGAGTTTTGCCGGCCAGCTGCGCGCTCAGGGTGCGGAGCTGGTTCAGCCGCAGCACCTCCGCCTCCACATGGATCTTGGCGACCCGGTCGCGCAGGACCGGATCATTCACGCCGCCGTTCGCCCTGATCAGATCGAGCAGATTGCCCATGCTTGGACCCTGACCCCAGATTGCTCCGCCCGAGGAGAGCCCGACCCTTTCGTTCGCCAGCGTGGCCTTCGCCAGCCGCCAGCCGTCGCCTTCTTGACCGACCAACATCGCAGCTGGAATGCGGGCCTCGTCGAAAAAGACCTGGTTGAACGAGTGGGCCGTGGTCATGTCGACAACGGGTGACAACGTCGTACCCGGGGTGCCCATGGGGTAGATGAAGTAGGAGATCCCACGATGTTTTGGCGCATTGGGGTCAGTACGGGCAAGCAAGATCCCATAGTCGGAATGGTGGGCACCGCTCGACCAGATCTTTGACCCCGTGATCACGTATTCGTCGCCATCACGGACTGCTCGTGTTGACAGGCTGGCGAGGTCTGACCCCGCATCTGGCTCGCTAAAAAGCTGACACCAATGGTCTTCATCGCTGAAAATCCCTGGCAGGTATGCCTGTCGTTGCTCATCGGTGCCGTAGAGATGGATGACAGGCGCAGCCCATCCAATACCGATCAGGTTCAGCGGCATACGAATGTCAGCAGCTTCGAACTCCTCGGCGATGATCAGTTGATGCATGGGATCAGCGTCGATCCCATAGGGCCGCGGCCAGTGCGGCACATTCCAGCCAGCTTCGGCAATATCGCTGTCGCTCGGATTCGGATTGGTTTCGATCCACGCCCGGACAGCCACACGCCGTTCATCGTCGGGCGGTGGCATGTCGAAGTCCATAAGCAATTCAATCTCGGCGTTACAAGCGACGCAACACCCGTAGTACGTTGGCGGGGTACTGTCCGGGCCACTTCAGTACCGCTCACCTGCGCGAGAGGATCACCATGACCGTTGTCGACACGAGTCTCGACAATCGAGGGGTCTATACGATCACCCTCAACGACCCCGACAAACGAAACGCACTGAGCCACGCCCTCACGTCAGAACTGGTCGCAGCGATGGATCGTGTGGACACCGACGCCGCGGTCAGGGTCGCAGTGATCACGAACACCGGCTCGGTGTTCTGCGCTGGCGCCGATCTGAGCGAACGGTCCAGCTCCGGAGGGGACATCGGAGCCGTCGATCCGCTCGCCCTCTTTCGTCGTATCCAAGACTCGCCAAAACCATGGGTTGGGCGGATTGCCGGGCATGCCGTCGCAGGCGGCACTGGCCTTGCCGCGGCCCTCGACATCTCCGTGGCACACGCCGATGCGAAGTTCGGCTTCACCGAGGTCCGACTCGGCGTCGCACCCGCCATCATCTCGGTGATCTGCCTTCCCAAGATGCGCATCAGCGATGCCCGGGCAGCCTTCTTGCGTGGCCAACGCTTCGATGGGACCGAAGCAGCACGAGTCGGGCTGATCACCAAGGCTGTTGATCCTGAGGACATCGATGCTGAAGTCGAATCCATCGTGAGCGACGTTCTGCTGGGTGGACCGATCGCTCTCGCTGCAGCCAAGGACGTGCTGCAACGCGTGCCGCAGATGCACCCTGATGATGCCTTTCCCTGGGCCGCAGGACGTTCGGCCGAACTCTTCGCGTCTGATGAAGCCGCTGAGGGGATGGCCGCCTATCTCGAGAAGCGACCGCCCAACTGGGCCACCTGAGAGGCAACGGCCTTTAGCGAAGAAACTCGATGATGGCGTTCTCACGACCGGCCGCATCAATGTTCCGAATGGCCCGTTCGGACGCTGCTTCGAGATACGCCACCATCTGCGAAGCGACCAGCGGGCGCGCTTTCACCTGATGCATCGAAGCCATCTGCGTCTTGATTGTGAAGACGATCAGGCCACTAAACGCAAGCCGTCTCAACGTCTGCCATTCCGACCGGACCCACAAAGAACCAGCCTCCTCGGCATTGGAGACGGGCCGGTGGCTGGTGCGCATCGGGTGATGAAAGGTGGGGTCGTCGTGCACGAACCAGTTCCGGCGCCAGACGGGGCGGGCGGCCGAGAGTTTGTCAAAGAATTGGTCAACCCTCGCCTCGAGCAGCTCGCTGTACCCATCGACCGGTGCGTGAATATTCGCCACAGTCCGGCCGAGCTTCTCTTCGAGAGTCCATTGATTGCCAAAGAGCAGTGTTCCGCCCACGAGCCGCCAGTGCGCATGGTCGCGCCACAAAAGCAGGACGTCATCGGGCACCGACACCGCGAGCTGTTCGAGTGGAGCAACGTTCATCGGCGGGAAACGTCGGCCGAGGTGAATTCCAGCGAGCGCCATCAATTCTTCGACGGCACGTTCATGACCGGGGACCAGCCGAACCAGACCATCGCGTGCATCAAGGATGGACCGTCT
>RCNE010000863.1_pt1 | contig 16370 bp, 7 predicted proteins | sample 2041361 | NCBI WGS metagenome assembly RCNE01 (sample SAMN09708229, study PRJNA481090) | Marine sediment metagenome, whole genome shotgun sequencing project.
CATCGTCTTCGATCTGATGGACGGAGAGACCGGGGAGATCCTCGCTCGTTTCGCCGAGGAACGGCGGAATCGACCGCCCAAGGCCGAAAGAAAGTCCGAGGGTCTGTGGCCCAACCTGGTCTACTGGGCCGATCAAGTCGCCGGCGACCTCTGCGAGCAGCTCGGTCGCTTCAGAAACGGAGCTTCGACCAGCTGATCCGAAACGAGCCGTGTGAGGTCAGTGCGCTGGTGGGCCGCCGGACTTACCCGCGGGTTGTGCCGTTCGATCAGCTCCCGGTGTCGTTCTTTGGCGGAGGGTTCCACCCTCGCTCAGAGCTGTCGTGGCGATCGGCCGCACGGTCGGTCACCATGATCTGGTCGAGCTCATCGGTGCGGCCCCGAGCTGCGGCGACATAGCTCGTGTCCATCCCGCCGTCGCGCCAGTTTTCGTGCAGCGCCGAGAGGGTCTGACGGTCGTGAGTCCGGAAGGCCCGGGTCTGACGCTCGGCCTTAAACGGGTGGGCGCCAAGTTCGATGAGCGCCTGCCTCCCCGTGCTGAGAGACGACTCGAAAAGCTCGCGCTCGACGTGGTGGGCGCCGGCATCAAGAAGCTCGTAGACGTGGTGACGATCGAGGGCTCGGGCGATGATCCGACATTGGGGATGGTGGGTCGCCATGTGCTCCACGAGTTGATTCTGCTTTTCGCGGTCGTCGAGCGCAGCCACCAGAACGGTGGCGTCCTCCGCGCCCGCGGCGTGGAGAAGATCGGGACGGGTGGCGTCGCCGTAATAGGACCGGACACCGAACCGCCGGACCAGTTCGATCATGTCGGCATCGTAGTCGAGCACAACCGTCGTGTGACCGTTGGCGGTGAGCATCCGGTTGACCACCTGGCCGAATCGACCGACCCCGGCGATGATCACCGTGCCCGGTTCGTCGATTTCATCGGCTTGATCTTCGTCATGGCGACCGAATCGCGGCGCGATGAGCTTCTCGTAGCAGATGAACCCAAGCGGAGTCAGGAGCATGGTGATGGCGACGACGAGGGTGGCGATTCGGACCACGTCTCCGGCGAGCACACCCGCACCATCGGCGAATCCGAAGAGAACAAATGCGAATTCGCCGGCCTGGGCGAGAGCGAGACCGAAGAGCCAGAGATCGGCCCGTCTGAGACCGAAGATCCGACCGAGGATCAGGAGGACGATCAGCTTCACGGCCATCAGCCCCGCTGCGAGTCCGAAGATGGTCCCCGGCCGGCCGAAGAGGAGATCGAAATCGATCCCCGCCCCCACCGAGATGAAGAAGACTCCGAGGAGCAGCCCCTTGAAGGGCGCGATGTCGCTCTCGAGCTCGTGCCGAAATTCGCTGCCCGAGAGCACAACACCGGCGAGGAAGGTCCCGAGGGCCGGTGACAGACCGATTTGGTCCATGGCCAACGCGATCCCCACAACGAGAAGCAGGGCGGCGGCGGAGAAGATCTCCCGCAGGCGGGCCGCGGCGATGAAACGGAAGACGGGTCGCATGAGATAGCGGCCGGCGAGGATGATGGCCGCGATGACGCCGAGGATGACGAGTCCCTGGAGCCATCCAGGGAGATGCCCGAGCCCACCACCGTGGTGGGTGTCGGTGGCGCCGTGGCTCGCTTGATGGACCGCGAGGAGCGGCAACAGCGCGATCATGGGAATCACCGCGATGTCCTGGAAGAGCAGCACCGAAAATGCGCTCTGGCCGGGTGTGGTCTTCATCCACCCCTTCTCTTCGAGGGTCTGAAGAACGATGGCGGTGGACGACAGGGCGAGGATCAGTCCCATGGCCAGCGCGCTCTGCCAGGGAAGGCCCATGGTCAGGGCGATGGCGAGGATCGCGGTGGTGGTGGCCACCACCTGGAGCCCGCCGAGCCCGAGCAGCCTCGAGCGCATCCGCCACAGCATGGAGGGCTGGAGCTCGAGCCCGATGAGGAAGAGCATCATCACCACCCCGAACTCGGCGAAGTGTTTGACGTCTTCGGTTTCGGCACCGACGATCCCGAGGGCGGGACCGATGACGATCCCGGCGAGGAGATAACCGAGGACCGACCCGAGACCGAGCCTCTTGGCCAGCGGCACCGCCACGACCATAGCGACGAGATAGACAAAGGCGCCTTGAAGGAGTTCCATCACTCCACCTCCGTCGGTATGGTCATGAGTTCGTCGAGATGGTCGTCGAGGCTGATCTCCAGCTCGGCGCGATCGAGATCGAGTCGTTCGTTGGTCAGTGCCTCAAGGAGTGCTCGGTAGGCGCGAACATGGTTCGCGAGGCGGTCCTCGTCCGCCGCGTGACCCGCGGCGTAGAGCGCAAACGGCGGGAGATAGCGCATGCGGCAAAGCTTTGCAGTCTGTTCGAACGGAGCGAAAAGCTCCTTGAGTTCATACGCATAGCCGCCATCGCGGGAGTAGACCTCGCGCCGCGCGCCGGCCGAAACCGCATTGAGGAGAATCTTTCCTTCAAGGGCGGTGCCGCCCTCGCCATAGGCAAAGCCGTACTCGAGAACGAGATCCTGCCACTCTTTGAGCAGTGCGGGACACGAGTACCAGTAGACCGGGTGCTGAAAGACGATGACATCGTGGTCAAGCAACCGCTGCTGTTCGCGATCGACATCGATCTCAAAGGTCGGGTACTCGGCGTAGAGATCGACGATGGTCACACCCTCGAGCTCCCGCGCGGCCTTGGCCAGCACGGTATTGACCTCGGACCGGTCGGTGCGCGGATGGGCGAAGAGGACGAGCACTCGTTTCATTTCACACCCTCGTGAATCAAGTTGATCTCCGGGCCCCGCAGCCATGCTCGAGGCGTCTCGCGCTTCGTTAACGACGGAATCACTGTGGATCGGCTTCCCTCCTATCAACTCACCAGGGGGCTTCGGCATTTCGAGGAGGGAGGGGCGGGTCGCTTCGGTGGTCCTTCGGCGGCGGGCGTGATCGGCGCAACGACAACAAAAGGGGCGGGATCGACTCCCGCCCCTTTACGGATTCTGATGTTACGCCGCGGATCTGCGGCGGACTATGCCATCTGGTCGATGATGGTGTTGAAGGTCGGGCTGGGCCGCATGGCCTCCTTCGCCATGGCGTCGTCGGGCAGGTAGTACCCGCCCACGTCCTGAGGTTCGCCCTGGGCTGCGAGGAGCTCTTCGACGATCTTTGCCTCGTTGGCGGCGAGGGCCGCGGCCACCGGTGCGAACCGGGCCTGCATCTCGGGATCCCTGGTCTGAGAGGCGAGAGCCTCGGCCCAGTACATGGCGAGATAGAAGGAGCTGCCGCGATTGTCGATTTCGTTGACCTTGCGGGACGGGAGGCGGCCGTTCTCGAGGTAGGCGGAGATGGCCTCGTCGAGGGTCCTGGCGAGGACGGCCACCTTGGCGTTGCCGGTGTTCTCGGCCACCAGCTCGAGGGAGGGAACGAGGGCGCAGTACTCGCCGAGGGAGTCCCAGCGCAGATGGCCTTCCTTCATGAACTGTTGGACGTGTTTGGGGGCCGAACCGCCGGCGCCGGTCTCGAAGAGTCCGCCGCCCTCCATGAGGGGCACGATGGAGAGCATCCGGGCGCTGGTGCCGAGCTCGAGGATCGGGAAGAGATCGGTGAGGTAGTCACGCAGGACATTGCCGGTGACCGAGATTGTGTCCTCACCGCGGCGAATCCGTTCGAGCGAGAATCGCATGGCGTCAACGGGCTTCATGATCCGGATATCGAGGCCGGTGGTGTCGTGGTCGGGGAGGTATTTCTCGACCTTCTTGATGATCTGCGCGTCGTGCCCGCGCTCCTCGTTGAGCCAGAAGATCGTCGGCGATCCGGTGGCGCGGGCTCTGGTCACGGCGAGCTTGACCCAGTTCTGGATCGGTGCGTCCTTGACCTGGCACATGCGGAAGATATCGCCGGGTTCCACCGTCTGCTCGAGGAGGGTTGCTCCCGAGGCGTCTACCACCCGGAAGGCGCCGTTCGCCGGAGCGGTGAAGGTCTTGTCGTGCGAGCCGTACTCCTCGGCCTTCTGCGCCATGAGACCGACATTGGCGACATCACCCATGGTGGCCGGGTCGAATTGACCGTTGCGCTTGGCGTCTTCGAGGATCTCGCCGTAGATGGTTGCGTAACAGCGGTCGGGGACCATGGCGATGCAGTCCTGGAGCTGATCGTCGTTGTTCCACATTCTGCCGCCGTCGCGCACGACGTTGGGCATGGAGGCGTCGACGATGATGTTGTTGGGTACGTGCAGGTTGGTGATGCCCTTGCGTGAGTCGACCATGGCGAGGGCCGGCTGGGTCTCATAAACGGCGTTGATATCGGCTTCGATCTCGGCGGCCTTGTCGGCGGGCAGCCGGTCGAGTTTCTCCAGCACATCGGCAAGCCCGTTGTTGACGTTGGCGCCGATCTTTTTGAGCGCGTCGGCATGTTTGTCGAGGGCCGCGGCGTAGTAGACCGAGACGGCATGCCCGAACATGATGGGATCGGAGATCTTCATCATGGTCGCCTTGAGGTGGAGCGAGAGCAGGACGCCGTCGGCCTTGGCTTCCTCGATCTGCTCGGCGTAGAAAGTGCGCAGGGCGGCGACGTTCATGACCGAGGCGTCGATGACCTCGCCGGCCAGAAGGGCGAGCCCGTCCTTCATCAGCTGTGTCGATCCGTCACCGGCGACGAACTCGATCTTGACCTCGGTTGGCGTATCGATGGTGGTCGATTTCTCGGACCCGAAGAAATCGCCTCCGGACATGTGGGTGACGCGGGATTTGGAGCCGGACTCGGGCCACGGCTTCATCATCTTGTGCGGGTTCTTCTGGGCGAATTTCTTGACCGCGACCGCCGGTCGGCGGTCCGAGTTGCCCTCGCGCAGGACCGGGTTCACGGCCGATCCGAGGCACACGGCAAATCGCTCGCGAAGCGCCCGTTCCTCGTCGGTCTTGGGCTCTTCCGGAAAATCGGGGATGTCGTAGCCCTTGGATTGGAGCTCGGCGATGGTGGCCTGGAGCTGCGGGATCGAGGCCGAGATATTCGGCAGCTTGACGATGTTGGCCTCGGGGGTCTTGGTGAGAGCGCCCAGTTGAGCGAGAAAGTCCGGGATCTTCTGGTCATCGCTCAGCTTGTCCGGGAAGTTGGCAATCACCCGACCCGCCAGGGAGATGTCCCTGGTCTCGATGTCGACACCGGTCCCTTTGGAATAGGCCTGCACGATGGGAAGCAGGGAGTAGGTCGCCAGCGCCGGCGCCTCATCGATTTTGGTCCAGATAATCTTCGGTGAACTCATTTTTTACCCTCTTGAAGCTGGTTTTGCCGCGATCCGGCAAGGTAGTCTAGCGCTCCCCCAGCCGATTGTCAGCCATTTGCTCCGAGAGAGCCGTGTCTTTGTGAATATTCGCACAATGCCTCCGCGATTGACCAGCCTTCTCCGGAGAAAAGGCCATCCGGATTCAACTGGCCTTGAGGCACCGGTACCTGCGAGAATGGCGGCGGTGATTTGATGATGCGATTCCTTCCCTTTTGGTTCCGAGCCGGACTCGGCTGTGCGCTCGTCGTTTGCGCAGGGGCGGGGGTTGCCTTTCCCCTCGATTCGGACACCTCGCTCTCGCTCTATCGTTGGGACCGATGGAGCGGCGATGATCTGCCGGCTCGCAGCGTCCGGGCGGTGGTCTACGGAAATGACGGCTATATCTGGTCACCATCCTACGGGGGTCTCATCCGCTTCGACGGCCAACGCTTCGAGGCCTTCAACCCGCCCGAGGGCTTCGGCAGCATCACCAACGGTTTCACCGCAGCGAGCCCGGGTACGGACGCGGGTCTGTGGCTCGGAGGCACCGGTGGCGGCGTCTATCGGTTTGTCGATGGTTTGTTCTCATGCGTGCTGAAGCCCGGCGATTCGAGGATCAACAACATCGTTTCAATTCTCGACGACGGCCGCGGCGGGATCTGGGTTGGCGGAACCAAAGGGCTGGTTCGATTGGGTCGAGACGGTTCGGGATGGACCGGAACCTGGGTCGAGGATCTGATCGATCTCGATATTGCGGGGCTCGCGGTCGGCGCCGGCGAGGTGGTCTGGGCGGCGACGGACCGTGGATTGTGGCGGCTGGCGGAGGATGGGCCGCCCCAGCGCCACCGCGGACTGGGTGATGTTTCGATTTCAGCGGTGACGGCTGGTGCGGACGGGGGCCTCTGGGTCTGGGTGGACGACCGGGGTCTTGCAACGGTCCCGGTCCTCGACTCCTCATCGGTCGAGATTGTCCCCCTCGAGGCGCTGACCGAGGTCAGTGTCCTGTACTTCGACCGAGACGGCGCCCTGTGGCTCGGCAACTCGTATTCGCTCCACCGGTTCGCGGGAGGACGCCTCGAACGATGGCCCGATCCGGTCGACGGCGGCGCGCTGAGCATCACCGAAGATCGAGAGGGAAACCTCTGGTTCAGCAGCTATTACCAGGGTCTGGTCCGGCTTGCGGAAGGCAAGTTCACGGTCTTTGCCACCGATGAGGGACTCAACCACGATGTCATTCACACACTGGTGGAAGACCGGGACGGTTCGATCTGGGTCGGCTCCGATCAGGGTCTGAACCGGATCCGCGACAGCTATGTGGTCTCGATCCCTCCGGAGCTGGGCGGACTCGAGGATCAGGTGGTGCTTTCTCTCGCGATGGACCCGGAAGGCGGTTTGTGGATCGGGACCTTGGACGACGGCCTCCACCACTGGGATGGGAGAAGACTCTCCCACGTAGGCCCCGAGCAGGGACTCAACGAACCCGGTCTGAGACGTCTCTTGAGCGACGGGGAGACGCTCTGGATCGGCTCGTTCAAGGGGCTCTTCGCGTACTCGGAACTCGGGATCAGACACTGGTCCCGGGATGACGGATTCCTCAATGACTTCATCCTCGCCATTGAGCGCGGGCACGATGGGACGCTTTGGATCGGCACCGACGGCGGCGGGCTCTACGCAATGAAAGACGGCCGGATCAGAGCGATCACGACCGAAGACGGTCTTCCCTCCATGTTTGTCACCGATGTCTATGAAGATCCGGGCGGCGCCCTGTGGCTGGCGACCGCTGCCGGTGTGTGTCGAATCAAGGATCAGAAATACACCACCGCCACGGCCGACGATGGCCTCATCGGGCGGGCGTTCTTTCAGATTCTCGAGGATGACCAGGGCTATGTCTGGATGACGAGCGAGCAGGGGATCTCCCGGGTGAGCAGGGCGGATCTCGATTCGTTGATGGATGGCGGGCCCGGCCCGTTGGCGGCCGTCCAGTTCGATCGGGCCGATGGACTTCAGGCGGTCAAGATGACCGGCATCGCCAAAGCCATGAAGGCCTCTGACGGGCGTTTGTGGTTCTCGACCATGAGCGGCGCCGCGGTGGTCGACCCCTCTGATCTGGTCTTCAACTCGGTCCCGCCGCCGGTCTATGTCGAGGCCGTCATGGGTGACGGCCGGCCGCTGCCCATCGTCGATGACCATATCGAAGTGCCGGCGGGGATCAAGAACCTCGAGATCCGGTACAGCGGTCTGAGCTTTGTTTCGCCGGACAAGGTGCGCTTCAGATACCGAATCGGCGGATACTCCAACGACTGGGAGGAGACGGAAACCCGGCGGACCGCGTATTTCACGAGTCTGAAACCCCGCGACTACCGTTTTGAGGTGACTGCCTGCAACAACGACGGTCTGTGGAACGACCGGCCGGCGGTGGTCACCTTCACCGTCGAGCCGCACTTCTACCAGACATGGGTCTTCTACATCGCCTGCGCGTTCGGTCTTTTCTTCCTCGGTCTGAGCGTGGCGATGATCCGAGTCAGGGCTCTCAAGGGTCGTCAGCGCCTCCTCGCCGGTCTCGTCGAAGAGCGGACCCGGGAGCTTGCCATCGCCAACAAGGAGCTCGCCCGCCTGGCTCGTCTCGATGGTCTGACCGGGATAGCCAATCATCGTCGGTTCCGAGAGTTCCTCGACCAGGAATGGCGGCGATGCCTGCGGGAGGACCAGCCCCTCTCGATCATCATGATCGACATCGATCACTTCAAACAGTACAACGACCGCTATGGACACCAGCAGGGCGACGAGGCCCTACGCAACGTCGCCGGGGTTCTCCAACGCGCCACTCGACGGCCCGGAGACCTCGCGGCCCGCTATGGCGGGGAAGAGTTCATCCTGGTCCTGACCAACACCGATCAAAAGGGCGCGGTCAAACTTGCCGAGTCCGTTCGAAGCGACCTCTTCGAAGCTGAGATCCCCCACGATGGATGCGCCATCGGACGCATCACCCTCAGCGCCGGGGTCGCCAGCGTGACACCGGAGCGGGGCGCGGATCCCGATGGGCTGGTCAGCCGGGCCGATGACGCCCTGTATCGAGCCAAGGATGGAGGGCGGAATCGGGTCGAGGTGGACGTCTGAAGCCGGTGAGCTGAGGTGGCCGGCGGCGGCGAGGTTGTCGGCTGTGTGGATTCAACGAGAAACACCTACGGGAGACCGATGTGAAGAAGTGGACCTCGGATGCGATTCCCGATCAGACAGGCCGCGTCGCCATCGTCACCGGGGCCAACACAGGCATCGGTTTTGAAACCGCCGCGGCCCTCGCCGCCAGGCACGCCAAGATCGTGCTTGCGTGCCGCAATGCGCAGAAAGCCGGGGATGCCATTGCGAGGATCCGGGCGCGGACACCAGATGCTGATCTCGAGTTTATCGAACTCGATCTCGCGAGCCTGGGTTCCGTCGAACGATTCGCGGGCGCGTTCGATTCGGCCTGTGACCGACTCGATCTGCTCATCAACAACGCCGGGGTGATGGCGCCGCCACTCGGCCACACCGAGGACGGTTTTGAACTTCATTTCGGCTGCAACCACCTCGGTCACTTCGGTCTCACCGGCCGGCTCATGATCCACCTCGCGGCGACGCCGGGTGCCCGTGTGGTCACCGTCAGCAGCCTCACCCACCGGATGGGCGCCTTCGACTTCGATAATCTCAACGCCGAGAAGGGCTACCGCAAGATGGCCGCCTACGGCCAGAGCAAGCTTGCCAACCTGCTCTTCACCTTTGAACTTCAGCGAAGGCTCGAGAGCTCGGGTTCCGGAGTCCTGGCCGTCGCATCCCACCCCGGGTGGACCGGAACCGAGATCCAGCGCCACTCATCTCTGATCGAGTTCTTCACCCCATTGGCCCCGGGGCCGGCGCGCGGCGCTCTGACGACGCTGCGCGCCGCCGTGGATCCACGGGCGCGGGGCGGCGACTATTACGGCCCGCGCGGGCTCTTCGAATTGATGGGATATCCCAAGAGAGTCGATACGTCTTCGGCTGCCAGAAACGAGAATGACGCGGGTCGGCTGTGGCAGCTCTCTGAAGAGCTCACCGGGGTCAGTTTCCCCGGCGGCGAGCCGGTCAGCTCTGCTTGAAGGAAGCGGCGGAGATTCCCAGCCGGCGCAGCTTCTGTTGCATGTTCTGACGGTGGAGGCCAAGGGAGCGGGCCGCGTGTGACACATTGCCGTTGTGCCGGCGCAAGGCGGCGGTGAGAATCGACCGTTCGAAGCTGTCGATGGCTCTCGCCTTGGCGGCCCGGAAGTCGTCCTCGTCACCGAGACCCATGTTCGGCGCCAGGCCCACCGTCGGGAGATCGATTTCGCGCCGGAGATCGGCCGGGAGATCGGCCGCTTGAAGGACATCATCGGTGCAGAAGATCGCTGCCCGTTCCATGGCGTTGGCGAGTTCGCGGACGTTGCCGGGCCACGGGTAAGAGCAGAGGATGCCCTCAACCTCGGGGCTGAGCCGGAGACGACCACCGCCGAAGGCATCAAGGAAGTGCTGAGCCAGCAGGAGCACATCGCTGCTGCGGTCTCGCAGCCGCGGCAGCTTGATGTCGACCACCCGCAATCTGAAAAGGAGGTCCTCACGGAAGTTGCGGTCGGAGACCATTTTCCTGAGGTCGCGGTGGGTCGCGGTCACGATGCGGACATCAACCGCGACAGTGGGACCGCCACCGAGGGGCTCCACCTCGCCTTCCTGCAGGACCCGGAGAAGCTTGGCCTGGGCGGGCAGGGCCATGTCGCCGATCTCGTCGAGGAAGAGCGTGCCGAGATGGGCCTCCTGGAATTTTCCCGAGCGATCCCGGTCAGCACCGGTGAAGGCGCCCCGCCGGTGGCCGAAGAGCTCGCTCTCAACCAGGGTGTCGGGTATCGCGGCGCAGTTGACGGTGACGAAGGGTCCGCTCCCCCGGTCGCTTCGGCGGTGGATCGCGCGCGCCACCAGTTCCTTGCCGGTGCCCGATTCGCCGAGGATGAGGATGCTGGCGATTGTCGGCGCCACCTTTTCGATGGTGTCCTTCACCTGTCGCATGGGGGGCGACTCGCCGAGGAGCTCAGCCGGGCCGCCGAGCCGTTGGACCTCGGCCGCCAGCCGCCGGTTCTCAGATTGCAGACGAGCCGTCTCGAGGGACTTCTCGACGACAATCCTGAGTTCGTCCACCGCAAAGGGTTTGCAAAGATAGTCCGACGCACCGGCGCGGACGGCATCAATGGCGGTCTTGATCGAGGTGTCGGCGGTGACGACCACGATCGGCGGGGCAGCCTGAAGCTCATCGAGCCGCGAAAGAAAGCCCATTCCGTCCAAGCGGGGCATGTGGAGATCGAGGAGCACGAGGTCAATGCCGTGATGGCGCGGACTCAGAGCCTCGAGGGCGCCGAGGCCGCTGTCACACTCCGTGAAGTCGTACTTGGCCTTGCCGAGGGCGCGAACGGTGGCGCGGCGCGCCACCGGCTCGTCGTCACAGACGAGGATCAACGGTCGACTGCTTTCGCCTGCAATTGAACTCATGGCTTCTCTTCTCCAGCGACGGCGGTTTCTTCGGTGGTCTGGTCGGTCGCCACTGCCGGGCAGCTGACCGTGAAGGTGATTCGGTCCTCGATGTTGCCGACGGTGATCTCGCCGCCGAACTCAGCCACCCGCCGGGAGACGAGCCCGAGCCCGAGCCCGGTGCCGCCGACGCTGACGAAATCCTCGAAGAGCCGTTCTTCGATCTCGGGGTCCATGGCCGGGCCCGCGTTCTCGGTTTCAAAGACTACCGACCCACCGTCTCTGAGCAGCCGAACCTTCACCGATGATCCGCCGGGCGCATGTTCGATGGCGTTGTTGACGAGGTTGAGTGCGATGGTCTGCCAACCGGCCGCGGTGCCCACGACGCGCAGGCCCGGTTGGATCCCGGTCTGATCCAACTCCACGCCCCGTGTCTTCGCGTGGTAGCGACAGACCGCAAGGGTGTCGGTCGTGAGTTGACTGAGATCGACCGCGTTGTCCTGTGACGGCTGTTGGGGGGCCCTGGCAAAGCCGAGGATCTCAGCCGCCACCAAATTGAGGCGATCGATCTGATCGACGATGAGCCCGAGATCCTCGGCCTGCTCGCTGCCGGGGTCGGCGGTGGAGAGCTCCTCACCGACGGTCTCGGCGAGAACCTTGATGGATGACAACGGGTTCTTAACCTCGTGGATCAGGGACGCGGACACCATCCCGAGCATTCTCAGGCGCTCCTGCTCGGCCATGGTGCGTTCCTCGGCGAGGCGGGTTTCCATCAGACGTCGGAGCTGGAGCGCCCCGCCGAGTTGCCGCAGCACGAGCCGCACCGACTCCATTTCGCCATCCTGATAGCCGCCGCCCGTGGCGCTGACCTCAAGGCCCAGGACGTTCTCCAACACACCTCCGACCCTGAGCGGAAACACGGCGTGGAGATGAGTCCGACCTAACACGGCGGCGAGTCGGTTCGAGGGCGGTGAGAGCCGGTTGAATGCGATTGCCGCGGAACTCTGGAGGTGTCTCCACAGCAAGGCCTCACCGCGATCGCCGTCGGTCGGTGGACCAAGGAACCGGGCCCGTGTCACCAGCCACCCGCCGATCTGGCCGGCGACCTCATCGAGTACTTCGCCCTCCGGCAGGTCGAGGGTCTCGAGCCGGCTGGAAAACGCGTCGAGTTCCTGCGGCGTAGGGCTCTCGCCGAGGAGGCGCCGCAGTTTTCGTGACCGGGTGGCGGCGGCGCGTCGCAGTGGTGTATAGAGCATGGCTGCAAGCACGGCTGCGACGAGACCGAAGGCGACCAGCCGCCGGAAGATCTCGGTGTCGTGGATGCCCACGGCGGGCCCGTAGAGCATCACCAACAGCACCAGTCCCATGGCCGCTACGAAGTGCCGCAGACTCCGGTGCGACAGCGACAGCCGCAGCAGGTTGTAGCGTTGGACAAAGTAGAGAAAGGTCAGACCGAGAACCAGGCCGGAGGCCTCCGAAGAGAGTCGCCAGATGCCGAGGGCGATCTTCGGTGCGCCGGCCCTAATCCCAACGACGGGGCCGAGGAAGAGTAGCCCCAGCATCGCCAGGAGAGCCGGCAGGAGCCAACGCAGAAACTGCTTCAGGCGGCCGTCGTCGGTGCTTCGAATGACCTGCACGAGCAGCCATCCGGCCACCGCGACTGAGAGTGAGGCGTGGAGGAGTACCAGGGGGAAGACCCCGCGCGCCGCCGACTCCAACCAGGGTGATCGGAGCTGCCAGATTCTGAAGGCCGCAGGAAGAAAGAGCAGCAGGGTCAGATAGCCGGGGACGAGCCAAAGCCGGGAGGGCCTCCGCAGGGGTCGCTCCGTGCCGGCTAGCGGGTCATTCCGGGTTGGCTTTTCTCTTGCCAGTACACCCCAGATCGTGCTGGCGAGAAGCGGGAAGCTCGCCAACCAGGCCATGCCGCGAATGATGTCGAAGACGGCTCCGAAAGGCGCCGGCGCACCGGTAGGCGCCCTGAAGATGGTCGCCAGTTCGTCGACGAGACACCCGCCGTACCAGACGGTGAGGCAGAAGACCAGGATCCGGACGGGAAAACCCGGCAGGACCGATGGGTTGCGCACGAGCTCTCGGACAAGGAATCCGTAGAGCAGGGTGCCGATCAGAAAGACCAGTAGATGCGCATAGAGCAGGAGGGTTTGGCCCATCTATTTATTGTAGCGGGTGCAGCGTCAATACTGCACTTGCTGCGTTCCGAGATGCATTGATAATACTGCACTTGCCTGTCAATGAAGAGAGAAGGTCTATTTAACTCCTTTTATTTCGGATATTTCAAGATTCTCCGATAGTTGGCACGGCACTTGTAATAGAGGTCGGCAGCCCGTTGAAGGGAGATGCACCATGGCTGATCACGCATCCGAGACGAAGGCTGTTGCCACCACCGAAACCACCTCGTTGACCGAAGCTGGTCGACAAAAATCCGATGACGATGCCGGCCTGAGATCGGTGCGCAGCATCCGCTGGTTGTTGCTTGCCGGTGCATTGGTCACGGCTGTCTCACTCTTTCGCCTCGTTGAATCGCAGTGGGCCTCGATACCGGTGGCCGCGCAGTACCTGGTGGTGGTGCTTGGGGCGCTCGCGCTTTATGGGACGGGCGAACTCGCCCATCGCCGGCTCGGTCTGCCATTGGCGGGTTCGGCTCTAATGTTGCTCTTCACCGCTTTGGTCCCTGTGCTCTCCTGGGGCGCGGTCTATCTCGATCTCCTTGCGAGGCCCTTCGGCTGGCTCGCTTTCGCCATCGGCACCGCGGCGCTGCTTGGGGCCGCGCATCGCCCTCTCCGGATCATGCTCGGCTATCGGGGGGTGCTCTACCCGGCCGTCTTCGCTTTGTTCATTTTGGCGCAACCGGTGCTTCCGTTGGTCGCCGATCGGATTCCCAACCACACCGCGGCGATCTACCTCGCTGCGGCGCTCCTCCTCGGCCTGCTTCTTCAGATCGGGAGCCGTCACATCAACCGCTTCTTCTTCCACCGGGACCGCCAGGACGGTGTCGAACGACCGATCCGCTGGATGCCTTTTGTGGTCCTCGGCGTTCTCTATCTCGGTGCCATGGTCTTGCTCGATCCGCGATCCGAACTCATGGCGCTGCCCCTCGCGGTGATCGGGATGGTCCTCGCCGACACCGGCGAGGAGTACTACCGGGCGCTGATCCGTGCTCGCGGCGAAACGCCCGAAAAATGGCCAAGGCGATCGGTGGCGATGTTGGCCATCGGCATCGCGGCCATGGTGGTCGCGCTGCCGCTGTCCTTCGCCGATCCGAGTCTTCGATGCACCGCTTTGGTCTCGCTTTGCGCTGCGGCTTTCTTCGGCCGTTGGAGTCTTCGGTCGCCGGGGCTTCCGTCCCACCTCGCGGCCCTCGGATCGGTCTGGGCGGCCTATCACTTCATTCCTGCTCTGGTGCCCGATCTGGCGAAAGAGCTCTGGGCGCGACTGCTTGCCGCCCTCGATCTGTCCCACGGCAGTCCCCTGGCCCTCAGCATCGCGGATCTCGGCTTTCTGATCATCCTCGTTGCCTGGTCCGGTCTGCTCCGCAAGACACTCGTCACCGACCGGCTGCGCGCCATTCACGCCGGCATCGCAGTGATCTATCTGTGGTGGCTGAGCGTCCTCGCCGTGATCGACCCTGCCGATCCATCGCTCTTCCTCGTGGTGCTCGGTGTTGTCGGTCTGGTCGGACTCGTTGTTTCGAGACGGCCGGAGTTCATCGTCGGGATCTATGGGACTCTTTCAGCCCTCATTCTCGTATTGGCCCGACAGCTGCTGGGTGAGCCGCAACTCCTCACCGCAGCCGATCTCCTGGTGCTCGGGGCCGCGACCTTGATGATGAGCCTTGCGGTGCTGGGAATCAAACGGCCGCCGACACGGCTGCTCGGAATCGATGCCGCAACCACCCGTCGATTCCTCATGCTCCCGGCCGCCGCCGTCGCAGTACTGATCGCGATCCACGGTCTCGCCATCGATCTTCTGAGAAACGATCTGGGCGGCCTCGAGCTCATGCTCGCCGGCGCGGTGTTCCTTGTCGCGGGTGTTGGGCTCGGTCATCGCTTCCTGCCGGCGCTGGGCGGGTTGGCTACGACCATCGGTGTTCATGTTCTGGTCTTTCAACTCACCGATACGGTGGCACCGGCGGTCGTTCTGACGACCCAGCTCCTGGCCGTCGGGTCGTTGTGGGGAGTGGTCGCCGTGGCGTGCGGCCGCGGACCCATCGCCTCCCTGCTTCGCCCGACCGCATTCATTGTGGCCCTCCTCCATTGCCTCCTCGGTCTGTGGTGGCTGCTCCTCGGGATCGCCAACTGGGATCTGACGGTGGAGCCCATGATTCTCGTCATCCTCGGTGTCCTCGCCGCGGATGTCGGGCTGACGACGCGGTCTCGAGCCAACGTCATCATCGGTGGTCTTCTCATCGCGTTGTTCGCGCAACTGCAGTTTCTTGCCATCGCCGGTCTCGATGACTGGACCGTGGCCATCCCGGCATCGTTTTCGGCCGCTGTCCTGGGGTTGGTCGTGATGGTCCTTCTCGGCCGGGGGGCCTTGCGAACGAGCCTCCAGCGACGCTACGCCCTCGAAGACGGCGAGTTCACGAATCTGGTGGTGGGTTCCGCCCACTCTCTGACGGACTTCTGGACCGCCGTCTCGGTGGTCGTATGCCTGTTCTTCTGTGGCCCGGCAGCCCTCATCCTGGCCGCCTCCATGCTCGTGGTCGTGGCCCTTGTCCGCATCGGGCCGGACGATCCACGCGAGATCCGAAACGCGCTGTCCTTGAGGTTGTTGCTCGTATTTCTGTTCCAGCTCGTGGTGATTCTGGCCGGTGGGGGCACCACCGTGATGCCACTGGAGCTGGTCATCAACGGCCTTGATCTGTTGCCGTTGACGGCGGCGGCGGTGCTCGGTTGGCGGCTTCTGGTTCATCTCCTGGGCCGGCAACAGGGGATGACCGAATGGTCCCTGACGGTGGAGTTGGGTCTGGGCGTCTTTCTCATCGTTGCCGCATTGGCTTCTCCCGAGCTGTCGATCCTCGCTCACGCCGTCATCGTGGCCGTTGCGGCGGCCCTGGCGGTGGTGCGGGTCGCCTCGGGTGCGTCCGAACCCCGGGTGCTCCACTCGTGGATGGCACAGATTTGGGTCGGCCTCGCGATTCTGCACGGCTTCACCGCCGGCTGGCTCCATCTCGACGACGCCGCCGCTCCGTGGGTTCTGCTGGGGGTGGCCATCGCCGAGTACGGCCTCGCGACCGGGCTCGCGCGCACCAGACTCGGACCGGTCTTTGGTCCCACATGCCGCCTCATCGGTCTTGGTCTGCCTCTGGTCGCGTGGATCGTGGCCATGATGCGGACGGTGGGTCATGGCGGGTCAGCGGTCTGGTTGGCGGCGCTACCGGCCTTTGCGGCGAGTCTTTTCTATGCGGTGGTCGCCGTGCGCGAGGACCGTTCCACGGGCGCGTCTCTGGCGGCCGCGATCACCCTTGGTTGGACGCTCCTCGCCGTCTTTGTTCGTGGCGAGCTTGGCTTCGAGTTCTATTTCCTGGCCCCGGGGCTGTCACTCATGGTTCTCGCAGCCCTTCTGCGTCCACGTGCCGGCCGAACCTGGAGTTCCTA
>RCNE010001272.1_pt1 | contig 16357 bp, 15 predicted proteins | sample 2041361 | NCBI WGS metagenome assembly RCNE01 (sample SAMN09708229, study PRJNA481090) | Marine sediment metagenome, whole genome shotgun sequencing project.
TTTGGCTGGGCATCGCAGCAGGAACTGGATGACATGGTCAGCCTTGCCTTGCGTGTAAATGATTGGATGTCCGGTGTTATGTACGGTGTCGGGATCAAACTGGTTGATTTCAAGATCGAGATCGGACGCGTTTGGGACAATGAATTTCCACGCCTGATGCTGGCCGACGAGATCAGCCCTGACAGCTGCCGTTTGTGGGACATCGAAACAGGTCGCAAGCTTGATAAAGACGTGTTCCGTCGCGATTTGGGTGATTTGGCCGATGCCTATACCGAGGTCGCAAAGCGGCTTGGGGTGATGCCGTCAAACGTGACCCACACTGGCGGAAAGCCGACGTTGATTAATTAAGACTTTAAGACAAAGCGAGAGTTGAAGGACAAAGCCTATGAAAGCCCGCGTGCATGTGATGTTGAAGAATGGTGTTTTGGACCCGCAAGGAGAGGCCGTGCGCCATGCGCTTGGGTCGCTTGGGTTTGAAGGCGTGTCTGGCGTGCGCCAAGGCAAGGTAATCGAGCTTGATTTGGCTGATGGCACATCAGAGGCCACGATCACCCAGATGTGTGAAAAGCTGCTCGCGAACACGGTTATCGAAAGCTACAAAGTCGAGGTTCTGTAATGCGGGCTGCCGTTGTCGTCTTTCCTGGATCTAACTGTGATCGTGATATGGCTGTCGCTTTGAAAGCTGCGGGCGCTGATGTCACGATGGTTTGGCACAAGGACGCAAGTCTGCCTGATGGCGTTGACCTTGTGGCAGTGCCGGGCGGTTTTTCTTTTGGGGACTACCTGCGTTGCGGCGCGATTGCCGCGCAATCTCCGATTTGTAAGGCCGTCGTGGCGCATGCAAATCGCGGTGGCTTTGTTTTGGGCGTCTGCAATGGCTTTCAGGTTCTGGCTGAAACGGGGTTGCTACCTGGTGCCTTGATGCGCAATTCTGGATTGAAGTTCATCTGCAAGACCGTTGATTTAAAAGTAGAAACATCTTCATCTGCTTTTACTGAAGGGTATAACGCAGGCGACACCGTTGCCTATCCCGTGGCTCATCACGACGGTAACTATACGGTTGATGATGACACGCTGGCGCAATTGCGCGATGCCGACCGGATTGCATTTACCTATGGCCAAAACCCTAACGGGTCCGTGGCCGACATCGCTGGCGTCTTGTCTGAAAACCGCCGCGTCCTTGGCATGATGCCGCATCCAGAGCGAGCTGTGGATACCGGGCATGGCGGCACAGACGGGCAGGCGCTTTTCCGCGGGCTTTTGGCGCAATTTGCGACTGCATAACGTGGTCGCTTGCCGCAAGGCGTGCGTCTCAATAGACTGCAATCATGTTTACGACTGATAAAACGATGCGCGGGCGCTGGTATATGCGCCTTGCCGTCATGGTGATCTGCGCATTTGGCGTGATCACTATTTTTGTGTCCAACCAATACCTTACACAGCGTTTTACCGAAACGATCAGCAGTCGGTCAGAAGTACGTCTCGCGCTTTACGTGACCAATTTAATGTCCGAGCTTCAGCGTAATTCTGTCGTACCACAGCTGCTGGCGCGCGATCCAGAACTGATTAAGGCATTGGAAGACAAGGATTATTCTGGATCAACCGCGCGTTTGCTGTCCTTTGTCGATGAAATTGGCGCGGCCTCGCTGACGTTGCTTGACCGCGATGGGCGTGCTGTTGCGGCCACGGATCGCGACATGATCGGTCAAAACCACCGCCTCGCGCCTTATTTCAAGGACGCGCTGCGGCTCAATCAAACTATTTATACGACCTATGAGACTGAGGATGGTGGCTTTGACTTCGTTTATTCGCGCCGTGTCCAGGTTGCGGGACAGCTGCGTGGCGTGATCATGGTTAAGGTTGATGCGCCACGTATCGAAAGCGGCTGGGTCGGGGTATCGGACGCCGTTTTAGTCACGGACCGCGAAGGCATAATCGTCATGGCGACAGAACCGCGTTGGCGGGGCTTGGATGAACCACAAGCATTGGAACGCCAGTCTGCGCCTTCTGCGATTGAACGCGCGATCCGGTTTACGCAAGGGTGGGCTGCGTTGCCGGTGGATGCGTATTTGCGCGGCGAAGCCGTGTTGCGGCGGTCTATGCAAGTGCCGCATCAAGGGTGGCAGATGGTCAGTTTTACAACCTATGCGTCGGTGCGCGAACGAGTGAATGGCATTCTCGCGATGCAGGCGATGGGATTCGCAATTTTGCTGACGCTGATCTTTTGGTCGACCTCGCGCAAAACCGCTTCGCGTCTGATCTTCTTTCAACGCGAGTCAGCAGAGCTTCGCGCACTCAATCGTCGTTTGCAGCGAGAAATCGCCGAACGTGAAAAGGTCGAAAAGACCCTCGAAGTCGCTGAACAAACGATTGCGCAATCATCAAAACTGGCCGCTCTGGGCGAGATGTCAGCAGCCGTTAGTCATGAGTTGAACCAGCCCTTGGCCGCAATGAAAACATACCTCGCAGGTGCGCGTTTATTGTTGCAACGCGAGCGCCCAGAAGAGGCGTTATCATCGTTTCAACGGATTGATGATTTGCTTGAACGTATGGGCGCGCTGACACGTCAGCTTAAGTCCTATGCGCGCAAGGGGGCAGAGGCGTTCGAGCCTATAGATACAAGGGCTGCGGTATCAACAGCGCTGGCTTTGATGGAGCCGCAGCTTAAGACACGCGCGGTAAATATCATCCGCACGTTGCCCAATGAACCGGTGATGGTTTTGGGGGATCGGCTGCGCCTTGAGCAAGTCATTATCGCAACGCGCTGGATGCCACCAAAAGTGTAGCCAATCCGACGATCGAAATCCTGCTTGCGGCAGGTGATATTATCAGCATCCAAATCCGCGACAATGGTGACGGGATCGCAGATTTGGACGAATTATTTGAACCTTTTTACACGACCAAACAACCCGGTGACGGCGTCGGGCTTGGGCTTGCTATCTCGTCTGGCATCGTCAACGATTTGGGTGGGCGTCTCACCGCGCGGAACGCGGCTGATGGCGGGGCTATATTCGAGGTGCAACTGCCGGCTATAAAGCAGGATGCCGCCGCGGCAGAGTAAGGAAACGACCATGACTAAAGCTATGAAAATTGCGATTGTCGACGATGAAAAAGACATGCGGCAGTCGATCTCGCAGTGGCTGGCATTGTCCGGCTTTGACACAGAAACCTTTGCCTCCGCAGAGGACGCGCTAAAGGGTGTCGGCAACGACTATCCTGGTATCGTTGTCAGTGATGTTAAAATGCCTGGCATGGACGGGATGCAATTTCTGAAAAAGCTGAAAGGTGTGGACAACGGATTGCCTGTGATCATGATTACGGGCCACGGCGACGTGCCCATGGCAGTTGAAGCGATGCGCGTTGGTGCGTTCGATTTCCTTGAGAAACCTTTCAATCCTGACCGTATGACCGAACTGGCCAAAAGGGCCACGCAAGCACGTCGGTTGACCCTTGATAACCGCGCTTTGCGCAAAGAATTGTCTGACGGCACAGCGTTAATCAAAAAGTTGATTGGCAAATCGGTCCCGATGGAGCGTCTGAAAGAGGATATTCTTGATCTGGGGCAGGCGGATGGCCATGTCTTGATCGAAGGCGAAACCGGGACGGGCAAAACGCTTGTAGCACACGCGCTTCATGCCGTTGGTGCGCGGGCGAACAAGAAATTTGTTTTGCTAAGTTGTTCTGCTTTCGACGAAGAAACACTAGGACGGATGGTGTTTGGTCCCGCTCGCGATGATGAACCTACACCGGCAATCATAGAGGCACGCGGCGGCACATTGGTGCTCGAGGATATTGAGGCGCTTAGCCATGCGATGCAGGCGCGTTTGCTTACTGCGATCAATGATCAAGGCACACCAGCCGAGACGCGCATCGTGGCGATTTGTAATTTGCAGGAGCAAGATAAAACCTGCGAAAGTGTGCTGCGTCCTGATCTGTTTTACCGCCTTGCTGCATTGCGGATCAACGTGCCGCCATTGCGGCAACGCGGCGAGGATATCCTCGCGCTGTTCACGCGGTTGGGTGAGCAATTTGCCGACGAATATGGCTGTGATGCACCCCACATCAGCGCGCAAGAGGCGGCGCAATTGCTGCAAGCGCCGTGGCCAGGCAATGTGCGCCAACTTATCAATGTGGCCGAACGGGCTGTTCTACAAAATCGGCGCGGGACAGGATCGATTGCGTCGCTGTTGATGGCTGACACAGAAGAACTTCGGCCTGCGATGACGACCGAAGGCAAGCCGTTGAAAGAATTTGTCGAGGCGTTCGAGAGAATGCTGATCGACAACACAATGCGTCGCCATAAAGGGTCTATCGTGTCGGTGATGGATGAGCTGTGCCTGCCGCGCCGGACTTTGAACGAAAAGATGGCAAAATACGGATTGCAACGGTCAGACTACCTTTGATCCCGTAATTATGGTGTAAAAAGAGGCACTTTGTATGCAACCACTTGTGCAGGACGCCCTTTCACCCTTATGTATGGAATACGAGTGCTCGTGCTTTGGTTGCGCGGTGACATTCGTTAGAGATTCTCTGCTTTACCTTTGATCTGAAATCAGAGGCAAAACAGCTGATTTGATCCTTCGGGATTAGAAGAACGCCCTTGGTCGCGCGACATAACGCCGATCGGGCCATGAATGGGCACTGGTTTTCCGGTGTCGGAGAAGCAACGCGATGAAACGCGCGCAAAACATGAGGCAAAGCACAGCCACCCCAAGGGGTGCTGGAACTGCCCGCGCAAAGATCGCCTTAATTAGACATGTAGCACGGACAACAGCGCCCCCAGGGGCGCACCCGCGGCTATGTGCGAACGGAAAAAATGCCAAAGAAAATGTTAATCGATGCCACGCACGCGGAAGAAACCCGCGTTGTTGTGGTCGACGGGAACAAAGTCGAAGAATTTGATTTTGAAAGCCAATTTAAACGCCAAGTAGCTGGAAACATCTACCTCGCAAAAGTAACTCGGGTCGAACCATCGCTACAGGCCGCGTTTGTGGACTATGGTGGGAACCGCCATGGTTTCCTCGCGTTCTCGGAAATTCATCCTGATTACTACCAGATCCCGATTGCGGATCGCGAAGCCCTGATGGCTGAAGAAAAAGCGTATGCCGAGGCAATGAAAGCCGAAGCAGACGCAGAGCACGACACAGACGAAAAGCCTGCGCCAAAGCGCCGTCGTCGTAGCCGTGCAAAAGCAGCTGATGTGGCGACCGATGATGCGGTTGTCACTGGCGATGTAGAGACATCCGAGGAAGAAACCTCTGGCGATATTGCCGGTATGGAAACGATTGATCTTGCCGACAGCGAAGAGGGCAGCTCTCCTATGGAGTTGGTCGCTGAAACACCGGTTGAAACACCTGTGGCTGGCGAAGATGATGCTGACGGCGACGATGACGACAGCAATGATGATGGGGACGCCCCAAAGGCCGATCCACGCAGCAAAGACGACAGCATCGAAAGCGTTGCCGAAGAAGACGACACCGACGATGTACGCCCCGCGCGCAAACCGCGCCCTAAGCGGTACAAAATCCAAGAAGTCGTCAAAGTTCGCCAGATCCTTTTGATCCAAGTCGTCAAAGAAGAGCGCGGCAATAAGGGCGCAGCCCTGACCACATACCTATCACTGGCTGGTCGCTACTGCGTCTTGATGCCAAACACGGCCCGTGGTGGCGGCATCAGCCGCAAGATCACAAATGCCGTTGACCGCAAGAAGCTGAAAGAAATTGCTGGATCGATGACTGTGCCCGAAGGTGCTGGTCTGATTATCCGGACCGCCGGATCACAGCGCACCAAAGCAGAGATCAAGCGCGACTATGAATATCTGCAACGCATGTGGGAACAGATCCGCGAGCTGACGTTGAAATCGTCTGCCCCTGCGAAAATCTACGAAGAAGGCGATCTGATCAAACGGTCGATCCGCGATCTCTACTCGAAAGACATCGACGAAGTGATCGTGGCAGGCGAGGCGGGCTACCGCACCGCAAAAGACTTCATGAAAATGATCATGCCGTCTCACGCCAAGAACGTGAAGTATTACACAGAACAGATGCCGCTTTATGCGCGCTATCAGGTCGAAGGCTATTTGAACGGTATGTTCAATCCAACGGTCCAACTGCCATCCGGTGGTTATATCGTGATCGGGATCACCGAAGCACTGGTTGCCATCGACGTGAACTCTGGTCGTGCGACCAAAGAAAGCTCGATCGAGCAGACAGCGTTGAAAACCAACCTTGAAGCCTCTGACGAAGTGGCCCGCCAGTTGCGCTTGCGTGACCTCGCTGGCCTGATCGTCATCGACTACATTGATATGGACGAGCGTCGCAATAACGCTGCTGTTGAAAAGCGTTTCAAAGACAAACTCAAGACTGACCGCGCCCGCATTCAAGTGGGTCGGATTTCCGGCTTTGGCCTGATGGAAATGTCGCGTCAACGTCTGCGTCCGGGCATGCTAGAGGCGACGACACAGATGTGTTCACATTGCCATGGCACGGGTCTGTTGCGGTCCGACGATAACGTTACATTGTCGATCCTGCGTGCTTTGGAAGAAGAAGGCGTGCGTGGTCGCTCAAAAGAGGTGCTGATCAAAGCGCCGATTTCGATCTCCAACGCTCTAATGAACGGCAAGCGCGAACATATCGCTGACATCGAAGCGCGCTATGGCATGTCCGTGCGGATCGAATGTGATCCGACGCTGGTGTCGCCTGATTACGCGATTGAAAAGTTCAAGACAGCGACCCGTGTGGTTCCTGACGCGGCACCTGTTGTCGCCTCTGTCGTCATGATGGACGATGATGTCGACGACAACACTGGCGTCATTATTGATAGTGATGATGAGGTCGAAGAAGTCGCTGCAGCAGTCGTTGCAGACGCGCCAGAAAACGCGGCAGCTGATGATGAAGATCGGCCCAAGCGCAAGCGCCGTCGGCGTCGTCGTCGTCGGGGCGGTGCAAACCGCGATGGCGAAGGTCAGCAGGCTGAGAATGGCGAAACCGAAGAAGGTGCCGCTGAAAATGCTGATGCTGCACCTGAAGTCGCCGCTGTTTCAGATGCTGAAGCACCTGCTGCCGACGAAAAGCCAAAGCGTACACGCAACCGCCGCAGAAAGGCCGATCCCGCGCCTGACGCAGAGGCCGCGCCAGTCGCCGAAGCTGTAGTAGAAGCTGCACCCGCCGAAGCCCCAGAGGCCGAGGAAAAGCCTGCGCCGAAAAAGCGCGTGCGCCGCAAAAAGGCAGAACCTGCAGCAGAAGATGCCGCACCAGTCGATGCGACAGCAACAGATGCCGTCGCAGCACCAGCCGCGGAAGAAAAGCCAAAGCCAAAGCGCAAAAGCCGCGCCAAGCCAAAAGCCGAAGCCGCACCTGTCGCTGAAGCAGCACCTGAGCCTACGGCTGTAGTCGCAGGGCCTGCACCCGTTGTCGCAGAACCTGTGCCCGCGCCAGTGCCTGAACCAACTCCGGCGCCTGTTGCTCAAGCAGAACCTGCCTCTGACAAGCCTAAGCGCAAGGGCTGGTGGTCACTCGGGCGCTAATGACTGGGAGTGTCGTCATCACAGGGGGCTGCGGCTTTCTTGGCGCGGCACTTGCGAGAAAGATCCGTGAAGACGGTGTGACGCTGCCCAATGGGCAGCGTCTTTCCAATCCAAGACTGCATTTGTGGGATCGTTCCGGTTCCGTTGTGCCCACAATTGAAAACGCGCTTTTTACAGCTATTGATATTTCTGATGTCGATGCTGTGCGCATGCAGATGCCCGATGATGTAGTTTTAATCTATCACCTCGCTGCAGTGGTCAGCGGGCAGGCAGAGGCCGACTATGATCTGGGAATGCGGGTCAATCTGGGCGGCACGACGGCTGTTTTAAAAGCCGCAAAAGACGCCGCACCCGGGGTTCTCTTGATTGGAACGTCGTCATTGGCCGTTTATGGTGGCAGCCCCGCAGAGCCTTTGACAGAATTCACCCAAATCCAACCGCAAAACACCTATGGCGTGACCAAAGCGATGGCGGAACTGGTCATGGCTGATTACCGCAGGCGTGGGTGGGCCGATGCGCGCACACTGCGTTTGCCGACGGTCACTGTGCGTCCGGGCAAGCCGAATGCGGCGGCGTCATCATTTGCGTCGTCCATCATCCGTGAACCGCTTGCAGGCCTGCCTGCGATTTGTCCCGTTGATCCGCAGATGGCAATGTGGGTCACGTCACCTGACGCGGCAGTCACCGCCTTGTGGCATGCGCCATCGGTTCCCGTGGCTGATTGGCCAATTTACGGCGCGGTCAATGTACCTGGCTTACAAGTCCGGATTGCGGACATGATCGATGCTTTGCGGGCATATTCCGGGGCTGCTGCTGATTTGATTGATTTGGCACCTGACGAAAAAATTCAAGCAATCGTCGGCACGTGGCCTACACTTTTTGATACGGCGCTGGCGGAAAGCGTGGGCTTTTCAGGTGACGCTAACTTCGACGCAATCCTTAGTCAGGCTTTGCGGATGAAATAGACCTGCGTGGCATCCAAGTCTTGGGTGCTGACCAGCGTATGACCCGCCTCATTACAGAAATGCGGCACATCGATGATCGCGGCCGGATCATCTGCCTCAACCCGCAAAACCTGACCCGCTTCAAGCGCTTGCAACCGCTTACGCGCTTTCAAAACGGGCAGGGGGCACAGCAAGCCCTTTGCATCAAGATCAGCATCAAATTCCATGATATTGAACTAAGTGTGATGTTTCATTTTGTCCACCAACTTGTGACCGGTTTTGCAGTGACCTCTTGGCTTCGCTCGCTTAGATAGAGGGTAAGAAGGAACACCCATGCTTGATACTGCTCTGATCTTTGATGCCGCTTTGCTGCCCGCGATGGTGATCGCGATGCTTGCGGGGCTCTTGTCGTTCCTAAGCCCCTGTGTGCTGCCAGTTGTGCCGCCATATTTGGCTTATATGGGCGGTGTGTCCGTCAGTGAAATGGAAGAAGAAGGCAAGGCGCGCCGCCGTGTTTTCGTCTCGGCTGTATTTTTCGTGATGGGGCTTTCGACCGTATTCTTGCTGCTAGGTCTGGCCTTTTCGACAATGGGTCGGATGATGCTGCAGGTGCAAGAATATTTCATCATCGTTGCAGGTACGATGGTGATGATCCTTGGCGCGCATTTTGTAGGTGTCTTTCGCATCGGCTTTTTGGACCGTGAATTGCGCGTGGATGCGGGTGACAAAGGTGGATCTGCCTTTGGGGCTTACTTGCTCGGCCTTGCTTTTGCGTTCGGTTGGACGCCGTGCCTTGGCCCGATTTTGGGTGCGATCCTAAGCCTTGCTGCGTCAGAGGCCGATGTGGCGCGCGGCACAGTGTTGCTTGCGTTTTATGCCTTGGGCCTCGGTATTCCGTTTTTGCTGGTCGCCGCCTTCTTTCCACGCCTCAAAGGTGTGATGGGATGGATGAAGCGGCACATGGACCGGATTGAACGTACCTCTGGCCTGCTTTTATGGACCGTTGGCCTGATGATGCTGACCGGACAATTCGCTGCATTCAGTTACTGGCTGCTCGAACGCTTTCCAGCGCTTGCTTTGGTCGGCTAGCCCTTATCCTTTCCGCCTTGATCCGCTAACGTGATGCCACGCATCAGCAAGAGGCAGGGATGAGCGCAGATATCACGCGGGTCAAAAAGAGACGGGTTTTTCATATCCCTGGCTATGATCCCATTCATCCCCGCCGCTACCGCGAGCTGTACCGCAAAGAAGGCAGCGCACAGGCGCAGATCAGCGGCTACGAGATTGGCCTGCAGGCGGCACCTTCCCAAGATACATTTCGCTGGAACGTGACTGCGCGGATTGCAGGGCAGGACGTGTCGGCGCAAGTCGATGTTCTGGTTTGGTCTGACATTGTGCGCAACAGCATGGCGCAGTCGATCCCTGCGACGTACCTGCAACTGCTTCAAACCGCGTGGATTTATATCGCGACTGGCACCCTTCGCCGTTTGATGTGGATGCGCAAAGGGCCAGTGATTGCGGCCCTTTACCCTGTGCTGATGCTTTTGGGGCAATTGGCTGCTGGACTTGGCGCCGGACTATTTGTCGGTGGAAATGTCGGGCGGATGTTGCACCGCTTCATTGGAACTGGTGACAATTTGTTTTTCACGATCGCTGATTGGAGCATTTGGGCGATCGAATGGGCGTTACTGGCTGTTATCACTGTCACCATTCTGCGGTGGTTCAAATCCATCGACAACAAACTATTTGCTTACTACCTGATGCATGACTACGCATTTTCGGCGCGCGACAAAGGGGCTATTCCACCCGCGCTTGCGGCACGCATGGCCGATTTCGGGAACTCGATCGCTGATGCCCTGTCCGAAGATATCGAAGAGGTTCTGATCGTTGGGCATTCATCAGGCGCACATCTGGCCGTGTCGATCCTTGCCGATTTGATCCGCGACGGGCGGGTCCCAATTGATGGGCCAAAGCTCGCGTTTTTGTCGCTGGGCCAAGTAGTTCCGATGGTGTCGTTTTTGCCAAAAGCCGACAAATTGCGCCGTGACTTGGCGTTTTTATCCACTGCATCAAATGTGACTTGGGTGGATGTGACCGCACCAGGTGACGGATGTTGCTTTGCGCTGTGTGATCCGGTTGCGGTGACGGGGGTTGGACCTGACAACAAACAATGGCCGCTTGTGATCTCTGCGGCCTTCACCCAAAGCCTTTCGGCTGCACGCTGGAAAGCACTGCGCTGGCGGTTTTTCCGGCTGCATTTTCAGTATCTCTGCGCCTTTGATCAGCCTAAGGACTATGACTATTTTCAAATCACAGCGGGGCCAATCCTGCTGCAGGATCGATATGCGGGGCGTAAACCATCAAAGTCACGCATAGATGTGCCTGTGTCAAAGTACAGGTCGATGAAGCCGTGATCGATGCACCGCCACCACTGCCGCCAAAACCTGCGGCACGGCCTGATAAGGTGTCGCTGTGGCGGTATATGCGGCTGTTCCGCAAAGATATCTTATCTGCACAACCTGCAAAGTTATATCGCGCATGGATGGCAGAATTTCGCACACCGTTCTTTCGCAGCTACCTGATAAATGATCCCAAATTGATCAAACAGGTTCTTACTGAAGACCCTGATGCTTTTCCAAAGTCCGACCGCATTAGCGCAGGGCTGCGCCCCTTGTTGGGCAATAGCGTTTTTCTGACCAACGGCGAGGTCTGGAAGCGCCAACGTCGGATTATCGACCCTGCGTTTGAAGGCGGGCGTTTGCGGGACACATTTCCGGGAATTCTGGCAGCAGCAGATGCGGGTGTGACGCGGCTAGGTGCCAAAGCAGACGGCACCCCACAAGAAATCGAGGCGATCACCAGCCACATTGCTGCCGATGTGATTTTCCGGACATTATTTTCGATCGAGATTGAGGATGAAACGGCGCAAGAGGTGTTCCATGCGTTCCGCGCGTATCAGCGCACGCAGCCGATCTTGAACTTGGCCGCATTTGTGCGCGGACCTGCATGGATGCCGCGTTTCTTTCGCTCTGAAACACGCCAGACGGCTGCGGCAATTCGGCGGTTGATTACGAAACTGACCAAAGAGCGCCTAACGATGATTGCCGCTGGTAACGCACCTGATGATCTGGCGACCAAAATCCTGACAACTAAGGACCCTGTCACAGGCGATACCCTTGACCTTGATGAAATGGTCGATCAGGTCGCAATCTTCTTTTTGGCAGGGCATGAAACAAGCGCGTCGGCATTGGCGTGGGCGCTGTATCTGCTCGCGCAGAACCCTGCGTGGCAGGATAAACTGGCGGCTGAAGGGCAGGGCTATGATGGCGCATTTGCGGGGCTGTCAGGCCTGAAAGACACCCGTGATGTATTTCGCGAAACCCTGCGGCTATATCCGCCTGTGCCCATGATGGTTCGCGAGGCATCAAAGGCCGAAAATTTCCGTGGACGTACGATCAAAGCGGGCGCGCAGGTGGTTTTGTCGCCGTGGCACCTGCATCGTCACGCCCGGCTTTGGGATGCGCCTGACGCCTTTGATCCTGCCCGTTTCGAAACCGAAAATGGCAAGGCGGGCCTCCGCGATGCTTACATGCCGTTTTCTGCAGGTCCACGCATTTGCACCGGTGCTGGGTTTGCCTTGATCGAAGGCGTTGTGCTGCTTGCGCGGCTTTTGCGCACCTACGAATTTTCTGTGTCTGATGAACATGTGCCTGTCCCGGTAGCCCATCTGACTGTGCGCGCAAAAGATGGAATTTGGCTACGTATTACCAAGCGCGACTCGCGTTAGGTTTCCATTTCGGAAACAATTATTGATCTTTGTTGCCAGTGTGCGCTGTGAGCATGTAGCGATCTCTAGGTGCGTTTGGGGCAGTGGGCGACAGTGGCAAATTAATTTGCAACAAATAAAGGGCCTTAGGCGAAAAGTGGCGGAAATACGCCCATTTTGTGATTTACGTGTGACCTAAGGTTGTGGCATAAAGCTTGTATAGGCGAGTAACATCTTTTTTTTAATGATTTGAGTTTATTATGACGACATCAGTATCAGGATCCAAACGTCGCGGTTTCGCAGGACTCTTTGGACGCAAAAAAGTACAAGAAACAGTCGAACCAACAGCAAAGCACCAACTCGACGGATCACAGGTTGCTAGGCTTTTTGATAAGACTACAGCTGCTGCCCCTGATCTAAAGCCCGGTGCATTGCAATTGAGCGAAATTCACGATCGCAACGAGATTTCGACACTGCGCGGCGCGCTTTATTCTGGCAAGTGATCACGGGCCAAGGCACATTCTAACACATAAATTCGCATTGCGGAGGCAAGACCAATGTCCCCGCGTGCAGCGTCAATCTCTGCGGCAAGTCCGTTGATTGTGCGCCCTTGGGCCTCGGCATAGCCCCTAAATGCATCCCAAAATATATCTTCAAGTGACACGCTTGTGCGGTGACCGCGCAATGTGAGAGACCGTTTGACTGGCCGCGTGTGTGCCATCAATCGTCCTCGAATTTTAGCTGTGACAAGCGGTGATTGGCATGCTCAGCTTGCGCTGCTTCAAGGACTTTTTGCGCCTTGGTGCGGCCAAAGCGGACGGCATTTGCGTCTGCTTTGGCCTTTGTTTCGGCGCGCGTCTTTGTCTTGCGCGCCTGATTCAAATTCACTGGCTTCATTTGGGACCAATCATGTCCTCGGGCCGAACGACATCATCGAAAGTGGCGGCATCCACAAAGCCCAGCTTGATCGCCTCTTCCTTGAGGGTCGTGCCATTCTTATGCGCCGTTTTTGCGACTTTGGTCGCGTTGTCGTAACCGATAGTGGGGGCAAGGGCCGTGACCAGCATGAGCGATTCACGCATCAGTTTTTCGATACGTGTGCGATCAGCTTGAATGCCTGCGACGCAGTTGTCGGTGAATGTGACGGATACGTCGCCCAAAAGCTGCATAGATTGCAAGACGTTATAGGCCATCATTGGCTTCATCACGTTCAACTCAAAGTGCCCTTGTGAGCCTGCAAAGCCAACGGCGGCATCATTGCCCATGACATGTGCGCAGACCTGCGTCATTGCCTCGACCTGTGTCGGGTTCACCTTGCCAGGCATGATGGACGAGCCGGGCTCGTTTTCAGGCAACATCAATTCACCCAAACCGCAGCGCGGACCGGACCCCAGCATCCGAATGTCGGACGCTATTTTGTAAAGGCTGGAGGCGACTGTCTTTAAAGCGCCCGACATTTCGACCAATGCGTCGTGTGCCGCCAATGCCTCAAATTTATTCGGCGCCGTAACGAAGGGCAGTCCTGTGATCTCGGCCATATGTGCCGCGACGTTTTCGCCCCAACCCTTTGGTGTATTCAGGCCAGTTCCGACGGCTGTGCCACCTTGAGCAAGCTCGTAGATCGCGGGCAGGGCGGCTTTGATGCGGCGGATGCCCATTGCGACCTGATGAGTGTAGCCAGAAAACTCCTGACCCAAAGTCATTGGTGTCGCGTCCATGGTGTGGGTGCGGCCAATCTTGATAATATCGTTGAATTCTTGCTGCTTTTGCTCAAGTGCTGCATGCAGTTTTGCCAATCCTGGCAGCAGGACATCATGTGCAGTCATGGCCACAGCGATGTGCATCGCGGTCGGGAAGGTGTCGTTTGACGACTGCCCCATGTTGCAATGATCGTTGGGATGCACCGGATCTTTGGATCCGATCGAGCCGCCCAGCATCTCAATCGCGCGGTTCGAGATGACCTCGTTGGCGTTCATATTCGACTGGGTGCCTGATCCTGTTTGCCACACGACCAACGGAAAATGGTCGTCCAGCTTGCCTGCGACAACTTCGGCGGCGGCGGCGATGATTGCGTCGGCCAGTTTGGCGTCCAGTTTGCCACGATCTTTGTTCGCAATCGCACAGGCTTGTTTGATCACACCAAGTCCGCGCACAATTGCGATGGGCTGTTTTTCCCAGCCAATCGGGAAATTCATGATCGAGCGTTGTGTTTGCGCGCCCCAATAACGGTCTGCTTGGACCTCAAGTGGGCCAAAGCTGTCGGTTTCTGTACGTGTCTCGGTCATGGTGGTGCCCTTCGTCAAAATGTCGATTTATCTATAGGTAGCAGTGGGATGAACCACAATGTCGCAATGGGCCGCTGCATGGTGCAGGATGGCTAGACCACTGTTCTAAGGGTCACTTTATTTGCGAAACTGATCAAGGCTGACAACTTCGGCCTCATGTGGCGTGTCATCATTTTCTTCTTCGACCATTTCGTCCATCGGGGCTTCTTCGACTTCGTTGGCAGTGCTGTCTGCCTCTTCGTCTTGGCTTTCAAAGCGCAGGCCAAATTCGACCGACGGGTCCACGAACGTCTTTATCGCATCGTAGGGGATATAAAGCGTCTCTGGATTGTCGCCAAAGTTCAGCGTGATCGTAAAGCCTTCGTTTGTGACGTCCAGATCGGCGAACCAATGCTGGATGACGACTGTCATCTCACCGGGGTAACGGTCAGACAGCCAATCGGCGATTTCCACATCGGGATGCATCGTATCGAAGGTAATAAAGAAATGGTGCTGTCCCGGCAGGCCGTCTTTTTTAATCCCATTCAGGACCTGTTGAATTAGTCCGCGCATGGCGCGGTGCATCAGGTTGCCGTAGTCGATGGTGGTGTTCACGGGTGCAACTCTCCTTGGCGTCTGGAGGTAGCATAAGGGATTCGGTGGTAGTGAAAAGGGGCAGGCTTAGATCAATCCGGACAGACCGCTGAAAAGGAGGCTCAGTGCCGCACAAACAGGCAATACCAGCGTTAGCGACCATTGCCGCCACAACAGTAAGTAGCCTGCAATCAGTGCGAGTAGGGCCGCAATGGGTTGCAGTGTTGTTAATTGCGGAACGATGCTTTGGATTGGGCCAAAATTGACCGGATCAACGGTGCCAAAAAACACATGCAGGGCAAACCACACAGATAGGTTGGCAATGACACCTACAACTGCTGCCGTAATCGCGGCCAATGCACCGCGCAGGCGGGGCCGTCCTTCTAACCAGTCAATCAAAGGCGCGCCCGCGAAAATCCAGATAAAGCACGGTACAAACGTCACCCAGAGGGTCAAAACACCTGCAACAAGCGCCATAGGAATGCCGCCTTCGGCCAATCCTGCAATCATGCCCACGAACTGCGTCACCAAGATCAGTGGCCCGGGCGTGGTTTCTGCCAGCCCCAGTGCGTCCATCATTTGCGCGGTGCTGAGCCAGCCAAACGTCACCACGACCTCTTGTGTCATGTAGGCCAGCACCGCGTATGCCCCGCCAAAGGTGACGACCGCGAGTGTGGAAAAGAACACGGCGACTTCCATCAGGAAGGGATTTTCAGAAATGGCAATCGCAACGACTGGTGCGGCCCACAGCATGCCGCCTATGCATAGGATAGCGGCACTTTTACGCAAACTGCCTGATGGCAGTGGGATGTTTTCTTCGTCCGTGATCTGGCCCATTGCGCCAAACAATGCGGCAACCAAGACGACCAAAGGGAAGGGGAGCGCAAAGAAAAACAGCGCCACGAAAGCAGCTACAGCCAGCCATTTATGAAATGGCTTGGTCAGCGCGCGCTTGCCAATTTTCAGGAGTGCGGCAATCACGATGATCACAACAGTTGCTTTCACGCCTAGAAAAAGCGCCTGAACCACGGGCAAATTGCCATAGGCTCCGTAGGTTAGCGCAAGCAGTGCAATGACGATCGCGCCGGGCAAGATAAACAAACCGCCACCGATCAGGCCACCGATGATGCCGCCCTTTTTCCAACCCGCATATGTGGCCAGTTGCATCGCTTCTGGGCCGGGCAAAAGCATGCAAAACGACAGGGAGCGCAGGAATTGTGCCTCAGACAGCCAACTGCGTTTCTCGACCATTTCTTGATGGATC
>RCNE010000867.1_pt1 | contig 16341 bp, 14 predicted proteins | sample 2041361 | NCBI WGS metagenome assembly RCNE01 (sample SAMN09708229, study PRJNA481090) | Marine sediment metagenome, whole genome shotgun sequencing project.
TCAGTTGCTACAGAAGATACACTCAATCCGGTAGTAACTGCAATTACATGGGCTATAATGATTATAACAATGGCACCCAATAGACCGGCATTACCCACTACCCAGCCCAAACGCATATACATGATAACCCCTAAAATAGTAAGTATGGACGGGGTAAAGACTCCTGCAAAAGTGCCAAACTTCTTCTTTTCTGCCATGGGTTACGGTCGGTTGTTTGTGAAGGTTCACAAAAGACCGGTAATATAGCCAATATTTTTGTATCCCGTCCAAAGTTAAACATCCAAGAATTCCACTAATAACAATAGAAAATGTGTGAATAAATGGAATATAAACTACCCTTTTCACTATATTTAATAGTATCATTATTTATTTCTCAAAACCTATGCGTTTAGTTTTGTTTTTTATTGTATTTCTTGTGTTGTGTAGCTGTAAGATGGATAAAAAATCTATAAATGGTATAGATAAAACTATGCCCCAACGCGGAGAATTGAGCAGAGACTCTCAAATATTTCTTGGCAACAGGCTGTTTTCAGAAAAAACATGTATTACCTGTCATGATGTAAACAAGGAAAAAATAGGACCTTCAGTAAAAAAAATAATGAAAATTTATAAAGAAAAAAATGGAGATATAGTTGCATTTCTAAAGGGTAAAGCTAATCCCATTGTGGACTCTACCGCCAGCCAGGTGGCCATCATGCAAGCTAATATTGACGGTTTTTTAAAAGGTATATCTGATGAAGAACTGAAGACCATAGCTACCTATATGCTGCATGTTGATGAATTAAACGCAGATTAGTATCGTTTGAAGAGGTAATTTCAGCGTAGGATGGGGAAGGGTGTGACACCGATGAACGAGCTGCGTGAATTCCTATTATAAAACAACCAGAACTAATTAAATGCCTGCCAGTAGCTGTAAAACCTTATTTTTGCATAAAATTTGATGAAGATGCAATCGTTTGACGAATTTAAAATCTCTGACCAACTGCGTTCTGCTATAACCGATTTAGGTTATACGAATCCAACACCAATTCAATCTCAGGCTTTTCCGGTAGTTTCATCAGGTAAAGATGTTTTGGGTATTGCGCAAACCGGAACAGGTAAGACATTTGCCTATATGTTACCCATTTTACAAACGCTTACATTTTCAGAAGAAAAGCATCCAAGAGTTTTAATATTAGTGCCCACACGCGAATTGGTAGTACAGGTTGTAGAGGAGATTAAAAAATTTAGTAAATACCAGGATAATAGGGTAGTAGGGGTTTATGGCGGCACCAATATAAACACTCAAAAAGCATTGTTAAATGAAGGTCAGGACATTGTAGTAGGAACCCCCGGCCGTTTATACGACTTGATTTTAAGTCGTGCATTGCAATTAAAATCGATTAAAAAATTAGTAATCGATGAAGTTGATGTCATGCTGGATTTAGGGTTTAGGTTTCAGCTTACCAATATTTTCGATTTATTACCAACAAAGCGTCAAAACATTATGTTTTCGGCAACGATGACAGAAGATATAGAAGATATAATCACTAAATTTTTTATTTCGACTGTAAAGATTTCAGTTGCCTTAAGCGGTACACCATTAGAAAATATTACACAAAGCAGCTATGCGGTGCCTAATTTTTATACGAAAGCAAATTTGCTCGGACACTTATTAAAAGAGGCAACCACCTATAAAAAAGTACTGGTTTTTGTAGCAAATAAAAAAAGTGCCGATCGTTTGTTTGAAGAATTACAGGAGTTTTATAACGACGAAATTTGTGTAATTCACTCTAATAAAACGCAAAATTACCGAATGCGGTCTATTAAACAGTTTGATGAAGGCATAAACAGGATTTTGGTAACCACCGATGTAATGGCCCGTGGTCTCGATTTAAACGAAATAACTCATGTTATTAACTTTGACACCCCGCATTTTCCTGAAAATTACATGCATCGAATTGGTCGTACCGGTCGGGCAGAAAAGAAGGGAGAATCCTTGTTATTCTATACAGAGAAAGAAATTACCTATAAAAATTCTATTGAAGCACTTATGAATATGGAAATTCAACAAATTCCATTTCCCGCAGACGTAGAAGTATCGACAAGGCTAACCCCTGAAGAGCAACCGCAAGTTAGTGAACCATATAATCCGCATAAACAAAGTAATGAGCATGAACGCGGAGCAAGTTTTCACGAAAAGGCAGAAAAAAATAAGAAAACAAATGAAAGAGGGGCTTATAAACGCATAATTAAAGCCAAATATAAAAAACCTAAAACCAGAGGTGATAAGAATTATAATAAAAGTAAAAGAAGGAAATAACTATTACTTAGGATCGGTTTTTGACTGCAAATTACTATGGTTATAATTATATCGAAACCTATACTTTAATTCGAGTAATTTTACCTAATGATCAGAAACATCCAAGTAAGGGTAGGTTTAAAGGAAGAGGGCCAGAAAGGCATCCTTATGCGGAAAGCTGCCCAAACTCTGGGTATTCCTGAAGATGATTTTACAATAAAGGTGCTTCGGAAGTCTATTGACGCTCGAAAGCAAACTATTTATTTTAATTACAAGCTTGCTGTTTACATAAAAGAAAAAGCTCCCGGGACTTCTACCTACTCTTTTGATTATATGGATGTTTCAAAAGCGAAACCCATTCATATCATCGGTTTTGGTCCGGCAGGGATGTGGGCCGCATTGCGTTGTTTAGAGCTTGGCTACAAACCTATTGTTTTGGAGCGAGGGAAAAATGTGCAAAATCGTCGCAGGGATATAAAAGCCATCAACCAGGACCATATCGTAAACGAGGACAGCAATTACTGTTTTGGGGAAGGGGGGGCAGGTACCTATTCCGATGGGAAATTATATACACGGAGTCTTAAACGAGGAGATGTCAGACGTATTTTTGAAAGCCTGGTGCACCACGGTGCAACAGAGCAAATACTTATTGATGCACACCCACATATCGGCACGAATAAACTGCCGAAAATCGTGCAGAACATTCGGGAAACTATACTTAGATATGGCGGTGAGGTGCATTTCAATACTAAAGTAATTGATTTTATAATCTATCGTAATCAGTTAAAGACCATCCTTTTACAAAATGGTAATGAAATGAAAGTGTCCCGGGTTATTCTGGCGACTGGCCATTCTGCACGAGACATTTTTTACCTTCTTCAAAAAAAGAACATCGCCCTAAAAGCAAAGTCTTTTGCTATGGGCGTTCGGGTAGAGCACCCGCAACAAATTATCGATTCCATTCAATACCATTGCAAAGGGGAGCGTAATGAATTGCTTCCGGCGGCCTCCTATAGTTTGGTGCAGCAAGTGAAGAACCGCGGAGTGTATTCGTTCTGTATGTGCCCGGGTGGTTTTATAGTTCCTGCAGCAACATCCCCGGGAGAAGTGGTTGTCAATGGAATGTCGCCTTCAAAACGAAACAACCTTTTTGCGAATTCAGGCATTGTTGTTGAAATAAACGTGGAAGAAGATATTCCCAAATACGAAAAGTATGGTGTCTTAAAAGGACTGGAATACCAAAAAGATTTAGAACGTTTGGCCTTTACTGCCGGTGGAAGAACCCAAACGGCTCCTGCACAACGATTAACAGATTTTGTAGAGGGTAAGTTATCACCAGATCTAAACCCAACATCGTACCAACCGGGACTCAAATCCGCACCTTTGCATTCACTACTTCCTAAGTTGATAGGAGGCCGTTTAAGAACCGGTTTTGCAGAGTTCGGTAAGAAAATGAAAGGCTACTACACTTCAGAAGCCAATATTGTGGGCGTAGAATCGCGAACTTCGTCTCCGGTAAACATCCCCAGAAACGAACAATTAGAACATCCTGAAATTAAAGGCCTGTTCCCTTGCGGTGAAGGCGGGGGTTATGCAGGTGGCATTGTTTCAGCGGCCATGGATGGAGAACGTTGTGCAGAGGCGGCTCTTGCCGGGTTATGAGGTATTTTCCCTTCATAAAGTTAACTTCACAGTTAACAACCCAAATAAGTGTACCTTCGCGGCTTATTTAACAAAATGACTTTCAAAGAACTCGGCCTGGCCGACCCTATACTTAAAGCACTTCAAGCAGAAGGCTATACAAACCCCACCCCAATTCAAGTACAAGCAATTCCCATTCTCCTTAAAGGCAAAGACCTTTTGGGGGTTGCACAAACCGGTACGGGGAAAACTGCAGCATTCGGAGTTCCCATACTTCAGCATTTGTATAATTCACAAAACGGACAACAGGGAAAACGAAAAATTAAGGCCCTGATAGTAACTCCGACACGCGAACTGGCCATACAAATAGGCGAAAGTTTCACCGCTTATGGAAAGTTCACAGGTTTGCGAAATACCGTCATCTTTGGGGGCGTCAAACAAGGTAAGCAGGTAAGTACGCTGAGAAGTGGCGTTGATATCCTGGTCGCCACACCAGGCCGCTTACTCGATTTAACGAACCAGGGTTTTATATCTTTTAGGGACTTAGAATTCGTAGTGCTTGATGAAGCCGATCATATGTTAGATATGGGCTTTATACACGACATTAAGAAGATTATTGCCAAGCTACCCCCAAAACGGCAATCACTTTTCTTTTCTGCAACCATGCCCAAAGATATTGTTGCACTTTCCAGAAAGATACTGGGCGATTATGAGCGGGTGACCATCCAACCGAAACAAGCTACCGCTGAGAAAGTGGAACAGGGTGTTTATTTCGTGAGTAAGGCCAACAAACCTAAATTATTGGTCCATCTTTTACAGGGGAGACCTGATGATTCCGTTTTAGTGTTTTCCAGAACAAAGCACGGTGCCGATAAAATTGTCAAAAAATTAAAACAAGCGGATATCGGCTCAGCAGCCATTCACGGTAATAAATCACAAAACGCCAGACAGAGGGCCCTGGGTGATTTTAAGGATGGAAAATTAAAAGTATTGGTCGCTACAGATATCGCTGCAAGGGGCATTGATGTAGAGGAACTTTCGTTAGTAATCAACTACGACCTTCCCAATATTTCGGAAACCTATGTACACCGTATAGGGCGAACAGGTCGTGCGAGTGCCAGCGGAATTGCAATATCTTTTTGTAATAAGGAAGAACAACCATACCTGCGCGATATTGAAAAACTCATCAAACAGGAAGTCCCTCGTATGCCGGAACACCCATTTATGGGTGACGAAGACGAAGTGGAGCCCAAAACTGAACAAAAACCAAAGCAGTCGCGCAATCAAAATCGCAACAGAAATAGAAATTCTAGCAGTAACGGATCACAAAATCGCAACAGGAACAGAAACAGAAACCGTAACAGGTATTAGATTTTAATTCTGAAATTTAACCCTAGTTTTTTTTAATAATCCAATTTGTATTTTTTCATTGCTCGGCGGTAGTTTATGGCAACAGCATCGAATTTTAAATGAAGTTCCTCGGTAAAATCGAAAGGTACTTGCTGTGGTCGCTGCGATTCTACAATACGTTTATCCTGGTCAAAAATAACCTGTTCAAAATCTTGTAAAACTGTATCGGGTTCATTGTGATTATAGTTACGTCCAATAATACAGTAACCTCTGCATTTATTATGTGAAATTGGTTGTGATGTAAAGAAATACACCATCCCTTTTTCGCCTCCCCAACCCAAACGGAGCACAATGGTGTAGGGGAGATGAAGTTCATAAACACTTCGTCGTTCAGGTTTTACTACGTCGTCATTGGCAAAAATTGGAAAATCATCGCTATTTGCTGCTTCCGGCCTAACGACTGAATAATGTAACACGTAGTCTTTTAGCGTCACTTTGCAATCAGGAACTTTAGGACGTTCGGGGTCCCCTAATAATCCCGGGTGTACCCAGGGGAAATGCCCAAAATCTGTAAAATTTTCAAGCTGTCTGGAGCTATCGCTATTCCAATTAAACGGACCTGTATTTACCAATTTCCAATCATTATTTTCATACTCTGGTATGTAAGGCAGATCAAATTCAGGCTTTTTCAAAGCAACCCATACCAAACCAAATTTTTCCTGGCAATAATAGGTTGGAGTTTTTGCTTTACTGGGTATTTCAACATTGGGTGCTTGCGGAATTAAAACACAATTGCCTTTCTTATCGTATTGCCATGCATGATAGGGGCAAACCAGGCAATCCTCTTTAATCCAACCTAAGGATAAGGCCGTTCCCCTGTGAATACATAGATCGCGCATGGCATGAGGACAACCATCTGAAGTTCGCCAAAGTACGATGGCCTCGTCTAAAAGAAAAGTGCCAAAAGGTTCCTCTGTCTTTACTTCATGACTATACCCAACAGGGTGCCAGCAGGCAAATAATCTCTCAGGAAATTTAGTTTTAATACGATTCATAGAGATACCTAAGCTTACAACAAAAAATATTGCCGTAAATATATGCAATTGTTACTACGCTCCTTACTATGAAAAAGCCAGCCATCAGATCCAGAGCAGATTTCCAGGGTTAAATAGCCTTATTGGGAGAATCATGGAATAATTGTAAATTCATACAAAACTTAATCATATCATAGAATGAAAGACCCACGGATCATTACTCTCTTCATACTTGCTTTGGTAATGGCCTGCAATACAAGCACAAAAGAGAAAAAAGAAGAAAAAACGCTTGCAGTCAAGAATATCCCCGAGGTAGTTACTGCCGATATAGAGGCGGGTATTAAAGCCAATATCGCTATAAAGGTAGAAGAAGGGGGTGGGTATTTTAATATGAAGTCTGATGGGAAAGAACTGCGCCTGCAATTGGTACGTGTACATACGGAATACCTTTCAAATTTAGGTCCGCGACGTCATTTTGCCTGTGTTGATTTGGCCGATGTAAGTGGAGATGTATACGATGTGGATTTTTTCTTAGATGGAGATCCGGGTAGGATGAGTGTTACCGAAACTACCCTGCACAAGCTTAACGGTAAGCCTTTTTACACCTGGAAACAACGCAAGGACAAGACTTGGTACAGAATGCCTGTCCAAAACGCATCATCTGATTTGTTGGGGGTCATCGAAGGAGAAGACAGCTTTGAATTTCATTATGAAGTTACCTTGCCGGATATTAAAGAATCGGCAAAAATTTGGATTCCCATTCCACAGAGCGATCGTTTTCAAACTATTGAATTAGCTTCCCTTGAAGCTCCTGTGAAACATCAAATGCTCGAAGAGAAGAACTATGGGAATACCATATTATATATGGAACTATTTCCAGAACATAGCGGGAAAAAAGTAGAACTCGTTTACGATGTGAAGAGGCAAGAGAAAAAACCCTATGAGGAAGATTCGTCGCTTACAAAATACCTGAATCCCAGTTTACTGATGCCAGTCGGCGACCGGTTTAAGGTACTGGCAGATTCCATTATTGGACTAAAAAACAGCGAAGGTGCTATTATGGAGGCGAGGGCTTTGTATGATTATGTGATAGACAATATGCGTTACATAAAGGCGGGCAAGTATGGCACGGGCGATGCAGTTTACGCTTGCGATGCCCTTACCGGTAATTGCACTGAGTTTCATTCGCTCTTCATTTCTCTGGCCAGATCTGCGGGTATACCATCAAGATTTGCTGTAGGAGCTTCAATCCCATCAGATCGTGACGAAGGAGGTATTGATGGTTATCACTGTTGGGCAGAATTTTATGCAGAGGGAAAATGGTGGCCCGTGGATATCAGTGAAGCCAATAAATACACGGCTCTCGCCACCTACTACTTTGGCCGGCATCCGGCAAATCGTATCGAATTCAGTCGGGGACGGGATCTTCAAATAGAACCCGGACCATATTCCGGACCAATCAACTTTCTCGCATATCCTGTCATGGAAATAGGAAAAACTCCTGCGTTCCCGGAAACATTTTTTTCATTTCGCAGGAAAGCTGAGCAAGAAACCACAGAAAATCAGGTAAGCCTACCCTGATATGGTATCCTTCGGATGTTCTTCACCATCTTTAGCGGGATGTTCTTCACCATCTTTAGCGGGGTGTTCTTCACCATCTTTAGCGGGGTGTTCTTCACCGTCTTTAGCGGGGTGTTCTTCACCATCTTTAGCAGGGTGTTCTTCACCATCTTTAGCGGGATGTTCTTCCTTGGCGGCCCCTTCTTCTGCAGGATGTTCTTCGCCTTCAGCCTGCTCTTCGGTGCTTTCTTTCTTCTTTTGGTCCCTGCAAGAGCTCAAGGTGCCGGCTGCAATGAAGCTAAATAAGAGCATTACAAGAGTAAAGTATTTAAGTTTTTTTAATCGGCTCATAATATCAATTGTTTTATTAATTAAAAAATCAAATAAAACAGGTGCTAAGTACCTGATTTAATTAAATATAACAAATTTAGCCCGAATGGTAGTAATTCTCTTGAACATAATTCTAATAGTGAGTGTACTGCCTACAGTAACTTTGACTGAATTCTGTCTAACGGCTCATAAATGCGCTATTCCGGGAATTTCTTTATTTGACCTATAATCCTCCTTCATTTCATTTTGGAAGACAAGTTGTTCTTACGCCTGTCTGCCTAAACTCATGTGGAGGCAGGGTATGTAAAATGAGGTGAAATCACATTGTTTTTTAACTCCAAACTGGCAAACCAATCATTACAAGTGCATATTTAATAAATTATTAGTAAAATAATAATGGTAAAAATTGATAAGTAGGATATAATAGCACTCTTCCAAAATGAATGTGCTTTGTACAGTTCCATAAAATTGAAAGAAACAAGAACAAACTTAACGACAGCGGTTATTAATATGAGTATTGTGATATAGTTATATTCTTCGGTAGAAGAAAGACCAGAAACGATTGTTAGGATTAACAAAACAATCCAAGAAATTGTTAGTTTATTCATTTTAAGATATTAAATAGATAACTGGAAATAAAAGCAACCAAATTAGATCACACATGTGCCAAAAGGCGGCACTTGCTTCAAAATCTTCTAGATTAGCTTTATTCTTTTTTAAACTTCTGCTAACTACAAATAAAATAACTAAACCTACTATTACATGAACGAGGTGAAATAAGGTTAGTAACCAATAGTATGTGAAAAATGTATTGTAGCCAATGGTAAATCCAGCCTCAATTTTAAAGTAATACTCGACACTTTTTAGAGCGAGGAATAATAATCCTCCAAGCATTGTTAAGTTTAAGTATAAAGACGATTTTTTAGTGTTTTGCATCTTTAATTCAGCAACCGATTTTGCCATAAAAAATCCGCTTGTTATTAAAAAGATGGTGTTTATGGTTCCAAGAACTTTATTTAGTTGTAGTCTGGAATTATGAAATAGTTCTGGATCTTCATTATTGGAAACAACCATTGCTATTAATGCTATTCCAAACGTGATAAGCTCCAAAAAAATGATAATCCAAATAAGAATTCCTCCAGGAGGATATAGGATATCTTTATGGTCAATCATCTTAGTCTTCATATTAACTTTGATGTTTAATCTTTTCGTAAAGTTTAACTAATGATTGCAATAATTCAACTGGTGTTGTTAGGATTTGATAATGGTTCTGCCCAAACATTTGCGGTAAATAATATTTTGCTTGAGCTTCAATGGCTAAAGCATACGAATTAATTTGCCTTTCGTTTAACTCTCGAAGTGCTTGTTTTACATCGTTAATACCATACTTTCCTTCATATTTGTCATAATCATTTGGTTTTCCGTCTGACAATAAAATAACCCATTTGTTCTTGGTGTCTCTCTTGTCTAACATAGCGCCAGAATGGCGTAAAGCAGCTCCAATTCTAGTATAACCACTTGGCTCCACAGCTCCTACTTTAAATTTTGCCCGACTCCAATCTTCGTCAAAATCTTTAATTGTTATATAACTTGAATGGTTTCTGGTTTTAGAATAAAAGCAATCAATGGAAAAATCGATATTAAATTCATTTAAAATTTCACCAAACAAAATTGACACTTGCTTCTCCACGTCAATCACTCTGTTGCCTCCGGCATATCCATCACTTGATAAACTAATATCTAACAGCAATAAAATGGATAAATTTTTTTCCTTTTTTCTGCTGGATAAATATATTTTTTCTGATGGTGTGTGTCCTGAATTAACATCTACGTACAGATCTGTTATAGCATCGATATCAAATTCGTTCCCTTGTGTTTGTCTGCGTTGTTGCTGATATTTATTGTTTACAGTCGTAAGCATTTTACGCAATCCAATAAGCGTCGAATTATTTTCAAGAATGGTTTTTTTGTAATAGGAAACATCAGATTTTAAAAGAGTTTTTGGATACACTTTGCAAAACTTATCCTTGTACGTTCTCTTTGAGTAATTCCATTCATCATACGCAATGTGGTAACCTGTATTATCTACTTCCGCACTTTCTGATACTGTAGTATTTTCAATAAAATCTGCTTGATACACAGAATGCGCTGTATCATCTACACGAACCGTATATTTCATGTTGATATCATCCAATGCATTAGAATGGTCGTCGAGTTCATCATCACCATCCATATCTCTAAAATTACCTCCGAATTCTTCAGCTGTTTCAACTTTTTCAAATTGATGTTGTAAAACAGCATCTTCCATTTGTTTTTGATCAATAGTTACAGAAATTATTTCTTCAACAGCATTCGATTTTATGATTGTTTTTGGCTGTTCTTCATCAGCTTTTTTCACCTTGTCAGTAAAATTCTCCAATGGATTGACCGAAGGATCTTCAGCAGTATTTCTCATCCATTTTCCGTAAATAAATGAATAATCTACAGAAGGTTTATTTATAGATTTACCAGAAAAATGTTCTATAAATTTTTTGTGATAATTTTCAGTAATTGGAAATTGATTAAACAATTCCTTTAGCACAAGATGAGAAGTTTTCTTTGCTTTTGACTGTGATTCTTCCAACTCTTTTTCTTCATCATCAATCCAATTTAAGTTTAGATTTTTTTGAATTGACATGTATAAAACTCTAAATAAGTAAAATGATAAGTTTTCTTCTATTGTATTAAATTCAACAATCTTTGTTGGGAGAAAAAAATTGTTATTCTTATATCCTCCTTCTCTTTCTGCTTCGTAAATTTCGATGGATTCTCCAGTAATAGCTCTTGCAAAAATGGTTAACCGAGGTTTTACATCATTTAAATTTACCGCATACTCAAGTTCAGCTTCACGTTTCTTTTTTCGTCTCTTAAAAAAGAATGCAAACTTTGTGAAAATATATTCATCAGGTTCGAACTCAAACATTTATCCGAATTATATCATTAAATCACTCAAATCTTTAAGAGCTGCTACAACTTCAAGATCATCAGACAAAGGCTCTATTACTGCTACAAGAACTGAAAGCCGTTTTGGTAAACCTGTATGAATTAATTTTGCGGCATCAACCAGTAATCTTGTTGAAACCGTTTCTGAGAGTCCCAATTCTGTAAGATTCCGGATTTTTGTGGCTATGTTTACCAATTTTTTGGCAGTGTCAGAATCAATTTCTGTTTCCGATTCTAATATTTCTGCTTCAATTTTTGGTTCTGGATAATCGAATGATGTTGCAACAAATCGCTGTCTTGTAGAAGGCTTCAATTCTTTAAATCCACGTTGATAACCTGGATTAAATGACGCAACCAACATAAAATTCTCATGCGCTTTTATTAAAACGCCAAGTTTGTCAATAAACAATTCTCGTCTATGATCTGTAAGAGAATGAATCGCAACAATAACGTCTGGTCTTGCTTCAGCAATTTCATCTAAATATAAGATTGCACCTTCCTTTACAGCTGTTGTTAAAGGGCCATCTAACCAAACAGTTTCTGCACCTTTTATAATGTATCTGCCTATTAAATCTGTAGAAGATGTTTCTTCATGGCAAGAAATAGTAATTAGCTTTGTCTCTAACTTATGAGCCATATACTCAATAAAACGGGACTTACCAGTTCCTGTTGGGCCTTTTAACAGAAAAGGAATCTTATTCTTATAAGAGTGCTCAAATACTTCTACTTCTTTCCCAATTGTATGGTAATAAGGTGCTTTTATACTCATTCTAATATTATTATAATCAAAAAAGAAAAACCAGAGTATCAGACACTAACTAAATATTTGCTAATGCATTTTTATCTTCAACTCTGGATTTCAATATGTGTTTATTTAACTTCTAAAGCTTCATTTGTTGGTTTACCGTGTTTATAAAAATCAATTATATATAAGATTATTCCTGTAGTAAATAAAGCTGCGCAAATTATCAGTACAACAAAATGTATACTTATTTCCTTTTGGACTTGCATGAAATCCATTCCAAATATTCTTTCTAAATATACTTGAACTACTCCTGCAACACCAAAGGCTATTGTCATACCAATCATACCGATATTAGCAGTCCAAAATGCTGCTCGACCACGTGGGCTATTATATAACTTCCTTCCAGTCATATTTGGCAAACTATAACTTATTATTGCAAGAACGATCATGCCATAAGCTCCCCAAAAAGCAAGATGACCATGCATTGCAGTTACCAATGTTCCGTGAGTATATAAATTGGTTTGAGGTAATGTATGTGCAAATCCTAAAAGTCCTGCTCCTACAAATGATACAATTGCGGCACCCAGAGTCCAGTACAATGCCAAAGTATTTGGATGCTTCTTCTCTCCTTTTCTATACATATTCACAGCAAATAAAGCCATGGCTAAAAAGGCTAAAGGTTCTAGAGCCGAGAAAATACCCCCAACGATTAACCAAATTTTATTTACACCTATGTAGTAGTAGTGATGCCCAGTACCTAACACTCCAGATAAGAATGTTAATCCTACAATAACATATAACCATTTCTCAATTACTTCTCTATCGACTCCGGTTAGTTTTATTAATAAGAATGATAAAATACCTCCCATTATTAATTCCCAAACACCTTCTACCCATAAGTGAACAACCCACCATCTAAAGAAGGAGTCCATAACTTGACTATCGAACTGTAACATTCCAGGTAAGTATAATAGTGCTGCAAATAAAAGTCCCATAGACAGAACTAATGCAGTCGTTGTTCTCCGCTTCCCTTTAAATAGTGTTGCTAAAATTAGTCCTAAAAATAGGAGGACATTAACTACTACTAAATAATCTAACGGTCTTGGAATTTCTAAAAACTTTCGTCCTTCCCAATAGTTAAAATGATAACCAACAATGGCTGCAACGCCAACGACAGCTAAACTTATAAGCTGAACATATGCCAATTTTACATTTACTAATTCTCGCTGTGCTTCTTCTGGAATAATATAATATGCTGCTCCCATAAAACCAGATAATAACCAAACTACTAATAAGTTTGTATGTACTGCTCTGGCAGTGTTAAAAGGAATAAATTCGTGTAAATTATCAAATCCTATTCTGGCAAAACCCATTATAAAACCATATGTTATCTGCAATACCAGTAATAACATTGATAGTGCAAAAAACCAATAGGCTACTTTTTGTGATTTATATTTCATGATTAGTTAGTTTAGTTATTGGGTTTATCTTTTGCTAATGGAGAGACTATTCTGTCAAAGCCATTTAAATCTATTTCTGCTATCCATTCAAAAAATGCTATAACATCTTCCGCTTCTTTTTCGGTCATATTATAGGCTACCATTTGTCTTCCATTAGGTTGCCATGGAACTTCCGACATTAATATGCTTTTTATTACTTCTTCTCCCTGACCATCGTACTTAAGATTTAGTCTTTCTACAACTTTAGTTAGTTCGGGAGCATAATAAGCCCCTTCTCCAAGAATTGTATGGCACCCCATACAATTATTAGATTCCCAGATTTTCTTTCCTCTCACAACGGATTCAGTAATATTCTCTTTGTTTGTTTGATCTACATCTCCAGATAAGGAATAAACGGTAAGTCCAATAAAGACAAGAAACGTTACCAATGTTCCTCCCAGAAAGAAAGCTCTTGCTTGTTTTTTAGATAACATAGTTTAGTTAGTTTAATAATTAAAAATAAAAAGACCTTTTTATCTATTTATTTTTCAAAAATATCCCATACACAAAGTTTAAAATATGATAAATATCATTTTCATATTATAAAATGATGCTATTTTTGTACCACTGAAAATTAGCTCAATAATAATTTCAATAGTTTTGACTTCGCTTATTTTATTTAGCAGTTTAAGAGTTGCTATTACTTATGAATATTACGAGCTCGACCCAATGGGATTCGTAGAAAAACTCTGCGAGAATTAAGACAAACCAGAATTAAAAAATTTCCTCCAAAAGTTTCTTCTACTACAGTTAATGGAGCCATCCTTCGCTATGCCGCTAAGCCAAGGCTTCGTCGTACGAGGAGCTTTGGTAGACAGGCACTTATTATGTGATGACATGGGAGGGAAGCATAATGCTGGGCCCTTCAAAGCTTTGAGCGAAGAAGTGGTATGTGGAAAGGGAAACAAAAACCATTAAAAAATAAATAGACAAGCATTAGTAAATGCCTGTTTGCCTGCCTCTGGCATGGCCTGCCGCAGCTGTGCCAACAATTAAGAAGATTCAAAAATTAAAGAAATATTAATCAGGGCTTTAAATTTTTCTAATAAAAAGCAGTAATTAAAAAAAGCAAATAAGCACGGTTAGCTGATAATTGTCATAAAATGTGAACAGACGTGTCTGTAATTTTAACTCATCTTAAAGAAATCAATTCAGTTATGAAAAAATATCTTTTATTTTGTTTTGCACTAATATTATTTGCTAATATTGGTTTTTCTCAAAAAAATAATGCTAAAAAAGACAAGTTTAAGGAAGTAATATGGCATGTTAAAGCATTTAAGCCCGAGGCGAAGTATTTAAAAATAAAGGCCATTGACAAAAAAGGAAATGTGTACGATGTGAAAGCTATTCAGAATTCTGAGCAAACAAGTTTGCTGGATGTTAAGGCATTTGTAAAAGGCAAGAGAGTGCCAATTAAAATGTTAGTAGGAGATGAAAAATATTACCCAGTTAAAGCCATTGACGAAGAAGGAAATATATTAGATATTAAGGCCATTACTGATGATGGAAAGTTTTTTCCTGTAAAAGGTGTAAGTAAATCAGGAAATATTGTCCATATCAGGGCCATTTATCAAGATATGATCTTTTATAATGTTGTAGCCATTTCTCCAGATGGAACTACCAACGCTGTTAAAGGCATTAAGATGAATCCGGAAGATGTTGAGACCACCGTTAATGGGATAGAGGTTTTCGCGCATATAAAGTCTATTCCTCAAATTATGTATTAAAATTATTATCAAAAGGGAATTATTTTGAAGAATTTGCTCATGAGCAATACGGCGCTTGTCATAGCAACACAATTATAGTTCGCTAACTCCCTGTTTACAATATTATATATGGGTAATCTTTAGCTTGCTCAGTTAATTCAACAGAATCTTCTCACTCGTTAAAATCTAAAAGACCTTTGCCATTTTTAAAATCTACTTTGTGAAGTTGATAAAGTTCTTTTAGATCTATCAAATCTGGTAAAAGAAACCCTTGATCGTCTTGAAAAAAATCCTGTAAAGACAAAAGTCTTAAAATCCAGAAACTGAAAAAGAGATTTAAATCGCAGTTTTAAAGTGCTATTTTTTAGCTATTTGGTGTAGGTCATTGTATGCACAAGATTTCCTTTCTTGTCATAATATTTCCATATTCCGATTGGGTTTTTCCAATGTAAGTACTGACCTTCAGATTTCACATTCCCATTTTCATAAAAAAACCTAACTGGTCCTTCAACCCGGTTATCCTTATAGGTGCCTTCACATTCTTTAATGCCTTCAGGGCTATAATCAACCCACTTGCCGTTACCTATCCCATTAACATATTCTTGCTTGGTTTGATAGTTACCATTACTGTACTTACCGTAGAGAATGCCGGTAAAAGGAGTTTTTGTTCCTGTCTTATAATAAACCGATCCAAGTTTATAGGTCTTTTGGCAGGTATCACTCAAGGGTACCATTTCCTGGTCGCTGACAGCAGTTTGTGCTAAGGAGGTATAATGGAAGAAAGCGAAAAAAAAAGATAAATAAAGTTTTCATAATCAATTTTTAAGTGTCATTGACTTGAGCCAAATTATAGTTAAATTTTTTAGGGCTTGTTAAGTATTTATTATTTTTGTTTATTATTTAGTAAATATAATTAAACAATATAATGAAGCTAATATCAATCCTATTGATTCTAAGTTTTATGTGCCAGGACAATTCATCATATATTTTCGATTTTAAGGAAGCAAAGAACACCTCTAATTGGTATATTGTAGATGACGGAGTCATGGGAGGTTTGTCTAAGGGTACAATATCAATTAACGACGCTGGAAATGCCCTTTTTAAAGGTTATGTAACTACAGAAAACAATGGTGGATTTTCATCTGTTAGATATTCTTTTGACAAAATGGATGTTTCAAAATTCAAGCATGTCATATTGAAGTTAAAAGGTGAT
>RCNE010000874.1_pt1 | contig 16298 bp, 12 predicted proteins | sample 2041361 | NCBI WGS metagenome assembly RCNE01 (sample SAMN09708229, study PRJNA481090) | Marine sediment metagenome, whole genome shotgun sequencing project.
CCGGTCACGGAAACACCCGGAAATTGAATCCAATTTTATATGCGTCAATTTTTCCAGATTATGTTGCATTAGTTATCTGCTATTACTAATTTCCACTTTTATTTTATAAAGCTGATAGAACGGGTTCTCCCAGAAAACACTTATCTGAAGCAGAAACGCGCATATTGAACGCCCCCGTTTAATGCCGCCGAGCAGCAAAGCTGGTGGCAAAATAAGTCGCCAAACCTGTCTGCGAGTCAGCGATTTTTGGCGTCCCCCCACTGGCGAGCAAAGACAATTTGATGGACTAATGAATGATGATTATTGCATTGAGGTACTCGTTTACCGGAAGAGCTGTAAGACGAGAGATATAAACACTGTCATTCTCCTGATGATCAGCAGACTGACATACACCAATTTCACTCATTGATCCTATTATGACTCCTGCCATTATTATTCTAAAGAAACATAAAGTCGCCTACACGCTCCACAAATACCAGCATGACCAGAATCACCAATCATATGGTCTTGAGGCTGCAGAGAAGCTGGGTCTCCCAGCGAATCAGGTCTTCAAAACGCTCGTTTCCATGCTCGACAACAATGAGCTTGTTGTCGCCGTCGTTCCGGTTACAAACATGCTTAATCTCAAACTTCTTGCCAGAGCATGTAACTCGAAAAAAAGTGTAATGGCTGACAAAGCAGCAGTGGAAAAGACAACGGGGTATGTGCTCGGGGGGGTGAGTCCTCTTGGCCAGAAGAAGCGCTTAAAGACCCTCATTGATTCTTCTGCAAAGGAGTTCCCGACTATTTATGTCAGCGCAGGAAGAAGAGGACTGGAAATAGAGCTGAGCCCGCTTGATCTTGCCGACTTGACCGGAGGGTCTTTCTTTTCGATTGCGCAGCAGGACTGACCTCGCCATATCATCACGGTTTCTTTAGAAGCAACTCTTGGCTGTCCGGGATAGGGAGGTCCAACCTTTTCCATGGCAGCCAGCTTCAACATCCTGCAATTTTATGCTTTTCTGAAAGATTTTAAACGCTCTGCAGCTGCCATCAACTGCTCCGGTACTTTATTGATGTCTTCATAAGGCCTTCTGCCCAGACGGTCAGCTAAAACGATCTCTGCTTCTTCAGGAATAAATCCGATAATCTCAAAACCTGGCATAGACGACCGTATCAGCACTTCATCCTGCTCATCGTTCACCCGGTTTGCCAGCACAACAATTCTTTTAATGCCTATGTCTGTCCCAAGTTTTCTGATCTTCTCTGCCGCATGTCGTGATCGTGCACCAGGATTCACCACAACCACAAGTGCATCAACAGAACCGGACGTTGCCCTGCCAAGATGCTCGACACCAGCCTCCATATCCATGACCACAATATCTTCCCGAAATAGTACCAGGTGAGTCATCAATGCCTTCAAAATGGTACTTTCCGGACAGATACATCCGGATCCGCCGCTTTGAACCGTACCCATGACCAGCAGCTTAACGCCGTCACGTTCTTTCGAGAAACGGTCGGGGATGTCATCAACCTTGGGATTAAGGGTAAAAAAACCGCCCATGGTTCCCGGTTCAGCGCCTGTACGTTCTGCTATCAGCTCACGCAGCTCGGCGATAGGGGTAATGGGCTCACTCTCGTCAATTCCAAGCCCTGCAGCAAGGTTGGCGACCGGATCGGCATCGATGGCAATCACCTTATTATTCGTATCTGCCGCAAGGCAGCGTGCCAGAAGTGCAGTTATCGTTGTTTTACCGACGCCGCCCTTTCCACCAATCGCGATTTTCAAACCCATGTCGTGCGCTCTCCGTATAATAATCGTAACCACTTCATATCAGGCCCAAGCTCTGTCATACGGGTGGCTGGTTATCGAAACTTATTTTTTTACAACAGACCCGTCGCCATCAAACAAAGCCACTGAAAATCCGTTTTTTTCAGCATCTTCGTACAATTCTTCAATATGAACGGCCTGGACTTCATACTTTTTCCCTTTCTCCCTCGGCAGTTGCAGAAAACAATCGTTTGCCGCATCTTTGTTCTCAAAAATAGGGATAAAATCTAGATCTTTTTCATCATTATGAAGGCCAAGGAAATGGCTGTCATTCTCCTGGATACAAACAACCGCATATACCCAGCCCTTGTCATTTACTTTCTCTGCCATCTCAGTCACTACTCCTTTTGTTGAAGGTCACATCACTATTTTTCAGCAAATATTAATCACAATAACGAAAAAAGCCCCATTCTTTTCAGAATGGGGCTCTCATTTTCTGAAAATCAGAAATTAGAGTTCAAGATATGAATCTGAGAAGAGGGTTTCCCCCATGATAACCTGAACGGTTTTCACATAATCACCAATCTCTTTATCAAGCGAGGATAGATCAGCGGTTCCGTCCATGGCCTGATGCACAGCGTCGACAACCTCCGGACGCTTACCCTTGGCGACAGCGGTCAGATTCTCATCAAGCGGATCGGATATGACTGCTTTCATACCATATCGTTCAAGCATAACCATATAGGTGGTATTGAGAATCGGCCTCAGTTCTACCGGAGGTCCGTTTGAAATGTTCGACAGCCCGCAGGTGCTCATTACACCAGGAGCAATATCTTCAAGCATCATCTGGAAATTCAACAGGCTGACCAGCTGGGCCTGCTGGATATTCACCGGTGTAACGATACCGTCAACCCAGATTTTCTCGTTCGGGATACCTGCTTCATTGGCTGCATAGAGAAGCTCTACGGCAAGTGCCGCCCGCTCATTTTCATCACGCGGCAAACCGTCGGGCCCCCAGAGCAGAGCAACGATGTCAGCTTCATATTTTGCAGCTATCGGCAGCATGGCTTCGTAACGCTCGGCACGGGCCATAATCGAATTGACGATATGTGGTTTACTGCATGGTTTAAGGACTTTCAGCCCTGCTTCGATTGCAGAAATATTAGATGTATCGAGGAGCAGCGGGATATCCGGCACCACTTCCTGAACAACCTGGCAGACCCACGGCATCAGCTCGTGACCATCCTTTTTTGCCGGCCCGAGATTGATGTCGATATAATCCAGACCTTTCTCTTTCTGATCAAGAGCCTCTTCCTGAATCGGCTTTGGATCTCGCGCCTTATAAGCACCTCCAATTACTTTTGAGATGACATTCAGGCTTTCACCGAAAAGAATCATATTTATCTCCTTTAACTGTTTTCAATGGGTAACTACTTGTTGCAAAGGTTTTTCAAGCCACCAATTCGGGGAATTGACGGCTTGAAAAAAATGATCGTGTTATCGAGACTTCAGGAAGCCTGCGAGGTGAGCAGATTCCCTTGGACCTACCGTAATGGTCCAGCCTGGCAGCTCTTCTTCAACATCACCTGCAATAGCAGCTGCGTAACCGGGAATAATAAGTTCCGTGTGCTTGACCTTATCCATAATGCCGCATTTCTTGACAAACAGTCCGACATCATCACCACTGAATTTACCAGCAGCCCAGGCGGTGAGAACTGAAAGTCCCTCAGAATCCTTAATGAGCAGCCAGGAAGGGACCTTGCTCGCTTCTACTTCACCTGAAACGATAAAGTAAGTGAGAGCGAAGTTAGTCGTAACCAGCACCGGTGAATTCTCGTCCGGATTGCCAATTTCGAAAATTCCCTCTTCAACGGTCATCGGTCTCTGCGGATCAGTATAAATATTCAAACGTTCCAGGAGCAGCGGGAACAGTGCTTCTGCGGTAAGATCTGAGAGCACAACAATACCGCCGTATTTTGATACATACATACCGGCAACCAGTGCTTCCATATCAACATTGGAGGCCATCTCACAGGGAAAGGAGATGGTTGGATAACCGACTGCGCGGTTGCTGTCCTTCAGGGCAGATCGACGCAAAGCAACCTGATCTTCAAGGGCCTGTTTCAATTCACGTGATCCAGGATCAAGGATAAGGTCTTTCAGCCCCATTGCTGTCAATTTCTCCGTAAGAGCAATAAGCCCGTCAATGGAGTCAGCCTTTACTGCCAGTGGAAGATTGTTGTCCAGTGCCAGCTTTCCGAATGCTTCCGCATTTGCTTCTGTTGCAGCATAAATGAGTGGATTTTTAAAACCACAGGCTTCAATGCCTGCAGCCATTACATCAGCATTGTCACTCATCAGAATGACGTTGAATTCTGATTTCTCAGCCACAAGCTTGGCAATCGCTGCGAAGCTGTCCTTGTCACCACTGACGTCCTTGACCGCTGCCAGCTCAGGTCTCAGGTTCAGACCAACACGTTCGTATTGGATTGCATTCCAGACCTTCAGCTTCGCTTCCACGTCGGCAACCGCCATATCTGAAGCTATGAGCCCCGCAAACAGTGTTGGGTTATAAAATGTTTTCTCATGCCGATAGAGTACCGTCTCTCCACCTGTCTTGGCTGCACGAACACCTTTACCAAGAGCCACCTGCCTGATAGGCGGTGCGGAAGCCTCTTCCAACTGGGCTCGCGCCTCGTCAGAAACATAGGGACAAGCATCAAGCTCTGCTTTACCAGAAGCGAGATTCATCGCAAAGGCAAGACATGTCGGAACTCCGCACTCCTTGCAGTTGGTCTTCGGCAGGAGTTTGAAAATTTGCATTCCTGTTAATGCCATGGGTTTTATCTCCTTATCGTTTATTTGGGTCAGGAAAGCAGGGTCGGTCACTGCCGAAACAGTGACCGACCTGAGCCCGATATTATTAGGCTATCAATGACTCCATTTCAAGTGCCGGATGTCCTTTTTCCTGGAGGAATGGGAGAATTTCGTCCTCTGTGACGCCCACTGTTTCATCAGCGATCATATCAGCGAAATTGTCGATTCCCATCTCCTTACCTCTGGTATTGAGGCGATCATAAATCTCATCCTTGAGGACTTTTGGCATCCAGACAAGTCTCAATAATCCACCATCACCCAGTATAAATTTCTTCTGGGTAATATTGAATTTTGAATGACCGACAAACCCCGGTGAAGATGCACCACCACCCATAACGCCTGCCAGGGTAGTAAACTTCATACCGCATGGAGTATCGCCAGCGTAATCACGTCCAACCGTCATAATACCATTACAGGCTGGCAGCATGGCTGCAATAGCCTCACAGCAACCACAGGTTGTCATCGGGGCATTGACCATGGAATAGAAGTTGTAAGTTTCAACTGCACCTTTAGACGCTGCCTTAATGAACTCATCAACGCCTTCGAACCGTCCGAGTACCGGGTCAAGTATTTTGCCTTTATTAATCGGCTGGTTCGGCCCGGTTGGATTAATCTCAAAAGACGCTTTACAGTCCATCCAGTTGTATGCGCCACAGAGTCCGGTCCTTTCAGGGCTGACACTGCAGACATGACTCGGGGCAAACGATTGACACAGCGTACAGGAATAGAAGAGCTCAACGTCTTCATCTGTCATGGTGTCGACACGTTCATCACGCGTCTTGTATTCGGCACGCGCACGCTTTGTCAGTTTATCCACATCTTCCTTCTTGGTAAAGAGTGTCACCTGAACTTTATCGACAATTTTCTGGAAGTCCTGATGGAACTTGGCATGAAGGACAACACCGATATCCTTCAGGGTAAAGCCTTTCTCAACACCTGCCTTACCAATACGAACCCAGGCTATATCACGCTGTCCGATATGCATGATACCCTGGATATAGTTGATCAGATGATGGATCTGACGCTCCATGATCGGCTCGAAATCAGTCTGAAATTCACGACCGGCGATCTGCACATAGATACCAAGCGGCAGTGTATCACCTTCTTTGATATCTCCAAGATCAGGTCCGATGATTTCAACTTTTCCATCTTCGATTTCACCCATTTCTGCCATCTTGACGAGCTCTGTACACCGGGTTTTACCGCCACCCATCTGAGCGTGAAGGTCTGCTCCTCTGACTCGCTCACCTTCAAACGCAGGTCCGAAAGCACAGGGGATATCGATCTCAGTGACGTTAATTTTAAGTCCCCTGACTTCAACTGACCTCTGGCAAATCTCGTCGTGAGGGACATTGGCTACAACATGCTCATAGGTACAAATACCGGTTGGCAGAATCTCAGGAATATCGGTGTCAGCAAGCGTCGGGAAGCCCCAGTTAACACAGCCGGCTGCCGCAACAGCCCACTCGGTTCCAACATCACCAAGAGCGTTGACAAATGCAAAAATTCGATTCTTGTTGTACATCAACATCCTGTGATAATCACCTGGCTCAACACCACCAAATGCCATGGCAGCCCTGTTGGCAAAACCAAGAGCAAATACTGCAGAGGAGATATCCGGACCAAAAGGAACGATTCGGGTATTCCAGCCGACCTGCATACCAGCTTCAAGGCACTGTTCCACGGCAGTCTTACCATTGTGGTTGGCCGCACAGAAGATATAGAGGCTCTTCTTCTGGTAATCCTCTATAATCATTTTGGCAGTTTCTGCATCCGGCGCTGCGCCGACAACGGCTGCAAATCCAGGTGCAGAACCATCAACGAACTCCACACCGCGTTTCCTGAGAATGGTATCATCAGCAGGACCAACCCATATTTTGCCCGCATCGATATCCGGATCTTCGGTAAAGGTGTAAAAATCAGGTTCCCTCAGAATCCTGAGGGCCTCTTTGATCTCATAGGCAAATATTCCAGCCATACCTGCATCAAGCAGAGGGCCGAGATACGGTAGATGGTTACTGCCCTTTACATGAGGCGGTAATAAACCCCTGGCAAACTCCAACGGTTTTTTGAGATCTTCCAGCGTCTCAACTTTCATTCCGGTCAGTGAATAAATAACCGGCAGATAATATGCGGTATTGCCAAAGCCAACCTTGGTGGAAGCGTCATTGGCCTGGAGTGCCTTCTCAAGTTCACCCTCTACCTGGGAAACTACCTTATATCCGCCCTGTATCGCTGCAAATGCTACTAATCTTGACATGCCTTCCTCCTTCTTTGAGGATTATTATATTAGTTCATTGATTTCTGGTCGAATTGTTATTCCATTCCCAGGGCTTGTCTGTCCGCCATATCCATCAAGACACGCTCACGAGCCTTATCAATACCAAGCTCCTTGCGTTTCTTGTCGATATGAGCAATCATCTTGTGAGCATGCTTAATTGGATCCGGCTCACAATCCCACTTGCCACCGAAAATTTTCTCCATCTCGGTGTAGAGATAATCCTTGAATTCCGGTGCTCCTTCAAGCGGCATATGATAACCGAATACGGTATAAACGCCCGAAGCCACAAAATATTGTCCAATTGAGATTGCCTTCTCACTCATCCACTCCGGAGCACTGCCTGCTGCGGGAAGATCGCAGATATCATCGCCAAGTCCACCTGCATTTACAACCTCTGTTGCGGCCAGGAGAATACGACTGTTATCGACACAGGAGCCGAGGTGCAGTACCGGTGGGATACCAACGGTCTCACATACTTCAGCAAGACCCGGCCCACAATGAACTGCCGCAGCGCCTGGTGTCAGCAGCCCATGGACACCGGCCGCAATCGCACTACAGCCTGTTGTTAAAACAATGACATCATTTTTAATCAGTTCTTTAATAAGAACAATATGTTCCTCGTTATGCTTGGTCCTGGCGTTATTACAGCCGACAACACCGGCAATACCGCGAATACGGCCGTTGATGATATTATCATTGAGTGTGTAATAATCACCACGGAAAGAACCACCAAGGTGGTATTTGATTGATTCAACACCAAAACCGGCAATCTGGGTGGTCTTATGCTGTGGAATCATGATATCGGCACCACGATTCCCATAGTTCTCAATGGCCATCTTGACGATGCGAATGGCATCTTCCATGGCGTGATGCTCGTCAAACTCTATATGAATGACGTTTTCCTGCTCCATCTTGGCAATTGGATGGGTGGTGATCAGTTTTGTATGGAAACATTTGGCCACATTTGCCAGGTTCTGGAAAATACACTGAACATCGACAACCATGGCATCACAGGCACCGGTAATAATTGCCAGTTCCTGCTGCAGAAAGTTTCCTGCCGGTGGAATTCCATGACGCTGGAGGATTTCATTGGCTGTACAGCAGATACCACTGAGCTGGATACCTTTGGCTCCTTTTTCCTTGGCATAGCCGATCAGTTCCTGGGATTGAGTAGCAGCAACGATCATCTCGGAGAGCAGCGGCTCATGACCATGAACAATAATGTTAACATGATCCTCTTTCATAACACCCAGATTTGCTTCAGCCTGCAATGGAGTCGGGCTGCCGAACATAACATCCTGCAAATCAGTACCGATCATTGAACCACCCCAGCCATCTGCCAACGATGCACGGGTTCCTTGCTTCATCAGGTTTTTGTAATCCTGATCAACACCCATATGGGTTCGATGCATGATCTCAACAATCTCTCGATCGACATTACGTGGTTCGACACCTTGCTTCTTCCATTTGTCCTGCAAAGGCTGTGGAGCTCTTTTCAGATATTTAATATGTCCTGCAGGTTTTCCCCACTCCCCATACGCAGCTTCAGCAACGCCCAGTGCGATCTCATCAAGATCACGATCCTTAGTTTCTCCATCAACCTCGACAGTCGTTGCAACATCAAAATATGGTGCAATCTGGATCAGCTTTGCAGGATCTTTAATGGTATAATCCTTAGTCTCTTTACGCGCTACAGAGAGAAATGTTTCTGCAACACCACGGCCATGATCGGAATGCGCTGCAGCACCTGCTGCTATCATCCGTACAAAGTTTCGAGCACAGATCGTGTTTGCCGTCGCTCCACACAGACCTTTGCGGGTATCCTCTCCCTCGATACCACCCTTCGGTAGCGGCAGTCGGCATGGTCCCATCGCACAGTTCTTGCAGCAGATCCCCTGCAGACCAATGGCGCATGGCTTCATCGTCATCGCTCTGTCAAAAACAGTCTCGATTTGCAGTTTTTGGGCTCTCGCTATCATTTCCTGAGTTGAAGGCTCGATTGATGCCTCTCTCGGATCAGCGAGTTTCGGATCTTTAGCGGTTTTTTTTGTTAGTTCTGCCATTTGATGTTCCTCCATCTATAGTTTCTTAAATATCCGCCGATATTGTGAACTTAAAACTGACCAGGTTATCCTCGTTTATGGAACCTGTTCAGCATTTCAAGAATTTTTTCCTGCTCTGTCTTCTGAACAGCTGCAGCACTAATGGTCTCTTCTTCTTCATCGTCCCTGGCCGGTCTGCTGGCCGCTAACAGGGCACGTTCCTTGGCCCGTTTTGCCTGCAGATCCTTCTCCTCTGCATCCCGTGCCGCTTTAGCATCGGCCACTGCTTGTTTCTCCCCTGCAGCTTTGGCTTCGGCATCAGCTTTAGCTTTTGCCTCAGCTTCTTCTTTTGCCTTTGCTGCTGCCGCTGCTTTTGCTTCCGCATCCGCCTTGGCTTTTGCTTCTGCATCGACTTTGGCCTGAGCGTCTGCCTCTGCTTTTGCCTTGGCAGCAACTTCAGGATCTACAGCAGCTGCAGCAGGCTCTTTTTTCTCAGGCGCAGGCTTTGCTTCTGCTTTTGGTTTTTCGGCAGGAGCCGCTTTGGCCGGCGCTTCTTTTTTGGCCGCAGGAGCTGCTTTTTTAGCAGGAGCCGCTTTTTTCTCTTCCTCAATGGTGAGATCAAGCTCAGGGGCAAGGGCTGCAAAATCAATTGAGACATCAGCCAGTTTCTTGGCTATGGGAGCTGTATCCATGACAGATCCACCGTCTCCAAGTGCCGTTATGAAATCTTTGGTCAACCGGATAGCTTCCGGATGCCGCATTATTAAGATATTCGATCCGGCGAGCAGATAGGTGACTGCACCAACCGCTTCCATAAGAATACCGCGCTTCTCAGGATCACCGAGTATGGGCGCTTCATCTGCAGTCTGTTTGGCTTCCTTGCATTTCCAGACTTCGTTACCGAGATTGTTGATAATCGGGTATTGGAGTTTGTCATCTCCCTGGGTCATGGCGGCCATGCCGAGGCGTTCCATTACCGAGTAGGAATACTCCATACCGTAACCAAGTCCGCCGGTTGTTGGATCAACAACGACCCGCTCCATCGGCATACCGAAGTTTTCCAGCAATATATTGACCTGTTTTGCCAGGTTTACATCAATGGGGGACGAAGAAATGAGACTATGACCGTAGCCCATGGCGGCGGCGGCTATACCTTTGAAGTTCTTTTCGTCAACCGGCCCAAGCAGAAGGTTGTCGTTCTGGCAGGCCTCGCAGACAGCCTTGAAGACCTCTTCGTCTTTATCGGGAGATGCGCATCCCCAGACGATGAGCGGTACATCGATCGCATCAGACACCTTTTTTACGGTCTCGGCCGCTGACGCAGGGCTGGCGTTCTTGTCGTTAGGATCGATACTCTTGAGCTGAATTACCACAGCGTCTGCGCCATAGCTATCCACACATTTCTTGGCCCATGCAGCCGGGTCAGACAAAACATCTTCGAATGGGGCTCGAGCCGATTCCGCCCAGTCATCCGGCTCCATGTCCCAAATTTCCATTGCAATGATGGGCTTGTTGGGCATGTCACCTTCAAATATGTAAAACGGATAACATGTCTCGCCACCAATGATAATGGCAGAATCTCCCTTACCAATGGAAATTTCTTTGATGCCGCCGGTATAGGATTCCTTTTTTATTTCAAATCCCACTTTAGCCTCCTTGCAATTGAAAATTTAATCTCCGGAGGGCTCAACGCTGTTTTTTGAACGGCTCTGAAAAGTTTACCGTCCAAAACGCACAACACCGCCCTCCCATCTTCCAGACAAACTAAAAAGCAGAGGTACAAAATAATAGAATATTGAGTATTTCCCGTTGAACTTTAGGCACACCCATCTTCTTAACGTATCGTGGTTCAGATTTCAAACCAAATCATTCATTTCATTGTCGCGGCAACAGCTTTCCATCCCTCAATTCTCTCTCTGACTCCTGGAAATTTCTCGATTTCCGTATGAGGAAGGAACATTGCTGCGATATAATAATCCATATAGGACGGAGTCTCCGAAAGTTCAAAATTGGTCATTTTTCTGGTTACCTCGAAAACATCCTTCCTGATCCTGTTGGTAAGTGAGCTCATGCGAGCTCCCATCAGAGAGCCATTACCGATAAATATTACCCGTTCGGGCTCTATTTCCGGCAGCAAACCAATGGTCATCGCTTTTTCAAGATCTATATAGCTGCCAAAACCACCGGCCAGGATAATTCGCTCTATATCATCCATACTCAGGCCCACTTCCTCAAGAAGCGTCATACAGCCACTGTATACGGCACCTTTGGCCCGTATAAGGTTGTCTATATCTGTTTCGGTGATGGCAAGGTCGCGATCAATCTGGCTATCCTTCTGCCAGGCAAGAACGTACTCCCATACACCGTTTTTTTCTCTTATCCTCTCTGTCTCCAGTTCCCGGTTGAATTTACCCCGGTTATTGATAACCCCCATCTCAAACATTACTGCTGTCATGGTTATAAGCCCGGAACCGCAGATACCTCTTGGTCTTACGTCTCCGATGGTCAGCAGCATCGGCTCATAGGTGAGTGGATCTATCGAAAAATCTTCAATGGCTCCTTTTGCCGCCCTCATTCCAAACTCGATGCCGCCCCCCTCAAAAGCAGGGCCTGCAGAACAGGCAGTGCAGGCAAGCCAGTCCTTGTTGCCGACAACGATCTCAGCGTTTGTACCGATATCGAGAAACAGGGTCAACTCCTCCTCCCGGTACATGCCAGTCCCCATTATACCAGCAACAATGTCTCCCCCGACATAGCTGGAGATAGCGGGGTAGAGCAGTGCAATTACGTGATCATCGACATCCAGACCAATCGTTGCAGCCCTGAAAGGCGGATAGAGTGTGGACGCCGGCACATACGGTGCTCTGCGCAGCGGGCGGGGATCGATGGCAAGCAGCAACTGGGTCATGGTGGTGTTGCCGGCCAAGGTAATGGTTGAGATATTCTCCCGGGCAACACCTGCACTTGCTATAATCTTGCCAAGAGCCTTGTTGATAGTATCGACAACTGTTTTCTGCAGGGTTTCCAGGCCACCGGGTTTCTCGGCATATACAATTCTACTGATGACATCTTCGCCATAACTGATCTGACCATTGAAATCGCCAGCCTCACCAAGACACTCACCGGTTCCAAGGTCGATCAACTGCCCATAAATTGTTGTGGTCCCGACATCAAGGGCAATGGCGTAATTTTTATCAGTGGTATCACCCGGCTGTACTTTTGTGATCTGTGACTTACCATCACTTCGAACCGGACGCACGAGGGTTACGGTTACCTTGAAGTCATTTTCCCTGAGAACAGCCGGCAGGCTCCTGATCACCGGGAGCGTCAACTCCAGCTTATGTTCGTCCCCTTTCAATTTGAGATGTTCGATCAGCCTGGTGACATCAGGCATATGGTTCTGGGCATCCGGGGGTATCAACTCAAGATAGATTTTCTCAACGGGTGGGATAAAAAGACCCTGCTCCTTGAGACTATCAAAGTCCATCTGCTTAATTGACGCGGTACGACGGGGAGTGACTTGTTTGTCGAAGACACTTCGATCTATGGATGATTCGGCTGGAATGCGGACTGTAACATCTTCGGAAACGTGCGATAAGCAGGCCAGACGGTAGTTTTTTTCCCTGTCCTCGTCACTCAGTCGCTCTGACAGACCATCCTGGATGACGCCCTTTTCAACAAGGACCCGGCACTTGCCGCAAACACCTTCTCCACCGCAGGAAGCATTGATGTGTACCCCAGCCTGCAGGGCTGTCCGGATAAGGCTGTCTCCCTCAGAAACCTCAACGGTTCTGTTGTGAGGAAGAAATGTTACCTTGCATCTGCTCATCCGGGCTCCAAAGACAAAAATTAACCACAGTCGGCTCTTTCTTCACAATCCCGCCTACTCTACCTAATAAATAATTTTTTTAAAAAAGAAATCTTTAGCCTACCCGGCCCCTTCTGGATAGACCAGGTATCCAAGCGAGCCAAGGTGCAAATTTTAGGTGTTTCTTTTGGTTTAATAACTTGACCAAGAGAGAAACATTAATTTTTGTGCTTATGATAAATATATTAGATGAAGGGGTTATAACGAATCGGCCACAGTAACTCCCTGCTCGATGGCTCGCTGGGCATCAAGCTCGCCAGCTTCCAGAGCACCGCCGATAACATGATATCTGTCATCCTCCCCTTTCAGCACATCCATGAGTTCACGTTGCGACTCCTGACCGGCACAGACCACAATATGGTCAACCGCCAGCAGCTGGGTCGTTCCGCTGTGACTGATCCCGAGCCCCTCGTCGGTAATGCCAAGATATTCAACACCATTCCAGAACTTCACCCTGTTCCTTTTCAACACCGACCGGTGAATCCAGCCCGTCGTTTTCCCAAGGCCTATGCCAGGCCTGGCTTTCTTTCTCTGGAGCAGATGAACCTCACGCTTTGGATTAACGGGCTTGTTCTTGATCAGTCCCCCCGGCTGCGTATAGGCTCTGTCAACACCCCACTCTGAGAGAAAACAATCCACGTCACTGCTTGAAGATCGTTCGGCCAGGAGAAAAACAGCCATATCAAAGCCAATGCCTCCGGCACCGATAATCGCCACTCTGTCACCAACTTCTACTTTACCCAGAATAACTTCATCATAGTAAACGACATTGGCATTACGCGCTCCGGGAATACCGATAACACGGGGCCGAACACCTGACGCCAGTACCACTTCATCAAACCCTTCCAGATCTGTATTTGATGCACGACAGTTCATTTTGAGCTGGACACCCAGAAGTTCAAGCTGACGAGAATAATAGCGCATTGTTTCCTGGAACTCTTCTTTTCCGGGGATCAGGCGGGCGAGACGAAATTGTCCGCCAATCTCTTCTGAAGCCTCAAACAATGTCACCTGGTGTCCCCGGGCAGCCGCCGTCGTTGCACAGGCCAGGCCGGCCGGACCGGCCCCGACGACAGCAACACGCTTGACGGTTTCTGCTTGTTTCAGCGGAATAATCGACTCATTACAGGCACGGGGATTAACCAAACAGGTAGCGGTTTTTCTGGAGAAAATGTTATCCAGGCACGCCTGGTTGCAGCCAATACAGGTATTTATTTCATCCACCCGGCCTTCCTCTGCCTTTTTGACCCATAGAGGATCTGCAAGAAACGGCCTGGCCATGCTGACCATATCAGCACATCCTTCTGACAGCGCAGCTTCTGCTACAGCCGGCATATTTATACGGTTTGTGGTTATCAGCGGAATTGAAACCTCCCCCATTAACCGTTTGGTAACCCAGGTAAAGCCTGCACGCGGGACCATCGTTGCAATTGTCGGAATTCTTGCTTCATGCCAGCCGATCCCTGTATTGATAATTGTCGCACCACTTTTCTCAATTTGACGAGCAAGTTCAACGACCTCTTGCCATGAGCTGCCATCAGGGACCAAATCCAGCATCGACAGTCGATAGATGATGATAAAGTCACTTCCTACTTTATCTCGTATCCCCCGAACAATTTCGAGCGGCAGGCGGATACGGTTTTCAAATGTTCCACCCCACTCATCACTACGGCGATTTGTCTTTCTGGCTATAAACTGGTTGATCAGATACCCTTCCGAGCCCATTATTTCAACCCCGTCATAGCCCGCCTGATGGGCCAGATCTGCACAATTAATAAAATCTTTTATGGTTCCCCTTACTCCCCGCGAAGACAACTCCCTCGGGCGAAAGCGGTTGATGGGTGCTTTAATTCGTGACGGAGCAACACAGAGCGGATGATACCCATATCTGCCGGCATGAAGGATCTGCATACAGATTTTACCGCCCTTGTCGTGAACGGCATCGGTAACAAGCTGGTGACCTGCCAGTTGCGAACTGGTCGCCAGTCGAATCGAGAATGGAGCGATCCAGCCTGCTCTGTTCGGTGCAACGCCACCGGTAACAATAAGTCCGACCTCTCCTTCAGCGCGCTTGGAGTAATAACAGGCCATCCGTGAAAAGCCATCTTTCTCCTCTTCAAGACCGGTGTGCATCGACCCCATCAAAACCCTATTCTTTAATGTGGTAAAGCCCAGGTCCAGCGGCTTGAACAAGTTGGGAAACAATGTTGTCTTTTCCATAATCTCAATGTACGGTTAATTTTCAGACAGGCAGATCCCTCCCCAATGACGAACAAACAGTTGTTACATCCCCTGATTGATCCACCATTGAACAAGGATCTTGCCTTCTATGGTTTCATCTTTATTATAAAAGACAGTACCAATCTTAAATCAATAATTTCAACGCAAGGTCACCATGCATTACCAAGGCAACATTTTTCGTCCTCCCAGCGAAGCAAACAGCATTCTCCTCCAGGTTACAACCGGCTGTTCACATAATAAGTGTACATTCTGCGCGATGTATAAAGGCAGCAGGTTTTCCATTAAAAGTGACGACATAATCTTTGCTGATATTGAATTTGCAGCAACTCACTGCAGGCGCCAAAACAGGCTGTTTCTCTGCGATGGTGATGCCTTAATCCTCCCCCAGCAAAGACTTGTCCGCATATTGACCGAGATCAAAACAAAACTGCCATGGGTGAACCGTGTTGGCGTATATGCAAACACTAAAAGTATCAAAAGAAAAAGCGTAGCGCAACTCGAGGAGCTTAAAAACCTCGGCCTGCTCATCGCATATATGGGCCTTGAATCTGGCGATGATAGAACGCTTGAGGATATCAACAAAGGTGCAGACTCTGGACAGATGATAGAAATGGGGGGAAAAATAAGATCTGCTGGAATCAAGCTCTCTGTTACCGTTTTGCTTGGCATCGCCCAGAAAAAGCGCTCACATATCCACGGCAGGGAAACCGGCCGTGTTTTAACGGCGATTGACCCCGAGTACGTCGGCGCACTCAGCCTGATGCTCAGTGACGGCACCCCTCTCCACCGCAGCTGGAATGAGGGAACCTGGGAGTTGCCTGGTCCCCAGGAAATGCTTGAAGAGTTGAAAGTCATGTTGATTAACACTGAACTATCCAACGGTTACTTCCATGCAAATCATGCCTCCAACTACCTGCCGATTAAAGCAAAGCTTCCCGGAGACAAAGCAAAAACACTCAGGCTTATCGAACAGGCTCTCCAGGGTTCAGTGAGCCTTAAACCCGAGTATATGCGTGGGCTCTAATAACGTTTCATCATTCGAGCCTGCAGGATCTAACCCCGCAGGCTCGATTATCCATTGCTCAAAATTTATAGCTGACACCACCGGTAACAAGAATTGCTGAGGCATCAGTGAACTCACCCAAAATGGTAGCGTTGTTCACCTTACGGCTCTCCTTGTAGTCATAGAGTGCCGAAAGCCCAAGCTCCATCTGGTCATTTACCTTGTAACGACAGCCA